>ERZ857521.587-NODE-587-length-53056-cov-16.357069_pt1 | contig 53056 bp, 48 predicted proteins | sample MGYA00519701_ERZ857521 | MGnify/ENA primary metagenome ERZ857521 (study PRJEB31778, sample SAMEA3449346) | human gut metagenome | biome: human gut; feature: human-associated habitat; material: faeces | place: United Kingdom | collected 2010/2012 ...
ATGCGTGAACGCCGTAAAAAAGACGAACAATCTATTCACTTAAAAAAGTAAGTTTATGAAGAAATTAGCTTTAGCTATTTGTCTGCTGTTGGCATCAATAGCTGCACAGGCACAATTTGAGAAAGGAACTATGATTCTAAATCCTTCCGTTACAGGGTTGGACTTTTCTTACAGTAAAAATGATGATGCTAAATTTGGGATCGGCGCGCAAGCCGGTACATTTCTGGCAGACGGTTTTGCATTAATGGTAAATGCAGGAGCTGACTGGTCACAACCGGTAGATATATATACATTAGGTACGGGAGCACGTTGTTATTTTAATACTACAGGTGTTTATATCGGTGGTGGCCTCGATTGGGAACGCAGACGTTATAAAGGTGGCGGTCATAACAACGATTGGGGATTGGGTATCGAAGCCGGATATGCTTATTTCCTGTCGCGGACAGTAACTATCGAACCGGCTGTTTATTATAAATGGCGTTTTGATGACTCCGATAATTCACGTTTCGGCATTAAAGTAGGATTCGGATTCTACTTTTAAATAATTTGAGAATGGAGAGTGGAGAGTTATTGCGCTATATTTGCTGCAAAACATCTCTCAACTCTCCATTTCTGACTCTTGACTTATTTCAGCTTTTCTTTCAGGAACTGACCCGTATAGCTTGCTCCGCAAGCGGCTACTTCTTCCGGAGTACCTACCGCTACAATGTTCCCACCTTTATCTCCACCTTCCGGGCCGAGGTCAATCACATAATCGGCACATTTGATAACATCCATATTATGCTCGATGATTACGATGCTATGTCCACGGCGAATCAAGGCGTCAAAAGCATCCAGAAGTTTACGGATGTCGTGGAAATGTAAACCTGTTGTCGGTTCGTCAAAGATAAACAGAGTCGGGTCGGCTTTCTCCTGACTCAGATAGAATGCTAGTTTCACACGCTGGTTCTCACCACCGGAAAGAGTGGAAGAAGATTGGCCTAGTTTGATATACCCGAGTCCTACATCCTGCAACGGGAGTAGCTTTTTTACAATTTTCTTCTGTCCGTGTTCATTGAAGAATTCAATCGCCTGGTTCACGGTCATTTCCAGTACATCAAAGATGTTCTTGTCGTGGAATTTCACTTCCAGTGTGTCGGATTTGAAACGTTTCCCGTGGCAGGATTCACATTCCAGAACGAGGTCTGCCATGAACTGCATTTCTACAGTAATGGTGCCTTCACCCTTACATTCTTCGCAACGTCCGCCTTCACTGTTGAAACTGAAGAAACCGGCGGTATATCCCATTTGTTTGGCGAGTGGCTGCTCCGACCATAGCTTGCGGATTTCGTCATAAGCCTTGATATATGTCACGGGATTGGAACGGGATGATTTGCCGATCGGATTCTGGTCTACAAATTCTACATTCCGTAAGTCGCGCAGACTGCCTCCGATAGATGAAAATTCTCCCGGACGGTCACTGCATTCGTCCAACTCACGCTTCAATGCCCGGAAGAAAATATCACGTACCAGCGTACTTTTCCCGGAACCGGAAACGCCGGTAACCACTGTCATTACATTCAGCGGGAAGCGGACGTCTACTCCTTTCAGGTTATTCTCGCGTGCACCTTTCAGTTCAATATAATTATTCCACGGACGGCGATGTTGGGGGACGGGAATTTCTTCTTCTCCCAAAAGATAGCGGACGGTATAACTGTTACTTCCTTTTTTGAGGTCTTTCATGTCACCCTGATAGACGACTTCTCCTCCCAGACGTCCGGCGTTGGGACCGATGTCAATAATATAATCTGCCGCACGAATGATTTCCTCGTCATGTTCTACAACTACTACCGTGTTACCGAGTTGTTGCAGTTGGCGCAGCACATTAATCAGGCGGTCGGTGTCACGGCTGTGCAGACCGATACTGGGTTCGTCGAGGATATAGAGGCTACCTACAAGACTGCTTCCCAGTGATGTCGCCAGATTGATACGCTGGCTTTCTCCACCCGACAGGGAGTTACTGAGCCGGTTCAGTGTCAGATACCCCAGACCTACATCAATCAGGAAACGGATACGGCTGTTTATTTCCATCAGAATCCGGCGGGCTACATTACTGTCGTGCTCGTTCAGTTCCAAGTGATCGAAGAACTGCTTTAATTCGGAAATAGGCAGGTCTACCAGTTCGGAAATATTCTTTCCGCCTACGCGTACATAGCCGGCTTCCGGTTTCAGACGGGTACCGTGGCATTTCGGGCAAAGTGTTTTTCCGCGATACCGGGCAAGCATCACACGATATTGTATCTTATATTGATTTTCTTCAAGCATCTTGAAGAAGTCATTAATACCGTGGAAATATTGGTTTCCTTCCCAAAGCAACCGGCGCTGTTTGTCCGTCAGTTCATAATAAGGAGTGAAAATCGGGAAGTCGAATTTCTCCGCATTGTGGATCAGCTCTTCTTTCCATTCTCCCATTTTTTCACCGCGCCAACATACGATCGCTCCTTCATAAACAGATAAAGAACGGTCGGGAACCACCAAATGCTCATCTATACCGATAACTTTGCCGAAGCCCTCACAGGTGGGGCAGGCACCGATCGGGGAGTTGAATGAAAACATCTGGTCATTGGGTTCTTCAAAAGTGATACCGTCTGCTTCGAACTTTGTGCTGAAGGAGAACAGTTGTGTTGTTCCGTCCGGCAGGTAAAAGCGTAGCATACAGGTTCCGTCGCCTTCGTACATGGCTGTTTCGGCAGAGTCGGTGAGGCGGCTGATAGCATCTTTGGTGTCGGCTACTGCCATACGGTCTACCAGCAGATAAACTTCGTCGCCTGCTACGGGCTTGTATTCATCAATACGTTTCATCTCACCGTTCACTTCGATACGGTTGAATCCCTGTTTGAGGTCTATTTCCAGTTGCTGTTGCAGGCTGCGGTCTTCACGCAGGTGGATAGGGGTCAGTACGGTGTATCTTGTCCCTTCCGGGTGTGATAGCATACAGTTGATGATGTCTTCCGTCGAATGTTTCTTCACTTCCTGTCCGCTTACAGGGCTGTATGTCCTCCCTACACGGGAATACAGCAAACGGAGATATTCATAAATTTCTGTGGAAGTTCCTACGGTGGAACGGGGATTGCGGCTGTTTACTTTCTGTTCTATGGCAATCGCAGGCGGAATGCCTTTGATAAAATCGCATTCCGGTTTGCTCATTCGTCCGAGAAACTGGCGTGCGTAGCTACTTAGGCTTTCTACGTAGCGGCGTTGTCCTTCTGCGTAGAGGGTGTCAAAAGCGAGAGATGATTTTCCTGAACCTGATAATCCGGTGATGACAACAAGTTTGTTGCGTGGAATATCTACATCGATGTTTTTTAGGTTGTTTACTCGTGCGCCTTTGATCGAAATATAGTTATTTTCTGACATAAAATGCTCCTTGTTTTATGGTAGTCGGCAAAGTTAGCGAATTTATCGGGAGTTTGTATTATCTTTGCGTCACATTATTACGATTTAAGAATATTATGAAGCTGAAAAACTATCTTTTACTTTTGGCTCTTCTTCTGGCTGTGGGAGTGAGGGCACAGGTGCCGACGGGCGACAAATATCCCAAACGTGAGTTTCGTGCTGCATGGATACAGGCTGTCAACGGACAGTTTCGCGGTGTTCCCACAGAACGACTGAAACAAACACTGATTAGCCAGTTGAACTCGCTTCAAGGGGCGGGTATTAATGCGATTATCTTTCAAGTGCGTCCCGAAGCGGATGCGTTGTATGCTTCGCAACATGAACCGTGGAGCCGTTTTCTGACAGGGACACAAGGACAAATGCCTTCGCCTATGTGGGACCCGATGCAGTTTATGATTGAGGAATGCCGGAAACGGAATATGGAGTTTCATGCCTGGATTAATCCTTATCGGGTGAAAACCTCCCTGAAGAATCAGTTGGCGCCGGAACATATATATAATCAGCATCCGGAATGGTTTGTTACTTATGGAGACCAATTGTACTTCGACCCGGCACTTCCCGAGAGTCGTGAATATATCTGTAAGATCGTGACGGATATTGTGTCCCGCTATGATGTGGACGCTATCCACATGGATGACTATTTCTATCCTTATCCTATTAAGGGAGTCGATTTTCCCGATAACGCAAGTTTTGCCCGTTATGGCGGAGGCTTTACTAACAAGGCGGACTGGAGACGTAGTAATGTGAATGTGTTGATTAAGAAATTGCACGAAACCATTCGGGGGGTGAAGCCGTGGGTAAAGTTCGGAATCAGTCCGTTCGGAATCTATCGTAATCAGAAAAGTGACCCGTTGGGAAGTAATACCAATGGCTTGCAGAATTATGACGATCTGTATGCTGATGTTCTGCTCTGGGCGCGTGAAGGCTGGATTGATTATAATATTCCGCAGATTTACTGGGAAATCGGTCATAAGGCGGCTGACTATGAGACATTGGTGAAGTGGTGGGCTACGCATTCGGAGAACCGTCCGTTATTTATCGGCCAGTCAGTGACAAATACGATTCAGCACGCTGACCCGCAGAATCCTTCTATGAATCAGCTTCCCCGGAAAATGGCTTTACAGCGTGCTTACCAGACGATTGGCGGTAGCTGTCAATGGTATGCGGCAGCTGTTGTTGAAAATCAGGGAAGATATCGCGATGCGCTGGTTTCGGAATATCACAAATATCCGGCATTAATCCCCGTATTCGACTTTATGGATGATAAGGCTCCGGACAAGGTGCGCAAGATGAAGAAAATATGGACTGAAGACGGCTATGTGCTTTTCTGGACTGCTCCGAAAGCTGAAACGGAAATGGATAAGGCTGTGCAATATGTGGTCTATCGTTTTGGCAGAAAAGAAAAGGTGAATCTTGACGACCCTTCACATATTGTTGCTATCACCCGTAATCCTTTCTACAAACTTCCATACGAAACAGGAAAAACAAAGTACCGCTATGTGGTGACTGCGTTAGACCGTCTTCATAATGAATCGAAGTCGGTTAGCAAGAAAGTAAAACTGTGATAAAAGTAAAACTGTAATAAAAGTAAAACTGTAATAAGTGAAGAATAGAAAAAGAGGCTGACTAACAATTCAGTAGTATCTTCAATTCTCCTCCTTCGGGAAGGAGGAGTCCCCGTAGGGGGAGGTGGTAGGAAAATACATAAGTCGTTTATTTTCAATATTGTGTATCCGCCTACCACCCCAGCAATTAATAAAGCAATAGTCCTGCAATGCCGCAGGCTATAATCATTAATATAGGATTAGCTTTATATTTTCTGGTTCCGATGAAAGCGACTAGAAAGATGATAATACTGATAACGAATGAGTAAGTGTCAGTTGTCGGTGAACCGAAATTTTCTACATTCATCAATACCAGTGCGGCGGAAGCCAACAGGCCGACAACTGCGGGACGCAGTCCGCTAAATATGGATTCTACTACCGGATGTTTCTGATATTTCAGGAAGAATTTGCTAATGGTCAGCATCAAGATGAAGGAGGGGAGGACTACAGCAAAGGTAGCAATGACCGATCCCACGACACTCCCCGTAGAGGTGAATCCGACGTACGTAGCCGCATTAATCCCGATAGGTCCCGGTGTCATTTGGCTGATTGCAACAATATCCGTGAACTCCTGCGAGCTCACCCAACCATAACGGGTTACTACTTCCCCTTGAATCATGGAGAGCATCGCATAACCTCCTCCAAATCCAAAGAGCCCGATCTTAAAAAACGTATAGAATAACTGAAGATAGATCATCTCTTTTTAATTTTTTACCATGAATCTTGAATAATGAACAGGGAACGATAACTCTCGACTCTCCATTCTCAACTTTCTACTTTTCTAAATTTTCCCCAGAGGAAGCCTCCCACTCCCGCAGCAATAATAATCCAGATAGGCGAGAACCCCAATAGCCAGATCAGCAGTGCCGAAACAACAGGAATCCACAGGTTGTGGCGGTTGATTTTAGCGGACCGGCCCATTGTGAAAGTCGGGGCGGCAATAAGTGCCACTACCGCCGGTCGGATTCCTTTGAAGATGCGTTCCACAATCGGGTTGTCTTTAAAACTATGGAAAAATAGAGCAATCGCCAATATAATGATGAAGGAAGGCAAAATTGTTCCTAATGCTGTGATAATACTTCCTCGGATACCACGCAACTTGTATCCTATAAAGATAGAAATATTGACTGCCAAAATGCCCGGAGCAGATTGGGAGATAGCCAGCAGGTCGATAAAATCTTCCTGCGCAATCCATTTCCGCTTTGTAACAATTTCATTCTCAATAAGCGGCACCATTGCGTACCCTCCTCCGATAGTAAAGGCGCCTATTTTAAAAAAAATTCCAAATGATTCGAGATAGATGTTCATTCTTTCTTTTCTCCTCCTTTCTTGTTTGTTCTCTTTTCTTTGCCGTATTGGCTGGGACTTACGTTAAAATGCTTCTTGAATACTTCACGGAAGTATTTCGCATCACTGAATCCTGTCATTTCTGCTATTTCTGTTATGCTATGTGTGTTCTCTTTCAATAATTGCACGGCATACTTCAACCGGATCAGACGGATATAATCTCCCGGAGCCTGGTCGGTCAATGCCCTGAGTTTGTTGTAGAAACTTGTACGGCTCATGCCTACCAGGTTGCAAAGTACATCTACGGTAAGGGCCGGGTTATCTATATTGTCTTTTATATGCTTTTTGACGTTGGCAATAAACTTCCAGTCAATGTCCTGTGAGCAGTTGATGCATTCGTCATCTTCTTCCTCATCATCCAGCTCCAGATTGGCATACTTACTGCGCAAAAGAGCACGGTTAGTCAGCAGATTGTCGACAGTCGCTTTTAATATACCTATATTAAACGGTTTCAAGATGTATTCGTCGGCACCGATTTTAAGTCCGGACAAGATATCTTTCTCATTATTCAGAGCTGTCAGCAGGATAACCGGAATGTGCGATGTCTCTATGTTGTTTTTGAGTTCCTTGCATAATTCGTCTCCCCGCATTTCCGGCATCATAATATCAGAGATAACCAACTCCGGTTTGTATTCGGGGATGATCGTCAACGCTTCTTTTCCGTTGGAACACGTTTGTACAGTATATTCTTCTGATAATGTCTGCAACAGATAGTTGCGTAATTCATCGTTATCCTCCACAATCAGAATCCGCCGGTGTTCACCGTTCAACTTCTTATGTGCGTTTTCGTATATTTCGGGTGAGGGAGCAGGTACATTGCTTAGGGTTCTGTTTTCCTGACGTTGTTTGCTCAGTGTTGCCAGATGTGCCTTACGGAAACGCTTGCTGTCTTTCGGGAAAGATACCTTGATAACCGAACCTTGATTTTCCACACTCGACAAATTAATCTTACCTTTATGCAGCCGCACTAATTTCCAGACAAGCATCAGTCCGATCCCGCTACCCGTCACTTTGGAGTTGATTGCATTGCTGCCACGGAAATGCAGCTTGAACAGTTTTTTCTGTTCGCTGGCCGGAATTCCGATTCCTGTATCCCTAACTTCGACGCTCCACGAGTCTGTATTGTCGGACACGAAAATCTGTACATTACCGTTTTCCGGAGTGTACTTCAAGGCGTTCGAGATTATGTTTTTCAGGATTGATTCCATTTTTTCCTTATCAAACCATACATTCATATACCTGAAATTACTTTCGTGGGTGAAGTTGATATGTTTGATATTGGCGTACTGCTGGAAAGCATTGTATATTTCGGTTGTAAATGTGTTCAGTTCATGTTCCGAAATATATAGTTCGGAGGAATATACGTCCGCCCTCTCGAAGTTTATTAGATTGGTGGTGAGACGTAGCAGGGCATTTACATTCCGTAATGCAGTATTCATATTGGATATTCCTTCCTTGCTTAGTTCTTCTTTTTCACGAAGATCTTCCAGTGGCGCTTTGATAAGCGTCAACGGAGTACGGATGTCGTGTGCAGTGTTGATAAAGAAATGAATCTTTTCGTCGGACACTTTACGTTGTTTCCTTAGGATCAGAATACGTAATGAGACAGCAGCGATAAAGACAAGGATAACGATATAGAGCAACATTGCCCAAACGGTCAGCCAAAAAGGCTGGGCGATGATAATATCTATACTCCTTTCTTCGAGCATAATACGCTGGTCCTCATTGGAGATAGCGCGTACCCTTAACGTATATTTTCCCGGTGCGAGGTTAGTATAACGGATTGTGTTTTCTGTCCCCGGTTTGCTCCATTCTTCGTAAAAGCCTTCCAGTTTCCAGGAATAAAGGACATTAGAAGGATAGTCATAGTTGATAGAAGAAACCTGTAACGAGAAAATATTCTGGTTATATTTTAATTTCAGCTCTTTCGTATTGTTGATACTTGCCTTTAGCGGGGAATTTTTGTCTCCCGGGTAGATCGTTTGATAAAACAGTTTGAAATCGCTGAATATCATTTTGGAAGAATAGGTTCTGGGCAGTTTCATGTCTTTATTGAACTCTACTGCCCCGTTCGAGCTTCCGAAAATAAAGTTGTTGTTCTTTCGCAGGGTACCGGACAATGCATTGAAATGTGTGGTCATAAGTCCCATTTCTTTTGTCCAGTTGTGAAATGTTTTTTGGTTAGGATAAAAGCTGGTCAGACCGCTTTCCGTGCTAAGCAGAATATCTTCGTCAGCGTCTGAAAGCAAGGTATAGATATTGTTGGAAATCAATGCGCAATTTCCCGTATGATAATGAGTGAACAGTTTGGTGTGAGGATCGTAAATTAATAATCCGGAGCCACTGGTTCCTATATATAGCGATCCTTTCTTGGTCTGGTATAAAGAATATATATAGTTTGATTCTACGGGAAGTTTGATACGTTCATATTTACCCGATTCTTTATCCAATAAAAACAATCCGGTCGCACTGCCTATCCACATACTTTTGGCATCGCGTTCGAGAATTGCAGTAATGGAGTTCAGTCCGTGGTACAGTTGTATATTTTTAGTGTGTACATTGATACGTTTCAGATTATAAAATCCTCCGCTCCAGATATTTCCTTGTGAGTCTTTACGGATATCACGTATATACTTATCCGGGCGTATGTTCTCATATGCATACGAAGCCGGAGTAAAATAGCTGACATTGGAAGATCTCTTGTCTATCTGATAAATGCCGGAGAAGTATCCGCCGGCCCAGACAACTCCGGGAAGCACTTCGCACAGGGTAGTGAAAATATGACTTCTGCTATCCTGGTTCTTCTCAAAAGAACTGAGGAAGGAACGCCATTGTCCGGTCTTGGAATTTAAGAGACTGATTCCATTATTGGTTCCGAACCATAAGTCACCGTCACTGTCTTCGATAATCGAATTAACCTGGTCGTTTATCAAAGACTGTCTGTTGCCGATAGAATGCTTGATCCATTTATAGCTGGAATAGCGATTATTCTGTACGGTGATTCCGATAGGGTAGTTCGCTAACCATATCCGTTCTTCTTCATCTATATAAAGATCATTGATACTGTTGCCGTTCATGCCGTTATTACTGTTGTAATCAGCAATAATGTAAGGCTCCATCTGATAGGTTTCAACATTCATTTTATGCACACCGCCGCCATCTGACGCTATCAACAATTCTTTGGCGTTTAAGGGCTTGATTCGTGTAATGCTGATATCTTTCAGACTATGTGGAGGTTGTGTGACGGACTTGGTCGACATATCATAGATGAGCACTCCCCGTTGGAAAGTTCCGATAAACAATTTACGAATCTTTGTGTCGAAATGTAGATCGAGTATTTGTGCTTTCACATTCTCTAGCTTGTCGCAGTGAATAAGTTCCAGTGTGTTGTTTTCCAACTTGGCATAGTGGATTCCCATTTCCGTGCCAATGAAGTAATGTGTGTCGTCAATCTGTTCGATGTCATTGATTTCTTCACTGATGTCATTCTTTATGTGAGTGACTTCTCCTGTATCCGTGTTATAAATAAAGATAGTTTCCTCATTACACAACCAGATATGCTTGCTCTGATCGAGCCATGCGAAACTTACCGGAGCCGGCAAATCACGGAAGTTCTCTATGGGCAGTTTATATACGAGTGTGAAGCAGTCATGGATCTGGTCATACCGGAATATCTTTCCTTTTTTCCCGATTTCCCATAATACGTCTTCCTTATCAATATATAGCCAATTGAGGTTCAGTAGCGAATTAACCTCTACGTCACCGTCCATTAGTTTGTATCGTTTGAAATCTTTTCCATTGTATCTGTCAATACCTTCATGGGTGAGGAACCACATATATCCGGTTCTGTCTTTCTGGATATAGTAAACTCGCCGGTTGCTTAGCCCATCTTCCACTCCAATATATTGGTACGTCTGAGCGATACAGGTTAGAGGAAACAATAAGATTAGAAAAATCCATTTTTTCATATAAATAGGACTTTTAAGGGTTATTGAATCTTGTTCTGAGGGGGAAAGTTTGACAAAATTAAGAAGATTTTTCGACACTACAAAATTTTGGAGTAAGGATTACGTCGTACTTGAATTGAAGCGGATGAGGAGCTTTTTCAGCTATTTGTATTTAGTGCTTATTTGTAGAACTTTAGTTGTATATAAACGAATTTAGGTAGTAGGAATATTGGGATAAACTAAAAGGCTGGTACTTTTTGGGAAGTACCAGCCTTAAAAAATATAAAGCAATTATTTATCTCACCTTTTCTTCAATCCACTTGCGGGCATTGACAAATGCTTCAATCCACGGAGTTACCTGATCGCTGTTTTTGCGGTCTGCCGGATAACAACCGTTCTGCCATGGGAAGATAGCGCGTTCCAAGTGAGGCATCATAGCCAGATGACGGCCGTCGGCGCTGGCAAGTCCGGCGATAGAATAGTCGGAACCGTTCGGGTTTCCGGGATATTCGTCATAGCTGTATTTTGCCACTACATTATATTTGTCTTCATCGTAAGGCAGAGAGAATTTTCCTTCTCCGTGAGCTACCCAGATACCTAGTTTGCTACCGCTCAATGAACCGAACATAACGCTGCGGTTGGTAGGGATAGTCAGGCCGACAAAGGTAGACTCGAATTTATGGGAATCATTGTGAAGCATCTTACCTTTCTTTTTGTGTTCAGGATTGATAAGTCCAAGCTCCATCATCAACTGGCAACCGTTACAGATACCCAGTGACAATGTATCTTCACGAGCATAGAATTTATCGAGTGCTTCTTTTGCCTTTTCGTTGAACAAGAAACCGCCTGCCCAGCCTTTGGCTGAACCAAGTACGTCGGAGTTGGAGAAACCGCCGCAATAAACGATCATGTTTACGTCTTCCAGTGTTTCACGTCCGCTGATAAGGTCGGTCATTGTCACATCTTTCACGTCAAAACCTGCCAAATAGAGTGAATAAGCCATTTCGCGTTCGCCGTTCGTTCCTTTTTCGCGGATGATAGCTGCGCGGACACCGCTCGGAGTACGACGGTCCGGAGTAATACCGTATTGAGAAAGTTTGCCTTTGAATTCTGGCATGAAAGCAAATTCAACCGGCTGCATCTTGTAGTTTTCAAAACGTTTTTTGGCGCAACCGTTCATGGACTGTTTGCGGTCGAGCAGGTAAGAAGAAGAATACCATACATCACGCATATAGTCGATACCGAATTGGTAGGTAGCGTCTCCTTTGGATACGAGGATGTGGCGTTCGTCGGTAGGTTTACCCAACTTCAGGTAGCCTACGCCTGCGTCTTCCAGAATCTTCTTCACCTCTTCTTTGTGCTTGTCGCTGACCTGGATAACAATACCCGGATTTTCTGCAAACAGAATCTTGACAATATCCTGTTCCTTCATCTTGTCGAGGCTGATTTCCATACCGCCTTCCACATTGGCGAAGCACATTTCGAGCAATGTAGTGATCAGACCACCGGCAGAAATATCATGTCCGGCAAGAATCAATCCTTTGTTTACCAGTTCCTGTACGGCAAGGAAAGCATCGCGGAAATACTCTGCGTCTTGTACGCAAGGCACATCGTCACCCACTTTGCCCAATGACTGTGCAAAGGCGGAACCGCCGAGCTTCAGTTCGTCGAAGCTGAAGTCAATATGATAAAGAGTTGTTTTTTCGTTGTTTACCAATACCGGAGATACAACCTTCTTCACGTCGGAAACTTCGCCGCCTGCCGATACAATTACTGTTCCCGGAGAAATTACTTTTTCGCCGTTCGGATACTTCTGCGTCATAGACAGAGAATCTTTTCCGGTAGGAACGTTGATTTGCAGGGCGCAGCAGAAGTCGCTCAATGCTTTCACGGCAGTGTAGAGACGAGCGTCTTCACCTTCCTGTGAACGGCAAGGCCACATCCAGTTGGCAGACAGGGAGATGCTGTCCATGCCCTCTGCCATAGGAGCCCAGACAAGGTTAGTCAGTGCTTCGGATACAGAAAGTATAGAACCGGCAGCCGGATCGGCCAATGCTGCTTGCGGAGCGTGTCCGATAGAGGTAGCGATACCTTTCTCGCCACGGTAGTCGAGTGCTACGACACCACAGTCGCTCAACGGCAATTGAAGTTCACCTTGGCATTGCTGACGGGCTACTTTACCTGTTACCGAACGGTCTACTTTATTGGTCAGCCAATCCTTGCAAGCCACTGCTTCGAGCTGCAATACATTGGTCAGGTATTCATGCAGTTGAGACAATTCGTATTTCGGCATTTCATAATGACGTTCTACGGTTTTGTCTATCATATATGTCTTGGGAGATGAACCGAACATCTGTTCTACGGCAAGATCGAACGGACGTACACCGTCAGCTTGTTGGAAAGCAAAGCGGTGGTCGCCTGTCGTTTCTCCGACTACGTACATCGGGGCACGTTCACGTTCTGCAATCTTGCGCACATGTTCGATAGCTTCTTCTTTGATAAGAAGTCCCATACGTTCCTGGCTTTCATTGGCGATGATTTCTTTGGCAGACAGCGTTTTGTCACCGATAGGCAACTTGCTCATGTCGATCAGACCGCCGCATTCTTCCACCAATTCCGACAGACAGTTGACGTGACCTGCCGAACCATGGTCATGAATAGAAACAACCGGATTCACATCTTCTTCACAAAGGGCACGGACTACGTTGTTGGCACGTTTCTGCATTTCTGCATTCGCACGTTGCACGGCGTTCAACTCGATACCACTACTGTAACGACCGGTATCTACTGAAGATACGGAACCGCCGCCAAGTCCGATTCGGTAGTTGTCACCACCGATAACGACTACTTTGTTTCCGGCTTCCGGTGCGCCTTTCAGACAGTCGCGCTGTGTACCGTAGCCTACACCTCCGGCAAGCATGATAACTTTGTCATAGCCGTAAACCTCATTGTTCTCTGTATGTTCGAAAGTCAGTACCGAACCGCAGATCAGCGGCTGGCCGAACTTGTTTCCGAAATCGGAAGCACCATTGGACGCCTTAATCAGAATCTGTTCTGGAGTCTGGTACAACCATTTGCGTACCGGAAGGATTTCTTCCCATTCGCGGCCTTCGTCTGTGCGTGGGTAAGAAGTCATGTAGACAGCAGTACCTGCAATCGGCCATGAACCTTTACCACCACCCATACGGTCACGAATTTCACCGCCTGTACCGGTAGAAGCACCGTTGAACGGCTCTACGGTTGTCGGGAAATTGTGAGTTTCCGCTTTTAGCGAGATAACACTCTTGATGTCCTTGATCTGGAAGAAATCAGGTTTTGAGTGGTCTGCCGGAGCAAACTGTTCAACAACCGGACCTTCTGCAAAGGCTACATTGTCTTTATAAGCAGAAATGATTTTATTCGGATTTTCTTGTGTAGTCTTTTTAATCATCTGAAACAAGGAGGATTCCTGTTCCACACCGTCGATGATGAACGTTCCGCCGAAGATCTTGTGACGGCAGTGCTCGGAGTTGATTTGTGCAAAACCGAAAACTTCGGAATCGGTCAGTTTGCGTCCGAGGTCGTTTTCTACTTTTTTCAAGTAGTCCATTTCTTCTTTTGAAAGAGCAAGGCCTTCTTTTTCGTTGTAGTCCTCAAGGTCTTCGATGTAGATAATTGGTTCCGGTTGGCGGTTGGTAGTGAATACGTTTTGGTCGAGTCCTTTGTACATGCGTTGCAACATCGGGTCGTGGTCGGCGTTTTCATCCTTTACGGGAAAATACTCCTCGATGCGGGTGATACCTTCGAGTCCCATGTTTTGGGTGATTTCTACTGCATTCGTACTCCAGGGAGTAATCATTTCACGGCGTGGACCGACGAAACAGCCTTTCAGGTTTTCTTCACTTTCCGTCACGGCTTCTCCAAAAAGCCAGCAGAGTTTATTACTTTCGTCCGGGGTGAGCTGATGATTGCTCTCTACGGCAATCACGCTCTTGGAAGGGGTTCTGAAAAAAAGAATCATGTTGTATATTTACGATTTTACGATTTTACGATTTTACGATTGAAGTTTCTACGGGAGAAACTCTTCTCTTTTTCTGTGGTGCAAAGATAAGCAAATTCGTTGGTGGTGAGAAATAAAACGGAAATAAATATCTTGTCGGCTTTCCTTTTTATGGGCCGACTTATTTTTGCGTTGCGATGAATTAATATCGGTTTCTTATGGATTTATTTGTTGTATACCTAAAAACTGTTCCTGATGTTGCAACCATTTATTCGTCAGACAGCTGTCAGACGAATAAATTAATACCTACGGGCTGCTAGTTCTCTGTGTACAAAGATTTAGCTTTTAGGGATAAAGGGAATAATTTGCGCTGTCCGCGTTTTCGAAGTCTTATTTTAAATTTCTCCTGCTTCATGAATTAGGGATGATTCGTTGGAAAAAACGTTAATATCCTATTCTCATATCACAAAAAAGTGCGATATTTGCGGAATGATTCAGATAGAGACAATATTCGATATATTAGTTAAAGGCTTTATTATTGGCGTTGTTGTGTCCGCACCTCTCGGTCCGGTGGGCGTATTATGCATCCAAAGGACTTTGAATAAGGGGCGTTGGTACGGATTTGTGACAGGCCTGGGAGCCTCTTTGAGCGATATAGCTTACGCTCTGCTTACGGGTTATGGCATGAGCTTCGTTTCCGATTATATTAATAAAGGAAGTTTTTATCTGCAATTGCTCGGCAGCGTTATGTTGCTTGTTTTCGGAATTTATACCTTTCGCAGTAATCCGGTAAATTCTATCCGTCCGGCTTCGTCCAATAAGGGATCTTATTTTCATAATTTTATAACTGCATTTTTCGTCACTCTTTCTAACCCTTTAATCATATTCCTGTTCATCGGACTTTTTGCCCGTTTTGCCTTTGTACAACAGGGCGTTTTAGTCTTTGAAGAGATAACGGGATATTTTGCTATCGCTGCCGGCGCATTGACTTGGTGGCTCGGAATCACTTACTTTGTGAACAAGGTACGTACTAAGTTCAATCTGCGTGGCATTTGGATACTGAATCGTGTCATTGGAAGCATTGTGATGTTGGTATCTGTAGCTGGATTGATTTATACTTTGTTGGGAGAGTCAATTTATTAGGAGATAACATTATGAATCAAATAGCTCAACAACTGAAAGAGAGAAACATTGCCGAATATCTTATATATATGTGGCAGGAAGAAGACCTCATCCGTGCCAATCATTGTGAACCGGAAGAACTGGAGACTAATGTGATTGTCCGTTATCCGGAGGACCAGCGTGCTGCCATGAGAGAGTGGTATGGCAATCTGATAACGATGATGAGTGAAGAAGGGGTACGTGAGAAAGGACATTTACAGATCAATAAGAATGTTATTCTCAACCTGACGGAGTTGCATAATGCTTTATCTTCTTCTCCTAAATTCCCTTTTTACAGTGCTGCCTATTTCAAGGCATTGCCATTTATTGTAGAGCTACGGACTAAGAACGGGAAAAAGGAGGAACCGGAACTGGAAACGTGCTTTGAAGCGTTGTACGGTGTGCTCTTACTACGTTTGCAAAAGAAGCCGATCAGTGAAGGGACGGCGAAAGCGATAGAGGCTATCAGTAGTTTTCTTTCTATGCTGGCAAACTATTATGATAAAGACCGTAAAGGTGAATTAAAACTTGATGAATAAATGAGAATTTTAGTAACGGGTGCCGACGGTCAGCTTGGCAACGAAATGCAAGTACTTGCAAAAGAGAATCCACAACATACGTATTATTTCACAGATGTGCAGGAACTGGACATCTGTGATAAACAAGCTGTATGGGCTTATATTGCGGAAAAGAGAATAGAATTGATTGTGAATTGTGCAGCTTACACGGCGGTAGATAAAGCGGAAGATAACCCGGAACTGGCCTATAAGTTGAATTGTGAAGCGGCGAAAGAGTTGGCAAGTGCTGCACAATTTAATGGTGCGGCAATGATACAGGTTTCTACCGATTATGTGTTTGACGGCACTGCCCACATTCCTTATACGGAAGATTGTGACCCTTGTCCGGATTCTGTATATGGCACTACTAAGCTGGAAGGAGAATATGATGTGATGAATTATTGTGAGAAAGCGGTAGTTATCCGTACCGCATGGCTCTATTCCACTTTCGGCAATAATTTCGTAAAGACAATGATTCGTTTAGGGAAAGAACGTGACAGTCTGGGAGTGGTTTTCGACCAGATCGGAACGCCCACTTATGCCAATGACCTCGCTCAAGCTATCTATACCATTATAAATAAAGGTATAGTTCGCGGCATCTATCATTTCAGCAATGAAGGTGTTTGCTCATGGTATGATTTTACGGTGGCTATCCATCGCTTGGCAAGAATTACTTCATGTAAAGTGAAACCTCTGCACACGGCAGAATATCCGGCGAAGGCGAACCGTCCTGCATATTCCGTACTGGATAAGACAAAGATAAAAACAACGTTCGGCATCGAAATCCCTCATTGGGAGGAAAGCCTCAAAAGATGCATTGACACCTTATAATATATATGGCAGATAATACAGAAATACAGAGACGGCGAACGTTCGCCATTATTGCGCATCCGGATGCGGGTAAGACATCATTGACGGAAAAGCTGCTGCTTTTCGGTGGTCAGATTCAGGTGGCGGGTGCTGTAAAAAGTAATAAGATTAAGAAAACGGCTACATCCGACTGGATGGAGATTGAGAAACAGCGTGGTATCTCGGTGACGACTTCTGTAATGGAATTTGATTATCGGGATTACAAGATTAACATCCTTGATACTCCGGGTCACCAGGACTTTGCCGAAGATACATATCGTACGCTGACTGCGGTAGATAGCGTTATCATCGTGGTCGACGGTGCGAAAGGTGTGGAAACCCAGACACGGAAATTGATGGAAGTGTGCCGCATGAGAAAGACTCCGGTAATTATTTTCGTTAATAAGATGGACCGTGAAGGTAAAGATCCTTTCGACTTGCTGGATGAACTGGAGGAAGAACTGATGATTCAGGTACGTCCTTTGTCCTGGCCGATTGAGCAGGGAGCACGTTTCAAGGGAGTATACAATATATATGAGCAGAAATTGGACTTGTATCAACCGTCTAAACAAATGGTGACGGAAAAGGTGGAAGTCGATATACATACGGAGGAACTGGATCAGCAGATTGGAAAGCCGTTGGCAGACAAATTGCGTGGTGATCTGGAACTGATTGAAGGCGTTTATCCCGAACTTGATGTCGAGTCTTATTTGGCAGGAGATTGCGCACCGGTATTCTTCGGTTCTGCACTGAATAACTTTGGTGTGCAGGAACTGTTAAACTGCTTTGTGGAGATTGCTCCGAGCCCTCGTCCTGTACAAGCGGAAGAACGTGAAGTAAAACCGGACGAACCTAAGTTCACCGGATTTATCTTCAAGATTACAGCCAATATCGATCCGAACCACCGTTCATGTGTTGCTTTCTGTAAGATTTGTTCCGGTAAGTTTGTGCGCAATGCACCTTATCAGCACGTCCGCCACGGGAAGACGATGCGCTTTTCGTCGCCTACTCAGTTTATGGCACAGCGTAAAACAACGATTGATGAGGCCTATGCCGGCGATATTATCGGTTTGCCGGATAACGGTACTTTCAAGATTGGCGATACGCTGACGGAAGGTGAGATATTGCATTTCCGTGGCTTACCCAGTTTCTCACCGGAGATGTTCAAGTACATTGAGAACGCAGATCCGATGAAACAGAAGCAGTTGGCGAAAGGTATCGACCAGTTGATGGACGAAGGTGTGGCACAGTTGTTTGTCAATCAGTTCAATGGACGTAAGATTATCGGTACGGTGGGACAGTTGCAGTTTGAGGTAATTCAGTATCGTTTGTTGAACGAGTATAATGCATCTTGTCGTTGGGAGCCGGTAAGTCTGTATAAGGCTTGTTGGGTGGAAAGTGATGATCCGGCAGAGTTGGAAGCTTTCAAGAAACGTAAATATCAGTATATGGCAAAGGATAGAGAGGGACGCGATGTGTTCCTTGCCGACTCCGGTTATGTACTTCAAATGGCTCAAATGGATTTTAAACACATTAAATTTCACTTTACTTCTGAATTTTAAAATAAGAGCTAAATAAGAACCAAAAAAGAGAAGAAAAGCCACTGAAATTCAGTGGCTTTTCTTTTTGTGAATTTGCTCCTTATTAAACGGTTGTTTTCCGTTGTTTGGTTGTTATTTATGTTATTTTTGTTACTAGTTTGTTACTCATTATGAAAATATGATTATATTTGTAGCGGGTAATAAATTAATAATAGAGTGACAATGGCAAAAAAAGCATCTACAAAAATAAAAGAGCCTGTTAGATTAAGAAGAAAGAAATTATCTAATGGAAATTTTTCTCTTTATCTTGATATTTACAGAGACGGACACCGGGAATATGAGTTTTTGAAATTATATCTTATTCCAGAAAGAAGCCGGGGTGACAAATTGTTGAATGAAGAAACTTTAAGGACGGCTACTGCAATTAAATCTCAAAGAATTGTATCTCTTCAAAATGAAGAGTATGGTTTTGTTGTAAATAGTAAATCTGGTGCAAATTTTATAGAATACATGAAGATGCAGGTAGAAAGCTATAGAGGACGTGAAAGTTTTGCTTATAGTGATATAATAAGAGCTACGATAAAACATTTGAGGGGATATAGAGGTGAGAATATTACTTTTAAACAGGTTGATAAGTCTTATTTACTGGGGTTTATAGATTATTTGAATAAAATAAAAAGCGGATGCGGAAAACCCCTTTCAGACGCTTCTAAGGCGTTATATTACGATGTTATTTCGATAGCTTTAAATAAGGCGGTAAAAGAAGAGATAATATCGTTTAATCCAGCTTCTAAAATATCTTGTGAAGACAGACCGCGTCAAAGAGAGGCTACAAAACAATATTTGACTTTTGATGAGGTGAAATTATTAATAAATACTCCCTGTAAGGATGAGAATGTGAAGAGAGCCTTTTTGTTTGCTTGTTTTTGTGGGTTAAGATATAGCGATGTGAAGGGGCTTACGTGGGAGAAAGTATTTAAAATAGAAAATGATATTTATCAAGTAGAGATCAAGCAGCAAAAAACAGGAGAAACACTGTATTTACCGCTATCGGATAACGCTATGAGATGGTTGCCGGATAGGGGATCGTCATTAGAAAGTGCCAATGTTTTTTCGTTGCCAAATAGTACAACAACAATCGAAAAATATTTGGGAATATGGGCGGCTGATGCCGGAATAAAGAAACATGTTACTTTTCATGTTGCCCGCCATACTAACGCTACATTAATGATCTATTTTGGAGCGGACATATATACGGTTTCAAAATTGTTAGGACATACTAATGTGAGAACTACGCAGGTTTACGCTAAAATTGTGGATGAAAGTAAGCGTAAGGCAGTAAATTTAATACCTGATATAAAAGAGTAAACCGGTTGATTGTGTATTAAATTGAGGTGTAATAAAATACTTTGAATATGGAATTTATTAAAGAACCGGGAGTTGAGATCATAAAAAAGTGGAAGCGGGTAAAAGAGAAAAACATTGCGATAGCTGTTTCTGAAGAACATGTATCAGGGCAGGAATGCCGGATATTTGAGCTTATAGATAAATCTAATGATGAAAATAAACATATAGAAGCTTACGGTATTACTGCTCGTATAGTATGGAGAGTGCCTAATTATAGTACTATCCGTATATTTGCGGATTATTTTAGTTCATGTAAACAAGATTATTGTATAGAGCATAATTCGGATTCTGATGCATGGAGGCGCGACTTAGGACAAGAATTTTGTAGACTTCATATAAATGAGGAGAAATCATTAATAGAATCCTCATTAGGCATTTATAAGTATCTTAGTGATAATGATGTTGTCTTATTAAAAGGTTATATAGAAGAATATCTAAAGTTTGTCGAAAATAGAATAATCAGTGATAATGCCGATCAAGAAAACGTAGAGTTTTTAAATGATTATTTTTGTGATGTATTAAGATTGCAGCATGAAGATTTGACAGTTAATAAGATAAAAAAATATGAAGATAAGAACATAGTAGGCGATAGTTGTTACGTAGGTAGGGAAATGGCTCGTTTAAGGTCTTATTTGTTGGATATAGATAGAGAAGATAGGGGTATTATTTTAGAGAATATTACAGAGGAACTTTTATATGCTTATTTTGCTGTAAGGAATAAAATAGATAGTAAAGATCCTCATGATATAAATCGTTCTTTAATGCTATTATATGATGAGATTTTACTTCAAATTATAATGTTGGGTTGGGGACTAAGAATAAGATATAGCGATAAATTTGTTGCAGAATGGAAGATTCGGGGAAAAGAAAATAATATTGTTTCGATTTTATTGGGTAGCGATAAATCTTATTCTCATTTAACTTTGTCGAAAGGTGTTGATGTTAAGGAGGGTAATGTTACTTTTCATTCTGTAGAATCTAAAACCGGTTTAACAACAATATTTAATAGATTGAAAACAAATAAATATTTAGATGCTGATAGTAGCTTGTCGGCATGGCTTTATATTTGTGGACAAAATACGGAGAGTGTTGGAGTTATTAATTGGGTACAGGATCAGCAGTTATTAGCTCATCTTATAGATATGTTATTTGGTGATTCTGATAGATCTAATTTATGGAGTATTGCCAAGAGTACATTTACAATAAAGGGAAAAGAACTAAATATTAACTCGATGAAAAATGCCATTTCTAAAATAAGGGTAGATCACAAGGATTATCCTAAAAGTTTTTCAAAATTGGATAATATATTGAGATTATAAAATATTTGATAGGTGGTAATAGGCAACAATAAGGAGTAATAAGGAGGTAAACTTTATAAAACTATACATAATTGTATATAATTGAACATCCTAATATCTTATAATAAAAGATATTAGGATGTTCTCTTTTTGTATACTATTGATTTCTAATGTGTTATATATGCAAATGGGTTACAGTTTGGGTTACAGTAATACAGTGTAACCCGAAACTCTTATATATATTTTCGACCTTTGGCGTATGTGAAACAAATCATAAGATAGCGCGCAATCTCATGGTTATAAAACTTAGAAAAAATATGGATATAGAAATCTTCAATCAATTAAACAGGATAGAGCACTATTGTTTGTTAGCGGCCAAAAAAGTACTCAATTTTTCAGATGTGGCATTATTGACAGGGTTAAGTAAAAGCCACTTGTATAAATTAACGTGTGAGCATCGAATCCCTTATTATAAGCCTAATGGGAAACATATATATTTTGACCGTGCAGAAATTGAAGATTGGATGAAGCAAAATCGAGTGGCTACAGATCAAGAGATAAACCAAAAGGCCTCTAATTACATGGTTACTAAATCTGTATAATACCTTAAATCCGGCAGCCATGAACATAGACAACCTATCCGAAAAGGAACTTTCCGACTTGCTGGCTAAAATATCAGCCGAGAAGAAGCGGAAAGCCGATGCCAAGCGTAAAAACTACCAGAAACTCCGTACCAAGTTCCTGGCCTCCGTTGAAAAGCGTGTCCGCAGATATGTAAAAGACGGTCAGGAGTTAAAGGAATGGTTGAGGCAGGAATCAGAATCTTATTATAATGCCCTGAAAGAGTATGGAGAGTTGAAACGTGATGAGCAGTTGGGCTTCACGGTGAATAATGACACTTTCCGTGTCCAAGTGAAGGGGAACCGGGTTAAACGCTTTGACGAACGGGCAGACGTTGCCGAAAAGCGTCTCATTGACTACCTGAAAAAATGGATTGCCAAGAAGGGTGAAGGAGAAAGAAATCCCATTTATAAACTAGCCATGTCCTTGTTGCAACGCAATGAATCCGGCGATCTTGACTATAAATCCATTTCCCGCCTCTATGAGCTGGAAGAGGATTTCAACGATGAAGAATATACCTCTATCATGCAGTTGTTCCGTGAAAGCAACACGGTAGAAGGAACTGTTATCCGGTTCTACTTTGAAGAAAGGGACAGCCTCAACAAATGGAAACGTATTGAACCGTCCTTTAACCAGATGTAACCCTATGTATTGCTTAGCTTATGAAATGGAGTATGTTTGACAGAATGGATTTTAAAACGGTCCTTTGCGGTGAGGAGGACATAGGACGCATTGTTTCCGCTTTTCATCTGCAACCTTGCACCAAAGGAAACAGATCTTATTATGAGAGTTCCGAGTATGGCAAATTTGACGGTATCCACCTTAAAATAGAGGGAAGGACCTTGAAAGTTGTATGCAGCGTACAGAAGATATTCTCCAAGTATGCCCGAGGTAATAGGCTGGACAATTCCGGATCGTTTACCGTCTCAGAAGGGAAGGTGGCTTTAAACCTGCTGTTTGATTCAATAGGGATTGACGTTTCCCATGTTACGGTTACTTATTTTGAGATCGGGCTTAATATGAAGATGAGCCGCGATCCTTCGGAATACATCAAACGGGTGATGTCTACGGATGACGCCCGCGAAATGTACTCCGATGCCGATTATAAGAAGGACCGCCAGAAAACAACCGAAAAGGACAAGGATAAAAGAAAGGTCCTGAAGATATACGATAAAAGCTTTGAGTACAGGCAAAAGGGAAAGGCGGTGGATGATAATATCCTTCGCCTTGAAACGGTTTACCGCCGGCAGAAGGTTCCGTTACCGGATTTTTTCGATGAGGCTTATATTTCCCGCCTTACAAACCAGTTCTTCCGGGATTGGTATAATGTATCATTCCCGCAAACGATCATCTGTGAGAGTGGCACCAAAAGCAGCCAGATAGAACGTGCGCAAAGGATTATGACGGTCGGACGTGACAGGTATATGGAAGAAAACCGTAATAATCTCCGGGAGGGAAGGATAACCCCGAAACAGTACCGGGTAAACCGCGAATATGCCCAGATGTGGGATGAACATAAAAAGCGATTTAAAATCGTTCCGTCTATAGAAGAATCTGAATACAAAAAGCGATTTAAAAAGCTGTTTTTCAGAATGATAGAATAAAAATAAGAGTAAAAATAAATCTGTTAAAATTTTAACACAAAATTGTAAGGAAAAAGATAAACTCTTAATTTATAGATAATTATAAAAAGTCTAAAAGGGCATGTTTATTTAAAAAGCTAATATTTTAATAATCAATATATTATGAATTTGGGATGCTTGGTTTTAACAGTCATTAAGCAAATATGGCGCTATATATATGCCTTTATATATAAGGATACTTGTCTTAGAGTGCCGAGAGGCAACCGGGACGGTTTAAAATGCACCAAAAAGCCTTATTTATCGGGCTTTGAAAATATTGTCCTTTATGGCATGGGAAAATAAAGCGAAAATAATACGGGTAAACGGTCAGTTTTCCACCCGATAACAGAAACAGGAATTTTTAATTTAATATTTAAATGCTATGGCGAATTTGATATCACGTTTAATCATGGATGTAACCCAATATGACGGAGGGTTACAGAAGGCACAAAAGAGTTTGGATAAGTTTCTAAATAAAAACTTGTCAGCTAGTAATGTAATGAAAGGCATGAAGGGAGAGGTAATAAAGGTGGCAGGTGCTATGGGGTTGGCTATGGGCGCTCAGGAAGCGTTAACCCGCGTAATACATGGCAGTCAAGCAACGGGAGATGCTTATACAAGAACAATGGACCAAGCAAAAGCAAGTATAGATAGTTTTTTTGCTGCCGCATCTATGGGAGATATGAGCCGATTTACGGACAATTTGCAGACGGTTATAGACAAGGCGAAAGAGTTGTCTATTGAGCTGGATAATTTGGGAACCATGGAACTATACAACCGGGCTAATATGCGTGAGTTGAACGCACAATATCAAATTGAACTAAATGCAGCTAAGGACAGAAGTAAGAGTGATAAGGAACGTACAGAGCATCTTAAAAAGGCGAGAGATATTCTTGTTCAAATGAATAAGAAAGATATTGTTTTAGGAGGTACAAAAGAAAGAGTTTCTTATAAAATGATGAATGCGGAAATGGCAAAGCAAGGCTTTGGAGTAGGTTTGAATGAACAGACATGGAATCGTTTATTGGATTCGAATAACCGTCCTATGATCGATGAGGCGGCTGAGAAATACAAAAGTATTGTAGATGATTACACAAATCGGATTTTTGCAGCCAAAGTAACTGATACCTTCACCGGTGCGGCTTTAGATACAGAAGAATCTAAAGCCTTGCAAAAAGAGTTGGATGAATACAAAAAATCGACAGAGGGTTTAATGGGTAATATGTATTACACGTTTACCCAAATAGCGGACGATACCAATAGCGCAGTAGCTAAAGCTTTGGATTTGAAAGCGTCTTCCGCAGAATTGAAAGCGTCTATTTCCGCACGTGAATTGGAAGTTGGTAATACAATGGCAAAAATTGAAGGCTCATATAATAAAAAACATAAAGTAGGCTCCGGTAAGGATATAGCCCCGATATTCAACTACGATCAGCTTAATGAGGAAATAAAAGCCGTAATATCCGGTAAGGATGCAATGAGTCAGGAGGTATTGGATGCAATCGGTACCGGTAAAACCCTCCCGGTATTGACTCAACCTATCCAGGCTACAATGATAAACAGTGAAGATGAGGTAGTTGAAGGAGAGGATCCGGCGGACGCACTCCGGAGGAAGCTGGAAATGTATACTCTTGCCCAGAGTAAGATACAAGAATATACCAATATGTTGTCTGTGGCTAACGAGGAAGAGAAAGCATATTTGAACGAGCAGATTGAGATATGGAGGAGGTATTCAGAGGAAATAGGGATAGGAACTAGGAGAAATGGTACCGATGAATTAGCCTCTGACTTGGATAAGGTAAGTGACGCTCTTATTAGAATGGGTGGATTATCAGATAGTGTGTTTGGTTCTATGCTCAGTTATGTCGGAGGGATATCCGGTGCTGTTGTATCGGCAATTCCAGCTATTGAAGCATTGACTGCTTCCCAAATGATACAAGCTAATGCCAATACAAAAGCGGCCGTTTCCGGGGCCGCTTCTTCGGTTGCTAATATTCCCATTGTTGGTCCAATGTTGGCCGTTTCTGCTGTAGCATCTGTTTTGGCGGCAATAATGAATATCCCCAACTTCGCCGAAGGCGGTATCGTTGGCGGTCATAACTATATGGACGGTATTACAGCCCGTGTAAGTAGCGGAGAGATGTTTATCAATGAAGCCGATCAGAAAAAGTTGTACGACTCTATCCATTCCGGAGATTTGGGAGGAGGGAATAGTGGTAGAACGGTTATAACCGGGGAACAGATAGTTACCGTTGTCAACAACTATGGCAAGAGAACAGGAAAGGGTGTTATTTTGAAGGGGTAAGGCTATGGTAGGAATAAATGCAGGCTATAGTTGTATATAGCAGAAGAATAAACATTAACGCCGTTTTTCTTTGGTTCTATGGAGTTTTACAAAGTATATGTAGAAATATCTCATAGGATAAACTCTCAAAAAGCCAAAGAAAGCGGTATTAACCAAAACATAGAAACAAAAAAATGAAGAATACATTAGAAAAATATGTGATAGACTATCAAGGGTGTAAATCAAATCCCAAGAAAACCTTATGCATGCTGTATAAAAAACGCCGTATGTTGGTAGTTATATTTCTTACGGTGGGTTATTATAATTACAATATGTCCTCTACATGCCGCAAATTATCCTGTATGAATAATCCAGTATGTGATGAGGAAGAAATGAAGCGGCAAAAGTTTGATGCCATACTTGAAGGGAAACGTATACGGAAGGACGATGTTACAAATAGAGATTACTGGGTAAACCAAAGTATAAAACATTACGAGTGCATGATGTTTTTTAATACGGGAATTGGTGTGTTCGGTTATACCCCGGAGGATATTATGAGATTTTATAAATGGCTAGACCACTCATGCCCGAAAGAATCGGCACACCTTAAATCGGAGTGTGAAATGCACTACCAAATATATGTCCGTATGTTGCTGGCTTACATAAATGGTGATATCACCTACAAGGAATTTGAAAGAAAGTTTGTGAAGGTTGATCCGGACGGGTGTGTAAGTCCTGCAAGCCGGCATGATGTATTACGGTTCATAAAAGACATGTTCCGTGTCTATCAGTTGTTTCAGAAGGTTGTAAACGGAAAACCGACCGTCAGACCGGTAATTATGAATTAATAAGCAAAGTAAAATTTAATCTATACAATTATGGGTGAATTAATCAATACGAACGATCTTAGTAGTCTTATTCCTATGTCCACTAATGGAAAGGGGGTTAATGCACGTGATTTGCACGCTTTTTTAGGCAGTAAGAAAGATTTTTCAAACTGGATTAAGGACCGGATTAAAAAGTGTGGTTATCAACAAGGGATAGATTTTCAGACAATATGTTTTGATTATAGAGGAAATATTATAGATGTCAAAGCGGACAATTTGACGAGTGAAAATCAGTATGTTAGCAAGATAGATTATATTATAACTATCGAAATGGCGAAAGAGCTTTGCATGATGGAAAGAAGCGAAATAGGCTGTAGAATGAGACGTTATTTCATCGGCTGTGAAAGCATGAACCGTACCCTTTTGGAGCAAAAGACAAGAGAACAGCAAAAGCAGATAGAAAGCATTACAGTCAATAACATGGAGCTTCACAATCAGATAACGGCCCAGCAGCCGGCAGTGATATTCGCGGAAAGCGTAGCAAGTAGTAACGATGCTATCCGTATGGATGATTTGGCAAAACTGATAACACAAAGCGGCTATATAATAAACCGCAACGAGTTGTTTGCGTGGTTGGTGAAGAACGGGTATCTGTTGAGAAGGCAACGGAAAATCGGGCGGAAATTGGTAAACGATTATTCCCCGTCGCAGGAGGGAGTGCGCCTGCATCTGTTTCATCTCCATGCGGAGCACATAAAAGGGTTGAACTGCATGAGATACACTTGCAAAGTTACCGGAAAGGGACAGATTTACTTTGTGAACAAATTCAAGGAGATAGTAAACGGTAAGACAAAAGCATAGATATGATTCTTTTTGCCTCTATGGCTCTTTTATTGTCAAGACGTATATTTATTGCTCAAAGTATAAAAGTGCTTTAAATCAAAGAAAATAGAAAATAAAAGATTATCGGAGTGAATAATAGATGAGGCCTCATATAACGGGGAAATAGAAGGATAAGAAAAATAGAACAATATCTTTGTTTGTTGTCTCAAAAAATACGGGGATTATAATTTTAAAATACGAAAAATAGAATAATTTATGAACAATCTAGTTTTCCGCGGTGCCGACAACCGGGCGTTAACAAATAGTTTGTTAGTCGCAGAAAAGTTCGGGAAAGAACATGGTGATGTATTAAAGGCGATTGATGCCGTATTTACAAAAGTGCCTGAAAATCAATGTAAAGGATATTTTTCCGACACATCAATAGAGATTCCGCAACCTAATGGCGGTATACGTCATTCTCGTGTTGTTGTTATGAACCGTGACGGCTTCACTTTGCTTGTAATGGGATTTACCGGGAAAAGGGCTTTTCAGTTTAAGTTGGCTTATATCGCCGCCTTTAACGCAATGGAAAAGGCTATAAAAGAAGATTATACCCGCGCATTATCTAATATGGATCAGCGTATTAAAGTGCTGGAAGAAAAATATTCTTCTGAAAACGAACTTTCTTACCTGTTGAGGCTCACGCCCGGAATTTCCCTACGTGATAGCATACAATATTTGATCGATGATTGCGCGGAAAGGATGAAGGTTTCGAAAAAGAACCTATGGTATGAGATATTTCGTCAGCTACATAGCCGTTATCATATATCGTTCTCATCCTGTGAGAGACGCCCCAAAGAAAAGATATTGGATTTGGTAGATCGCTATGGGCTGTTGATACGTGTCTATGTTGTCGCTTTAGATATGTACGACATGATAATGCGTGGTATGACCTTGCAGAAAGGCCATGAAAGTATTAAAATGAATAATAGATAACCAATAAAATAAAGATTATGGCAAGAAAAATTCGTTGGCAGGTGAAGTTCAAGACACTGAAAGAAAATGATGCAAGAATCGATATATATGAAGAAGGCTGGACGGGCGGTATCGCAGAACTGGAACCGGCGGAAAATCCATTCACTACTGAGGAAGATTCGGATGATGATTATTTAAAACCTGTAAGAACGCATACCGGATATCTACGAGTTATAGATAACGGTGATTTGGAAGGGTTGATGCCCGAAGATAATAGTCAGCACTATATAGAGTTGTATATAAAAAACAACTTGGAATGGTGCGGGTATATGCAGGCTGATACTTTCTCGGAGGATTGGGACATAACCCCTTTGGTTATGGAATATCCTGTTATATCTTCCTTGGGTATACTGGACGGAATATATTTGGATCAGAATAAAGGTATGGGAGTTGTTATGCTGGCAGAATTGTTGTTGGAGTGCATAGAAGCGACCGGTGTTGATTTTGATAGAATCTATTTCCCTCGGGAGGTATGGTTCAGTGAAGATGAGAGCGCCCAAACCCCGTTTAGTGTGAGTCTTTCCCGGCAGACATTTTTCACGGACAACGGATCGGATGAACGTGAAGCGGAAGACTGGGAGAGATATGATGCGGATACTTGCCTTTCTTTTTTGGAGGAGTTCTGTAAGTTTTGGGGTTGGACATTATATGAGAGACAGAAGACGTTATATTTTCTTGGAAATTCCGAATTGCATTATATAACAACGGTGGAGGATTTAAGAAAGATTGTTTATAATGGAAACCCTTCATTCAGTATAACTTCAATAGCCCGTTCTAATCTTTCTTCTTTGTCGTTGGATGGAGATGATAATAAGAAGGAGATATTGCAGGGTGTTAATAAGGTAAAGATAGTATCGAAAATAGATGTTGTAGGAACGGTTGTCCCTTCCATTGATGAGGGGTATATGAGCGTCATATATAACGGAACAATCCAATATGCAACAAACGGTACGGTTACAGGATATAAAAGAGTGATCGCTTATGCTTCCGAAAATACCAATGTACAGATGCAAACATATATAGTCCGATACTATAATGGGAATTATATATGGGAAGTATCTCCATATACTTTTGAAAATGTGACATACGGTATAGGTGCTATGTATGTTAAGAGAGACATATATACTCCGTCCGATTTGCAAAATAAAAGAAACTATAACTATAAATCCGGAGTATGGATAACCGTAAAGTCAGATCAAGTGGTTCCCCGCCCTAGTTTGGAACAAGCAAGGGAAATGCCTGTTCTTACAATGAAATCGGCAAATGCCGCCAAATACAGCAACGGAGCGTTTGTTATATCGGCTCAAATATATGGTTATGAGCAATCGGTGATGTTGAATCCCAATATCCCGACAAATGGTGCCGGTCCCATAGAAATAAAATTCAGAGTGGGTGATAAATATTGGAATGGTAGCGGTTGGACTAGTGCGGATACATGGTTTACAATTCAAGCCGGAAGCGAAGAAGGAGATTCGGTGCCGGGGAAAATAATAAGTACAAAAACTTTGGATATGCCATATAATGGCGCTGATGGATATGTTATGCCAATAAATGAGGATTTATCCGGAATTGTTGAGTTGACAATACATGCCATAGTAAATGATTCTGCATACAGGCAGTTGTATCTTGATAATCTGAAAGTAGATTATTATAAAAGTGATGATATTGCTAATCTTGGGAAATCGGATAAAAATGAAAATGTATACGTATCCATGCTTAAGAGAAGCTCTTCCGGAGAGAAAGAGTTAAATCTGAAAATAGCAAGTAAAAATAATAATCCGGCTGCTTATAATACATTGTCGGGGGCCGGTCGGGATGTCGGACCGCTATATTTTGTAGAGGAAGATGCAAATATGCTGCCGGAGGAAAATCTTTTAAATGTGATAAAACGGGTTTACGGCCGAGTTATAGAGAAGTTGAATATAACAGTTGAACAGAGTTATTTGAATCCGATGATGAGGCTTGTTCGAAATGGTAAGGAGTATCGTATTCTTTCGGAAAAGATAGAGTGGGCTGATGATTCGGAGGAGATAATGATTGAAAATATACCCGATTAAATTAAGATATGCTAACATGAAAGATATAAACGAAAGAAAATTTATAAGCATACAGGCCAAAATATCCACCGAAGCCGCTGCGAAGTTAGATGATATAGTAGTAAAATACAGTTTTAAAAGCCGGTACGAAATAATGCAATGTCTGTTGGAAGCATTTCTTAGATATACAGACCCCGGATATACCGGAGGAAAGGATGCCAGACTTTCGGAAATATACGACTTGTATAAGATTTGGGAAGGAGTCGAAAATAAAAAGAACCGGCTTATTACCGTAGGTCCACGGCAAAAGGGAAAGGCATTAAGGCTGGTTGGCTCCGTCATGCTGTTTAATCAGGAAGGCAGTAAAGGATATTGTTGTAGGTATATGACATTCAGAGGAGAAGATACGCACATTACTTCCAACAATAACGATATACTAAAGTCGATAATGTACACCCTTTTCCCGACCATATACACAGCGTTGCACCGGATCGGAGAGAATATAGGGTGTACACGTATTGATTACATACTGGAATATCTGCTACATGAAGCCGGACCGCAAATAAAGGATAGCATTGCAGGGGAAATAAGGCGGGAGTTTGCAAGGAACACATCATATCAGGAAACAAACTACGGAGATGTCCCCAAAAGAGCACGGGAGTTAACAATAGACGGCATGTTTCCGGAAGATGAATCCGGCCGGCACGATGAAGAAGATGAGGTACAGCCGGAAGATGTGTATAATATGGATTATAAAGAAAAACCGGAAGATTAATAAGAATAAACAGCCGGACCGCAAATAAGCCTGAAAACGGGTGTGCTCTATAAGTGCATCCTATAGAGGCGGTATCTCTCATAGAAAGCATCTCTCAATGAAGCATCCTACGGGTAGTTAGGAGATACACCAAAGGCCGGAAAGGGGAACCATAGAACCGACTACCCGAAGGATGCCGAAGATTGGCGGAAAGTGCCGTCAATATGCATCCAGCCGGTCAAAACGTCGAAATGTTGTATGGTGTTAAAATAAAAGAATTTTAGCGATAGGGGGGGGAGGTGTTTTTTCTGACCCCTCAATCACTCAAATCCACTGCCCCTAAGGAGAGACATTTTTTTGATTTTTGGAAAATGGCCGTGGGGGTGAAATTGCGGGAAAAGAAAAAATGATACAAAATGAATGTAGTTTTATTCTTTGAAAATGGTTTAGGGCAATTTTGCCCTAAAATTGATAGTCAAGTAGTTGTAAAAAAGTAAATAATAGAACTATGAAAACAAATCAAATTATGATTCGCCCAATGGGTAATTTCAAGGTAAGTCAAAGAACAAAAGATGGATATTTTAATGCAACTTCATTGTTGAAGCAATGGAATGAATCAGGTATGGGAAGTAAAAAAGAAATGCATGATTACTTTAGAATGTCACAGACTGAAGAATTTATAAAGGCTTTAAAGTTAGAGCCAGAGTTTACAAAAGGGAATTCACCGTATGTAAAATCGAAAGCATCAAGGGGAGAAAATGCGGGGACATGGCTTTCGCCAATTATGTTTATTGATTTTGCAATGTGGTTCAATCACCCGGAAAAACGGTTTAGGGGAAAATTTCCCTAAAATTGATAATCAAGTAGTTATAAAAAGTAAATGATAGAATAATGAAAGCTCTTGCAGAGGATGAAAGCCATAGAGCAAAAATGCTCATTGGTGAAAATCTGATACTTATAAGAATAAATATAAAATAGAACAATTTATGAACAATCTAGTTTTTCGCGGTGCCGACAACCAGGCGTTAACAAACAGTTTGTTAGTCGCTGAAAAGTTCGGGAAAGAACATAAAAGAGTAATGCAGGATATTCGGGAAATGGGTTGTAGTGCATTATTTAGGGAGCACAATTTCGTGCTGTCCTCATATCTTAGTCGTCAAAACAAAGAGACGCCTATGTATGTAATGACAAAAGACGGGTTTACTCTTTTGGTTATGAGTTACACAGGTGAGAAGGCAATGAAATTTAAAGAAGATTATATTGCCGCCTTTAACGCAATGGAAAAGGCTATAAAAGAAGATTATACCCGCGCATTGTCTGACATGAATCAGCGTATTAAAGTGATAGAGGAAAGAAGAACCTGTTTTGAGGGGCTTCCGTCCCCGGCGGAAGAACTTCCGAAAATGTCTCAACGTGATTGTATCCGGTCGCTTGTCAATAAGATAGCCAGGGCAACAAGCACGAATCAGAGTAATATCTGGCATAAAGTATATAATCATCTGTATTATCGTTACCACATATCAATACGATCCTATAAGAAGAAATACCCGGAAGAGAATAACTTGGATATAGCGGAGCGAAACGGATTATTGCCACGTATCTATACGATCGTATCAAACATGTATGATCTGATAGGATGATAAGGGGGATATATAGGGGTACCCATTATTATACGGAAATAGCAAATAAAAAACGCCCTGTTATGGGAGGGGTGAAAATAGAAATCGTGTGGGGGTACTTCGTTGTCTCAACCTGTAACGGGCAATTTTCTAATAGTATCGAGATTCAAAATCTAAAAAATGTTCTTATCTTTGTAATTGTTATTAAATATGCTATACTTCGGTTTTTTAAGTATATCAAATAAGGCTCCGGGTTGTGATAACCAGGGGCCTTTTTATTCAACAGCAACCTAACAATATCCTAAATAAGATATAAAAAGCCCGCACAGGGTAGCAAATCATGTGCGGGCGTTCTCTCTATTTCTTCTCTGGCTTAATAAAACCGATTGGATTACGTGGCTTATTCTCTATCTTCTTTTGCACCTGAAGCTCGGCTAAAGTCTGGTTGATTAGTTCTAGTTGCATCCGGGTATCGTCGTTGATGTCGTTATAGTCCGCAAATACTTCTTCTATGTATTCCTTTAGCTCTTTAACTTCTTTCTCAATGTTGCCTAACCGGTCTATAGGTGGATTCGCCAGCATTTGCCGGACAGCGACAAAGGCACGCATGATATTGATATTTACCTGTATGGCAATATCTGAATTAAGAACGCCGGAAAGCATAGCTAAACCCTGTTCGGTAAATGCATAAGGAAGTTTGCGAGTTCCACCCCAACTTGATATCACAAATTGTGATTTCAAGATAGCCCACTCATCCGAAGTTAATTGAAACATGAAATCAGAAGGAAACCTTTTCATATTTCGTTTTACCGCCTGATTGAGCACACGGGTTTCCACTTGGTATAATGCCGCTAAATCAAAATCAAGCATTACTCTTTGCTCTCTTATCTCGTATATTTTGCTCTGGATTAACTCTAGCTGGTTCATGGCTATTCTACTTTAATATTAATATCCTTTCCACAGTGAGGGCAAGTAAAAGAAAGACCGTCTTTCTTGGGTTGTACTTCTTCCGGAGATACAAAAAGCTGCCAAAATGGAACTTCTAAGCTTTGGGCAATTGTATTTAAAGTATTCGCAGAAGCTTCCTGTTTTCCATTAATAATATTATATAAGCTCACGCTTGATACACCTACAATAACAGCTAGCTCTTTAGCTGTCATACCTTTTTCCGATAGGATTTCTTTAATTCTATTATCCATAATATAATACTTTATTTTATCACAGCACAAAGATAAGGTAATATTTTTGTTTTAGCATAACAGCATAAAGTATTACACTATTAATTATAGTTAAAACTAAAGCAATTCTTTTGTTTTAGCTTACTCAATATAAAGTATTATATTATCTTTGTAACATTAAAAAGGAAATAAAGTAATAACAATAAAAAAATAAAGATTATGGCAACAAAGAAAATGCTTGAAAACAATTTATCAAAAATAGCAGGTATAAACGTTGAAATAACATTTGCTCGCACAAACATGATAACAATAGCGTGGGACAATAAAGATGATAAAGTATTCAACCGTTTACAAACATACTTTAAAGGTAAGTTATTCGGTTATGAATACGATGAAGAGTGTGATATGTCAGTTTGTTGTTTGAATATATAAGTTTAACCAGCAGGGCGAAAGCCCTGCATAACACTATCCGACAATGCAACGGAATTGCTGAAACAGTGGAATTCACATGTTGATAATCAGCAAATTCTAAATACCCAGAAAAATGGGGTTTTAAAAAAGAAGGATTTGGATGACTATATGAATAATAGTTCAACATCTGATTATATAAAGGTGATATTAGAGAAGGAGAACATTCACAGCAACAAGGGTATAATTGATGCCACAAGAGGAAAACATGGAGGTACTTGGGTTCATCCGATGCTATTTATAGATATAAGTATGTGGATTAATCCCTACTTCAAATACGATGTAGTAAAATTTGCCCAAGATGAAATGATTAAATTCCGCAATCTTGCTGGTGATGCATACGGCTACGGAATGGGTTATCATTACTCGACCTTTAGCGGTTGGGGGAATTACGTAGGAGACTAATATATTAACCTGATAGGGGTAAATATCCCTATCATAGAACATTCATTATGACAGAAACAAAGGTTTATAAGATTCACAAGAACAAGCAAGTAGAGGATAGCACTACTATGCTAAAGATAGAAGGAATAAACCATAATGTATTCGAATACGAAGAGTACACAGCAATAGAAGTGACCGGCACACCATTAGAGATAATAAGAGCCTCCACAATATACCAACAGATTGCAATTATTTAAATCGAAATAAAATGGAAAATTTGGCTTTCACGCTTGCGATTTTGAAAAATGTACGTACTTTTGTAGTGCAACAATCTTTTTTACAAAATAGCTATGTGTTTTTTTATGTCCATACGGCATATATTTTAAATACATATAGGAGAAGTTATACCCGTGTCTTTATTTGCCACATAGCAGTAAAGAGGTTGTTGCAGACTGGGGTAGGCTTCTCCTTTCTTTTTTTATTCAGATAATTTCATTTCATGCAACAACCAAATGAAAGTTATTTGAACGGGAATAATAGTACCGTACAAATTGCGTCAGCTCACGAAACGAGCATCTTATTTTCGAAACGCTTGTATAACCGCTTGCTGTTAGCATCTCATCCGCTAACCAAGCGGAAACAAACCCTGTTACCATGATAGAGTTATTTATTGCACTGGGCATCCTGTATGCAGGATATAGGATGTTCCGCAAAGGGAACGAACGTTTCTTTTATAATGATTAGTGTTACAGCCTCAACATAAAAAATCAGATTATGAGTACTACATTAATTTCTTGTATTATCCTTCTTGCTTTTTGCATATGGGATGAGATGTTTAACGATAACAACGGAAAACCGTTCTTATAAACGTGGAATTATGGATATACCGTCTAAATACATTGTCAAGATAGACAATATGTACCTGTCGGAATTTACTTTCTTATGGGTGTACTACGGCCAGCCCTGCGACTTGCTATTTCAGAAGCCGCAAACGGTAGGATGCTCCGGTATCCGACTTGTTGTAAACAATGAAAATACGGTTAAACTTTTGGAACGTGCAAAGAAGAAAACCGGTTGTGAGTTATTTAAAGTCGATTAATGATAATTTTAATAGAATCAAAGATGAGCACAATAGATGATTTACTTGATACAATCAGCAACTTGGCTGATGTGGTCCGCATACAAAGAGAGATAATCAAAGGATTAGGAGGGGAGTTTCTTCCTACAACCGGAAATTTTGATTTACGCTCCATTAATCAGGACCTATTAAAGAACCGTTCTTCCAATAGAAAACATAAGTGTAATCATAAAAATAAATAGCCTGGCACAAAATACTTTCGAATTATGAATATACATCAAACATTACCCCGTACCGATTGCACCCACTTTGCCAAATGCGGCGAACGCTCCATAGCCTATTGCCGGAGATATGGCGAACGTGAGTGCCTTTCGTGCCAGTTGGTTAAACGGAAGCCAAAGAACCGGGTTATAGTGGACGGAGTAGAACGGAAGAGATGCACGCATTGCGGCAAGGTTCTTCCCCTTCATCGTTTCTATGATCGCACGGTGTTCCGGAACGGCAAAAGCTATCATTTAAAAACGTCATGGTGCCGGCTGTGTATGTCCGGAACTCAATGCAAAAGGAACGCCCGAAAGAGAGGCTTATTTCCAGGTAAAATTACCGGAAATTCAATAAAAACGGGCTGAAATTACCTATAAGCGGGGTAATATTACCGGAAAACGATAGTTTATTTCCATTTCAGCCATATAAATGGCCTCATCGCAAAGGTAGAATCTATCAATAAAAATTGTATCTTTGTATTGGTTTTGAATTTAAGGTTTCTATTTTGATACAAAATTAGTTGTCGATTCATTTATTTATGTTTTATGTTTGTGCGTTTATGCTGTTTCATCGTGAGATGAGGCGGCATTTCTTATTTACCCGTATTCCTTTCAGGGGTTGCGATTCTAGGGCTTTCTCCTTTCAGATGATAATTGTAAATCGTTCGATTGTTTAAGATGCGCTTTGAGTAGTTGAAAGAGGATATATTGTATATTTAAAAAGAATGTGTACCTTTGACAAATGAAAGCTCACTGAGGTACCATAAAAATGTTACTTTGTTACTAGTTTGTTACCCGCTACTTTTAATTTAGTGAGCTTTCTTTTGAAAATCAGATATTTATGTTGTTTTGTATACTTTAAACACATAAAATTCCATTTTACAAGTGAATTTTAATCGCTGTTTTATAGAATTTAACTAAAAGAAAGGGTAAAAACGAAAGAAACATATCTCATATAAATGAGAGGGGAGGGAAATGAATACATTATTCTGGAGTAAGATTCAGCGGGGGGATGAAGGAGCATTCCGGCAGCTTTATGAGCAATATGCAGATTTGCTGTATGGATATGGCATGAAGATAGCCGGTGATGATGATTTGGTCACAGATGCGATACAGACGTTGTTCGTATATATCTTTGAAAAAAGAGAAACCTGTGCTGTGCCTCAATCTATATCTGCCTATCTGTGTGTGTCGTTGAGACATATCATAGTCAATGAATTGAAGAAAGAGAATGGTGGTATATTCAGATCGTTGGACGATGTAGATACGAATGAATATAAGTTTGATCTCGAAATCGACATTGAAACGGCGATTATTCGCTCTGAATTAGAAAGAGAACAATTAAAAGTCTTGCAGAGAGAAATTAATAACCTGACGAAGCAACAGCGGGAAGTGTTATATCTGAAGTATTATAAGAAGATGAGTTCAGATGAGATTGCGCAGGTAATGGGATTGACTTCCCGTACCGTATATAACACGACTCACACGGCAATATCCAGGTTAAGAGAGCAGTTGAGTAAAACTTTCCTGCTTGCGGTGGGAGCTAATTTATGGATTTTTAATTGATGTGAGGTATGGAGGATAATACGGAACTTTTAGAAAAATATATCGAAGAAGGTAAGCTTCCTCTGAAAGGCGAGTTGTTTTCCCGTAAGGCGAAGATTGCTGAGAAGTTGAGGTTGCATCGTGAAGAAAGTCGTCGGATTACTGTAAGCCGCCAACGGAAACGGGGAGGTGAAAGGTCGGCAGCCCTGTATTGGGGAATAGTGGCTATGTTTATTGTTCTTTTGGGAATAGGTGGTTACTATTTCTCAGAGGAAAAACTAGTAACGGAAACTACGGCAATGGATTATGAACTGCCGGATGGCAGTAAAGTAAAGCTGATGGGAAACTCTTCTCTGTCTTATAATCGCGTCACATGGTTTTGGGAACGTAAACTTCAACTATTGGGAAAAGCTTTGTTTAAAGTGACTCTCGGAAAGACTTTTACGGTTCAGACCGAAGCCGGAGACGTTTCAGTGCTCGGAACCAAATTCCTGGTGGTACAACAAGGAAAGAAAATGCTTGTAAACTGTGAAGAGGGCAGCGTGAAAGTTGCGACGCCGGTGGGACAACGGACATTGACTGCAGGACAGAGTGTTCGGTGTGACGAAACTAAGATAGTACCTGTGGAAAGAAAGGTACCAACACCGGAAGCCGAATACCCGGAAGTTCTGGGCTATGAAGACGACCCGCTGATTAATGTAGTGGCGGATATCGAACAAATATTCAAATTGACAGTTATCGGGCATGAGAAATGTGAAGGGCTGACTTATAGTGGAACGGTTCTGACTAGAGACTTGAATGCGACGTTGGAAAATGTCTTCGGTTCTTCCGGAATCGGTTATCAACTTCGAGAGAAAGAAATTATTTTAGAATAAAAAAGAGGCTGAATTCAGCCTCTTTTTTATTTAAATCGATTTTTTTTCGTTTTTTCTTGGTAAAAATGGAGTAAAGGCTTCTCTTCCTAATATAAGTACTCTATGAATAGTAAGATTAAGATTAGAAAAGAATTTGAGTTGCTGTGAGACTAACATGAAAAAAGTCAAAACAAACAATAGATTTTGGTAGCAGAATGAGTAACTACCAAAAATAGTGAGTCGGAAATGGTTCCCTCGCCGGAAGTTATAGTTGTTGAATTAGCTTAGTTTTCCGACTAAAAAGGCTGGGTTGAATTTTAGAAGGTTTACAACCCAGTCTGACACTAATTTTTTTAGAAAGCCGATGAGGCCAGAATGTTGTATTTATGTTGTGACCGGTTTTCTTCTGGTAGTTTGATAGGTTAAGAAGGTATGAAACCAGAAGTAGGGCTAAACCGGGTTGTTATCAGTCAGTGCATTTATTTAATAATTGTTTTATCCAAGGTGTGAGAGAAGCAGGAGGGAGTTTCTCTCATACCATTTGCTTTTATATGCCGAGGACATTTTGTTGTCAATCCTATCCCAAACTTGCGGTTTTATACTTTATTATCCCTTTCTTAATTAATTTTATAATAAAAAAATGGTATTTTCGGACGCTTTTTAGACAAACGGCTTAAATTACTAATAGTTTATTATATGGAAAATATCGAAACAGCGATTCTGCTGATGGTGGTCGGAATGGCTACCGTATTTGTTATTCTGCTGATTGTGATTTATTTAGGTAAATTGCTGATTACTTTAGTCAACAAGTATGCTCCCGAAGAAGTGGCTCCTGCCAAACAGGAAACGCCGAGAGGTCCTGCGCCTATTCCGGGGAATATCTTGGCTGCCATTACTGCGGCCGTGAATGTTGTGACACAAGGTAAGGGAAAGGTCACCAAAGTAGAAAAGTTATAATTAATCAAGTATATCATTATCATTGAAAGACATGAAAAGAGAAGTAAAGTTTAGTTTGGTATTCCGAGATATGTGGCAGTCAGCCGGAAAATATGTACCTCGTGTAGACCAACTCGTGAAGGTAGCTCCTGCCATTATTGAAATGGGCTGTTTTGCCCGTGTAGAAACTAATGGCGGAGGTTTTGAACAGGTAAATTTATTGTTTGGCGAAAACCCGAATAGAGCCGTGCGCGAATGGACAAAGCCATTTCACGAAGCAGGCATTCAAACCCATATGCTCGACCGCGCACTGAACGGACTCCGGATGAGCCCCGTTCCGGCGGATGTCCGCAAATTGTTCTACAAAGTGAAGAAAGCGCAAGGTACAGATATCACCCGTACATTCTGCGGATTGAATGATGTACGCAACATTGCTCCTTCTATTACATACGCCAAAGAGGCAGGAATGATTTCACAATGCTCGCTTTGTATCACTCATTCGCCCATTCATACTGTAGAGTACTACACCAATATGGCGTTGGAACTTATCAAATTGGGGGCGGACGAGATTTGTATCAAAGATATGGCAGGCATCGGTCGCCCCGTTTCATTGGGCAAGATTGTGGCGAATATCAAAGCGGCACATCCCGAAATACCTGTACAGTATCATAGTCATGCAGGTCCTGGATTTAATATGGCAAGTATTCTTGAGGTATGCGAAGCCGGTTGTGATTATATTGACGTAGGTATGGAACCACTTTCATGGGGTACAGGACATGCCGACCTGCTGAGTGTTCAGGCTATGCTGAAGGATGCCGGTTATCAGGTGCCGGAAATCAATATGGAAGCCTATATGAAGGTGCGTGGCATGATTCAAGAGTTTATGGACGATTTCCTCGGATTGTACATCAGCCCGAAAAACCGTCTGATGAATTCTCTGCTTATCGCTCCCGGACTTCCCGGCGGTATGATGGGTAGTTTAATGGCAGACCTCGAAACGAATCTGGAATCTATCAACAAATATAAGGCAAAGCATAATCTGCCGTTTATGACGCAAGACCAGCTTCTGATTAAGTTGTTCGACGAAGTTGCCTATGTATGGCCTCGTGTCGGTTATCCTCCGTTGGTGACTCCGTTCAGCCAGTATGTGAAGAACCTTGCCATGATGAATGTGATGGCTATGGAGAAAGGCAAAGACCGTTGGGGAATGATTGCCGATGATATTTGGGATATGATTCTGGGGAAAGCCGGACGTTTGCCGGGCAAACTTGCTCCCGAAATCATCGAAAAGGCCGAGCGCGAAGGTCGCAAATTCTTCGAAGGAAATCCGCAGGACAACTATCCGGATTCTCTCGACAAGTACCGCAAGTTGATGAAAGAAAATAAGTGGGAAGTGGGCGAAGATGACGAGGAACTCTTCGAGTACGCCATGCATCCGGCTCAATACGAAGCTTATAAGAGTGGAAAAGCGAAAGAGGACTTCTTGGAAGACGTTGCAAAACGCCGTGCAGAGAAAGATAAGTCTCCTGAAGAAGATGCAAAACCAAAGACATTGACTGTACAGGTAGACGGACAGGCTTACCGTGTGACCGTAGCTTATGGCGATGCCGAACTTCCTGCTACACCTGCTGCCGCTGCCGCACCGGCAGGAGAGGGACAGGATGTTCTTTCTCCGCTTGAGGGTAAATTCTTTTTAGTGAAGAATGCGCAGGAAACTGCTATGAAAGTAGGTGACGTGGTGAAAGAAGGTGATGTGCTGTGCTATGTGGAAGCAATGAAAACTTATAACGCCATTCGTGCAGAATTTGGTGGTACAATTACTGCTATCTGCGCTAACCCGGGAGACACTGTTTCAGAAGATGATGTATTAATGAAGATAGGATAATGAACGAGATATTTGAGAACTTATATGAGATGACTGCGTTCAGTAATATCATTGCCGAACCGCAGTTCCTGATAATGTATGCTATCGCGTTTGTCCTGCTTTATCTGGGTATCAAGAAACAGTACGAACCGTTGTTGCTTGTCCCTATCGCTTTCGGTGTGTTGCTTGCCAACTTTCCCGGTGGTGATATGGGAGTGATTCAGGCAGACGAGAATGGCATGGTAATGATAAACGGAGTGATGAAGAACATTTGGGAAATGCCTTTGCATGACATTGCCCATGAATTGGGACTGATGAACTTCATTTATTATATGTTGATTAAAACCGGCTTCTTGCCTCCGATTATCTTTATGGGTGTCGGTGCATTAACGGACTTCGGGCCGATGTTGCGTAATCTGCGTCTTTCTATTTTCGGTGCTGCCGCACAACTCGGTATCTTTACCGTACTGTTGGTATCTATCTTAATGGGATTCACTCCGAAAGAAGCAGCTTCTCTCGGTATCATCGGTGGTGCGGATGGCCCTACGGCTATCTTCACAACGATCAAACTGGCTCCTCATCTGTTGGGCCCGATTGCTATTGCCGCTTATTCTTATATGGCATTGGTTCCGGTGATTATTCCGTTGGTGGTGAAACTTCTTTGTTCTAAGAAAGAGTTGAGTATCAATATGAAAGAGCAGGAGAAGAAATATCCTTCAAAGACCGAAATTAAGAATTTGCGTGTATTGAAGATAATTTTCCCGATTGTAGTAACTACGGTTGTAGCGCTTTTCGTGCCGAGTGCAGTACCTTTGATTGGTATGTTGATGTTCGGTAACCTGGTGAAAGAGATCGGAAGTAATACTTTCCGTTTGTTCGATGCAGCTTCTAATAGTATCATGAATGCCGCCACTATCTTCTTAGGATTATCAGTGGGTGCTACAATGACTACAGAAGCTTTCCTGAACTGGACAACAATCGGTATCGTTATAGGTGGTTTCCTTGCATTCGCCCTTTCTATTACAGGTGGTATTTTGTTTGTGAAACTGGTGAATCTCTTTTCCAAAAAGAAGATCAATCCTCTTATTGGTGCAACCGGATTGAGTGCTGTTCCAATGGCAAGCCGTGTGGCGAATGAGATTGCTTTGAAGTACGACTCCAAGAATCACGTCTTGCAGTATTGTATGGCAAGTAACATCTCCGGAGTAATCGGTTCTGCCGTGGCTGCGGGTGTGTTGATTTCCTTCCTTGCATAATAAAAGAACAACCGGCTTAGAGATAAGAATCCGGAGATATGGGCAGAGTTATGCTCGTATCTCCGGATTTACTTTTTTGATTTGCTTTCTATTGTTTACAATACTGTTTTCAGACTATTTATTCACTGATAACCTTTCTATATTCAGCTATCGCCATTTTCTCCGACAAATATGCGTTAATTAGATTTGTGTGTGCCTGTGTCCACGATAACTGCGCCGAGAGAACATCCACCATACTTGCTTTACCTTCATTATAAGAGAAGGTAACTAAATCAAGATTTTCATTAGCCAGATTCATGTTCTCTGTTGCAGTTTTCACCTGATATTCCGTTTCCGTCAGTTTAGTTAATGCACCGGACAATTCTTCGTTGATATTATCCGTTATATAACTTTGTTGCAGTTTCTGTATTCCGATGTATGCTTTCTGCTGGCGGTTTGTTTTGAAACGGGCTCCCCAGTGGAAAATAGGAATATTCAGATTAATGCCGACAATAGGATTGAAAGATACGTCATATCCAAGGTTAGGCGTTCCCGTTGCCCAGCCGCCGCTAAAATACATATTTAGTTGAGGGTTAAACTGGCTGAGAGCGGCTTTACGTTGCGCTTGACTTTTCATGATATTTACTTGCGTACTTTCGTAATCAGCGCGCCGTTGCAATACATTTTCCAACGACAGAATCTGTACGGGGGTAAAAGCTGTGTCAATCGAAGAAAGACTGTCTACGGGAGCATTAGGTTCCATACCCATGAGGATATTCAACTTTTGCAGTGCTAACGTATAATTCTGACGGGCCTTGATATATTGTAGTTCAGCTTCTTTTAAGCGGGTGGAAATCATCAGTAAGTCTGTACGGCTAATCATTCCATCGTTAAAACGGTCCTGAATGATGTTATATTGCTGTTTGACAATGCTTTGATATTTGTCTGCTGACTGTAACATAGCTTGTGAAGCGGAGGCATTCCAATAAACAGCATCGCTCTGATAATGAATCTGGTCCAAAGTTAGTTCCTCGTTCAGTTGATTCAGCTTCTCATCCGCTTTCGCAATCTTATGTTGAGCGTTAAGGGCACCACCTGTATAGAGAGGTTGAGAGACGACAAACACCCCTTGATAAGTGTGGTTCCGATATTCTCCCAGCGGTTCGTTCCATGCTTTTAGGTCGCTCATATTCAGAGTACCGTCCGCATTTACGTCTATTTTGGGTAAGAATCCCGTATGAGCTATCTTTCGTGCTTCCGCACTTGCCATTGTCTTTAGTTTTTGTTGTTTCAATATCTGGCTGTAAGCCTCCACTTTGTCGCGATAGGCTTCCCGGCTGAGATAAGGTTGTTGCGCCCGGGCAGTGAAGCCGAGAAGCAACAGTGATATAATTATAAATTGAGTTTTCATTTTATCCATTATAAATAGTAAATTCCCATTTAATCCTTAATCCGTTGAATGGCACAATAAGCCACCGGCAACACAAACAGTGTCAGTATCGAAGCTACCAGCAAACCTCCCATGATAGTGGCTGCCATTCCGCCGAACATCGCATCGAACAGCAACGGCAACATACCCAGAATCGTTGTCCCCGATGCCATTGCTACAGGAACGATACGGCTCGTTGTGGCACTAACCACCGCATCAAGCGGCTTCTTTCCCATCTTAGCTTCCAAATCAATCTGTTCCACAAGTACGATTGCATTCTTGATATTCATGCCGATTAATCCGAGTAATCCGAGGATAGAGAAAAAGTCGAATGATTTGCCAAGTAATAGCAATCCTAACACGATACCGATGAATATCAACGGTAACATCAGCAAAATCACTGTCGGTTTACGATATGTCTTGAATAGGAACAGTAGCGTAACAAACATCAAAAAGAACGTCAACGGAAGATTCTTGGCTAATGCTTCGTTGGATTCTACCTGGCTTTCCTGCTCTCCGAAATATTTCATCGTATATCCCTCCGGAACTTTAATCTCCTTTTGTACCTGCGACCACACTTGATTGAAGGCTGCAATCGCATTTACTCCGCGGCGCGGGTCACATTGCGCCATCATCACCATTTGTCGGTTGTAATCTTTCACATTAGAGAACCGGTATTGAAAATCAAAATCCGACACTACTTGTTCCAGGCTTGTTGTCTCGTTTCCCGTGCCGAACACCGGAAGCGTGCGTAAGTCATTGATACGGAACGAATCCACCGTATTATCCTTTAGCAGAATAGGAAGCACCTGATCGCCCTGACGGTATTCTCCCAACGTCATTCCCGTTGTACCAATCTGGATACTTTGTGCCATTCCCTGTCGGGATACTCCCAACGGTTGTGCACGTTCCGGACTATACACAGGTTTCCATACCGGAATCTTGTTCCCCCACGAATTGCGGATATTAATCAAATCCGGATTCCGGTGCATAATCTCCAACGCTTGGTTGGTTAGTGCCACAAGTGTATCTGTATTCGGCCCTATAAAACCGATCTCAATAGCAGCGTCTACGGCAGGGGATAATTTGAACAGGCTCGTCCGGGTAATCGCATTCGGATAATTCGCTTTCATATATCCGTCGAAATTCTCCTCATATTCCTTCGTATATTTGCTGTCCGTCAGTTCTACCAGTACGTTGGCAAAGTTCGGTTTCGGTCCTACTGAAGTAGATGCCAGATAATATCTCAATGGCGTACTTCCGAAAGTAATTGATACTTTCTTTACTTCCGGCTGTTGCACCAAATGTTCTTCCACCGATTTCATCTCTTTCACCACATCGTTGATACTATACCCGTCCGGGTAGAATACGTCCGCACGAAAATAAGGTTTGTCCAAAGAAGGGAAAAAGTTTTGTGGCATCGTCCCCATGATGACGAGTGAGATGATGAAAAGTGCTACCATAGAACCCAGCGTCAACACCTTGCGGCGGATCAGCGTCCGGAGAATAGAAGCAAACTTATGATAGAAAGGCTTGTCATATGGGTCTTTTGCATCACCGTTCGCTTTGGCTTTCAGGATAAAATTACCGAATACGGTCGTCTGTGTCAATGCAAGTATCCAACTCAATCCCAGCGAAATGGCGAGTACCACAAACAACGGCTTCACGATTTCCGCTACCGAAGACGGGGCCAGATAAAGTGGCAGGAATGAACAGATAGCAATGAAAGTGGCTCCGAGTAATCCCCATTGCGGTCCTGTGGCACCGTCTATCAATGCCTTTCGCCTGTTTACTCCACGAGCAATGGCAATCTGTGCATTATCCGTCACCACAATGGCATTGTCTACCAGCATACCCATTGCGATAATGAATCCCGCCAGCGACGTACGATTCAGTCCGACACCAAAGAAAGACATGATAAGTAGTGTACCTCCGATAGAAAATATCAGCGATGAGCCAATCAGGACACCGGCACGAAGTCCCATTACCAGCATGATAATCACAATTACAATTAAGATGGACTCAATCAGATTGATGATAAATCCGTTATTGGCTTCGTTGGCTATTTCGTTTTCCAGATAAAGACTTTGCAATTCCAGTCCTACGGGCATAAGCGGGAGTAGTTCACTCAGTTTGGCTTTTACGTTTTCACCTGTCTGCACTACGTCCCGTTGCGGGTCGGTAGAGACACCGATACCGATAGCACGTTTTCCGTTTACGTGCATGATATTGGAAGGAGGATCGAGATAGCCCTTTTCGATAACGGCAATATCTCCCAACTTTACCTGTCCCGCTTTCGTGGTGATAACCTGATTGCGGATATCATCTATGGTCGTATACATACCATTAGCAGTTACCCGTAGCTGTTGTTCCCCTGCGCGGATTTCTCCGGTGTTGATAATCTGGTTTTGTGATTGCAGCAGGCTGGCGAGCTGTTTCGGGTCGATGCCCATGCCTACCAGTTTATTGGTCGAGATGAAGATATTTACTACCTCTGTCTGTACTCCGAACAGTGCCACTTTCATCACACCGTCGGCAGTGACGACTTGTGTTTTAATCCGTTCCGCCCAGTTTCGCATCTCGTCGTAGGAGAAACCATCATCGGCCGTCAGACCGTAATAGATACCGAATACATCGCCGAAATCGTCCGACACAGTCGGCGTAGATGCACCACTCGGCAACTGCGGTTGTATATTGAGTACCTTCCTACGTAGCTCGTCCCACTTTTGCGGAATGGAACTTGCCGATAGTGACGGTTGCAATTCAAATGTGATTTTGGAAAGCCCGTACATAGATTCCGATTTAATCTTGTACACACCACTCATACTTTGTATCTCGCGAGAGATAGGCTCTGTTATCAGACGTTCCACTTCTGCCGGCTCGGCTCCCGGATAACGGGTCATGATAACCGCTGACTTGATGACGAAGGGAGCATCTTCTTTCTTCCCTAGCTTTCCGAAGGAAGAAATCCCTCCGATAAGCAACACAGCAAGAAAGAAATAGATAATCTTCGTGTTGTCTAATGAATATTTGGCTAAGTTCATTTCTCTATATCTTTTACGTTTTCCCCTTCTACTAACTGATATACTCCGGCAATAACAATTTTCTCTTCCGGTTTCAACCCTTTGGAGATAAGTACCTGTGCTTCTCCGGTAGGTGCGTTAACAGTCACTTCTCGTTTGTGTACCTTGTTGTCTTCCACCACCCAGACGTACATCTTCTTTCCTTCGCTTTCACCGAACACGGCGCTTAACGGGATAATTGTCCAACTATCCTGTACCAACGGTCCTACATCTGCCGTGAAACGGATACTGCACGTAAATCCCGGTTTCACTGCATATAAATCCCGGTCGAAAGACGGGTCATCAATAGTAATACTGACCGGAATCCCCGTTCCGTCTGTCGAGATATCAAGATATTCTTCAAGCTTTGCCTGGAAAACATGTCCTTTGAATGTGTCGAACTCTACTAGAAAACGCGGGTCTTTGGTGCGGAGCAGGTAAAGGTAAGCGTCGGGAATTGTAAACTTGATGCGCAGATTGTGTGTATTGACCAACTGCACGATACCTTCACCCGAGTTGACACGCTGATAATTTTCCACAAGACGTTTTTCGATGGAACCGTCGAAGGGAGCCGTCAATTTAGTGTCGCGCATATTATTGACGGATAACTCATATTCTGATTTCGCTTTCTGGTAATTAGCCAGGCTGATTTCATATTCCTGAACCGATATGGCTTGGCGGGAGAGGAGGCGCTTATTGCGTTCCACTTGTGCGGCAGCCGTCTCATACGCCGATTTGGTAGCGGCATATTGCAGGGCGATGTCCCTGGGGTCGATAGCTGCAATCAATTGTCCCTTCTTTACTTTCTCGCCTTCTATGACAGGTAGGTTGATGATTTGTCCGCTGACCCGGAATGCCAGCTTCACATATTCCACGGCTTCTACAATACCCGAAAAATCTTTTCTGATGATCGATCTTGACTCTACAATCGTGGTTTTCACCGGACGGGCCGTTATAACACTCGTTTCTTTTTTTTGTCCGCAGCCCGCTAATAGGACGGCTACTGCGAGCATAAATCCATATTTCTTTTTCATACAGCACACTGATGTTTAGAGTTTTTGCGTTGATTCGTTTCTCTTTTTTAAAGAGAGTAAACAACTTACAAGTGTTTATGTTCAGGATTTGTGTGCTTTTCGTTGATTGTCGCTACGAGTTGGATTCTTAATTTGTTTTATTGGGGAGTGCGGTAAAATAGAGGCTCTGTTTGAGGAAAATAGAGTGTCTGTTTGTGGCAGTTGGAGCGTCTGTTTACATCAAACAGAGCCTCTGTTTTGGGGAGAGTTCATGTGTTCTCTAGAGACAGGCTGAAAGGGGGGAGCTGATATGAAAATAGTATTTTTATTTCCGTCTTCTTGTCGGTTTTCCTGAGAAGATAGTCAATTCAAAAATCGTAAATATGATTTCTGTTGTTGTATATCCGTCGAGAGTGTATTCCAAATTCTCATCTTCGGAGAAATACTTGAGGTAAACGGTTGGCACACCCATATAAAAGTCAAGAAAAAGATAAGAAGTATAGTTATAAATGCCCAAGTCGGCAAATTTATTTAAAATGTCATTGTTAAAAACAGTACACCATCCTGTTTGGGTTTCGAATCCCGACATTTCGAATCTGCGATGCTCTTTCATAAATTTGTCTTTGTCCACATGCCTTAATTGTTGCTGCAATTCGTCACCAAAAGAAAGGCGTTGTCTGATAAGGTTAAAAACTTCCTCCTTTGTCATTTGTTTTAAGTTAGTTATTTCCATTTTTGTTTATTAATTCTGTAAAGGTACTTCCTTTATTTTGTAATAAACGGAATCCGGACATTTTTCTTTTATTTATTTTTCGGCTGATAGTCCTGAAAACTTCCGGATATATTGTTGCCAGTGTAATGTCTCAAAACGAAAAAGAGGAAATTCCTTTCGGAATCTCCTCTTTTTCATCTTACAAGAAAGACTAATTATTTCTTCTTACGGTCACCGTAACGGCTCATGAACTTATCAACACGTCCTGCAGTGTCTACCAATGTAGATTTACCAGTATAGAACGGGTGAGAAGTGTTTGAGATTTCAATCTTCAGCAACGGATAAGTTTCACCTTCGAATTCGATGGTTTCTTTAGTTGCTACAGTTGATTTAGATAAAAACATGTCACCATTTGACATATCTTTAAATACTACCGGACGGTATGATTCTGGATGAAGGCCTTTTTTCATTTCAGTATCTGTTTTTTAATTTATATTCTGTTACTATTTTGGTAAGAAATAGTGTAATGGTCATTTTCAGAGCGCAAAGATAATGCTTTTATATGAAATAGAAAAAGAATTCTTTTAAAATTTATAATATATAGCTTCGAATTACTGATTTACTGTGTATTGTTTGGGGGCACTGAACTTGTTCTGATGCTATGCCGATAAATTAAACTGATTGCTAGCTCGACATTACAATATAATGTCATTGTGTCTTCCTGCTAAAAAAATACGGTTCTATTTAAACCTTTTTCTGCTATATTTTCCTTTCCGATGTTCGTTATTCGGGGGATAATGCTTACTTTTGCGTAGAATTTTTATTCACTAACAATAAACTTTAAACAAAATGGTAAATTACAAAGATTTAGGATTGGTAAACACAAAAGAAATGTTTGCTAAGGCTATCAAAGGTGGATATGCTATCCCAGCATTCAACTTCAACAATATGGAACAGATGCAGGCTATCATCAAGGCTGCTGTTGAAACTAAATCTCCTGTGATTCTTCAGGTTTCTAAAGGTGCTCGTCAGTATGCTAACGCTACTTTGTTGCGTTACATGGCTCAGGGTGCTGTAGAATATGCTAAAGAATTAGGCTGTGCACATCCCGAAATCGTTCTTCATCTTGACCACGGAGATACTTTTGAAACTTGTAAATCTTGCATCGACTCAGGTTTTTCTTCAGTAATGATTGACGGTTCTCATCTTCCTTACGAAGAAAACGTAGCACTGACTAAGAAGGTAGTTGATTACGCTCACCAGTTTGATGTAACTGTAGAAGGCGAACTTGGCGTATTGGCAGGTGTTGAAGACGAAGTTTCTTCTGATCACCACACATATACTGACCCTGAAGAAGTAATTGATTTCGCTACTCGCACTGGTTGCGACTCTTTGGCTATCTCAATCGGTACTTCTCATGGTGCTTACAAATTTACTCCGGAACAGTGTCACATCGATCCGGCTACTGGTCGTATGGTTCCTCCTCCGTTGGCTTTCGAAGTATTGGATGCTGTTATGGAAAAACTTCCGGGATTCCCTATCGTTCTTCACGGTTCATCTTCAGTTCCTGAAGAAGAAGTTGAAACGATCAACAAATACGGTGGTGCTTTGAAAGCTGCTATTGGTATCCCTGAAGAAGAATTGCGTAAGGCTGCTAAGTCTGCAGTTTGCAAAATCAACATCGACTCAGACTCTCGTCTGGCTATGACTGCTGCTATCCGCAAGACTTTTGCTGAAAAACCGGCAGAATTTGACCCACGTAAGTATCTTGGTCCGGCTCGCGACAACATGGAAAAACTGTATAAGCACAAAATCCTTAACGTGCTCGGTTCTGACAACAAGTTGGCACAGTAATCTTCGGATTATTTCATAAATAAAGAGAAAGGCTGCTTCCGGTTGACGGTGGCAGCCTTTTTAGTTAGCGGTAAAACGCTGATTTTATTCTTTCTTTGTAGTCTCAGGATTTCCATTCTGAAAGAAATCCTCTATTTTCTGTTTGCTTTTCAGGTCTTTCAGCCAGTTGTCAGCAGCGTTATAATAATTGGTTATTCCTAAAACGAGTTCTCCCTTTTCATTCAGTTTTGCCTGTTCTGCTTTCTCATCTTTGGGACGTGTTTTTAGAAATGCTTCCAGGTAGCGTTCTGTGCTTTTTCTGTCTTTTAAGGCGAAAAAGGAAAGATGTGCCATGTCATATAGTAATTTATGATTTTGTCTGTCGTATTTCTGATACCGTTCTTTTATAGACGCTAATTGTTCTTTATACATTTGCGCCATTTTATAACAGTCAGTCATGCCTATATAAAGGCGTACCATGCTGCTGTCTTTCGGTATTGACAAATTGATAGCTTGTTCCAGATACTCTACTCCTTGTTTCTTCCATGAAGTCTTGGCACAGGAACGTCCGAGGTAATAGAGGAGGTTTACATTCTCCGGATCATATTTCCGGGCAGCTTCCAGAAAATCATGTGCTTCATAATATCTTTCAATGGCATAATAACTGATACCGAGATAGTAACAGGTATGGAAGGTACTGTCTCCCTGGTTTACCAGGTACTGATAACGGCGGATTGCGGTTGGATAATCCTGTTTTAGACAGTACGCCAAAGCATTCTGGCGATTGACGGCAATGTTGGTGGTATCAATCTTCCGGTATTTCTCTGTTGCTTCTATTGCTTCGTCATAGTAAGAGGCTGCTATATTGATTGCCCCTAATTTGGCGGCGGCAAGATAGTCGGCGGGATATTTTTCCTGAATATTGTAGTAGCAACCCGCGGCAGGCAGAAGTTCATTCATACCTTCGAAACTCTGTGCTTGCAAATGCAGGGCGATAGCAGAACTGTCTTTTTCTGTCATTAGGCTGCTTTCACCCAATGCTTCGCGGAACTTTTGTTGGGCGAGAAGCAGGTTGATATACTGTATGCGTACATATTTATTCTCCGGAGTGAGGTCGAGCACTTTTTCATAATATGCTGATGCTTGCTTATATTTGGCAAGGGTGCGGCAACATTCGGCGGCCTCAATCAGTGCGCGAGTGTTAGTGCTATCCTTGCCTATGATTTCCTGATAGGTGGAAAGTGCTTCCGCGTTCAGTCCAAGGCTACGCAGGGCTTTGCCTTTCTGTAGCAATAGGGGAGTGGCGGGCTTTTTTTGTGCAATGAGCGAGAGTGCCGTTTCGTAGTCGTAACTTGCCATAGCCTCTTGGATAGGGTCAGTCTGCTGTGCCATTAATAGGGTGGTGGAACAGAGCAGGAGTAGTAGAAGTATCCGTTTCATAAATTGTAATTTTAGTGTGTCGTTTATAAAGCGCAAGTTACTAAAATTATTGTACTTACGAAATATTCGTAATATGTTTCAGATAGATTAACGTATCGATAACACAGGATAACATAACAGAGAATATGACATAAAGAAAAGAAGAACAATAAAAAATGCCCCTTTCCGCAGAAAGAGGCATTTTCGTAGAGAAGAATTCTACTTTTATAGTTTAAGACATGCCGAATGGAAATCCGGCAGGGCATCTTATCTCTACATTAAGAATCCTAACAGGATACCGGCGGCAACAGCCGAACCGATTACACCTGCTACGTTCGGACCCATAGCGTGCATTAACAGGTAATTGGTCGGATCGTATTCCAAACCGATAACTTGTGAGATACGTGCCGAGTCGGGAACAGCAGATACACCTGCATTACCGATCAACGGATTAATCTTGTTGTCCTTCTTCAAGAAGAGGTTGAAGAGCTTAACGAACAGTACGCCGGATGCAGTTGCAATGATAAATGACAAAGCACCGAGGGCGAAAATCTTGATAGAGTCGAAAGTGAGGAACTCGGACGCTTGCGTAGAAGCACCTACTGTAAGACCTAACAGGATAGTAATCGTATCAATCAGCGGACCGCTGGCAGTGTTTGCCAAACGGCGTGTTACACCACTTTCTTTCAACAAGTTACCGAAGAACAGCATACCCAACAAAGGCAAACCGGAAGGAACCAGGAAGCAAGTCAGTAACAAACCGATAATCGGGAATATTACTTTCTCTGTGTGAGAAACAGCACGCGGCGGTTTCATGCGGATTACGCGTTCGTGTTTTGTGGTGAGCAGACGCATGATAGGCGGCTGTATCACCGGGACCAACGCCATATAGGAATAGGCAGACACCGCAATAGCTCCCATTAAGTTAGGGGCCAGTTTGGATGAAAGGAAGATAGCCGTCGGACCGTCTGCACCACCGATGATACCGATAGCACCGGCCTGCATCGGGTCAAATCCCATTTCCAATGCAATCATGTA
>ERZ857521.594-NODE-594-length-52749-cov-3.632273_pt1 | contig 52749 bp, 46 predicted proteins | sample MGYA00519701_ERZ857521 | MGnify/ENA primary metagenome ERZ857521 (study PRJEB31778, sample SAMEA3449346) | human gut metagenome | biome: human gut; feature: human-associated habitat; material: faeces | place: United Kingdom | collected 2010/2012 ...
TGTTGTATCCGAAGGGTCCGGACGGAAAGCCCAACTGCCGGGATTCCGTATCGGCGGCAAAACCGGAACGTCTGAAAAGCTGGGTGCGAATGACAGTGACTGGAAAATCCTGTCCTTTGTAGGGTTTGCGCCGGCAGATGATCCGCAGATTGCGGTTCTGGTCATGTTGGATGAACCGAAGCTGGATGACCCGTATGGCTCCACCATCGCCGCGCCGATTGTAAAAAATATGTTGGCGGATATTCTGCCCTATCTGGGCTTTGAGCCCAACTACACCGAGGAGCAGCTCTCCTCGGCTGATATGGCAACACCCTATCTGATCAACTATGGCCTCCAGGAGGCCCAGACCAATCTGGTGCAGGCTGGTCTGCAGTACCGGGTAGTGGGCAACGGCACCACAGTTGTGGACCAGACCCCGGGTGCGGCGATGCCTATCCCCGGCGGCGGCACCGTTGTGCTCTACACGGAGGAAACCGAAAGACAGACGGCTGCGGTGCCCTATGTTATCGGCAAGTCGGGCAATGAGGCCAACCGTATGATTCTCAATGCCGGCTTCAATATCAAGATCGAGGGCGAGAGCATCGAACACGAGGGCTGTGTGGCAGTAAGCCAGTCCATTGAGGCGGGCGAAAATGCCGAGATCGGCACCGTCATCACCGTCACCTTTGAAGTGCAGGGAAATGCCCTGCCGGATTAAAAAACGCTACAAGGACCGGGAGGGTCTATCATGCTTCTTACAAAACTGCTGGAGGGGATCACCTGGGAAGGGGAAGCCCCGGAATGTGAAATTGTCGGTCTGACTGCGGATTCCCGTCAGCTGGAACCGGGTTGGGTCTATGTCTGTCAGAAGGGACAGCGGTTCGACGGCCACGACTTTGCCGAAAAGGCACTGGAACTGGGGGCAGCCGCTGTGGTAGTGGACCGGGACCTGGGACTTCCCCGGCAGATCCGGGTGGAGGATACCCATGCGGTCTATCCGCTGCTCTGTGCCAACTTCTTCGGACGCCCGGCAGATTCCATGAAGATGATCGGCGTCACCGGCACCAACGGCAAGACCACCAGCGTCTTTCTCATCAAGCACCTGCTCACTGCGGCGGGACACCGCACCGGGCTGATCGGCACGGTACAGAATGAGATTGGCGACCTGGTGCTGCCGGCAAAGTTCACCACACCGGACCCCTATCAGCTCCAGTCGATGCTGGCGAAGATGCGGGCAGCCGGCTGTGAATATGTGGCGATGGAGGTATCTTCCCATGCGCTGGACCAGCACCGGGCGGATGGCATCCACTTTGATGTGGCTGTGTTCACCAACCTGACCCTGGACCATCTGGACTATCACCACACCATGGAGGAGTATTTCGCTGCCAAGCGCAAGCTTTTTGACCGGTGTGACACAGCCGTGCTGAATATCGATGACGAACACGGACGCATCCTGGCGGAGGAGCTCTCCTGCCGCACTGTGACCATCTCGGACAAGGACGACACCGCCGACTATCTGGCGGGGAATATCCGCATCCGTTCGGACGGCAGCAGCTTTGTGGTGCTGCACGGCGGCGAGCTGGAGAAGGTGAACATCTCCACCCCCGGAGACTTCTCCATCCACAATGCGCTGGGAGCCCTGGCGGCAGTGACCGAGGCAGGCGTTCCCATGGCACAGGCGGCGGCAGACCTGGCGGACTGCGCCGGTGTGCCAGGACGGTTCGAGGTCGTGCCCAACGCTCTGGGCTTTACTGTGATCCGGGACTATGCCCACACCCCTGACGGCATCGACAATGTGCTGTCCACTGTCCGGGGCATTACCGATGACCGCATGGTGGTGCTGTTCGGCTGCCCGGGGCTCCGGGACAGCTCCAAGCGCCCTGCCATGGCGGCAGCAGTGGCAAAGTATGCCGACTTTGTGATCCTCACCTCGGATAACCCCCGGGAGGAGCCGGAGGAGAAAATCATCAATGATGCCCTTCCCGGTCTCACTGCCAGCGGCAAACCGTACAAAATTATCTCCGACCGGTATGAAGCCATCGAATATGCGCTTGAAACCTGCGGGGAAGGTGATATACTCTTATTGCTGGGCAAAGGCCATGAGGACTACCAGGTTCTGGCAAGCGGAGCGAACTATTTCAATGAAAAAGAAATTGTAGGGGAGCTTTCCCGTAAGATTGCCCGGCAGAGAACCGAAGGATCGGAGAAGTAATACAGTTATGGAACAGATGTCAGCCTATGAAATCGCAAAGGCACTGAATGCAGAATATCATGGGGAAGATGTGGCAATCGACCACATCTCCACCGATTCCCGGGACCTCTCGGGGAACTGTCTGTTTGTGGCACTGGAGGGCGAGCGCACCGATGGTCACCGTTATGTGGCGGCAGCGCTGCGCGGCGGTGCCCGTCTGGCAGCGGTACAGAAGCCGGTGGAGGGCCTCACTCCCGAGGAGGAGAGCCGTCTGCTGCGGGTGGAGAACACCTTCTATGCGCCGCTGGCGATTGCGGCAGCCTATCGCAAGCGTTATTCCCTGCTGACGGTGGGTGTCACCGGCAGCGTGGGCAAGACCACCACCAAGGACTTTATCGCGGCGGTGCTGTCTGCCCGGTACAAGACCCTCAAATCCCAGGGCAATCACAACAATGAGTTCGGCCTGCCGGTTACAGTCTTTGAGCTGGACCCCAGCTATCAGGCCGGTGTGTTTGAGATGGGTATGGATGCCCGTGGGGACATCAGCCGCCTGACTGCGGTGGTAAAACCGGATATCGGCGTCATCACTAATGTGGGTGTATCCCATCTGGAGCGGCTGGGCACCCGGGAGAATATCCTGGCAGCCAAGCTGGAGATCACCGAGGGCATGGCAGACGGCAGTCCGCTGATCCTCTGCGGGGACAACGACCTGCTCTCCACTGTGGAGATCCCCCGGCTGCGGGTGCTGCGCTACGGCATAGAGGCACCAGAGCTGGATGCCCGGGCTGAGGAAATCGTCACCGGCGAAGGGGAGACCCGTTTTGTCATCGTCTGGAAGGGCGGACGCTATCCTGCCCGGATTCCTGCCATGGGCCGGCACAATGCCATGAATGCCCTGGCTGGGTTCCTGGTGGGAATCGAAGCCGGCATGACTCCCGAAGAGGCCGCTGAGGCTCTGTCCGGGTATGCCATTTCGGGAATGCGCCAGCGGGTACGGCTCTGGAACGGCATCAAGGTGGTGGAGGACTGCTACAACGCCGCCCCGGATTCGATGAATGCCGCTCTGGATACCCTGTCCGGCATGGAGTGCGAAGGCCGGAAGATCTGTGTCTTTGCGGATATGCGGGAGCTGGGCAGCGCGTCGGATGAGTCCCATCGGGCCATCGGACAGCACGCGGCCCGAGTGGCGGACAAGCTGCTGGTCTATGGCCCCCAGTCCCACCTCTATGTGGAGGGAGCCAATGCCGCCGGTCTTTCGGATGCCCGGGAATACCCCGACCGTCCGGCTCTGACCCAGGCGGTGCGGGAAGCAGTCCGTCCCGGGGATATTGTCTGGTTCAAGGGCAGTCTGCTCATGAATCTGGAGGAGGTACTGCGGGCTGTCTTTCCCGATGCGGAATAAGCCCTGCAGCCAGGATAAAACCAAAATTACAGGAGAGTTTCTTCGATGAATACAACAGCAATACTGGCTGTGGCAGCTATTGGCTTTGCGGTGTCGGCAGTCAGCGGATATTTTCTGATTCCCTATCTGCACAAGCTGCACTTTGGACAGACCATTCTGGACATCGGCCCCAGCTGGCACAAGAATAAGCAGGGCACTCCCACCATGGGCGGCTTCATGTTCATTTTTGCCATTCTCATCGCATCGGTGGTGGGATACTTCATGCTGAGCCAGGGGAAAAATGACCTCTGGCATGGCACACAGGTGGAGATCGCCCGGTACTGGGGCACCATCCTGCTGGCGGTATCTTTTGGTATAATCGGCTTTGTTGACGACTATATTAAGGTAGTGAAAAAACGCAATCTCGGTCTGACTGCCATCCAGAAGCTCATCATGCAGTTTGTGGCGGCAGGACTGTATATGCTGATCCTCTACACCGCCGGGGATACTTCCACTGTGCTGATCATTCCCTTCCTGGGCCAGCTCGACCTGGGACTTGTCTACTTCCCGCTGTGTGTGGTGGGCATCGTCTATATCACCAACTCGGTCAACCTCACCGATGGCCTGGACGGTCTGTGCGGTTCGGTGACCTGTGTATCGGCACTGGGCTTCATGATGGTGTCCGCAGCTATGGGCTTCGGCGGCATCAACCTGCTGTCCACAGCGCTGGCAGCTGCCTGCCTGGGCTTCCTGGTCTGGAACTTCTATCCCGCCAAGGTGTTCATGGGCGATACCGGCTCCATGTTCCTGGGCGGTATGGTCACCGGCCTGGCCTTCGGTGTGGGCATGCCCCTGATCCTCGCCTTCCTGGGGATCATCTATATCTGTGAATCCATGTCGGTGGTGCTGCAGGTCATCTCCTTCAAGACCACCGGCAAGCGGATCTTCAAAATGAGCCCTATCCATCATCACTTTGAGATGTGCGGGCTAAGTGAAGTGAAGATCGACTTTGCTTTTTCTGCTGTCACCGCAGTGGGCGCTGTCCTGGCTGTGCTGGCAGTGCGCTTTATCTGATTTTTCAAATGCAAACGGAGGGAAGCTGATTTGGCTAAAATGTCCGATTCCCCAAGACGGAAACTGTTCCGGCCTGTGCCGGGACAGATGGATATGGTCTTTTTCCTGATCACCATGCTGCTTTTGGTGATCGGGCTTATTATGCTGTTTTCTGCCAGTTATGCCAATGCCTATTATCTGCTGGGCAACAGCTTCCATTACATCAGCCGTCAGCTGCTCTTTGCTGTGCCGGGTGTGATCGCCATGTATGTGATCTCCCGAATCGATTACCATATCTTCCATAAGTTTGCCTATCCGCTGATGGCGGCTTCCCTGGTGATGCTGGTGATCGTATTCTTCATGCCGGCACTCAACAATGCCCACCGGTGGATCTTCATCGGTGACCTCATCAACTTCCAGCCCTCGGAGATCGCCAAGTTCTCCCTTGTAATCCTCTATGCCCACTGGATGTCCATCAATCCCGGTTCTGTCCGGCGGATCGAGGGACTCATTCCCTATGGCTGTGTGCTGGGTGTGATCATCCTGCTGCTCATCGCCGAGCCGCATCTGTCCGCCATGGTAATTGTGGTGGGCATGGCGCTCATCATGCTGATCCTCGGCGGACTCAACCTGCGTCTGCTGGGAGCCGCTGTGGTAGGCGGTGTGCCGCTGGGATTGCTGGCGATCTTTGTCATGGGCAAATGGGACCGTCTGATGGGACGGCTCCAGGTGTGGTGGAACCCCGAGGCAGATGCCCGGGGCGATGGCTGGCAGACACTGCAGTCGCTCTATTCCATTGGTTCCGGCGGCCTGATGGGCACCGGCATCGGCAATTCCCGGCAGAAGTATCTGTTCCTGCCGGAGCCTCAGAACGACTTTATCTTTGCCATTGTCTGTGAGGAGCTGGGCTTTATCGGCGCCACCCTGATTCTGCTGCTCTTTGCCTTGCTGATCTGGCGGGGCTTTGTCATCGGGGTCCGGGCCCGGGACCGGTTCGGCAGCTTCATTGCCCTGGGTCTGACTGCCCAGCTGGCACTGCAGGTGCTGCTCAACATCGCTGTGGCAACCAACAGTTTCCCGAATACCGGCATCGGTCTGCCGTTCTTCTCCTACGGAGGAACCTCGCTGATGATGCTGCTGGGACAGGTGGGCGTAATCCTTTCCGTGTCCCGTCAAACCAAGCCGGAGGACGAATGATCCATGAAAATTCTCTTTGCCTGCGGCGGTACAGCCGGACATATCAATCCGGCACTGGCAACCGCCAACTATATCCGAAGCCGTTATCCTGATACCCAGGTGCTGTTTATCGGCAGCCCCAAGGGAATGGAGGCCCGCCTGGTCCCGGAAGCCGGCTATGACTTTGCTCCGGTGGAGCTCAAGGGAATCCAGCGCCGGCTCTCCTGGCACAATTTCTGCTATAATCTCTCGTCCATGGAGCTGCTCTGCACCTGCTGGGGCAAGATCCGCCGCATTCTGCGTCAGTTCCAGCCCGATGTGGTGGTGGGAACCGGCGGCTATGTCAGCGGACCGGTCCTGCGGCAGGCAGCCCGGATGGGATTCAGGACGGTCACCCATGAATCCAATGCCTATCCCGGCATGACCCCCCGGCTCATTGCCAAGACCGCCGACAAGGTGCTCCTGGCAGTGCCGGAGGCCGCGGCTCATCTGGAATGCCGCCGGGAACCCATCGTCACCGGCAGTCCGGTACGGGAGGAGATCCTCTTTGCCGACCGTGCCGCCGCCCGGGAAAAGCTGGGCGTCGGGGACCGTGTGTGCATTCTCTCCTTTGGCGGCAGCCTGGGAGCCGAGCGCATCAACCGGGCCATGGCAGAGGTGGTGGCGCACTTTGCACCCACCGGGCGCACCCATCACATCCATGCCACCGGCGCTTATGGTACCGAGCTGTTCCCCGAGTGCCTGCGGGAGCTGGGGGCGGACATCACCGGTGATCCCCACATGGATATCCGGGAGTATATCCGGGATATGGCGGACTGCCTGGCGGCGGCGGATCTGGTGATCTGCCGGTCGGGCGCCATGACCCTCACCGAGCTGGAGGCAGCCGGACGGGCATCCATCCTGATTCCCTCGCCCAATGTGGCGGAGAACCATCAGTACCACAATGCCATGGTGCTGGCGGAACATGGAGCGGCGGTGGTGATCGAAGAAAAGGATCTCACCGGCGAACGGCTCTGCCAGACCATTGAGGAGCTGCTCTCCGACCCGGCCCGTCTGACCGAGCTGGGGAAGAAGGCGGCCTCTCTGGCCCGACTGGATGCCAATGAGCGCATCAGCCGGGAGATTCTCGAGCTGGCACAGGAGCCGGCAAAGGCCTGAAGATGAAAAAACCTGCACCCTTTTGTATGGATTGCATAGGATAGACTAAAAGCGCTTTCCAAACCGCATCAAATCAGGAGGGTGGGACCATTTCATGGCAGTTTACATAATCGAGGGAAGTACGCCCCTGCACGGGAATATCCGGGTGCATGGCGCGAAAAACGCGGCTCTTCCGGTGCTGGCAGCAGCACTGCTCCCGCCGGAGAGCGAGATCGAAGGCTGTCCCCGGCTGAGCGATACCGCGGCGGCAATGAATATCCTGCGGTCGCTGGGCTGTCGGGTGGAGCAGCAGCCGGATGGCACTGCACAGGTGGATTCCCGCTCGGCCCAGGGCTGGGAAATTCCCGAAAGCTGTATGCGGGAGATGCGTTCTTCCATCATTTTTCTCGGGGCGATCCTGACCCGGTACGGACGGGCCAGGGTATCCTTCCCCGGCGGCTGTGAGCTGGGGCCCCGGCCCATTGATCTGCATCTGGCCGCACTGGAGCGCATGGGTGCGGTGATCCGGGAGGACCACGGCGCCCTGGACTGTACTGTCCCCATGGGACGGCTGCACGGGGCTGAGATTGTGCTCAGTTTTCCGTCGGTGGGGGCGACCCAGAATGTCCTCATCGCGGCAGTGCTGGCGGAGGGACGCACTATCCTGCGGGGCGCGGCCCAGGAGCCGGAGATCGATGATTTGATCCGCTTCCTGAACGGAGCCGGCGCCAGAATCCGGCAGGACTTTGCCGGAACGCTGATCGTGGACGGGGTGGATTCGCTTCATGCGGTGCGTCACCGGGTGATCCCCGACCGCATTGCCGCAGCCACCTATCTGTGCTGTGTGGCGGCGGCAGGAGGCAGCATCACCGTAGAGGGCTGTGTGCCCGCCCATCTGGCAGCGGTGCTTCCGCCGCTGGAACAGGCCGGCTGCCGGGTGCGTACCTGGCGGGACGCAGTTGCCATCACTGTGCCGGAGCGTCTGGGGTCACTGGGCTGGGTGCGCACCATGCCGTACCCCGGTTTTCCCACCGATGCCCAGGCTCCATTGATGGCGGCAGCCCTGAAGGCAGACGGCACCACCGTTTTTACCGAAACGATTTTCCAGAACCGTTACCGCCATGTGAGCGAGATGGCCCGGATGGGCGCCCGTGTCCGCACCGAAGGCAAGGTGGCAATCGTCACCGGAGTGCCCCGGCTGCATGGGGCATCGGTGTGCTGTACTGATCTCCGGGGCGGAGCGGCGCTGTGTGCGGCGGCATTGGCTGCCGAAGGACAGAGTGTGATCGCCGAGATCCATCATATTGAACGCGGGTATGAACACCTGGACGAAAGCCTCCGTCAGCTGGGGGCGAATATCACAAGGAGCGACCATGAAACAGAAGCAGAGGAAACCCAAACCGAACAGCCGACCACCTCAGAAGAAGGTGCCGGTGCGTAAAAAACGCCGGCGTCGGGGGAGAAATCTGCTCTATTACATCATGTTCACCATGATTGCCGTGGCAGTGGGGCTGATCCTGTCACTGACGGTGTTTTTCAAGATCGAAACCATCGAAGCTGAAGGACTGACCCACTATACGCCGGAGGAGGTCATCCAGACCACCGGAATCCAGCTGGAGGATAACCTGTTCCGGGTGGATGACCGGAAGGTATCCCAGGCGATCACCGATACATATCCCTATATCGAATCGGTGCAGCTGCGCCGGAATCTCCCCTCCAAACTGACCCTCAAAATCACCGAAGCCCAGCCGCTGGGCACCTTCCTGCAGGAGGATGGCAGCTATGTGGTGGTCAGTGACAAGGGGCGTGTACTGGAGCTGGGCAGCGGGACACCGCCGTCCGGGATTCTGGTGGTGAACGGCGTCACCATCGAGGATGCGCAGCTCTGCAAGAATATCCCGGAGGAGAACAATGAATCCCTGGGAATGCTGCGGTATCTGGTGGAGGCGATCAATGCCACAGGATTTGAGAACATCACCAAGATTGACCTGTCCGACCGTCTGAATATGTATATTGTCTATGAGGACCGGGTGAAGATCGAGCTGGGCAGTGAGAACCAGCTGCCTGACAAGCTGGACTTTGCGAAATATGCGTTGGATAACAATGTCCGGGCCGATTTTGAAGGGATCATGGATGCCACCATGGTCAAGAAGATCAGCATTCTGCCGGCAGAGATTCACGAGCCGGGCTACCATGGAGAGCTGGTGGAGACCGATCCGGAAGAGGGAGAGGAAACCGACGGCGAGGAGACCGCAGACGGCGAGGAAACTGCGGACGGAGAGGAATCCGAACAGACCGGAGCAGAGGCGGACGGCGGGGAGACAGCGTCTTCGGAGGAGGAAGCTTCCCAGCCGGAAGAAAACAGCTGACCGGCGGTATTTCGCCATCTTCCGCAGTCCCTGCGGATTATGATGAAAGAGTGAATCGAAGTTACGGAAAATCCTGTGGATTTTATGGGACATCTACAATATTTGGGATAAAAACAGTTGCGAAAAGCGCTGTTTTCTGATAAACTAAGTTTGGTGTATTATCGAAAGCCCCCTGGAAATCAGTGGAGGATTCTGGTAATTCAACAGGACAGTTTCAGGCCTTGGCCTTAAAATATTCGAGAAGTATAAAAAGGGGTTACGAGCATTATGCAGATGAATTTCAACATCGACAACAATGACTTCGAGAAAGAAACCAATATCAAGGTCGTGGGTGTCGGCGGCGGCGGCGGAAACGCAGTGAACCGCATGGTCAGCGAAGGCGTGCAGAGTGCGGAATTCATCGCCATCAATACCGATAATCAGGCGCTCAAGCGCTCTCTGGCTTCCCAGAAGATCCATATCGGCGTAAAGCTCACCCGTGGTCAGGGTGCAGGCGGTATTCCCGAAAAGGGCCAGCGTGCTGCCGAGGAGAACCGTGACGAGATTGCTGCGGCACTCAAGGGCACCGACATGGTATTCATCACTGCCGGTATGGGCGGCGGTACCGGTACCGGTGCGGCTCCCGTCGTGGCAGAAGTGGCGCACGATATGGGCATTCTCACCGTGGGTATTGTCACCAAGCCGTTCCTGTTCGAGGGCGCCCGGCGTATGAGCCAGGCAGAACTGGGTATCGCGGCTCTCCGTGAGAATGTGGATGCGCTGCTGGTGATCCCCAACGAGCGTCTGAAGCTCATCTCCGAAGAGAAGATCACCCTGCTCAATGCCTTCTCCCAGGCTGACCTGGTGCTGAAGAAGGGCGTGCAGAGCATCTCTGACCTGATCAATATCCCCGGCATCATCAACCTGGACTTTGCCGATGTTGTTTCTATTATGAAGGGCGCTGGCCTGGCTCACATGGGCACCGGCTCCGCCACCGGCAAGGACAAGGCAGAAGTGGCAGCCAAGATGGCAATTTCCTCGCCTCTGCTGGAAACTTCCATTGATGGCGCAAAGGGCGTTATCATCAACATCACCGGTTCGGTGGATATGAGCCTGGAGGAAGTGGACCTGGCTTCCCAGATCGTCCACGACGCAGCCCATCCCGATGCGAACATCATCTGGGGTGTATCCTGCGACGAGAACCTGGAGGACGAGATCCACATCACCGTCATTGCCACCGGCTTTGAAAAGGACCCGGAGGATTTTGAGATCCCCAACTACAAGTTCAAGAGCGAGCCTTCCCAGAAGGTGACCGGCGCAGCTGCTGAAAACAATGCCTCTGCTGAGAATGCCGGCACTGCATCTGCTGAGGGAACCGCTGCCGGAGAAGATGACGAGGACGATGAGGACTTCTTCCAGATCCTCAACATCTTTAACACCAAGCGCTGACTTTTTACTTAGTAACTTCAAAAACGCCTCTGCCCAGGCATTGCCACTGGCAGGGGCGTTTTTTCAACCGTGGAGGTGATCGGACATGACCCGGCCCAGTGGAAAAATCTATACCCTGTCCCTGTTTCCCGCCATCGACACCACCCTGTATCTGGAGGGAATGGAACCGGTGCGGGAACTGCCGGCTCAGCGGGAGCACAGTGAAGCGGGCGGCAAGGGCGCCAACACAGCCGCTGCATTGACCGCTCTGGGGCTGGACTGTGCCTGCATCTGTCTGATGGGGGAAGAGAACGCAGGGCTGTTCCTGCGGCTGCTGGACGCCGCTGGAGTGCGCTGTATCCCCATCCCGCTGCCCGGGCGCATCCGGGAGAACCTCTCGCTGGAAACACCCCAGGGACAGTACCGGGTCATGCGGCAGGGGTTCCGGGCAGACCATCGGGCGCTGGGGCGTCTGGAGATGGTGCTGCGGGAACGGCTGCGTCCCGGTGATACAGTGCTGGTGGGCGGCAAGCTGCCCGAGGGCATCACGGCGGACGATCTGGCGGCGCTGTGTGAACTGATCCACTCGCTGGGGGCGGAAGTCACCCTGGATACGGCAGCGGTGCGTCCGGTCCAGGTGGAGCGCATCCGTCCGCTGGTGATGAAGCCCAACCGCCTGGAGCTGGGGGAGATCACCGGTCTGCCGGTGGAGCGCCTGGAGGACTGTGTGGCAGCGGCCCGGCTGCTGCTCCGGCATGGAGCAGAGCGGGTGCTGGTGAGCCTGGACCGGGACGGCGCCTTCCTGCTGGACCGGGAGGGACTGCTTCTGGCCCATGCCCCGGAGGTGGAGGTGCGCAGCTCGGTGGGCGCCGGCGATGCCATGCTGGCGTGGTTCACAGCGGCGCTGCTCACCGGCCTGCCCCGGGAGGAGGCTCTGCGCCGGGCTGTGGCGGCAGGGAGCGCGGCCTGTCTGCACTATGGCACCCATGCGCCGTCCCGGGAGGAGGCCGAAGCTCTGCTGTCCCGGGTGGGGATTGACCCTGCCGGGAACCTTCCGGACTGACCGGGCATACACTGTACCGTCGGGGGATTCGAACCCCCGGTAAGCCTTTCGAAACCGGAGAGGACGGTGCAGGTCATGACCGAATCAAGAAAACAAACCGATCGCCTGCGGCAGCTTCAGGAGCTGCGGGCGTTTCTGGATACACAGATCGAGGAGCTCACAGCCCGGGAGAATCACCGACAGCTGGAGCTCTGCTGCAGTGCTGACAAGACCCTGGCAGGCGCCGGGGAGCCGGTATTGCTCTGCGGCGTAATCCACAACAGCGGCTGTGAGCCGGTGGAGGATCTCCATCTGGAGTTCCGCCTGCCTGAGGGACTGCGGCTGCTCCCGGAAGGGAAGAACTGTCCCTGCTGCCGGCGGCTGCAGGTGCCGGTCCTGGATCTGGCACGGCTGGCTCCCGGCGAGACCCGTGCCCTGTCGGTACGGGTGGTGGCAGATCAGCTTCCGGCAGAGAATCCGCTCCAGGTCTTTCTGGACTGCACAGCGGATGGGGAGCCCTGTCCCGGCGCATCCCTGAGCCTGTGGCTCACCGACCGGAGCTGCAGCCGCAAACAGGCTGGCTGCGGTATGGCAGATGCCCTGGCCCAGTGGAGCCTGGCACAGCTGTTCGGCCTGAGCGAGTGTGAGATCGCCTTGCTGCTGGAATATCTTCAGGAGCACCGGGAAACACTGCTGGAAGTGGCGGCAGGAAACCGCTGCGATGATTGACAAAGCCATGGACCGGGTCTTATAATAGTCCATGCGTGATTACAAACCCAAGGAGTTGTGAGAAGACAAGATGAGGTTCAGTTGTTCCGATTATGTATCGGTGTTCAAGGCTTTGTCCGATGAGACCCGTCTGCGTATTGTGATAAAGCTCTGTCAGAAGGAGATGTGTGCGGCAGCCCTGCTGAAGGATTTTGCCATTACACAGCCCACCCTTTCCTATCATATCCGCATTCTCACCGACTGCGGTCTGGTCCAGGCCCGGCGGGAGGGAAACTGGATCTTTTACAGCATCAATCCCCATCGGGGCGCTATGGTGCGCTGTTTCCTGGAGGACGCCGGTCTGGAACAGTGAATTTCCCCTTCTATAAAGCAAAAACCTCTCCTGTCCCATTGCGGGGCAGGAGAGGTTTTTTAATTCTGCTTTTCAGAGCTGGTTCGGGTGAGCTCGTCCAGACGGGTGATCCGGCAGCCCAGGCGTTCCGCCTCCTGAGGGCTGTGGGTCACCAGCAGGAAGGTACGGTCCCCCAGCCAGCGGTCCACACAGGCGAGGGTCGCCGCCAGGGTGGCTTCGTCCAGCCCCTTGAATGGCTCGTCCATGATGACCAGCGGGCTGTGGAATACCAGCGCCCGGGCAATGGCTGCCCGGCGGCGCATTCCGCCCGAGAGCTTCCCGGGGCGGGCGTTTTCCCAGCCGGACAGTCCCAGTTCTCCCAGCAGGGCAGTGAGTTCTGTGTCCGGCCGCTCCGGAGCCACCAGCCGCAGGTTTTCCAGTACTGTGCAGCCGGGCAGCAGGCGGTCCTCCTGGAATACCATGGCGATTCCCTCCGCCGGAATCCCGGTGATGCTGCCGCCCTGGGGGGTAAGACTGCCGCAGAGCAGTCGGAGCAGGGTGGTCTTGCCGAATCCCGAGGGCGCCAGCAGGGCGGTGCGGCTGCCGTCCGGCAGCGAGAGACAGAGCCCGGAAAAGACCGGTGTCCCATCGTAGGAGAAGGAAAGATTTCGGATCTCAGGCATCCAGGTCACCTCCCTTGGGGTCAGGCAGCAGGAACAGAACCACCCGTTCAATGGCTGCCGACAGCAGGATAATCACAATGGTCCAGGCAAACAGCCCGGGCATATCCAGATAGATCTTGGCGTTGTAGAGCTGGGTACCGATGGCCTGGGAGGGAATGGCGATCACTTCCCCGGCGATGCCCGATTTCCAGCTGAAGCCCAGTCCCACCCGCATGGCGGAGATGAGATAGGGCAGGGCCGCGGGCAGATAGAGGTACCGCAGTTTCTTCCCACGGGAGAACCGGTAGACCCGTGCCATTTCCAGCAGTTCCGGGTCGGCGCTTCCCAGACCGGTGTGAACGCTCTGCCAGATCACCGGCAGCACCATCAGGAAGGCGATGAAGGTGGAGAGGTTCTCCCCTTTGATCCACACCAGCGCCAGGATCACAAAGGAGGCCACCGGTGTGGATTTGATGGCGTTCATGGGCAGGGCAAAGAACCGGTAGAGCAGTGGGGAAAAGGCAGTGAGTCCGCCCAGAATGCACCCTGCCGCTGTGCCCAGCAGGAAGCCGCTGAAAATGCGCAGGAAGGTGTGACCGATGATGGAATAGAATGAGGGGTCACCCAGCAGCTGCCGCAGGCGCAGGAAGGTTTCAGCCGGGGAGGGCAGCAGCAGACTGGTTCCCATTCCGGCATAAACCAGCATATGCGCCGCCTGCCACACAGAGAGCCAGACGGCGCATACAGCCAGCGATATGAAGATTCCCTTGCGGTTACGCACCGAGGTAGTAGAAGTCCTCAGCGGGCAGAGCGCCGCCTACCGAGCTGGGATTGGCCTCAGCCAGAATGGAGAGGAAGCCTTCTGCTGCGGTCTTCATCTCCTCACCGGTGATGCAGACGATGTTGCAGTAGGGAAGAGCCTGCTTTGCCACATTTGCAGCGATGATGCCGTACTTTTCAATCAGGGCAGCAGCATCGTCCAGGTTGGCCTCATCGGTTACATACTCGGTGGAAGCCTGGTACTCCTTGAGGAAGGCCTCCACAGCCTCGGGATTGGACTCAGCAAAGTCCTTGCGTACAACCAGCGCGCCCATGGTGAGCTTGCTGCCGTCCTCAGTTACCTTGTCCCATTCCTCGGTCAGATCCAGGGCGATGCGGACATCGGGGTTTTGGGTCAGTACGCTGGTAACGAAGGGCTGAGGCAGTACAGCGATGTCAGCCTGACCAGCAGCCAGCAGGGCAGCCAGTTCGCTGTGTTCGCTCTTGTATTCCACAGTGACATCGGTGCCGACAGTCATGCCGTTCTCACTGAGAATATAGTTGAGGGCATATTCAGGAGTAGCACCCTGACCGGTGGAGTAAACGGTCTTGCCCCGGAGGTCTTCGATGGACTGGATGGAGTCACCATTTTCTACAACATACAGTACACCCAGGGTGTTGAGTGCCAGGATCTCCACCTGACCCTCGGTCTTGTTGTAGAGAACCGAAGCCACATTGGTGGGAACAGCAGCGATGTCCAGTTCGCCCTTGATGAGCAGGGGATTGATCTCATCTGCCGAGCCAGCCAGAGTGAACTCATAGTCATTGGCGGTGGTGCCGGCGGCGTCATCTTCCATGAGCTTGACCATACCCATGGCGGTGGGTCCCTTTAGACCGCCCACCCGGATGGTAGCACGCTCCTCAGCCACCGAGGAGGACTGTTCCGGTACGGAAGAACTGTTGTCGGTACCGCTGGTGCAGGCTGTCAGGGACAGCGCCATCACAGCGGACATTGCAAGTGCAAGCAGACGCTTCATTGGTAAATTACTCCTTTGCAGACTTTTTGAATATATCTTTCACGGGATATTCCCGTAAAATACAGGGATTGAAACGATGGTCAGCCGATGCGGCTCTGCAATAGCTCCGGACGCAGGATCTCGATCTCCCGCTCCTGGCGCCGCAGAGCGCCCTGGGCTTCCAGACCGTCCAGACACCGGTAGAGCGAAGCCCTGCCAATGCCCAGGGTACGGCTGAGATCGGAATAGCCCCGGGGGATCACCACCCGGGAGTCGACCATATTTTCCAGCAGCCACACCACAATGCGCCCCTCTGCGGAAGAGGAGGTAAAGGCGTCCAGCTTCTGGTTGAGGAAGCAGATGCGTCCGGACAAAAAACGGATATAGCCAAGGGCAGCAGCATTGTCTGCCGCAAAGAGCTGTTCCAGGGCCGGAGCGCTGAGCAGCAGCACCCGGCAGGGACGCACCGCCCGTATATCTGAAACATAGCGGTCATTTTCAGTGAAGAGCCCGGCAACGCCGAAGCTGTCCCCGGCGGACAGGGTGTTGAGCACCACGCCCCGGCCCTTGAGCACTTCCGCCTCCCCGGAGAGCAGCACTCCCACCGCCCGCTCAAAGCAGTCCCGGGAGTAGATCAGTTCTCCTTTCCGGTAGCTCCGGATGGGGCAGCGGTCCAGAATGGCCTCCGCTGCTTCGGTGAGCCCATGATCCGCAAACAGAAAGCAGCCGCTTACGGTCCTGCGGTCATCGGTGTGCATGGGCTGTTCCTCCTCTGTAAATCGTTAATTTTTTATCGTTATGTCTTAGATGATACACATTATACCTCTTTTCCTGGGGTCTGTCAACGGAATGGACATAAATTCGTCCGAATCGGGCAGACTGAAACAGACAGGAGGTTACAACATGGACTATCAGCAGTTTTATGGAAAATATGGCCCGGAGAGCCGGGTCCATGACCGGATGGAGGGCTTTGGCATGCCCATGCCGCTGCTCAGCCGGATTCAGGCCACTCCCGGGAGCTGGGAGTTCTTTGCGCAGCTCAGCCCCCAGCTTCAGAACCGGATGGCAGGCTATGTGCGTGCTGCCCACAGCCCCGAAGAACAGCAGTGGCGGATCGAACAGGTCTGCGAAGCCCTCAAAGCCCGGGATGGGTCGGCTCAGTGGCAGTGATTTGTGCAGTCAGTATGAATGAATGGAAGAATATTTGACAGTTTATACAATCCATGGTACAATAGACATTCAGTACAAGGGCGCGATCAGGTGAGGAGTTCGACAAATTGACTCCTCACTTTTTTAGAGCCCGGAAATGATCCAAGTTTTCCGCCTGCGGGCAGGCTCTGTGGCAGAGGCCCCCGGTGCGGAACAGTCCAGAAAGAGGTATTATGAGCATTACATTCCGTGATTTTCCGCTGTCCGAAGCCATCCAGCGTGCCGTAGCCGAAGTCGGCTATACCGAACCCACCCCTATTCAGGCCCAGAGCATTCCGCTGATCCTGGAGGGGAAGGATGTGATCGGTCGCTCCCATACCGGTACCGGCAAGACCGCAGCCTTTGGCCTGCCCGCCATTGAGATGATCGATCCCGACCTCGAGGGCGTCCAGGTGCTGACGCTCTGTCCCACCCGGGAGCTGGCCATGCAGGCCGCCGCTGAGGTGGAGAAGTTCGCCCGGTACAAGAAGGGCGTCAAGGTCGTGGCTGTCTATGGCGGCGCTTCCATGGAGAAGCAGATCTTCCAGCTCAAGAAGGGCGCCAACTTTGTCATCGGTACTCCGGGCCGGATCATGGACCATCTGCGCCGGCGCACCCTGCGTCTGGGCAGCCTGCGGATGGTGATCCTGGACGAGGCCGACGAGATGCTCAACATGGGCTTCCGGGAGGACATTGAAACCATCCTGGCCCAGGCGCCGGAGGAGCGGCAGACTGTGCTGTTCTCCGCCACCATGCCCCAGCCCATTCTGGACATCACCCGGGAGTATCAGAAGGACCCGGTGATGGTCGCCATTGGCAGCGAGCGCAGCCGCACCGCAGAGAATATCGAGCAGTTCTACTTCGACTGCCCCATGGGCCGGAAGATGGACGTGCTCAACCTGCTGCTGGCAAAGTATGATCCCAAGCTCTCGGTGGTGTTCTGCAACACCAAGAAGATGGTGGATGAGCTCTCGGAGTATCTCACCAATGCCGGCTATCAGGCGGTGGGCATTCACGGCGATATGCGCCAGTCGGCCCGTACCCAGGTGATGGCGAGCTTCAAGTCCCACCGCACCCGCATCCTCATCGCCACCGATGTGGCAGCCCGCGGCATCGATGTGGAGAATGTGGACGCAGTCTTTAACTTTGATATTCCCCAGGATATAGAGTTCTATGTCCACCGCATCGGACGGACTGCCCGGGCCGGCAAGGAGGGCAAGGCTTACACCCTCATCAGCGGACGCCGGCAGTTCTACCAGCTCCGGGACATCATGGCATCCACCGGCGCCAAGATCGTCCAGGCGGAGATCCCCTCTGCCAGCGAGATCTATGAGAGCCGTCTGAGCCAGTTTGCCGCCAGTCTGGCGGAGAGCCTGGCCCAGCCCCTGCCTGAGGGAGAGGCCATGCTTCATCGTCTGACCGGTATGGGCCTCACTGCCGAGCAGGTGGCAGAGGCTGCCCTGGAGCGCCTGCTGGCAGGCCAGCGCAAGGCTCTGCCCGAGGTGCAGGTGGTATCCCGCCGGGGCGAGAGCCGGGACGGCAAGCAGACCGGCGTAGTGCTGAGCATCGGACGCCGCCAGCGCATTGCCCCGAACTTCATTCTGGGGGCCATTGCTGATGCCACCGGTATTCCGGGCAAGCAGGTGGGCAAGATCGACATCTATGACGACTACACTGTGGTACAGCTCGGTGCAGAGGATGCCCGCCTGACCGCCGAGACCATGGCGACCTGCCGCATCAACGGACACAAGACCGAGGTGCGTCTGCTCACCAAGGCAGACCTTGCCGGCAAGAATGCCGGAGGCCGCCGGGAGGAGCGTCGTCCGGACAAGCGGGGCGGCAAGCCCTACGGGCGGGTGGACGGCAATGGACGCCGCACCGACACCTTCCAGAAGAATGGCAAGAAGAAGTCCGGCTGGGAGAACCGGGAAGGCCGCTCCCATGGCGATCACCGGGAGGGCAAGCCTTCTTCCCGCCGCAGTAAGAAGGACTTCCGCAAGGGCCAGGATTCCCGCAGAGAGCGGTAAATAAGCAGCAAAAAAGCTCTGCCGAGCAGATTCGGCAGAGCTTTTTTTATTCCTCCGCAGGGGGCTGGGAGGGCTGTCTGTGTGCAAGGCGATGGCGGAGCCGTCCGAACAGGGACTGAAGCCTGGGGCGGAACAGCGCCGCCAGACCGCCTGCCAGAGTAAGGCAGAGGAGACAGAACAGCCAGCAGAGGTTGTTTGTCATCAGGAAGCCGGAGAGCCCGGAATAGGCCCGTACCCACTCCTTGTCCATGGGAGCCTCGATATAGACCGCCGGGAAGATGGAAGCACAGATCCCGAGGATCAGCAGGCCGGTGGCTGCCAGGGTGGAGGCCAGGCCGCCTCCGATGAGTTCCCAGCGGCGGCGGGAGCCGGCAGCCTGGACGGCGGAGGGCGGGAAGGGGGCATCGTCCAGCAGCAGGGTTTCGGTGGATACGCCGAAGAGCCGGCTCAGCCGCACCACATGCTCGGTATCGGGAGTGGCGGCGCCCAGCTCCCATTTGGAGAGGGACTGCCGGGAGATCCCGATCTGATCGGCAAGCTGTTCCTGGGTCCAGTTCTGTTCTTTTCTGAGGTACTGAAGTTTTTCTCCGAATGTCATGGAGGCCTCCTGTTTCGGCATCAGAGCCGGTATTTTTCTGCGCCCTATTGTACCATCTCTCCGGGAGAAAGTCCACCAAGGCGGCTTTACATCGGCGCACCCGGACTTTCCATCGCCGTTTTCACAGAAAAAAGGACGGATCGGCTGATCCGTCCTTTTTGTGGAGAATGGGTTAACCCGGAGAAAGCATTTCAGACGCGCAGATTTCTCTTAGGCGCGGTATACGATCTCGCCGCCGATCATTGTGGCAACCGGGCGTACATCCTTGATTTCCATGGAGGGAACTTCGAAGATGTTCCGGTCCAGGATCACCAGGTCAGCCAGATAGCCGGGCATCAGACGGCCCTTCTTGTTCTCATCGAAGGAAACAAAGGCGCTCTCCTTGGTGTAGTTGTCCACGGCGTCATAGATGTCCACGCCCTGCTCCGGCAGATAGGGCTCGCCCTCGCCGGTCAGCGACATACGGGTTACAGCGCAGTAGAGGTTATTGTAGGGGTTCATATCCTCAACCGGCGAGTCGGTGCCGTAGGATACATGCACGCCCATGTCAGCCAGGGTCTTGAAGGCATAGGAAGTCTTTGCCAGCTCCTCGCCCACACGATCATAGACGATGTTCTTGTCGTAGTGGATGAAGATGGGCTGTACCTGAGCCAGAATGTTGTTCTTCTTGAACCGCTCCAGAGTTTCGGGAGTGGTGATCTGGCAGTGAATTACACCGTTGCGCAGCGGGTTGGTGCTGTCGGTCATGTTCTTTTCGTAAGCCTCGAGGATCATCTCAGCAGCCTTGTCGCCGATGGCGTGGGTGGCAACGCTCATGCCGTTTGCAGCAGCGATGCCGCAGATCTCATCCAGGTAAGCCTGATCCATAACAGTGATGCCGGTGGTGGTGGGATCATCTGCATAGGGGGCATTCAGCTTGGCGGTGCGGGCACCCAGAGAACCATCTACGAACAGCTTCAGCGGGCCGACCCGGTTCAGGTCATCACCATGACCGGTCTTGAAGCCGTCTGCCAGGAAGGCACGGAAGTTGTCGATCTGGGTGAAGCAGCACTGATGATAAGCACGGACGCTGCGGCCTGCATGGGTTACATTCTCATAGGCCTGCCACATTTCGGCATAGTTCTTGTCCTTGATGTCGTTGGTCTGAACCGAAGTCACGCCCATGGACTCAGCATAGTCCATGGCAGTGCGGATGCTCTTCTCGTAGTCGGCAACAGTCTTCTGGGGAATGATGGACAGTACCATTGCCAGAGCGCCGCTCTCACGGACGATACCATTGGGATCGCCGTTGGCATCCAGGTCGATGGAAGCGCCGGCGGGCTGGGGAGTGTTGCGGTCGATGCCGGCCTTCTCCAGAGCCATCGAGTTGCATACAGCCACATGACCGCAGGCACGGGTGCAGATGATGGGATGCTCGGTGGAGATCTTGTCCAGATCCTCACGGGTGGGCATCCGGTCGGTATCGGTGAAGAAGTCCTGGTTCCAGCCGCGGCCCAGTACGATCTCACCGGGAGCCACATGGTTCTCCTCGATGAAGCGGCGGCCCCGCTCGATCATTTCAGCCAGGGAGGGAACCTCATGCAGCTTGATCATGCGCAGGCTCTCGCCCACATTGTAGAGGTGCTGGTGGGAATCGTTGAAGCCGGGGATAACAGTGCGGCCTTCGGCATCGATCTCCTCACAGCCGGCAGGAGCCATGGCACGGATTTCAGCATTGGTGCCCACAGCCTTGATGATGCCGTTTTCAATGAGCATGGCCTCCTGGAAGTTGCCGCGCTCTACATAGATATTGGCGTTTACGAGAATGGTTGACATATTGATACACTCCAATCTTTCTTTTTATGAAACCTGGATTTAATGCGCTTATGTTTATCGGGACGCCTTCTTTTTCCGGCGGAGCTGGAACTCATAGACCGCCAGACCGAACAGCGGAACGATCAGACCGATGAGGGAGGTACGGGGGTCCTCCAGCAGGGTATTCAGGCACAGGCCGATCATGATGAGGACGATGAGATATACCGAGAAGGGATAGAACCAAACCTTGTAGGGACGGTTCATATCGGGGTACTTCTTACGCAGGACGATCACCGAAGCAAAGGTCAGGGACTTGAAGATCATGCCGCTGAATACCACCAGGGAGGTGATCTGGTCCAGATTGTTGGCGAAGATCAGCAGGCAGGAAACGATCATCGAAGCGATGATGGCACCGGTGGGGGTGTGGTACTTGGGGTGGAGCTTGGTAAAGGAGGGGAAGAACATTCCGTCCTTGGCCATTGCGTAGTAGGTGCGGGGGAATACCATTACCGAACCGTTGAGAGCGCCGAAGATGGCAACTGCCATGGCGATTGCCACGAAGATCTTGCCGTAGTGACCGAACAGGGTGTTGGCAGCAGCGGTGCCGAGGAAGTAGTCGCCGGCAGCGATGTGGGCCGAAATGTCCTCAAAGGACAGCACCCGGTAGATGGAGAAGTTGAAGAGCACATACAGGGCAGTAACTGCCAGAATGGAGATGATGATCGCCCGGGGGATATTCTTCCGGGGTTCCTGGATCTCCTCGCTGATGGTGTTGAGGTTGGTCCAGCCCTCAAAAGCCCAGAGGGTTGCTACCACGCCGAAAGCTACCATGGAGAGGATCTCGCCGATGGAAGCACCGCCGGCAGGTACCGGAGTGAGGTCGGGGGTCTGCTGACCCATTGCGATGCCGCAGATGATGATGAGCACCAGGGGGATCAGCTTGCCGATCATAAAGACATTCTGGATTGCCGCGCCGAACTTGACGCCGCGGTAGTTGACTGCGGTGAGCAGCACCACCATGAGAACGGCAAAGAGCTTGCACTGCAGTTCGGTCATGGGGAAGATGCTGGTGAGTGCCTGGGGAAGAGCGATGGCAAGACCGGCAATGGAACCGGAGGAGCCGATGATGAAGGTGGACATACCGGACATATAGGCGACCCGTTCGCCGAAGGCTTCCCGGAGGTAGACATAGCCGCCGCCGGCCTTGGGCATCATGGTGCCGAGTTCCGCATAGCAGAGGCCGCTGAGCAGGGTGACCAGACCGCCGACGATCCAGACGATCAGGGCAAGGCCCATGCTCATGCCGCTGCGGATCAGGACATAGGAGCCGAGGTAAAAGACGCCGGAGCCGATCATGATGCCGGCGAGAATGCTGATGCCGCCGAAGAGGGTGACATCCCGGCTGAATTCAGTGGCATCGGAAGTGAGGCCAGCTGTGTGTTGAGTTGTCTGAGTTGCCATAAAAGTACATTTCTCCTTTGAGCTGCAAATTAAAAAAGGTTGCATCCTATCGATGCAACCTTCGAGCTCAAAAGAGTTACCACCGATAGCGCCTCCGCCCTGTATACCAGGACGGGAGTGTATGAAGTCTTTCTCCATACCCCAACATATCAGCTTACCGGCTGATACATTTCGGCGGCTCTGCCTTTCTCCGGGATCACAGAATGTCTTCTCCCCACGGATACTCATCGCGGCCGCGCCTCTATCAACTTTTTAGGAAATCATATCATGAAAGTGAACTTTTGTCCAGTGCAAAATAAAATCTCGTGCAAAATTCTGATTCTGCACGAGATTTCGGGAGGATATTTAGCTTAAATGCATAGCTTCAATGATCTGGCGTTTGTACGCGAGAAATTCCGGTGTCAGGGTAAAATCACCGGCTCTGGGCTTGGGTACATTGATATGGATCTCATCGGTGATATGTCCCGGACGCCCGGACAGGATATAGATCCGGTCCGAGAGCAGGATCGCCTCATCAATATCATGGGTGATGAAGAGGGTGGAGAGATGGATCTGTTCCATCACATCCAGGTACCACCGGTGGATCGCCGATTTGGTGATGGTGTCCAGGGCAGAGAAGGGCTCATCCAGCAGGGCGACGCTCTTGCCGAACAGATAGGTGCGCAGCAGGGCAGCCCGCTGCCGCATGCCGCCCGAAAGCTGGGCCGGATAGCGGTCCTCAGTCCCCTGGAGGCCGAACTGTTCAAAGTAGCGCATGGCTTCTGCCCGGGCTGTTTTGCGGTCGGTGCCGGCAAGTTCCAGCGGCAGGGCCACATTGTCCGCCACCTTGCGGAAAGGCAGCAGCAGATCCTTCTGGAGCATATAGCTCACATGACCGGGCTTTCCGGTGACATCCTCGCCGTCAATCAGCACCTGACCGCTGTCCGGTTTGGACAGGCCGGCAATGATGTTGAACAGGGTGGTTTTGCCGCCGCCGCTCACACCCAGCAGACACACCAGCTCCCCTTCACCCAGGGTGATGCTGATGTCCTCAATAATGCGTGTGCCGTCAAAGCTCTTGGTGATCCCACGGGTTTCCAGTTTCATCCGAGTGTTCCGCCTTTATGCCAGATAGTCATTGGAGTAACCGGTGCCGGCAGGGAGTTCGCCATCCACCAGGTTGTTTTCAGTCAGCCAGGTATAGAAGCCATCCCAGCGGGCCGGATCGATATAGCCCCACTTTTCAGCGTCGGCAATGTACTGGTCTGCCAGCCACTCCTGGGAAGCCTTGACGATCTCAGGATCGAGCTCCGGAGCAGCTTCCAGCAGGATGTCTGCGGCAGCGTCGGGGTTCTCGATGGCATACTCATAGCCCTTGGCTGTGGCAGCCAGGAATGCCTTGGCTGTGTCAGGGTTCTCAGCCAGGAAATCATTGTTGGCAATGATGATGGGAGTGTAGTAGTCAAAGGTGGTGTTGAGCTTGGCAAAGTCCATGAAGTTGGTGTCATAGCCCTTGAGCTCAGTGGCAACGCCATCCCACGCATAGAAGATCCACACGGTGTCAATGTTGGTGTTGAGTGCGGTGATGACATCCGAAACTGTGCTGGGAACCAGGTTCAGCTTGGAGAAGTCACCGCCGTCAGCCTCCATCAGGCTCTTGATGACAGCCTGTTCCACAGGGTTTTCCCAGGTGGCATAGGTCTTGCCTTCCAGATCCTTGGGGGACTGGATGTTGTCCGAAGCCAGCGAGATGATACCGGAGGTATTGTGCTGGATCAGGGCTGCAACCGCGGTTACAGGCAGGGCATCCTCACCTACAAAGGCAGGAGCCAGGGTATCCTGTGCATCGATGCCGAAGTCAGCGCCGCCAGCGGCAACCAGTGCCGAGGAACCGCCCTCGGGAGCCGGCAGGATCTCCACCTCCAGACCGGCTTCCTCATAGTAACCCATCTTCTGGGCCACATACAGGCCGGTGTGGTTGGTGTTGGGGGTCCAGTCCAGAACGATGGACACCTTGGTGAGTTCTTCACTGCCGCTGTTTTCAGCAGTGGAGGAATTATTCTCCTGACCCGAGCAGCCGGACAGCGACAGAGCTGCGGCAGCTGCCAGCATCAGGGCAAGCAGTCTTTTTTTCATGATAATCTATCTCCTTGATTGTGAGGATCAGTGTTCGCCGGAGTGGATCAGGGTCCAGGGCATGGACTTTTTCTTGAGCAGGTCCACCGCCTTGATGAGGATCAGGCTGATGATCGAGATCAGGAAGATCACAGCGAACATTTTGTCAAAGGCATAGGATTTTTTCACCCGCATCATATAGACGCCCAGGCCTTCAAAGCCGCCCAGCCATTCTGAGATGACAGCGCCCACCACCGAATAGGAGGCGGAGATGCGCAGTCCCGAGAAGAACTGTTCCGCAGAGGAGGGGAGCTTCACATAGCGGAAAATCTGCCAGTTCGAAGCGCCCATAGCCCGCATCATGTGGATAAAGTCGGGGTCAGCGGAGGCAAAGCCGCTGAGCAGACCAATGGTCATGGGGAAGAAGCAGGTGATGACAATGAGTACCACCTTGGGCAGGATTCCATAGCCCAGCCAGAGTACCAGCAGCGGCGCGATTGCCACAGTGGGGACAGTCTGGGTGAGGATCAGCAGGGGATAGACGGCTTCCCGTACCACCCGGAACTGATCCATGAGGAAGGCTACCACAAAGGAGAGGATCACAGCGGTGCCCAGACCCAGGAAGGCCTCAGAGAGCGAGACCCGGGCATGGGTCATAAGGGCAGGGAAATCCTCCACAAAGGCGGTTACTACATCCGTGGGAGAGGGCAGCATGAATTTGGGCACCACTCCCAGATCGGAACAGAGCTGCCAGACTGCCAGCAATACGGCAATGAGGACAGCCGGTGCCAGCTTACTGGTGATACTTGGATGTCTTCTTGTCAATGGTGAGAACCTCGCCTTCAGGACGGTAGCTGATCTTCAGATACGAGCTGACACTGGGAGCGCCGGCCTTGATAGCCACCAGATGGCACTGCTTGGCGATCTCCATAATGGTGTCGAAATCACCTTCCACAGCGGTTTCACAGGGGCCTACAAAGCAGTGCAGACCGGTGGACTGGATGTAAGCGATTACTTCATCCACAACACGGCATACTTCTTCATCGCCCTGTACCTTGGGGAGGATCTGGATTGCGAGACTTGCGTTCATTGTTAAAACAACTCCTTTGAAATTTTTGTCCGACAGACACGCATGGCCGTATTCCGCAGACAGTTCCGGGACAAATAAAAAATCCGCCGCGGACTGCCGCAGCGGAAAGAATTTTGTGTTTTGTCTCCCAAAGGAGCAAAAGCGCATACCTCCGCCGGCATTATCCGGATCAGGTTCAGGTGGTTTCCCACCAAGGGACCTGGCGCTGCGTTTTGCGCCAATCACAGCCGGGAATGATCTCCCAGCGCCCCTGGCTATTGTGTTTTGTCGTTAACAGGAATATAATACAGCAATTTGATCAGAAAGTCAATCTGCAAATCAGGGCAGAAGCGTGCAGGTTGGCATAGAAATCTTGCAGAATACACATAGTTGACAAAATGCCGGGGGGGGGGGTATAATCACATTAAATAAAGTATTTGCAGTTTGCGGCCTGCGGACTGCATTTATCAAAAATTGAAGGAGGAAAAAGTATGAACAAGAAAAAGTTGCTTGCGATTGTGCTGGCAGCACTGATGAGCATTTCAGGATCAACGGTCGCTTTTGCGGATAACTTTTCCGCTGCTGGAAGCGGTTCAGCAGCTGTTGTACTGAAAAACAGCGATGCTGAGGTTGTTGTCACAGATGCAGCCGGGCTGAAGACTGCGCTGGAAGCCGGCGGCAAGGTCAAGCTTGGCAGCGATATTACCATGGATACCAAATATGACATTGTCATCCAGGAAGATGTCGTGCTGGATCTGAATGGATGTACAATTACCAAGAGTTATGGAGAATTAAATCACTTTATATTTGTGATCAATGGGGGATCTCTGACCATAGAGGATTCCAAGGGCAATGGCGAAATTGATGCGACACATAGCAACTATGGATATGGAATTCAGCTCATCGGTTCCGGCAGTTCTTTTGAACTGAAGAGCGGCACCATTCGTACCACCCAGGAGACAGTGGACATCTATACACTCGCTTCAAATTCCACCATCAAAATATCCGGAGGCTCTCTGATCAGTACTGGAGACAACGTTCTTGGTGTACGCGGAAGCAGCACAGTGGTTGAAATTACAGACGGTGATATGCAGAGTGATGGACGTACAGGTGTGTATATCTCCAACTATGGAGATCCGGACTCCATCCAGTTTACCATGACCGGTGGAACACTGACCCATACTGGCGGTGCGAGCGGTGCAATCCAGCTTTATAAGGGTGCTACCGTTACAATCGGAGGTACAGCAGAGATCGAATCCTCCAGCTATGCTGTGCAGGTTCAGGAAAATACAGTCCTCAATGTTGAAGGCGGTAAATTGTCCACCAGCGGAAGCTATGCGGTTTCCGGCGGTGAAACATCTTCAATCAATATCAGCGGAGGTACCATTTCCGGTAAATATGGCGTTCACGCAGAAGATACGGCTGCTGTCAACATTTCTGGCGGTACCTTTGATATCAGTGTCGGTACCATTAATGTCCCCAGCTATGGCAATCCCAATCCCAGCATCCAGATTACTGGCGGTAATTTTAATGGCGATGATGTCAGTGAGTATCTGCCTGCCGAAGGAATCGCTGTTCCTGAGGTAGAAATTACTGCTTCCGGCAATGTGCTTACAGCCAATGCTTCCCATCCGCTGGCAGAAGCTGTGTTTACTTATCAGTGGTACAAAAACGGCACAATGCTGGACGGTGAAACCAGTGCAACGCTGACTGCAGATGAATATACCACCTATTCTGTTGAAGTTGTTGCAAGCTATCAAACCGTAACATCGGAGAGTGCATCCGCAAGCTACAAATACAGCGAAGCTGTGCCGGAAACTCCGGACACCGGAGCAACCGAAAGCCAGGAGTATGGCGATTACTACGGCAACGAGAAGTGGGACGAAGTGAAGAAAGAGATCGCCAAACTGATCGAAGACGAAGAATTCGGTGAAACCATTGAGATGAGTGCCACCGGCCTGCCCTACTTCCCCGCGAGCGTAGCCCGTGCCCTCAAGGGGTATGACATCACACTGGAAGTCCGCAAGAATGGCGTGACCTATAAGGTCAACGGTCTGGAGATCGGTTCCATCGACAAGATCTGGTATGAGTTTGAGGAGCTCGAGACCGAGCTGCTTACCGAAACTCCGGGCGATGAGGAGGATTCCTCCAAGCCTGCTGATGAAAATAAGACCAACCCCAGTACCGGACGGTAAATAGATACAATAAAAAATCCCCTGTGAGTTTTCACAGGGGATTTTTTATATTGTGTTATTCTCCGACAGCTTCAGCTTTGGCAGCCTCAGCCTGGGCAGCAGCCAGACGCTTGGCCTTGGCTGTTTTCTGTGCCTTGATGACCTTCAGACGGGAGAACTCTTCCCGGTCCTTTTCATCCAGCGAGTCGGAAATGAACTTTACCGTACTCTCCAGATTGGGGATCACCACATTCTTCAGGGCGTTGGCCCGGCGCTGGGTCTTGACGATGGCGTCGGACAGCCCGGCAGCAGCATTTTCGATCTCCGACAGGGTGATGGAGATCTCCTTTACCCGCTGGAAGCACATGAAAGCATAGTCCAGCTGGGAGTTGCTGTCATAGAGGCCGTAGGAGAGGACCACCGGCTTCTTCTCATACTTGATGATGGGAATATCCACGCCCATAACACTGCGGTAACCAATGGAGATGCCGTCGTCCAGCGGAACGCTTTCGGCGATCTCGTTGATCATACCCAGGGTGATATTGGCGTTGCGCAGGGCAGCATAGGCCTGATCGAAGATCTCATCCACTTCGTTGCGGAGCTTCTGAGCCTGATCCACCAGACCCATCATCTCCCGGATGAGGATATTGCGCTTCTTATCCATGAGGTCATAGCCCATGGTGGAGAGCGCCAGGGTCTTTTTGGTGGCGATCAGATTACCTTTGGTAGGAAAGACCTGCTGTGCCATTATGCCTCACCCCGCATCTCTTTAAGCAGTGCGGCGCCCCGTTCCGGGTGATATTTCTCCTCCAGCAGTTTGTTGTCCACACGGTCCAGCTCGCTCTGGGGCAGGATAGAAAGCAGATCCCAGCCCAGATCCAGGGTTTCATCGATGGTGCGGTCGGTATCAAAGCCCTGGTCGAGGAAGTAATGCTCGAAGGCCTTGCCGAATTCCATGTAGAGCTTATCCGAAGCGGACAGCTCCTCTTCACCGATAACCGAAGCCAGAGCCTTGGCATCCTGTACCTTGGCATAGGAGGCAAAGAGCTGGTTGGATACTGCCGAGTGGTCGGCACGGGTATAGCCTTCACCGATACCGTCCTTCATCAGACGGGACAGGGAAGGCAGTACCGAGATAGGCGGATAGATGCCGTTCTGATCCAGCGAACGGTCCAGAACGATCTGACCCTCGGTGATATAACCGGTGAGGTCCGGAACCGGGTGGGTAATATCATCGTTGGGCATGGTCAGGATGGGGATCTGGGTAACCGAACCCTTGGCGGTATCGATGACACCGGCACGCTCATAGAGCGAAGCCAGGTCGGAATACAGATAGCCCGGGTAGCCCTTACGACCGGGGATCTCGCCCTTGGAAGAGGAGAACTCACGCAGCGCTTCACAGTAGGAAGTGATGTCGGTCATGATTACCAGAATGTGCATATCCTTCTCAAAGGCCAGATATTCGGCAGTGGTCAGGGCACATTTGGGGGTGAGGATACGCTCGATGATGGGGTCATTGGACAGGTTGAGGAACATGACAACCCGGTCCATAACGCCGGTTTCCTCAAAGCTGCGGCGGAAGTAGTCGGCTACGTCGTTGGTAACGCCCATGGCGGCAAAGACGATACCGAATTCCTGACCCTCTTCAGCAGCGATGTTGGCCTGCTTTACGATCTGGGCAGCCAGCTTGTTGTGCTGCATACCGGAACCGGAGAAGATGGGCAGCTTCTGACCGCGGATCAGGGTCATCAGACAGTCGATGGCGGAAATACCGGTGTTGATGTAGTTCCGGGGATAGGTACGGGAAACAGGGTTCAGCGGCTTGCCGTTGATGTCCTCCTTCTTTTCCCAGTAGATTTCGCCCAGGCCATCGATGGGACGGCCGGAGCCGTTCAGAACACGGCCCAGCAGCTCCTTGGAGAGGCTCATCTCCACGGGGTGTCCCAGAATGGTGGTAGTGGTGTTCTGCAGGGAGAGACCGCGGGTACCTTCAAATACCTGGATGATGCAGCGGTCACCGTCCATCTGCACGATACGACCGGTACGGGTGGTGCCGTCCTGGAGTTCCAGTTCCACCATTTCCTCATAACCGGCGCCATGGATGCCGTCCAGTGCTACAAGGGGGCCGTTGATCTCGCTAAGTCCCACAATTTTCAGACTCATACTTTACTCGCTCCTCCCTTGTTAAATGACGGCAGCCAGAGCCTGGTCGATCTTGGTGTAGTAATCGTCCAGCATTTCCAGCTTGCTGTTGGGTACATCGTACTTGATCTTGACCACTTCGCCGAAGATGCCGGTTTCCAGAATGGCGGAAATGGCATGACCCTTCTTGATCATAGCGGCGCACTGGTCGTAGAGATACAGGATTACCTTCATCATGCCCAGCTGCTTTTCCAGCGGTACATAGGTATCCTCAGCATGGTAGGCGTTCTGCTGCAGGAAGCCCACACGGATTACCTTGGCAGTTTCAATGACCAGCTTCTGGTCGTCAGGCAGTACATCGGAACCGATGAGCTTGACGATCTCCATCAGGTCATTTTCCTCATGGAGCAGGGTGGCGATCCGCTGACGGTCTGCCATGAATTCCCGGCCCACATTGGCGCTGTACCAGCGGTTGAGGGTGTCCACATATTCGCTGTAACTGGTGTTCCAGTTGATGGCGGGATAGTGACGGGCATAGGCCAGGCTCTTGTCCAGAGCCCAGAAGCAGCGTACAAAACGCTTGGTGTTCTGGGTAACCGGCTCGGAGAAGTCGGAACCCTGGGGAGATACCGCACCGATGATGGTGACAGAACCCTCAGCGCCGTTCAGGGATACAGTGTAGCCGGCACGCTCATAGAACTGGGAAATACGGGAGGGCAGATAAGCCGGGAAGCCCTCTTCAGCGGGCATTTCCTCCAGACGACCGGAGATCTCACGCAGAGCCTCGGCCCAACGGGAGGTGGAGTCTGCCATGATGGCGACATGGTAACCCATATCGCGGTAGTATTCCGCCAGGGTGATGCCAGTGTAGATGGATGCCTCACGGGCAGCTACGGGCATATTGGATGTATTGGCGATGAGCACGGTACGGGCAGTGAGCTTCTGGCCGCTCTTGGGGTCGATCAGCTCAGAGAACTCCTTCAGTACCTGGGTCATCTCGTTGCCGCGTTCGCCGCAGCCCACATAGACGATAATATCGGCATCGCACCACTTAGCCAGCTGGTGCTGGGTCATGGTCTTACCGGTACCGAAACCGCCGGGGATGGCAGCGGTGCCGCCCTTGGCGATGGGGAACATGGTGTCGATGACACGCTGACCGGTGATCAGAGGACGCTCAATGGGCATCCGCCTCCGGATCGGGCGCTCTACCCGGATCGGCCACTTCTGGCACAGGGTGAGCTCATGCTCGACGCCGTCCTTGTCCACCAGCTTCACTACACAGTCGTTGACGGTGTACTGACCGTTGGTCATAACAGCGGAAACCCGTCCGCTCAGGTTCGGGGGCACCATGCAGCGGTGCTCGATGAGCGGGGTTTCGGGGCAGGTGGCATAGATGTCGCCGCCCTTGAGTTCATCGCCTACCGATACCTTGATGGTGACATCCCACTTGCGCTCAGGGTCGAGGGAGGGGATGCTGCTGCCGGTGCCGATGAATGCACCATCGGTCTTTTCGATGTCCTCCAGAGGACGCTCGATACCGTCGAAAATATTGGAGATAATACCGGGGCCCAGGGTTGCGGACAGGGGAGCGCCGGTACCGATGATCTCCTCACCGACCCGCAGGCCGGTAGTAGTTTCATATACCTGGATGGTAGTGCGCTCCGCGCTGATGGAGATTACCTCACCGATCAGCTTCTTGGAGCCCACATAGACCATCTCCTGCATCGTCAGATCGGTGGGGCCCTTGATGGTCACAACCGGTCCGTTGATGGAATTGATCAGATTGCTGCTCAAACGATTTCACCTCCGTAAAGTTTTACAGTGTGATGTCCAGTTTGGAATTGCTGAAGAACCACTGCTTCTGTCCTTCCAGTGCGGCGTCCAGACTCAGGTCCAGACGGGTGCGTCCATCGGCGCTCACTGCGATCAGGCCGCCCAGATGGATCTCAGGCGAAGCAGCGGCAGTGCAGCCGGGCAGGACCTTGGTCAGCGCATCGGCATAGGAGAGATCCTCCTGGCGCAGATAGAGAGTACCGCCGGCAAAATCACCCTGGGCGGCAGCTTCTGCGGCCTTGGCGTTCAGGAATGCTGCATAGTCACTGCTGGCAGTAAATTCCGAAAGGCGCTCAGCAGCCTGTGCAAATACATTGGACATATATTTCTCACGGATGGAAAACAGTTCTTTTCTCAGGCGATCCTTTTCACTGAAGGCTGCAGCCCGGGACTGTCCGTCGATTTCCCGGAGCTCTGCCTCGAAATACTTGGCGGCTTCGGCATCGGCAGCAGCTTTCAGGCTGGCCCGCTGTGTTTCCAGATCGCTCTGGGTCTCCTCTTCAATGGTGCTGCATTCGCTTCTGGCAATGTTCATGATCTCTTCTGCGAACTTTGCCAGCTTTTTCTGCAGGTTCTTGTCTTCTGCCATAGATTTCACCTCACAAGTTGATGCCCAGGGACTCATGGACATACCGTTCCAGTCCCTTGGTGGCACTTTCGCCGCTGCGGTCGGAAATTCGGGTCATGACCGGCAGGCGGTTATCCCGCCGGATGGCGGTGAGTTCCGGCTCACACTGGTCCATCAGTTCACCGGTGATGAGCAGGATTCCCACCTCTTTTGCGGCGACGATTTCCCGGATCTTGTCCAAAGCCTCGGTGCGGTTCTCGACCACAGCGCCGTCCATACCGGCCAGACGCATGCCCAGATACACATCAGGCTTATCGCTCAGAACAAAGAATTTCATCTCTGCACCTGCTTTTTTCAGGACAAAAGGGGGATTAAAGCTTGTTGATGATCAGGATGGAGATCAGCAGACCATAGATCGCGATACCTTCACCGAGTACAACGAAGATGATTGCCTTACCGAAGGCCTTGGGGTCCTCGGAAACAGCGCCGATGGCAGCGGGAGCAGCAGAAGCAACGGCAACACCGGCGCCGATGGCAGCCAGACCAGTTACCAGAGCGGCAGCCAGGAAGCCCATACCCTGGGCATTGGTACCCATGATGGAGGCAACAGTGCCGGCAGTTTCAGCGAAGGCAACACCCGAAGCGGGAACAGCCACAGCGCAGATGCAGGCCAGAGCGAAGGCACCGAAGTGCAGGGCGAAACGGTTGCGGATAGCGGACTTGCCGGTTACCTTACCCTGAGCAACACTTACCAGGGGAGCAGCGATGAGCAGAACGGCGATAGCGGGAACGATCAGTGTGAGAATAGACATAAGTAATTCCTCCAAAAAGTAGATTCAAAAAAGATTGTATCTATGTTCAGGGCAGGGGGTTATTCGCCGGCTGCCTGAGCGTCCATGGAAACGGGGGCATAGGGAACGCCCTGACCGTCAAAGTAGCGGCTGAACAGTTCATAGAACTCCAGACGCAGCGACTGAATGCCTACGATGAAGCCTTCCAGTGCCATAACGAAGATATTGCCGAAGATCAGCACGATGATGCTGCCGGCTCCGGTGAACATCTCAGTGAGGGTGAGCACAACCGACATCATACCGGCATGGCTGATGATGAAGCCGCCCACACGCATGAACGAAAGGGTATTGGTGACGAAGCTCAGCACCACATCGAACAGCTCGAAGAAGCCCTCGATGATGAAGGAGCCGACGCCGCCTTCCAGTTCAAAATGTTCGCCCTTGGCAAGACGGCCCAGGGGTTCCTTGAGGAAGATCACCAGGATCGGCAGTACCAGCAGGCCCAGGATATAGGGCAGGGTGAATAGGTTCGGGCCGCCGGTGAGCATGGAAACCATGCCAGCCAGCACAGCGCCGTAAAAGACCAGACCAGCCACACCGTTGTTGGAGAACAGTGCCTTTTCCCAGTCACGGTTTCGCAGGCCGGTGAACACATTGATGAGCATTGCCATAACGATCATGGCAACACCCAGGGCAATGGCAGCCATCAGCAGGGTGTTGATGGTTTCACCGTCCATGACCTCCACCGGCTTGCCGGGCAGCCCCAGCACATCGGTGTAGAAGGGATCAAGCACATGTTCCAGGCCGAATACCGAGCCATAGATGGTGCCGAAGATGGCAGCGGAGATACCGATGCGCTCGAGGATCTTGCCGAAGTTCATCTTCTTGACCCGATCCAGGAAGAGTCCCAGAGCGGCGATGACCAGACCCTGTCCCAGGTCGCCGAACATGATGCCGAACAGCAGGATGTAAGTCCAGGCCAGGAAGGAGGTGGGGTCAGTTTCGTTATAGCCCGGAGTGCCGTACATATCCACGAACATCTCGAAGGGCTTGACGATGAAGTTGTTCTTGAGCTTGGTGGGCGCCTGGAAGCGCTTGTCGCTGTCATGGGCAGTGATCTCAACGGTGAGGTTGGGGTCCAGCTCATGCAGTTTCTTCTCCAGGGCAGCAGTTTCCTTTTCCGGGACAAAGCCCACCAGGATAAAGCTGTCATCATGGATGCTCACATGGCGGCGCAGCTCGAACGAACGGCTCAGGTACTGAAGAGTGGCATAGAGAATGCTGCACATATCGAAGTTCTGATCGATGGTTTCATGGATCAGTTCATCGGTGGTAGCCAGTTCCCGGTCCGCCTCCTCAATGGCGTTGCGCAGATGTTCGAAGGTCTGTCCCGGAACACCGTGCACATATTCGGGAATCCATACCCGCTCAAAGAACAGCGAGGAGAGAATCTCATCCACTTCAGCCACATGGATCTTGTCGGTGAAGCAGAAGCCCCAGACAAATTCCCCTTCCTCACTCAGCGGCTGGAAGAAGAAGAGCCGGTCGTCATAATACTTGAGCTTCTGATAGCTGTCCGAGGGAATCCGTCCGAATCGTACCTGCAGGTATTTGCTGGCGAAGATGTCGTCCAGGCTGACACTGAGGTTTTCCATGTGGGAAAGCTGTTCAATGGCGCTGGAACCGCGTTCCTTGGCAGCCAGCAGGAGCTGCTTCTGTTCGGTGAGCTGACGGATCTCTGCTTCGAAGGCGAAATCGGTAACGGTTCCGTCCTCCTCGGAGAAATTGGGTACCCAGGCTTTTTCAAACCCGGCTTCAGCAAAGAGGTGATCCACTTCCTCCATGCTCTGACGGCTGGCACTGTAAATACACCAGCAGTCGTTCACTTTTTCGATCAGGGGAACAAAGAAGAACTTGGAACCGCTCATCTCCTGGAAACGGTCCACCTGTGCAGTGGGCAGTTTACCGAACCGGGTTTCGAGGTATTTTCCCTCGATTCCCAGGAGCAGGGTAGCCGCAATCTCCATTTTCTCCCGGTCGATCTTCTGCTTGGGAGCAAAGTCAACCCCACAGTCTTTGGCGATCTGGTCAAGTTTGGACAGGATCGGCAGATAGGGATTTACAGCATCGAACGGATGATAACCATCGGCTCCTGCTTTTTCCGAAACATGTTCGGGGTGGAAGAATCCGCCCTCAAAGCAGGTGGTAAGAGCCGCGTTCATCTTGTTCAGATTGCCTGTGACTTTCACAAGCTTCATTTTTTCGATGGACATCTCTGAGTCAAAACCTCCTGACTATGTAAAATATTAAATAATGACAAGAAGCTGCATGATTTCGCTGGGGTCCATACCATAGCGTACCGCTTCGACGATACGCACAATGTTGTCGATCTCCATTTCACTGTGGAACATATAGCAGACAAATGCCACAGCCGGCTGCTGGGTACGGCGCATATAGCGCTGACTGAGCAGACTGCGGATTGCCTGGGAACCAAGTCCGATGGACTGGATTTCCCCATCACCGATGCCGGCGATGTACCGGCCGTTTTTCAGCGTATTGAGGTAATCCTCCGCGGTTTTGGCACGCAGTGCGGTGTCCAGCAGCTTCATGGGAGGTTCCCGCCAGAAGTCGAGCATATAGCCCTTGATATCCTCCGGAGTCATATCCGGATAATACTTCTTCAGACGGTAACCGATGATGCCGTTTTCCAGGGCGATTTTGGTCGCCATGATGTCATCAATTTCCCGGCGGGTCTCACCGGAGAAGGTCCGGGAAACAATGGCTTTGAGATTCTCATAATAGCAGTTCATCAGAGCCATTTCACAGCCGGCATAATTGATGACAGGGTTCTTTTTATCCGTACTGCGGTAGCGCAGCAGCGGATCATGGTATTCAGTGCCTTCCAGAGCCTCCAGGAGTTCATCATAGGTTTTCACCTTGGAGAGCTTGCCCAGACCAATGCGCAGATCACTCTCAGCAAAGGCCGGATAGCTGACGATGAATTCACTGGTACGCCCGATGTTGATGAGCCGGATCATCTGCAGGATCAGCTGGATCTCCACCAGGTTCAGTACATAGCTGCGGTAGAATTCCCGGGTTTTGGGAGTGGCGTACTTGACCAGATCCAGGTACTTGTTGTACCGGCCCTTGTGCAGAATGCTTTCCAGCTGATCGCTGCGCACGGTAGCGGGCTGTACTGTATTCAGCACTTCAGTGAGATGGGTACGCTCCTTCAGATATGCAGCGATTTCGGAGGTGGTGTGCTTTCTGCACAGTTCTTCATACTGACTCCGGACGATCCGACGGCCATACAACGCATGGACTTTGGCGGAAATGGCATTTTCGGAAAAATCTGTCCTCATAATACCCTCCTTTACTTATTAAAATAGGGAAGCTGTATGGTCAGTTTACCCGAGTGCAGTTTTCCACGATGGCATCCACCCAGCTGCTGCAGCCGGCATTGTAGGTGCTCTCCAGAGCGGACCGGTTCTTTTCATACTCAGCGGCATAGGCGTTTTTGAGTTTTTCGGTATCTGCCTTGGCCTGTTTGCGGTATTCTTCCGCTTTGGCGCGGGCCTCATTCATAGCGGTCATGTCGATCTCTTTTTTGACGGCTGCCAGATTGGCAATCGACGATTCACGCTGCTTCGAGGCATTCTCTACCATCTCGCGGGCGCTGCGGTCGATTTCCAGCAGCTTGTCAATGATATTATCCATAGACGCACTTCCTCCTAACATCAATGGTATTTAACCAACATATTCTACTCCTTTAATATGGATTATTCAATCGGCAAATTGATGAAAAATCGGGGATATGCTTAGAAAGTTTAAGCATTTCATCAAACAGTCAAAATCTGCGGGAAGCGGCATGGGAAGCGGATTGACGCCGTGATATTCCAAATTGAATAATGATGGATTTCCTCTGTCAAAAAAAGGGGATTGGAGTGGCAGTATCGGGAAGCGTGGCAGGATTTATGCATAAATCGGGTCACTTTTCTGTCACCAAGATCATATTCAATATTGCTGAAAAAATAACAATTCATTTGTGCATTTTGCCATTTGATAATTTTGGCAAAGAAGAAAAAACTGCTTGCAATTTGTAAAATCCTATGGTATACTATTAAAGTACCTTGGGGGTGTAGCTCACTTGGGAGAGCGCTTGAATGGCATTCAAGAGGTAGTCGGTTCGATCCCGATCATCTCCACCAGGAAAAAAGCACGACGTCAGTCGTGCTTTTTTGTTTTGTCCGGCAGACTGTATTTTCCGCTGGACTATTGGATTCACAGCTTGTTCACAATATGGAATCAGGGGCACGAATGCCCAACTTCCTGCCGCATGGTCCGGACCGTTCCGGTGCGAGCGGCAGCCGGGAGCTCCGCCCAGGTGATTGCCGGAAGGTGACACTGAACAAACCCCGGCCCGGAGGAGAGCGGATCACTATGGAAGATCGCCAAATTTGGGCAGGTGAACAAATCGTTGATAATTTATTTATGGATGTTCAAAATTGTGCATGTATACTAAAACCCTGACAGCACAAGTGTCTGCAATTTTTTCAAAGGGGAATGAAACATGCTGATTTTAGGGGACATCCTTCGCCTGGCACTTTCCATTGTGCTTGCATTCTTCGCAGGCAGGCTCATATCCAGACTCAAGCTCCCTGCGATCCTGGGCTGGCTGATCACCGGAATGCTGATCGGCCCCCACGCACTCAATTTGCTGGGGAACTCTGTTCTGGATTCGCAGTGGTTCGGGGTGCTGGAGGATATTTTTGAGTGCACCTTCGGACTCATGATCGGCACCGAGCTGATCTGGAAGCAGATGAAAAAGGCCGGGGCGCAGATTGCCATCACCACACTGACCGAATCCCTGGGGACATTTCTGATTGTCAGCCTGGTGTTCGGCATCGTGTTCCGGGTCACAGGACTCCCGCTCTACCTGGCCTTCCTGTTCGGCGGGATCGCTCTTGCCACCGCGCCGGCGCCGTCCCTTTCGGTGGTGCGGGATATGCAGGCGGACGGCCCGGTCACCCGCACCCTGGTCCCCATGGCTGCCCTGGATGACCTGGTGGGTGCACTGGTGTTCTTCATGGTGCTGGTCGGGGTATCTGCCCATATCTCCACCCGGGATATTCCGGTGCCGCTGATCCTGCTGCTGGTGTTTCTGCCGATCTTCCTGGGAGCAGCCGGGGGAATCCTCACTGGAAAGCTGCTGCAGCGCACCCGTAGCCAGAACAGTTCGGTCGCTGTCATGCTGGCTATGATGCTGGCAACGATCGGGGCCGGGTTCTGGATCAACAGCCTGCTGCCTGTTCCAGTGCTCAACTTTATGCTCATCGGTATGGCATTTTCTGCGGCCTTTGCCAATATGGTCAGCCAGGAAAAACTGGGGGAGATCATGCTGGTGATGAACCCTGTCATCGGGTTTGCCATGATCGTGGTCATTCTCAGCCTGGGGGCTCCGCTGGACTACCATCTGATTTTCAGCGCAGGTATTTACACAGCCATCTATATTGCAGCCAGAGCAGTGGGAAAGTATCTGGGCGCCTGGTTCGGAGCAACTGTGACCCATGCTCCCGGAACAGTGAGAAAATATCTGGGGCTTACTTTGCTGCCCCACTCGGGTGTGTCGCTGGTGTTTGCGGGGATCGCAGTGTCGGTTCTGGAGGGCTCGGCTCCCGAGTATGCGCCGCTGATCCAGGGCACCATCGCAGCCGCGGCGGTCATCAATGAGATCATTGCGGTGTTTATGGCAAAGAAGGGCTTTGAATGGGCCGGTGAACTGGGCCAGGCCGGGAAGTACGCCGCATCAGCAGAGGCGGCGGATGCCCGGTAGCCCGTCCCCCGAGGAAACTCCTCCGGCACACAAGGAAAATCACAGGAAGGCATCCGGTTCCGGGTGCCTTTTCTGATATAGAAAGATCTTGGAACCCCCGGATGTCCGCTGAGGCGTCCGGGGATTTTTGCCTTTTGTAATCTGCCTAACAGCCAGGGCCTCTGCTGCTGTGGTAGAGTGAAAAGCAGAGCGGACAGCGACTGTCCGGATCTGTCTGAAAGGGGAAGATCGGTATGAAAATTCCATCAGGGCACAGTTTTTACGGACAGGAGGTAGGAGTGCTGGTGTTCCGGGGCAAGTCGCCGCGGATTCCGGGCGATGCCGGACATGCGGCGTCTTTCGGGTATCCGGTCCGCTATCAGATTGTGGACTGCGGCTTTATGGATCTGGTGGAGGGCTCCGGTGAAACGCTGGCAAAGCTCCGCCAGGCCTGCAAACAGCTGCGGGAGGAGGGAATCCGGGGCGTTGTAGCGGACTGCGGCCTGGTTTCCCTCTATCAGCGGGAGCTGGGGGAGGAGCTTTTGTTTGTGGGCTCCTCACTCTGTCAGATCCCGATGATCTGGCAGATGATCGGACACAGCGGTGTTATCGGGGTCATCACCGGGCATTCCGGGCTGCTGCGGGAGAGCCATCTCCGCCATTCCGGCTGGCGGGAGGAGATGGAGCTGGCGATCCAGGGAATGGAGAACCAGCCTCATTTCTCTGAGGTGGTGATCCGGGGCGAGGGCAGTCTGGACCCTGCCCGTATGGAAGCGGAAGTGATTGTCGCTGCCCAGGAGCTGCAGGCACAGATCCCGGGACTTCGGGCTGTGGTGCTGGAGTGCAGCAACCTTGCCACCTATTCCAGGGCGGTGTCGGAGGCACTGGGTCTGCCGGTGTTCGATACCATCTCGGCAGCAAACCTGATGGCCTATGGGCTCTGCCCGCCCCATTACTGCTGACACATAGAAAAACACCCTGGCTCATTCGGGTACAGAGCCGGGGTGATTTTTTATGCAGGGATATTATTCGGGGAGGGTATAGAGCATGGTCACATGGGGAACGCCTTCTTTGTCGAATACATCCGACTGGCACACAAATCCCAGGTCAGTATAGAATTTCTCCAGATAGGCCATGGCGGAGATCCGCACAGCGGGGCAGTTTCCATGGGAGGTGAGCCAGGCGCAGGCCCGGCGCACCAGTTCGCCGCCGACTCCCTGGTGCCGGGCAGAGGCTTTCACCGAAAGCCGCCCGAAGGAGTTCTCCTCATAGCCGTCATAATGCAGCTCAGCCGGGAGCAGGCGTACATAGCCCACCAGATTTCCCGCATCGTCCCAGGCGGTCATGTGCAGGGCTGTTTTGTCAAAGGGATCAAAGTCGTGGTAGATGCAGCGCTGCTCCAGCACGAATACTTCGAACCGGTGGGATAGGATCTCATACAGCGTCTGGGTATCCAGTTCCTCAAATGAATTGATCTGATAGCGCATTTCTCATTCCTCCTGTTCAGCGCTGTACAAACTTTTCCAGGTCAAGCACCGCGCAGGTCAGCAGCTTGGCCCGGGTGTAGAGTGTTTCCACCAGGGCACATTCCTTGCTGGAGTGGTTGAACTGCCCGCAGACTCCCATAGCACAGATGGTCGGCACCCCGGCAATGGTAAAGTAGCAGGCATCCGAGCCGCCGCCCAGATTGATTTTTCCCATGTCACCCATGCCGAGTTCCCGGGAAACCTCTGCCACAAAGTCTGCCAGAGCAATGCCGTCCGGTGTTTCGTCAAAGGGCACCTGGTACTCCTTGTAGATGCAGTCTGTGTGTGTGCCGTCAATGTGGCCGTGGGCGGCAATGCGTTCGAAGGCCTCCTTGACCCGCTGGGCCTCCTCGAACTTGCGGTAGCGCACATCAAAATAGAGGTGGCAGTGATCGGGAATGCCATTGGGAACCGTGCCGCCCTTGATGACAGTCGGGGTCACGGTGGTGCCCAGCTCCAGATCGTTGAGCTCTGCCAGCTCGATCTCCTTGTAGGCCATCTCCAGTACGGCGTTCCGTCCGCTGAGGAAGTCGTTTCCGGCATGTGCCGCAGTTCCCCGGACAGTCAGTTCGCCTTCGCCGCCGCCTTTGCGCCCGATGCAGATATCGTTGTTCACCCGTCCGGTCTCCATATTGAAGCAGCAGAGGGCGCCCTTTGCCAGACGGATCAGCAGCTGCGGGGTATCGGCATCGAAATGGCCCTTGTCCTCATCGCCGGCGAGGATAAACTTCACCGGGCGTTCTGCCCAGCCCAATGCCTGGAGAGCCTTCACCACCCAGATGGCAATGACAATACCGCCCTTCATATCCAGGCAGCCCAGACCATAGGCTTTTCCCTGGCTGTCCACCCGGAAATGTGGGGTTCCGTCCCATTCATTGTCGGCGCCGGGGACAGGATTTTCCACCGGGGAGGAATTGACCGTGTCATAATGTCCGCCGAACAGCACCGGCTGACCGGGACGATCCGCACCCCAGACAGCTTCCAGGGTACAGCTGTTGACCGGCCCGACATCATGGGCAGTTACAGTCATGCCGGTTTCCTCCAGAACAGCGGTGAGTTTTTCTGCCATCCGCATTGCAGCTTCCCGGTCCCGGGCCTGACTGGGCGTATTGACAAAATCCTCCCACATGGCAAGCATATCGGAGCGATGGGAGTCGATGAATTCAAATACCTGGGTATAGAGTGTTTTCATAATACGGCCTCCTTGATCGAAAACTATATGGATCATGCCATCAATTACCTTGAATTTAGCAAATTTTCATAGAAAAGTATGTTAACTGGTTAATATTTTGAGAAAATAGAGGAAAAAAGACCGTATCCAGTAAATCTCACAAAAAAGCGGAAATGACCCTTGACAAACAGCGGGAGGTCTGGTATTATAATAAAGCACTTGATTCGTGTATCACCTGTGGGGGTGTAGCTCACTTGGGAGAGCGCTTGAATGGCATTCAAGAGGTAGTCGGTTCGATCCCGATCATCTCCACCACAAGAGTCCTGTTCTGACTTTGGTTGGAGCAGGATTTTTTCATTTGTACAGAAAAAGAGGACTGTCCCCGGATGAGGGGAGAGTCCTCTTGTTTTTTGCTGGGTCACAGCGGACGGCGGAGCCGGAGAATGGTTATATCCACTTCGGCATCCCGGGCCACAGCGGAGCCGGAATAGTTCAGCGTAAGAATGGTGGAAGCCGGTGCGCGGATGATGAAATGGGACGATCCGCAGGCACTGGAACCATCGGCGTTGGTCGCGAAATACACCCCGGTTTCCAGGTGTGCCGTTCCGTTATAGCTGGGTGTGACCTGCATATAATTCGGCGTGGAGAACAGCCCGGATACCTTGTAGGAGATCAGGTAGTAGCCTGGCTCCAGCCCGATGTGCTCCGGGTCGGACAAGGTGATGTTGCCGGTGGTATCCGGAACTGACTGCACCAGCGGAATCAGCGAATTCTGCTGCAGGGAGTATACGGCGTTGTGGAAGGACGCAAATACATTGTCCGGGACATCCACCGAGGGCCCGGTTGGCCCGGTGGGGCCTGGAGCCCCGGGTTCTCCTGAAGATCCTGCCGGACCGGTCGGGCCAGTGGCCCCCGGCGCCCCGGCAGGGCCGGTGGGCCCGGCTGTTCCGGTTGCGCCCGTGGGCCCAGTGGCCCCCGCAGCCCCGGTGGGACCGGTCGGCCCTGCCGTACCCGCAGGCCCGGCGGCTCCAGCAAGGCCGGTCGCTCCGGTCGGGCCGGTTGCCCCGGTCGGCCCGGGGAGCCCCAGCCGTCCTGCGGGTCCCGGAGGCCCGGTCACGCCGGTGGGCCCGGTTGGGCCAGTGGGGCCTGCCATGCCTGTGGGCCCCATAGATCCGGTGGGTCCGGTTGCTCCGATAGGGCCAGCCGGACCGGTTACGCCTGCTGCCCCTGTGGGACCAGTGGCGCCGGTAAGTCCGGCAGCTCCAGTCGGCCCGGTTGCGCCTGTGGGGCCAGGAAATCCCAGCCTGCCTGCAGGTCCCGGTGGCCCAGTGGGGCCAGTGGGTCCGGTCGGGCCAGTGGGACCAGTGGGAGCGTTATATGGCCCGGTTGGGTGCAGAGGGGCACAGTACGGGCAGTCAGGACAGTTCCTGTTGCAATAGAACATGATGGTTCCTCCTTTCCAGACAGTCACATTCCATTCTATTCCGGATGGGAGAAAGGCATTCATGCCGAAAAGCAGCTTATCACCCAAAATAAAAAAAGCGCCGGTGCAGATACCGACGCTTTTTTGAGTAAGGGAGGATCAGGAGTTGGCAGCCTCGTCCATAACAGCCTGCTTTCTGTTTTCCAGAGCCTGCAGGTCGATGGCACCGGACTTCAGACGGATCAGAGCGATTACAACGCAGACAACGCACATGGCGACAACCAGCAGCATACCGGTCAGATCCATGGTGACGAACAGGTTGTATGCAACGATCAGGTCGCAGATACCAGCGATGACGCAGAGCACATTGAAGATGGGAGTGGGCATGTGGATGACACTTTCATTCCACTGCTTGGGGAACTTCTTGACGATCTTGATCAGCGAGATATTCTGTGCGAAGCACATGAGCATCGACGGAATCATGGTCAGCGAAACGATGGAATCCAGGCTGAATCCGAAGATGATCGGCAGAATGGAGAACAGATAGAAGGTGAGCTGAATCACCCAGGGATAGCCGCTCTTGGTGGTCTTTTTGAAGAAGTCAGGCAGCCAGCCGTCCTGTGCAACCCGCATTGCCGGGTAACGCATCATAGCGATACCGCTGATCAGCGAGGTGGCGATGGCAAATACCGCGCCGCCGATGATGAAGATCACATAGAGCCAGTTGGGGAAGATGGTCTGAGCAACCAGAGCCAGGTTCTTGTTTGCGACCTGTTCGATGGGGAGAACACCGGCAGCAACCACAGCCATCAGGCCATAGATCAGAGCCAGGCAGACTGTGATGAGCAGTACGCCCAGCGGGATAGTACGCTTGGAGTTCTTGGTGACCGACATCATGGCGATGGGGGACATGGTAGTACCCTGGCAGGCGAAGGCCATGATGGACAGGGATACGATGAAGCCGGAAGCACCGCCGGCGAACATGCCGTCCAGATCAAAGAAGCCGGGCTGAACCTTGGGCAGGCCCATGATAACGAACAGGGCGATGGAGGCGATCAGAACGACTGTCATCACATTGTTGATCTTGGAAACGAAGCTGGAACCCTTGATGGTGGCGGCAAAGAACAGGGTGATGATGCCGACACCGACCAGCTTGGTGTATTCGCCGATGACCGGGAATACCATGGAGGCGTAGTCTGCGATGGCGCCGCCATACATGGCGAAGCCGATACCGCCCATCATGGTAAATACGGCGCTTACACCGGTAAGGGTGGGATTGAAGAGCATAGCCTTCATATCATAGTCGCCGCCCTCGAGGACGAACATGGAGCTCATAACCACATGGAAGAAATACGCCATGAGCATGAACAGACAGCCGAAGGCGACAGAGATGAAGATGGAACGACCGGTAGCAGCAATACCAGAGCCCATCATGACGAAGATACCAGAACCGATGGCACCTCCGAGGCCCAGACAGAAGATGTCAAACAGGCCAAGTTGTTTACTTTCCTTTTCCATACATAGAACCTTCTCCAGTATAAAACACAGCCCGAAAGCTGTATGAAGCAGCAAAATCACAGATTGTAAGAACAATACAGGAATAGAAGGATTTAGCATTTCTAACTATCTAACATTATAGAACTATTTACGAAAAATTCAATAAATATTCGCGAATTTTGGAGATATATACGAAATAGGAATTGCAAATTTTCTATAATACTACTTTACATTGCGGGAATTTTGTTTTCAGCCCGAAAGAAGATATGGAAGCGTATAATACATAAATCACCCTTTTGCTTTGCAAAAGAAAAAGTCCCGCCGTGGAGCGGGACTTTTGTTTCTGGAATCTGGGTCAGCGGAATGGAGATCAGCCCTTGTAGACTACGCCGTCCTTCATAACAAAGGAGCAGTTTGCCATTACCCTGATGTCTTCCATGGGAGAGGCATCAAAGGCAACAATATCAGCCAGCTTGCCGGCTTCGATGGTACCGATCTGCTTATCCATCTTCATCATTTCAGCGTTGATGCGGGTGGCAGCCTGGAGAATGTACTCGGTGGTGAAGCCGGCCTTCTTCATCAGTTCGAATTCAAAGGCCTGTTCGCCGTGCCGGTTGAAGGGAGTACCGGTATCAGTACCGAAGCCGATCTTGACGCCCTTTGCCATGCACTTCTTCAGGTTCTCATAGTGGTTTTCCAGGCAGCGCTCTGCCTTCTCCACAGCCCAGGCGGGGATACCGGAGGCAACGCCGTTGACTACGATGTTGTGGGCGGCAATGATGGTGGGGATCAGGTAGGTGCCATGCTCTGCCATCATATCCATGCACTCCTCGTCCATGAGCATGCCGTGCTCGATGGAGGTGATGCCGGCCCGGACAGCAATCTTGATGCCCTCAGCGCCATGGGCATGGGCAGAGGTGATCTTGCCCTTGGAGGCAGCCACATCGATGATAGCCTTCATCTCCTCATAGGTCAGCTCGGGAGCGCCGGGCTCATCGCCGAAGGACATTACGCCGCCGGTTGCCATGATCTTGATCTGGTCAGCGCCATACTTGAAAGCGGTACGGGCAGCCTTGCGTCCGGCATCCGGACCATCGATGATCTGACCAAAGGCATGCTTGCCGGTTACGCAGGGCAGGAAGTGGGAGTCGGCATGACCGCCGGTGCCTCCGATGGCCTCACCGGAGCAGGAGATGCGGGGGCCAACGATCTTGCCGGCATTGATGGCATCCCGGACAGCCACATCAGAATAGCCCTGGGCGCCTTCATCACGCAGGGTGGTGAAGCCAGCCATCAGGTCACGCTGGGCATAGATCATGGAGTTGATGGCTGCAGTAGCATCGCTGGTGACAGCATACTGCATGGAGGCCTCGCCGTTCATGTTGATGTGCACATGGGCATCGATCAGGCCAGGCATTACAAACTTGCCCGAGAGATCGATCACTTCAGCGTCCTTGCAGCATACATCGGCAGCAGGAGCCACTTCTGTGATCTTGTTTCCGTCAATGACAACGGCAATGTCCTTGAGAACCTTACCGGTATTGGAATCGAAGAACTGACCGCATTTGATTACTTTTTTCATGATATGGATTCTCCTTTTCAAAACAGGGAAACCGCACAGCTGCAGTTTCCCTGAAATTTGTGGTATTGAATTTTAGAAGATAAGGGGAGTGATGATGCCGGCGAATATTACCGAAGCGATGGATACTGTTGTGAAGCCGCCAACCAGCATTCTGGGGAGCAGTACATTGGAAACAGCAGCCTTTTCCTCCGAAGAGGCACTCAGAGCATTGACTACATCATCGGTAACGATCTGGGTACCGGGATAGCCCATCAGAGCGCACATACCGATTGCGATCGACATGTAAACCGAGTAGCCCAGGAATTTACCGGCAATTACCGAGAAGATGGCAATACCGATGGCACCGAATACCAGAGTACCTACCAGCGGGATCACCATATCCAGCAGGGATTCGGGAGTAACCGAAGTGAAGCTGTTGGGGGTCAGCGAGTAGAGGCACAGCATGGTAAAGCCATACAGACCAGCCTTCTGGAGGCCGTTCTTAACCAGGAAGCCAACTTCACCAAAGACGATACCGAACAGCAGGTAAGCTACATTGGGGTTCAGGTAGTAGTTGGTGGGGTTGGAACCGGGGATAATGGTCAGGTTGGAGATGAAGTAAGCAATGATTGCAATGATTGCAACACGCATGCAGATGATAGCAGTGGTCTGGTACTGAACCGGACCGTCGCCCATCAGGTGGATGCTGAACTTCTTTTTCTTTTCAGTGTCCATCATCACATCGGAAGGACCAATGGCAAGCAGGTGCTTGTTGTTGAGCAGACGCTCGGATTCCTTCTTGAGCATGAAGGACGAAACGGGCATACCAATGAACATCTGGAAGGATACAACCAGCATGGCGAAGGCGCCATATTCCGGCTTGCCGGCTGCGACAGCCGCTTCATTGGTGATGATCGCCGCGATGGTACCGCCGGCGATGGGAGAGGAGGCGCTAAGAGCGTACTCTCTTGTGAACAGCATGCTGCTCACTGTAAAGGAGATCAGTGCCAGGCCAACGAGACCGATTAGAGCGATGGCCACTGTCTTCCATTCCGAGAGCAACTGGGAAATACTGATCGATGTACCGAGGTTGACCAGCAGCAGCGGAATCATAAATGCTGTCAGCATGGTCGGCATCCCGGTGGACGCGACCGAGTCTGTGGGAATGATGCCGGTCCAATATCCTGCGATGTACACGACAGCCGCGATAATAATTCCAGATATCAGACCTTTGGTTTTGTATGAGACTACGTCTCCCACTGCGAATACAATCAGAAACACAGTCAGGGAGAAAAGTGGTGTCCACAAGTTTTCCATCTCATAACCTCCTTCAAAAAAGATTTTCTTACACTATATCACTAAAGCGTAGGTTTGTCACTATCTTTTTTCATACTTTGGTAACATTTTGTACCTACGCACGATTTACATCGCTAAAGTTAAAAATGCTTGTGCAAAATGTAGAAAATTTGACAGAACGAGCCAAATGTTCCAAAAACTTTTATTTGCGAAAATCATTAAAACTTCAAATAAACATCTATTGAATGCGGTCTGATAAGATGTTTAAGGTATGCGGACCAGCAATGGGTATCCATAAGTTTTATGAATGGCAGCCATTGCCAGAGGTGCGTTCCTGCATGAAATACGGGCCGGAAGGTGCTTTTTCAGGAAAACTCTGCATCATTTCCGGCAAACTGAACAAATCCAGGGCAATAAAAAAGACCCCCAAAGGGAGGTCTGTTTCAGAAAGGCTATTCAGCGGGGTCCGGTTCCGTCCGGATTTCACGCCCGAAGCGGAACTCGTACCACAGCAGCGGCGTCAGGACCAGCCCGGCATAGAGGGCAAAGGCCAGCCCCGCTGTGAGCGGGAAGGAGAAGGCGGTCAGAGCAGTCATATCGCTGTGATAGGCGCCGACAGTGATGCTCAGCAGGACTGCGCTCACCATCAGGGTGTTGACCATCAGACCCCGGCCCCGTTCCTGCTGGGCGGCCCGCAGTGCCATCGCCCAGTCAGCGGCGGAATCAGCGGGATGCCGTTCCATGGCGGCAAAGATGGCGGTAATGTCATAGACCGCAAAGACCACCAGCGAGAGAGCTGCCAGAATGGTGCTGAAGTCGAATACCACGCCTACCAGAGCAGAGAGCGCGCACATTCCCAGCAGGCTGAACAGGATGCCGAGCATTCCGGCAGCGGCGGCAGGGGAGCTCTGGAGCCGGCGGCAGCGCAGAAGCAGATACAGCGCCGAGATGCCCAGCAGGACGATCAGGCAGAGCAGATAGTCCACTGTGGAGCGCACGGCGGTACCCCGGCTCTGGGAGATGCCGGCGGTGGTCTGGAAGGTCCAGCCGGGGAAGCTGTTGATCAGGGCATAGGTCAGATCCTGAAAGTCATCGTATGGGATCTCGTCAGTGGGGTCCAGCCGCAGCTGGAGCAGCCACAGGTTCTCCTGGGCCGAGGACGGGACCAGGGAGCCTTCCACAGGGAGCCCCAGGGTGTCCGAAGCGGTCTGGATCAGTGAGGCCTCGGCAAGCTGTTGTTCCTCCTCGTCGTTGAAAACGGCATGGATGCGGTATTCCAGCCCCACGCCGCCTCCCAGGGCCGGGGAGATCTCCGGCGGCAGGAGCAGCAGCACCGCAGCCAGGAGCAGGACGAACAGTCCGGTGAACGCAAAGATTTTCCGGCGATTCCGGGTCAGATCAATCATGGCGGACACCTCCATACAGCACCGGGTCACGCAGGGCCGGATATTTTGTCAGGGACCGCATCATGGAATGGGCGATCCAGTTGCAGGAAATATAGTTTGCGGCGATGCCAGCCAGCACAGCATATAAGAAGGAGTGCAGCGACTGGGCAGCCACAGTCTGCTGTCCCTGGAGCAGACCAGCCAGGGTCTGGGCAGGGGTCAGCCAGGTGAGATCGGTGATAAATCCGCTCACCGCAGTCAGGAGCAGGATCAGCAGAAAGACCAGGGTGGTATGTCCGTCAAACAGGGTGGAATAGGTGCCCTTGAATCCGTGATTGACTGCGTAGTCCAGATTCCTGCCGCCCAGGAGTTCCGCCTTGATGTGCTCAGCGGTGTTGACGCTGGTATTGACGCCGAAGCCCATGGTGAGCAGGATGCCGAACAGTCCCGATACGGTGAGCTGAACCGGCTGCACCAGCGGCACAAGACCGGTGAAAGCAGCCAGGGTGAGTTCCAGCTGAATGACCAGGGCTGCCAGACCCACAGCGCCGGGCAGACGGTAGAGGGCGAGTATGAGCACAGCCAGCAGGATCAGCCCCAGACCGGCAGAGCGGCAGAGGGTGGTGAGCATCTGGCTGCCCTGGGCCGGGGAGATGACCGAGAAGTCCTCAGCGGTGAGGGACAGGGGCAGGGAACGGGCATTGATTTCCGCAGCCAGACGGATGGCGGAATCAGCGGTGAATTCCCCGGTAATGACCGGCTCCACCGGTTCATTGCGGGTGTAGATCACCGAGATGAGCTGGTTATCCATCCAGACGGAGATATTGCGTCCGGCCTCAGCCAGACGGGCAGCAGCGGCATCAAATTTGCTCTGACCGTCCTCAGTCAGGGAGAGCCGCACGGAAATGGTGTTGGTATCCCGGTCGCCGGAGGCCTGGGCGGAGACAATATCCTTTTCCTCCAGCAGGATTTCGCCGGTGGGACGGCCCTGTTCATCCGAGGCGATGCCGTCCCGGACAGTCAGGGCATTGCGGGAGGTGAGAACTGAAACGATCTCAGGGTAGTCGGACTGGGAAACACCGGGCTGATTGGGGAAGCGCACCAGCAGACGGCTCTCCTCCGAATCCACTGTGACTTCCGCGTTCTGGATGCCGAGGTAGTCCAGCCGTTTCACCAGAACTTCCCGGGCATTGTCCAGGAGCTGCTGTTCCGCAGGTAGACCGGATTCAGGCTGCAGGGCCAGTTCCAGACCGCCGGTGAGATCACTGCCCAGATTGAGGTCATCCACGCCGCGGACAATGGTCCGGACTGTGTCGCCGTACTGGAAACGCAGTCCGTTCACAGTCAGAAGCCCGAACAGGAGCATTGCTCCGGCCCAGATGAAGATCCATGCTTTTTCCAGCTTTTTCATGCCTGCCTCCCAACTGCCGCAAAACCGGATCTGCCGGTATAAAAACAGGCAGGACCCGGTGCGGTGATTCTGTGAACATTATATTGTAACCATACCAAAAAGTCAATCGAACAGCCAGCTGCCATCCGGGCAGAAAAAAGCGTCTGCCATACCGGCAGACGCAGGAATTTCCCCATAAAAGGATCAGCCATGCAGACCATCGGACTGCAGCTGCATATTTTCCAGAACGATGTCATGGATCTCACCCAGGGAAGCACAGTATTCCAGTACCAGCCAGGGCTCATTGGTATGATAGTGGATCTTGATGAGATCCTCATCGCCTACCACCAGCAGGCAGTCACCCTTGAAGTGCTCCACAAAATAATCGTAAATGGCATCTTCATCCAGACCGGTGCCTTCAATGAGCAGCTGGGTATCAAATTTGTATTCGATCATGGCAATACCTCCTTATTATAGAATGTACAGTGCCTTCAGTATAGCATAACCGGGCATGGAAATCCATTCCCCCGGCATAAAAAACAGACGGCCCCCGGAAACCGGGAACCGTCTGGCTATGGGGATCTTACAGAATGATGTTGGTCTGGTGACCGTCCATCCACTGGGCAATATTGTCAAAGACAATCTTGCAGCGGGCTTCCATCGACTCAGCCGAGGCAAAGGCCACATGGGGAGTTACGATGGTGTTCTTGCTGTGCAGCAGCGGGTGAGCGGGGTCCAGCGGAGGCTCGGTCTCAAAGACATCAATGCCTGCGCCGCCGAGATAGCCGCTGTTGAGAGCATCTGCCAGGGCCTGGGAATCCACCACAGGGCCACGGGCTGCGTTGATAAGCAGAGCGCCGGGCTTCATCTTGGCGATGGTATCCTTGTTGATCATGTCGCGGGAGTCCTCATTGAGGGGGCAGTGCAGCGATACGATGTCCGAACGGGAGAGCAGTTCTTCCAGGGAGACGAACTCGATGTAATCGGGCTCATTGCCGCGGACATGGCGCTTGTTGCCGAGGATCTTGCAGCCGAAGGCATGGCAGAGCTCAGCGGTACGGGTACCGATGGCGCCGACACCGACAATGCCGACGGTCTTGCCCATGAGCTCCACACCTACCAGGCCATCCTTGGTCTGACCGGCACGGCAGCGGGCTTCCACCTGGGGCACATTGCGCAGCAGAGCCAGCATCATGCAGAGGACGAGTTCCGACACAGCCTCATTGGAATAGCCGGCGGCATTGGAAACCTTGACGCCCTTGGCCTTGGCAGCTTCCAGGTCCACATGATCCACACCGGTGAAGGCCACATCAATATACTTGAGGTTGGGGCAGGCGGAGATCACTTCCCCGGACAGGGGCATATTGGCGATCATAATGACATCGGCGTCCTTGGCACGCTCGATCTGTACCTTGGGATCGGTGTCCTTGGGATAGGCCTTGAAGGTGTGACCAGCATCGATCAGCGGCTTGGCACAGGCGTTCAGGACTTCATCCGGCACGCCCAGCGATTCGAGAAGTACAATATTCATGGCGGTTTGACATCCTCCTTGGAAAAATTTTGAGGTTCTGAGCTAATTATAACACAGCCACCCCCGCCGTCAAGGGTGCAGCAGCCGGATCTGTGCCGTATCCGGACGGTTTTTTGTATTGCGGGATCAGGGCAGCAGAAGCGGGTGAAAAAGAAACCCTCCCGAATACAGCAGCATTCGGGAGGGTTGAGAAAGCCGGTCACTTCAGATCGGCTGGGACGCGAGCCCATCATTTAGAAAAAGAAAAAGCCTGGAACGCGAATTGCGTCCAGACTCAGTCTGGTGGTGCCGGTAGTGGGGGTCGAACCCACACGGTATTGCTACCACCGGATTTTGAGTCCGGCGCGTCTGCCAATTCCACCATACCGGCGCATAATGCTGTACTATATTATACAATAGCCATTGTCCCATTTCAAGTGAAATTTTCTCCCGCCCGCTGTCCGCCGCAGCCCCAAAGCAGCGTGAATCAGGTCGGTTTGGATGGAATAGACGAAAAAGCTGGATTCCCTGTAAACAAGATTTTGCAATTTTAGTCTTGCAAAAATTCAAAACTGCGTGTATAATAGGAAAAAATCACCGAAAGGCGGCGGAATAAATGAAAGAATACCGCGAAATGACTTCACAGGAGCTGACAGCCCTGCGGGAAGAACTGCGGCAGGAGTACAGTGAGATCCAGGCCCGGGGGCTCAGCCTCAATATGGCACGGGGCAAGCCGGACGCAGAACAGCTGGCGCTCTCCGATGCCATGTGGACCATTGCGGATGCCTCCACTCCCATGGTGGGAGAGGACGGCATGGATTACCGCAACTATGGCCTGCTGTTCGGCACCCGGGAAGCCCGCCGCCTGATGGGGGAGATCATGGGAGTGAGCTGGGAGAATGTCATTGTCGGCGGCAGCTCCAGCCTCACCATGATGTATGATACCCTGATGCGGGGTCTGGTGTTCGGCATGCTGCACTCTCCCAAGCCCTGGTATGAGTGCCCCGACCGCAAGTTCCTCTGCCTGGTGCCGGGATATGACCGTCACTTTGCCATCACACAGGATCTGGGCTTTGAGCTGGTGACTGTCCCGCTGACCGAAGCCGGCCCGGACATGGATCTGGTGGAAGAGCTGGTAAAGGACCCGTCGGTGAAGGGCATCTGGTGTGTGCCCAAGTATTCCAATCCCTCGGGCATCACATACAGC
>ERZ857521.610-NODE-610-length-51389-cov-15.971578_pt1 | contig 51389 bp, 38 predicted proteins | sample MGYA00519701_ERZ857521 | MGnify/ENA primary metagenome ERZ857521 (study PRJEB31778, sample SAMEA3449346) | human gut metagenome | biome: human gut; feature: human-associated habitat; material: faeces | place: United Kingdom | collected 2010/2012 ...
GTCATAACTTTATTGTTTGGTACCTTTAAAGATATAACATTTTTCCAATTGACCGGCTGATTTGAGATCTGAAGATGCTTATAACATTATTCTTGAATCAATTCAAAACAGTTTCTTATATTTGTTTCATAATCTTTTAATAATGCAAAACTAAAAAGAGACGTATGAAAGATCAGTTGAAACATTTCTTACTGTTTGCTGTGCTTACCATTTGTTGTACAGCTACGGCGGTGGCACAGGCTACCGTGAAAGGTATGGTGGTGGATGCAGGTACAAACGAGCCTCTTATCGGGGCTACGGTTGCCGTGCAGGGGACTACGCAGGGGGCTATCACCGATGTGAACGGAGGTTTCACATTGAAGCTTGCTAAAAAGGGAGTTACCATCGTATTTACATACTTGGGCTATAAAGAGAAGACCGTAACAATCGGGAAGGATGGAGAGGTAGACTTGGGTACCATCCTGATGGAATCGGATGCACAGATGCTCCAGGACGTGGTGATTACTTCGTCGGTGGCTATCGCCCGCAAGACGCCGGTAGCTGTGTCCAGTGTAAGCATGGACTTTATTGAGGAAAAGCTCGGTACGCAGGAGTTTCCCGAAATCCTGAAGTCGACTCCGGGTGTGCATGCCAACAAGGAAGGCGGAGGTTATGGTGACTCTGAAATCTATATGCGTGGGTTCGGCAACGAGAATATCGCCGTGATGGTGAACGGTGTGCCGATGAACGATATGGAGTGGGGAGGCATCTATTGGTCGAACTGGGCAGGACTGACCGATGTGACACGCACCATGCAGACCCAGCGCGGTTTGGGTGCTTCGAAGGTATCGGCTCCTTCGGTAGGTGGTACCATTAACATTGTGACCCGTGGACTGGATAGCGAAAAAGGCGGAACCCTTGCTTATTCGATGGGGAACGACGGCATGAACAAGATTTTGTTCAGTGTTTCTACCGGTGTGTCGAAAAGCGGCTGGGCAATGACGTTGCTTGGTGCACGCACGTGGGGTAACGGATATGTGCAAGGTACAGACTTCGAAGGCTACAATTATTTCTTGAATATTTCAAAGCGCATCAATGATGCACATCAGTTGTCGTTGACTGCTTTCGGTGCTCCGCAAACACACTACCAGCGTAATGGTGCATTGACTATTGCTGACTGGAAAATGACTGAAGAAGTATATGGTATCAAGAATTATAAATATAATTCATCGTATGGATTCGATAACGAAGGACGTAGAAGAACCAGTGAATATAATTCTTACCATAAACCGCAAATCAGTTTGAACCATCAATGGCAGATTGACGAGAAATCATCATTGAGTACTGTGGCATATGTGTCTATCGGACGTGGATATGGATATTCGGGACAGGGAAATGAATATTATGGTTATTCTTATCAAGATTGGCGGGGAGCGAATTATGGTGTATTGCAAACCCGATTCCGTAACCCAGACGGAACTTTTGATTATGGAGCGATAGAAGATATCAATGCAGAAAGCGAATATGGTTCGATGTTGGCTATGAGTCTATCTAAAAATTACCATAATTGGTATGGCTTGCTTTCTACCTACACTACTAAATTCGGTGATTATTTCGATTTTTATGGTGGTATAGATTTCCGTTATTATAAAGGTACGCATACCAATGAAATCTCAGATTTGTATGGAGGTCAATATTTTATGGATTCAACTCGTGCGGATGTTTCAGCAGAAAATAATGTTGCAGCCGCTAATCCCATGTGGAAATATGAAAAGTTGGGTGTAGGTGATGTGGTTTATCGAGACTATGACGGACATGTATTGCAGGAAGGCGCTTTCTTTCAGACTGAGTTTAATAAAGGCAGACTTTCAGCTTTCGTAGCAGGTTCGTTGTCGAATACCACTTATTGGCGTTACGACCGTTTGTTCTATGATAAAGCGCACGCTAAATCGGATAAGGTTAGTTTTATTGGCTTTACGGCAAAGGGAGGCGCCAACTACAACATCACTGATAATCACAATGTATTCTTTAATTTAGGTTATATCAGTCGTGCGCCGAAGTTCTCTTACGGTGCGTTCATGCAGGCGGTTAGTAGTCACGTTATCAATAAAGACGCAAAGAACGAGAAAGTCTTGTCATTTGAATTGGGTTACGGATTTCGGAACAGTTGGTTGAGCGCAAACGTAAATGCTTATTGGACTAAATGGTTGGATAAAGCGATGACAAAGTCAGGTGAGTTGGGTGATCAGAACCGTACGGAGTTTTTTATGAATATGACCGGTGTAAACGCACTGCATAGAGGTGTGGAACTGGATGCGAAGATTACTCCGTTGAAATGGTTGGAAATTACCGGTATGTTCTCGTTGGGCGACTGGAAATGGGATAGCAACGCTACCGGATACGCTTATAATAACAATGGGGCACCCTTGACTTCTGACGGTCAAATAGCAAGTGGTATTGGTGCTTCCGACCACGTATCGGCTTCTATTAACTTGAAAGGGGTGCGTGTAGGAGGTTCGGCTCAGACAACAGCTGCATTAGGAGCGACCTTTAAAATCGGCAAATCCATCCGCGTGGGAGCCGACTGGACTTACTACGGACGTAATTACGCTTATTATTCGTTTAGCGGAAGCAATTTGCAGTTAGGTAAAGAAGTCAGCATTGCAGAACCATGGAAGGTACCTTCGGCAAGCCAATTCGACATGAATGCTTCTTATCGTTTCAAGTTGGGTAAATTGGATGCAATTCTTTCGGGTAATGTGAATAACTTATTCGATTATCAATACATATCGAAAGCTTATAATCCTCGCTCGGCTGAAGTTTCTTCGAATACCATTTATTGTTACTATGCTTTCGGGCGTACATACAGTTTGAGATTGAAAGTGAATTTCTAATTTTTAATAAAGAAAGTCATTTATGAAAAAGATATTATTTATATCAACCGCAGTATTGTGTTCGTTGACTGCTTGTGAAGATTATAACGACCAGTTTAATATAGAATCTCCGATTCAGGATATAAAAGACGGGCTCGCTATTGCGTTGACATCGGGTGATTATTCGTCAATCGCTTCGAATGAAACCAATATGGCATTGGCTTTGTCGAAAGACCCGGAGGACAGTACGTATGTAAAAGCGTTGAAAGCTATCGGAGAGAACGGCTATTTCGCTAATAAAACGGAAGCGGAATGGTTCTTGCCGGCTTTCATTACGAATAAGTATCCTCAGGCGGATGCCGGTTCGCGGTTTGTGGTGTCTTATAATATGTATAAGGCTCCATCGGAATATATGGCAGACTTCAAGAAGATTTCGGAGTACACATTGACAAATACGGATTATCGGAATGTGTGGAATGGTGCTTCTACCGCCACTTATTTGTCTCCGTCTACGTTAAGACAGATTCCTTCGGTGCTCGAATCGCGAATTGAAGACCCGCAAGAAGGGGATATGGTAGCCGTGAACTACGCTTACTCGGAATTCGAACCCGGTGCGGGAGGCGGTGTTGTCCCCGTGGTATATCAGCAAATCAACGACTTCGAAGGGGAAGCGGGCAATTATGTGATTGCGGCTAAAGCCAATGACGGGAACTATTATCCGTTCGGGAAGCTGGATGACCCCAGCGAGCCATTCGGGTTTATTTATCCTGACGCGATAAGCGTGACCGATGGCATCATTTCTTCGGACAACGGTACGGACCAGGTTATCACCATCGAGGAAGGTTCGGAAGGCTATACGTTGCTGAACACGAACATGCAGTACATCTACATGGACGAGACACACGATAATTTTAACTTTACGACTTCTTTGCCTACCGAAGGCGGCGAATGGGCGATTGAATCGAACGGGGACGGCACGTTCAAGCTGAAAAACATCGAAAGGGGCAAGACCGTGAAGCTGACCCTGTATAAGGAATCGTATAGCTTCGGAAGCTATGCGGCTTCGCGCTACACGTATTTCGAAGACCCGATGGCGGAAGAGACCGGCTTGTTCACCATCAAGGACGTAACGCTTCCCGAAGGCTCTACGTATGTATGGAAACACGATGATTACGGCTATTATAAGGCTTCGGCATACGTAGGAGGAAAGAATCTGCCTTCGGAAAGTTGGCTGGTTTCTTCGGAAATTGATTTGTCGGAAGCGCAGAATCCGGCACTGAAGTTTGATTTCGCCTTCAATTTCCTGAACGGGAACAATGCATCAGACTTTATGAAGGTGAAAGTCTCTACCGATTATGCGGGTGATGTAAAGACAGCTACATGGACCGACCTCACTTACGATGGCTCGAAGTTCAACGGTTGGAATTTCATCGCTCAAAATGTGGATTTAGCTCAGTATGCAGGGAAAAAGATTACCTTGGCATTCGCTTATACCAGCACCGACCAGTGCGCGCCTACCGCCGAAATCAAAAACTTGGCTATCGTGAACGCTCAATACTGGGATGTATGCCTCTTTAAAGAAGTGCCCGAATCGGAAATCGCCGCTCAGATGCTGAAGATGAGCCGTGCGTCGGGCGCATACGCCAATACGGCTGCCCTTTATGTCTATCGTGAAGGCGAATGGGTTGAATATACCAACGATAATGTGAATGTAAAAGTTGCAGATCCGGCATTGTATGCGGAAGTTGGTGTAGACTATATAGCCAGACCGGATAATGTATTCCCGATTTATCTGACACAGAAGTATCCGTTTGCGGCAAGAGGAGATAAAGCGGTTGTAATTTATAGAAGTAGCTCGGATGCTGTGTCGGCAAAAGAATATGCGTTTACGGCAGGTTGGGCTGCAGTTGAAAATAACTCTAAACGTACTACGATTTTTGTGAAAGAGGCCGATGGTAGTTACATAACTCAAGCGGGTGTTTACTTGGATGAAAGCCTGCTAAATAATGACGATGGCGGTTTCGTTGCACAAAATATCTCAATGACCGGTGTAAATTACGTATGGTCGCTTGATTCACGGTATGGATGGAAAGCTTCCGGATATTTAGGAACGAATTATCCGACAGAAAGCTGGTTGCTTACTCCGGCTATTGATTTGTCGGAAGCCATTACTCCTCAGTTGTCATTTGATGCTGCAGTTAACTTCTTAAGTGGTGCTAATTTGTCAGATCATGTTGGAATAAAAGTTTCTGTGGATTATACAGATGATGTGAAGAAATGTAATTGGACTGATATTGAATTGGATGCGAGCCAATGGCCTATAGGGAATAGCTGGGATTTCTCGGCTGTGGGTCCGTATGATTTGAGTGCATACGTAGGGCAAATCGTTCATGTTGCTTTTGTTTATAAGAGCACCAAAGATACAGCTCCTACTTGGGAAGTACAAAATGTATTGGTAAGTGAAGCTGAATAAGGTTTTAATTAAATAATGGTATAAAGAAACGCAGATTTTCGCAGATTTACGCAGATTAAATCAAAATATTTATCTATCTGCGAAAATCCGCGTTAATCTGCGTTTTAATTTTACATCTATGAAGCAGATTTTAAGTATTTACATGTTGCTCCTTGGCTGGATGGCTACAGGATGTAGTGACAATGAGGCGATAATTATAGAGAATGAGACCACGCAAGAAGGAGCGGTCACATTGGTATTGAAAGGGTACGAAAGTGCTTCTGAGGGGTTCTCTGTATGCCAGCCTGAAGGATTCACCTATCCGTTTTACATTCAAGACAAGACTTTTCATGGGGATGTCTACTGGTTTTCAAAAAGCGATGCCGGACGTCTGGACGCCATGCCGGAAGTACCTGTACAAGAAGCCGGTTGGCAACAATCGGTTGACATCGAGGAAGATGCCGCTTATTGGGCTTGGTGTATGGGTGCCGACCGTTACCGCTATCTGAAGTTCCGGGTAATAGACATCGAAGGAAACAATGTAACGATTGAATATGTGGAAGAAGATGCTCCGGCTGGAAACTGGAATGCGAATGCCGGTAATGATTACGTGACGGAATACGAAATGCCTTGCCTGAACGATTCGAATGTGTATGTGGCACATGACATTGAGGTAAACGGTAATCGGGTATTGAATTATGCACTGGAGTGGAATGCGGCTAAGCGGCACGCCAATTGGGTGGCTTTCAGTTTCGATAAAACGACTTCGGCTGATGAAGTATCACGTACCGATGCATGGGCGGTAGACGAAGAGTTGCCGGAAGAGATGCGTACGGAAGAAGCAGACCATAAGAGTGACGGTTTCGATAAAGGCCATTTATGCGCTTCGGAAGACCGGGTGTATACGAAAGAAGCCAACGAGCAGACCTTCTATTATAGCAACATGTCGCCACAATTGAATGACTTTAACGGAGGTTTTTGGCGTGGATTGGAAGAACAAGTGCAGACGTGGGGACGTTCTACAGTATCAGGAACCTACGACAAAGTATATGTGGCAAAAGGAGGAACCCTCAATGAATTATTGGTGAACTTTAACGGTACACACGTTTCGGGAGGAACTCCTACGACCGATGAAAATGGTTTTACCATACACGGATTGGCATGTCCTGCGTCCTATTTTATGGCTGTATTGACTGAAAAGGGAAATGATTTTCATGCCATTGCGTTTTTGATACCTCATCAGGAAGGATTGATTCGTAATCCTAAAGCGGAAGATTTGCAAAAATATGTGATTCCGGTGGATGAGCTGGAACGGAAGACAGGCATTGATTTCTTCTGCAATCTGGATGATGCGGTAGAGAATCAGGTAGAAGCAGAAGCGGTGATAAGTGACTGGAGTTGGTGATAAAATTGAAGGAATATGTATAAAAGAATCGGATTGACACTCTTTCTGTTCCTGCTGGTCGTAGCAGGTAATGCACAGAATAAGAAAGGGAAACTCTACGGAGTGGCGTTTTATAACTTGGAAAACCTGTTTGATACCGTTCACGATGAAGGGAAGAACGATTATGAATATTTGCCGGACGGACGGAATAAATGGGATGATAAGAAATATCAGTCGAAATTGGAGCACATGTCGACTGTATTGAGCCTGTTGGCTACGGATAAAGTGGACGAAGGAGCCGCGGTGATAGGCATGGCAGAGGTAGAAAATCGCCGTGTGCTGGAAGACCTGTTAGCCCAGCCTGCGTTGAAGGAACGGGGGTATCAGATTATCCATTACGAAGGGCCGGACGAACGGGGCATCGATTGTGCCATGTTCTATAATCCGGAACTTTATCAGGTGAAATCTACAAGGTTGGTGCCTTATCAGCTTGCGGAACCGTCCGACAGACCTACACGTGGCTTTTTGATAGCGGACGGAGAATTGGCAGGCGAACGGGTAGCTTTTATTGTCAATCATTGGCCTTCGCGTGGAGCCAAGTCTCCGGCTCGTGAGCGTGCCGGTGTGCAGGTGCGTGCCTTGAAAGACTCTTTGCAACGTCTGGACTCGAAAATCAAGATTGTCATTATGGGGGATATGAACGACGACCCGATGGACAAGAGCATGGCAGAATCGCTCGGAGCCAAACGTAATGCCAAGGATGTGAAAAAGAAAGAACTGTATAATCCGTGGTGGAATACGCTGGAAGGAGGTGACGGGACATTGAAGTACCGGGGGAAATGGAACCTTTTCGACCAGATAGTCTTTACCGGCAATTTTCTGAACCGCCGGCACCGGAAGCTGACGTACGAGAGCCATCAGATATTCAAACGCGACTATCTGTTCCAGACCGAAGGAAAATATGCCGGTTATCCCAACCGTACGCAAGCGGGCGGACGTTGGCTGAACGGCTATAGCGACCATTTGCCCACCGTGGTTTATTTCATCAAGCGGTAATAAGTAAGAAGCTGTTTTGAATTTATCGTGCGATGATTTGGGATGAGTTTTTGAGGCATTTTCGCTTCTGTGATGAGGAAGATAGCGGGCTATCTGACGAAGAACAGGAGCGAAAAGAACCAAAAAATCGCCCAAAGCACACACGAAAACGGATACATCAAGCCAAGAAAAACTTTTTGGAGAAATTCAAAACAGCTTCTAAGTGTAGTAAACAAAATTGGTTAGCGAAACTGTTATTATCTTCTTGCTTCAACGCAGATAGCTTCGTTTGGTAAGATTAATAATCTTCCGCTTGTAAGATTAATAATCTTGCAGCCTGAAGATTATTAATCTTACAGCGGATGAGCCTATCTGCGTTTACCGTTGCACCTATATCCGTGGTTCAACTGAAACATAATAACTCTTTCGGCGTGGATAAGTTGGTGCATCCGGGCGTATGCGATACGCCCCTACATTGGTTGTTTGCGGACATCCATTAAAAAAATAAAGAATGGCAAGAAGTATTGCCATTCTTTATTTTGCGACAGCCTCGCTTTTATTACGTCAAAAAGCGAATTTATGCTTCAGCCGGAGCTTCGGTAGCAGGTGCTTCTTCAGCCGGAGTTTCTTCTGCGGTAGCAGCTTCAGCTTCTGCCTTAGCGGCAGCTTCAGCAGCTTTCTTTTCAGCTACTTTCTTAGCAATTTCTTCATTGATTTTCTTTTCTGCTTCCAGACGTTCTTTAACGGCTGCTTGTTTGGTTTCTTCTGCTTTAGCTTTTATTGCAGCCAAATTAGCTTGTTTGTTTTCTTTCCAAGCGCTGAAGCGAGCCTGTGCTGTAGCTTCATCGAATGCGCCTTTTGCAACACCACCCTGCAAGTGTTTCATCATATAAACACCTTCGCGAGACAAGATGTTACGTACAGTATCTGTAGGTTGTGCACCTACTTTTACCCAATACAATGCACGGTCGAAATTCAAATCTACTGTGGCAGGATTGGTATTGGGGTTGTATGTACCAACTTTTTCAATAAATCTACCATCACGTGGTGCTCTTGAGTCTGCAATAACAATTGAATAAAACGCATATCCTTTGCGTCCGTTTCTTTGCAATCTGATTTTTGTTGCCATCTTTAAATATAAAGTTTAGTAAATAATAAAATGATTTGAATTATACTAATAACTCGTATTAGCGGCTGCAAAGGTAATGCTTTTTATTTGATTGGCAAAGCATTGGTTCAGATTTTAAAAAACTGTTGTGAATTTCTTCAAAAAGTTTTCACGCCTTGATGCATTTGTCTTCACTATTCTTGGGGATTTGCCGGATGTCTTCAAGATTCCTACAACATCCGTATCTATTTTTGCCGGAATAAACGGTATCAATATGATTCGGATATGTTTTATTTTAGTCTTTTCCTTTTGTATCCTTACGGCAGGAGGGCAGCAAATGTCTCATGATTTGTCTTATTATGCAGAAGCTGCACGGAACTACAGCCCCTTGCTCCACGATTACCGCAACCAACTGCAAATCGAGCAGGCGGAACTCCGGCGGCTGAAGACGCTGTACACCCGTTCACGGCTGGAGCTGAACGGGGATTACCTGTTCGTACCCGTCCTGACCAAAGACGGAGGGACGACTTCTTTCCGATGGAACGCACAGGATGCCACGGATTATTACGGCTACGACTTGGGCGAGAGCAGCGGGCACCTGCATACCGGAGCCACGTGGACACAGCCGCTCTTGGGACATTCGTCTTACAAAGTGGCACAGGAACAATCCCGCATCAATATGGATATGGCTCGCAACCACATCCGCTTGGAAGAGAACCAACTGGAACGCGCGGTGACGGAACAGTACCGGTTGGACAGCCTGAACACGGCGGCATCGCTGCGCTCTTTCAACTTGCAGTACAAGCCGCGGCTGGATCTGTTTGTGGACGGAGGCATGCAGACGGGCAGTTTCTCGCAATGGTACAGGCATTTCGGCTGGAGCGCAGGACTGACATTTACGTGGACGCTCTTCGACGGCAGGCAAAAGCGTTGGAAGGAGCGTCAGGCGGAATTACAGCAGCAAAGCATACGCATCTATCGGGACCATGCCGAATACCAACGCAGCATGAGGCTCCGCCAATGCCTGTCGGAGTTGGAGAAATATGACCGGAGGGAAAAGGCTCTGACGGAGCAACTCGCCGGATACGAACGTGTCCTGTCCGATTACGCGCGGGAGGTGGAGGCTGGGCAGGTGTCCGTGTTGGATTACCTGACCGTGCTCCGCAACAAGATACAGACGGAACGGGATGCCCTGCTGATGCGCACGAACCGGCAGCTTGTCATTGCCGCCTACAATTACTGGAACCACTAAACACAACTTGGATATGAAAGCAACTCTTTCGATTCATCAACTCTACGCCAAGCCCATCCTCTTCGTGGCAGGTCTGCCCCTGCTACTGGTGGGGCTTCCGGCGCTGATGTGGAGGATATATAGGTGAATGGTGGGCTTGGTGTTTGCCAAGCTTGCTGATTTTTCATACCTTCGCATGCAAACTTCCAAAATTTAGATATGATTACCGAAAAAGATGCTATTGATTTAATCATGCTTGCCGAAGAATTGGAGATAAATGTTTTCATTGACGGCGGCTGGGGTGTAGATGCATTGTTAGGCGAACAAACGAGAGAACATCAAGACATTGACTTGTTTGTGGAAGAAAGGCAGGCTGTGCGTTTCATTTATGCTTTACATCAACAGGGATTCAAGGAACGGACAGAAACATATTCCACTCCGCAGCACATCGTTTTCGCAGATGCGGATGGGCGGACGGTGGACTTGCATTTGTTTACATATACTTCGGAACGGAAGATTGTTTTTGAAGGAACCGGTCAGCCTGCGGGTGGTGGCGGGCGCGCTGCTGATAACGGGCGGAAGTATCATCATGTTAATCAAGTAAGCGCAGGTCAGATGCTGTTGGTTATCCGTTCTTTTACCTTACTCCATGCATTCGTATGGAAGAGGCAACAACGGTCCATTGCCTGATACATTTCTTTAAAACGGCTTGCCGGAATCACAAAACTCAGTACATTGCTTTCTACATGAGGGCGCACGGAAGGGTCGAGCAGACCTATAAACGTACGACGGCCGCCTGTTCTGTTTTCTCTTACGGCTTGGGCTACAACTGATGAACAGCCTGAGCCGAAAATGCAGGAGACCGCATCATCGGCGTTATTGTCGAAGAATGCCCAAGTTGCCAGTCCTGACAGCATGTCGGGAGTAGCAAAAAACAAAATCCCTTCCATGGGTTCAAAACTCTCTACGCGGTCAATCCGTATGAAATTAAGATACTTTTTAGCAGCCGGCCGTATATCAAGCTGTTCAATGCACGTTATCACATCTTCTGGAGAAGCCTTGTAGCGTTCTTTATGTGACACAAAGCCGGGCACATGCTCAGGCATCGGCGCAAAGGCGGTATAGAGCTTGCCTCCGCCACAACCGATGGTCTCGGCATTCAGGCTAAGCCCTTTCCCTTTTCTCGCGGCATTCATTCCCTTAAAGAGACAACCGTTTATCTTATCTGTATCTGCCACCGGTTCGTTATCATAATAGAACAGAAGCGGAAGTTCCGCCGTTTCACCAAAAGCCTGGCGGTATTTGCTGATGAATGTCTGAGTATCCATATCTTTTTCAGTGTAAGTAGTTTTGTGGGTAAATATAGTGAAAAATTCGATTCTTCTTCAATATATCTTCAAATTTCCCTATTACCTTTGCTTCCATGTTTATTCATCAAACGCAATGAAACTGCTGATAATCGAAGACGAAAGGGAGCTGTCGGCCCTTCATCGGTAACGTGGGCAAGGCGGTGTCGAAGGCAGGGATGGCAGAGTATCCCAGCGGCGACATGGCGGATATGCTGGACAATCACGACTTCGTCTACACGCACATCAAGAACCTGAAGGCGAAGCTGGCGGAGGTGGGTGTGAGGGATTGCGTCAAGAATGTGTATCGCGGTGTTGCTGCTTGCCAAGATAGACAACCGCCAGTACGAACAGATGGAAACCATCAGTTTGGGCGATTTTTTCGACAGACTGCTGCCTTCATTGGAATGCCTTATGGGAAACATCGTTCTCCGCAAAGATTTCCAGACTTCGCTGATGATACGTGCCAACCGCACCCTTCTGGAAAGTCTCGTGAATAATCTTGTGGTGAATGCTGTCCGCCATAACCGTCCGAATGGGGACATCACTCTTGTTCTGACCGGCAGGCAGCTTATCGTATCGAACACTTCCGATGAGCCGGAATTGGACGCTCGGCAGGTATTCAATCGCTTCTACCGCCCGTCAGAAAAAACAAAAGGTAATGGATTAGGACTGGCGATAGTGAAAGCGGTTTGCGAATACCATGGATGGAAAGTGAACTACTGGTATGAAAATAACAGGCATTGTTTTGCGGTGAATTTTTAGTTCCTATGTTTGTAAAATGTGCTAGCAAAATAGCATAAAGCCAAGAGAAACTGTTTTGAATTTCTCCAAAAAGTTTTTCTTGTCTTGATGTGTTCGTTTCGTGTGTGCTTTGGGCGATTTATTTGGCAAAGCCTGTCCTATTGCGTTTTCATGAGAACATGCTGATAAATGTCAACATTCATTTTATTGACATTTGGCTTCGCTTTGGCTTGTGGTCTATAGGGTTATAAATAATTTTGCTTCCTGTTGAACGGGTATTTTCTTCTGTTCCAGTCGAGGGAAACGTGCCGTGTTCCAAATGATAAAATACCGGAGCCAAAATACTGTCGGCTGGTGTGCCGAACTCTCCTAAATTGGCAGTTAAGTCTTCAGATGAAACATAATCAGGTTGCAGCCCATCAGTATAATAATCGTAAAAGTTTTCCGAGTTAGCTGTATACGAGGTGGTTAACCAGAATTCCAGTTGCGGGTAAGCTTCATTGGTAAACAGGCTCTGTGCCACATTTTTTCCAAAGGTGGCAGCACCTACTTGTAATAGCTTATCACCTAAATATGGGCGCAAGGTATTGATAACAATTTCGGATGCCGAGGCTGTATTAGAGGTGGTGATGACGTACAGGTGGTCATAATTCAGATTGGTTACCCCTTGCAGCAGGCTGGCATCAAAAGTATAGGTCTGTGTCTGAGGATCAGTCTTGTCATTGAATACCATTGTAAGCCACGGTTGTCCCATTGCACCTTGTGGGGCAAGGATGGTACTAAGCAATTGGGCGGTGGATACATAGCCACCCGGATTGTAGCGAAGGTCGAGGATGATGTCGGATGGTGACTGGGCGGCAGCTTCGTTGAAGGCTGCTTTCAGTGATTCTTCGTCGTCCGTTTCAAATCCATTGTAGAGGATATAAAAAGCTTTTTTGCTTCCGGCGGTTATGGTCTTATAGGTAAATACGCTGGGTTGTTCGATGATTCGGGGAGCAGGCATGTCAACGTAGGATGTATCCGGCTGTCCATCTACTTCTGTAGCTACTCGGTAGCGGCAGGAGCTGCTGGGACGCTGGAAGAAAGATTCGAAGTTACTTGTATTCAAAGCCCGGTCGTTCACGCTTACCACCCAGTCGTTGCGTTTCAGTCCCACTTCAGACGCTGGAGAATCAGGATACACATATAATATATGTACTACATAGTCACCATTGGTATTGCGTATCAATGAGCCTTCCAATCCGAAAGTGGGGTAAGCACTTTGTACACGTGAAACATTTACCGAATCAATGTGGGAAAACACGCTTCCATTTTTCTGGTCCTGTGAAGAAACAACCGACTGGAGAAATGTTTCGGGCTTATCGAAGAAGTTCAGTCCTTCTTCGGTGGGAAGGTCTTCGTAAAACAGGTAATGTTGTTGCATGGTTTCGTACATCCACGTTTTTGGCCCGATGAGGGCATAATATTCCCCCGAGCGGTCTTGCCCGCACGATGCAAGGAATAAGGCAGATGCAAGCATGCATAGCGCATGGATGTGGAATAGGCTTCTTTTCATGATGCAGGCTTTTATTTCATGGTAAACGAGTTTTGTCCGATCATATTGCCGTCGGCAAAGATATAGACCGTATAGGTACCTGCAGGAAGGTATTCTTCCACGTCCCAATAGACGGTAACGCTTTGTTCTTCTCCGGTATATTCAATATACTTTTTAATGGAGTAAGTAATTTCACGGTCTTCGTAGGCAAAGGTGGTATTGCCTTTCGAGAGGATGTCATTGTCGGGCTTGGCAATGCGGACGTAGATTGTTTTGTTGCCCGTTTCGGCAGTGATGTTCTTTACGATGGTGAACGAGATAGCAATTTTTTTCACGTCTTTCACCTTTCGTGCTTTCTTGCCACGTTTATTCATCGGTAGTGCAGAGATGTTGGTGGCATCCAGTTGGGCTGCTAGCGATACCTTTTCGTTCAGGTTTTTCTTTTCTTGCGAGAGGGTATTGATTTGCGCTGTGGCAGCTGAGTATTTGCTTTTCACTTCCTGATTTTCTTCCATCAGTGCAGCGTTGAGCCGGTTGAGCGAGTCAATTTGGATCACGTAGGTACGCAGCACGGCACGTACGGTTTTCAATTCTTTCTTCAACCGCAATATTTCGGCAGCATTGGTTGTCTTCACCTGCCGCAGTTCTTCCAATAACCGTTGGGTCTTCAACTTTTCACTTTCCAGTTTTTCACGAAGCGAATCGTTGTTGATCTGCACCTGAAGTTCATCGTATTGTGTAGCAAACGCGCTATATTCATTTTCCATTTCTTGTTTTTCTACGGCAAACACTTCGGCCATTTCCTTATTTTTCCGGTATTCGTTCACGGCAAGGAAAGAAACGCCTGCAACAATGACAATCAATAGAATAATCGCTCCAACTAATTTTTTATTTTTTTCCATAGACTCTTGAGTTTGGGCGCAAAATTACAACATTTTGCTCAGATGTCATCTTTTGGGGCTGATAAAAAACTATAATCTGTCCTCGTCAAGGCACAAGGACAGGATTGCCATCCGGTCCTGTTTCCCAATGCTGAAGGGTGAATGCATATTTCCCTTGGTTCTTGTCTACCCAAGCATTCAAGGCATCAAGAAGGGTTGTATCTGTATCTGTATCGGCAACGGTGAAATCTGTATCGTATGCATAATTTTTCCCTTCATTTGGGGTGCCCGTATTAAATTCTTTTAAACCAGTATCTTTCGGATAAAAACAATTATTGGACATACCGGCTGAAAGTTTATAAGAAAAGAGAGCAGATTGTGAGTTCCCATTAAAAAACGGGGCATGTACATAGCAATTCGTCAGCACAGCATCGGAAGACATATTATAACATAGACCTCCTGCACTGGCGTTCTTCGTAAATTGACAAGAACTTGCATAACTATTGATAACATACAAATAATTATGTCCACATAATCCTCCTATACCATCAAGCCTTCCTTCAAAACTAACATTACATACTGAACTATTGGCAATAGTACCTTTATTTTCACCAACTAAGCCTCCTGCATAACCAAATGCTTTATCTTCGATACTACACGATAGAACATGGCAACCAATCACATTCCCTTCATTAAAACCGACAATCATTCCATCATAATGAGTTTCATTAAGAAAATCAAGATTGACATACGAACAGTTTTCTAAAGTCAAGTCTTTTACCATTCCTCGCTCGCCTATATATCCGAATAGTCCCTGATGTTTAGTGTCTTCCGGAGTAATCAAACGTAGATTGGAAAGCGAATGCCCTTGACCGTCAAAACATTTATTAAAAGATTTGCTTTTACCCAATGCTGTCGACTTACACCCTATCGGCTGCACTTGCTCACTTTGCTCTTCTGTGAACTCAATGTCTGCACAAAGGAAATAGGTCATGACGCCATCTACTTCATGTCCGAAATCGTCCAGTGTGTAGCCTTCGTATTCCATTCCGTTTATCAGATGGGAGAATGCGATAAATTCTTCTGCGGTGTAGATGCCGGTTTCTTTTTCTTTGGAAATAAGCCGGTAGGTATATTGGTGTCCCGAAATAAAAGATTGTGTTGGAGTGGTGAGCTGTAGTTCACCTTCGGGGGTGACAAGCCTGATGTCGACAGAAACATTGTCGGCAGGAGGTATGAAAAGTGTATATATACGGTCGGTTCGTTTTTCGAAAGAAACGGTAGGTGCCGGAGTTTCTGCAAATGTGAATGTTCGGGTGGGTGGCTCTATGCTTGCCAGTCGGACGGATGGAGTAAAACGGATGTTTTGCATCTGTGTATGGATTGATTCATCTGTCTCAAAAGTGATTTTGGCAAAGAGATGTTCGAATTGCAGTTCGACTGGTTTGCCGTAGGGTGTTTCTTGAGCTGCATATAAGATGTCTTTCAGATTTCCTTCCGTATCGTAAAGTTCTTGTTGGGTTGATGCGAATGCCGGATAGTAGACGACAACCGATGCATCATTTCCACTTTTATCCCAGTACAATGGAGTCTCAGGATGCCATTCCCCATCTTGATAAGTCAGGGCGATATTGTTGGCGTTTATTCCTCCTTGACTGAAAAGGGAGGCATTGTCGCCTGCGGTGAAGATATTTTTTCCTTCATTGTTCCGAGTCATCCCTTCCAATTGGTTTCCTTGGATGGAGACTGTTATAAGTGAGTTGTCCATAAGTTGTTCTTCCTGGCATCCGACAAGCAGGCAAGCAAGGAGGATGATATATAGCTGTTTCATGGCATTCGGTATATTGTTGTTTTTAAAATATAACGCAAGAGCATTATTTTGTTTACCCCCGTTCCCTGTTTTTTACCAGCTGATTATGCGAATCGGGAGTTGACAACGGATTCTTGTGATGCTATCATAGAACACAGACTACACAAGGATACACAGAAGAATGGGTCAATAAACAATATGCTGATGTGAAAATAAATTAGCACATTGCCTTATTTTCATTGGCACATTAAAATAAAATCTGTGTCTTTCCGTGTTGTCTGTGTTCCATTAAAATGCACAAATAAATACCGCGTGAAGTATGACTCCTAAACGAAGTGATAACTTCTGTGAAACATAACGACGTTTAACACCTGATTCGCATAAATCAAAAACCGGCGCGCATCCCTGCGAACCGGTTCCTTAGATTTACTAATTTAAGTAAAATGTGTGTGGGGACGCTTCCCCACGGTTTTGATAGAGATATAATTAAGTTCTTGGCGAACTTAATGTCTTGTTATCGTTTTAATTACTGTCTATTTAAAGTCAAAGTAAATGAACTGTTTGCAGCTAATTCTGATACTCTTGCTGATCCACTATAAGTACCTCTGTTGCCTTGTGTAGGACGGAATTCACATTCAAAATAAATTATATCATCTCCTGTAAATCCAACAAAGGTATCCATTGTTATTTGTCCATAGTCATTAGTCTGCTTCTCTTTTGTCACTAACTCTGTATGTGCAGCATCTTTATAAATAAAAATTTGAGTATTCTCTGGGACATTAGCGGTTCTTGTTCCTCCATAATTAGACCTATATTGATACTGTAATGTAACCGTTACCGCTGGCATAGTATAATCTATCGTTGCGGTTTTATGGTCGCGTGCGGAAAGCTGGATGGTACTGCTTGCATAATCTTGCGTAATTTTGAAAGTCACTTCTTGGCGGTCATAAATATTGTCAGGCACATAAATAAAGGCATTGTCTTTTCCTTCACGCGGTTCACATGTACCGGTAGATGAACTTACAACCTCCAAATAATTACCGAAAATTTCTATGGTATGCTCCGTTGGGGGTTGATAAGTATTATTATGCAAATCAAATCCCAACGTGATTGTTTCGCCTTTATTTTGTGAAGATTCACAATAGTAAGTTCCTTCATCGCCATTTAATGTCACACTTCCAAAATTGAATATTTCATCCGTTCCGGCATTCTCGAAAGTCGCTCTGTTATTTGTATTTTCAAAATAATCGTTGGTTACTGTAATCGAAGTTGCGCTTTGAGTCATATTTGTTTTGAAATGGAAGAATAGTGTCGGATTTTGGCGATATTCATTATAAGTCACTGTAGCCTGATACTTAAACGTATAGTTCCCCACTTCTTCTACTGGGATGCGGTTCATGTTTACATCCGGATAAATGGATTTCCTGTCCGGTTCTATGTTCAATGCCAAAGGGAAAACAGCAGTCGGCATGTTTTCGGGCAATTGTACGATTAAGGTTAATCCTGAACCGATTACATTTTCTACCAATTCATCACAATCCACAGCTTCAAATACGAAAGCCTGTCGGACATGCACCGTTACCTTACGTGACAAATGCGAAGGGGTAGAGACTACAAACTCTTGGGTCTGTATCGTTGCTGGCAAGGGAGAAACCGGAGTAATCGTAATATTTCCCTTTCCATCATTTTCTATGCTTTGTACCGCAGCATGGTTATAATCTTCTTGTCCACTGCTTTCACTGGGCGTAACCACTACTTGTGCATTCGCATTACCTTCATTTCCATTATTTGTAGTATAAGTATAGTTTATGGTATGTGGTTCGGAAGAAACCAGCATGATATCCATGTCGCTTACCCACAATTCATTTCCGTTTCCATCGTCCAATCGATTGACTTGGCTGACCGCTACTGAAGCGGACAAATTGTTGGAAGCTGCGGCATTCATAGCGTCTTCTGTATTATCATATCCTGCCCCATTTACACTATTGATATGAATAGCGTAATGAAAATTGCGGTATAAATTCAAATAAGAAGTAATATACCGGTCATCTGTTGATACGATATCCAACTTGTAATAAGAAGGAGTTGAGCTATTTTGATAATATCCCTCAATCAACACATAAGCCGGATTATCCGATTCATCTTGATTACGTTCGTAAACGAATTTATCATCTGTTGTAAAATCAAGAGTTTCAGGTGTAACGATTTTTCCTGCATTGGTTCCGCCAAAACCTTTGTTTAGGGAAACAAAAGCATTATACGCATTTTCGCCTTCTTCAAAATTATAATCGGCAAAACCGCTGCCTGTGTAAGGAGCGACTGTTCCTGCGTCTCTGGCATCCACCACCACAAAGCCTTCTAACCTAAAATCGGAAGTTATGGCTGATACATCTACTGATATTTGGGCGAAGTTGCGTACTAAAGTAATAAGTTCAGGAAAATTCGAAGTTATTTTTCCATTTTCATCTTTTGTTATCTTATCAACTTCAATGCGTTGCCAATATGCATCTTCACCTTTGCTTACCGATAAGGTGCTGAATATACTTGCTTCGCTATCATCGGGTCCATACGTACTATACGTAACGTTGCCTAATACAAAATGCAGGCTGCACGGTCTGTCCGAAGGCGGAAGTTCAACCGAGTATTTGCCTTTATTTTCTTCGGCGTTATACGAAACATTTGTTGCAGTTTGGTTAGCGACAAAGAATCCGTTTTCATCGAAAACCAATACATGCATTGCTTTTCCTTCAAGATTTGTCAATTCATTCCCCATTGCACGGGTTGCTACTATCGGTTCAGGAATCGTTACGGTAAACTGGTAACCTTCTTCGGCTTGTGATACCAACGGTGATATAGAAACCACTTCTTGATCGCTACAGGATGTAAGTATCAAGAAAAATAAAATTGATATGTAAGCTTTAATTGTTTTCATACACTCATTTATTAATGTTCTGTACCTCTTGTTAATGAACCATCTTCGGCATCTCCCCAAACAAATTGATTATTAGTTAATCTATTTGTATTATGTTCATCTTTTGCTATGGTTTGATCGCCCCAATACCACACATCGTAGACGCAACGGACATAAACATCACTTCTATCATCTGTACCGCTATCATAACCGGTGTCTGTATTATAAACTCCCGATGAAACCCAATAGTCAGTATCATCGCCTCTTTCACCAAATAATCTTGGTATTTTTTGAGCTTCTGATAATGATACAATATATTCGACTTCTGCTTTGGTAGGTATTCTCCAGCGTCCGGCCGGATAACCAGCTTCTTGATAAGATGCACAACGCTTTCGAGCTGCATCATATTCTAAAGGAGTTGTTTTCCCCCATGATGAAGCAACTTTGTAGACTGGTGAAATAACATCTTCCGCATTTGCTCTCGTTTCTCTATATTCGGTTGCATCTAATCTGTTATTAAATTTATAATAAGATTCACTACGTGGGTCGCCTATCGAATACTTATCAACAACAAATGAGGTAAGATGTATAGTATATAAATTTCTATTTGAGTTATTTCCACTCCAATCAGAAATAGAGCCTAATTGAGTTCTATTATAATAATTCCCGTCATCGTATGGAGCATTTGTAGGATTTCCCCAGAAGTCATATTCAGTAATTTCATTATAGCCATTAATAAAACGATTATTATCACCCTCTTCATTAAATTCTCCTACAATATACATCGCCGGATACTGAGTAATGGTCCATGTATCTGTATGTACCCCTTGTATATTGTAAACTTCTACCGTAATGGTATAAGGAACAAAATCGTCGTCATCATTCAGGGGATGACTTATTCGTAATGTGTTATTGTTTCCTTGTGTCAATTCAAAGTCGCTAAAAACTACAGGATGATTATCATTGCGCCTATCTGCAGGATTATCAGGTGTCAAATTAACCTCGTAAGATTCATTATTATGATAATCCCAATAATGAACATTTGTTATTCTTGTATAGTTCCCATCAGGATCACGATTATTTTCCCATGCAATATCGCTACTGCTTACATAAGGCATTTCCAATACATTCACATTGTTCATTACCGAATTATACTCGTCCAACACCAGATAGCGGTAGTTATTCATATCGGCATTGATGCTTGTATCTATCCACGGCATAATTTCAAATTCTTTATCGGTTAATTCTACGGCATCGTGCGGATTTAGACTGCCCAATACACCGATATTCACTTTTATCCGATAATACGTATTGCGCTTTAATATGGCAGGAGCATCGCTGCCCGAAATAGGCACACGGTAATAATATTTCAGGGCTTGCTGCGATCCGTTGATAGTTGCACTCCAAGGCACACATAAAATCAGGTAAGTGTCTTTCCTGTTGCTTGTGTTTTCCGGATTGGGATAAGAATAAAAAGGAACGGTCTGTTCGTATACTATCTTACCGTCTTCATCCGTCCCGGAGTGATTATATCCACGGATGATGCGGTCTATGTAGTCTGTTTCTTGTACAGCATAATTTCCTTGAAGGTTTGTCTGCTGCACGCCATAAACCATTGTCACATTCATGCTGCCGGGGATAGGTGTATATGTCACCCCATCTGTTACAATACTTTCTGCTGTGGTAGGGAAGAGCATGACTTTAGCCATGGCACGGGTCATTTCGATTACTTCCGGTGAAGTGGGCATAGGGTCTATCGTGATATTGCCTCCGCCGTCCATTACCAAAGAAGATTCTTTTACCTGCGCGGCATCCTTTATAGGGTCTGTATTGTTATCGGCATAGCCTTTTTTCCATTCTGTGGAAATTGTCATTTCTTTGATTGTTTGCAGAGATACCCCTTCGGCGGTAGACGATGTATAGCTGAAATCATCACTGTTTGCCACTACATATACATAATAGGTCTGGCTTGTGAGTTTTTCCTTATCCAACGGAATCTGCAAGGCATATTCGGTGGTATTGATGCGTGAGGGAGTTAAGTCCATCTGCGCATAAACACACCCCGCATTGTCCGAATTGGATGCGAAGAAATAGGCATCTACTTTTTCGATTAGATTTTCATTGAAACGGTCTTCTCCCTCTTCGGGGCTTCTTGCCATATCCGTTGCTCGTGTAGACAAGGTAAAGGACAGATAATTCCCGTCTGCACTAATCCCGTTATCTGACATGTCGTCCTGACAACTATACAGACCGACAAGCAACGCGACAATATATACAATATGTGCTATCTTACCATTCATAACTATTTACTTTGAAGGATTGTAAAATAAGGGATCTGTGTACTTTCATCCGGTTCTGAAGGTTCAATCGGACTTGTTGACTTATTGGTCAAATCCAATTCGTATGTCTTTCCGGCTATATCGGCATAGAAATGCAATTGCGCTTCGAAACGTTCTTCCGAGCCCGGATATACCGCTTCTATTTTCAACTCTTGTTGCACAGCGTTGTCTTCATCGTCGTATTGGACAGAACCTGAATTTATTCCGTCTACAAATCTGAAAGCGTCCACGTCTCCTGTCAATTGCGCACGCCATGTTGCCGTATTCGGACTTTGGATGGTAAAGCGGAATACTGCCGGTTCTTCCGGATTAATATGCACTATGGTATTGTTTTCATTCGGATAGGGTGTCAAAAGCGTTTGGTTATCCCATCCGCCGTTGGTATAACTCAATTCATCCGTATAATTTACAGTGATGTCTTCCTTTTCCCACGGATTAACTTTCAATACCAGATTCTTCAGTTCTTCCGGGTCAAGATAAGTGCCACCTTCGTGGTCAATGGTCACTGTAATATCATAGATGTAATTGCGTTTCATGCGATAATAATCGTCACGTAGCGTTTCTATTTCTTCTTTCGAGAATGATGCCTTATCGTTGTAATCTGCAATCGTAAAATTAACAGGAACTTTATAATAAGATTCGTTCGTTATATTATCCTCATTTGTAAAAGGGGCTTTCAACAAGATATAAGTTTGTTTTTCCTCGTCTATCAAATCATCTTTGGCATAGATTTCCGGATCTGTAAAAGTCCCTCCTTTATTTAATAAACTTTCATCGAACCAATCATTCGGGTAAGAATAGAACACAGCTTTTATGTCATACGTTAAAGAAAACATTTCATCTGCATTCCGTTCCATGCACATACGGTTTTGCCCTGTCCCTTCACCATACGCTTCTGATTCCTGCATAACCGATGTTCCGTCAGTTACATAATTTTGGAAACTATACTTGCATTGATTTAAAATCGATTTGCCGTTTTTGTCATTTACTGTTAAGCGTATCTTTACGGCGGCACGGGAGAGGTCGAAACTTAAGGTAATGGTTTGTCCGTCCTCACTGTTTGTACGGACTCCTTCACCGTCCATCACAAAAACATCTTGCTTCTCATCTAATACGATAGCGGTTCCTATCATTTTCTCTTTCAATTGAGCCAGCGTGATATTCTGCAGATCTGCCAGTTGCGGGCAATTTGCTACCATGTAATAGATATAATCACTTTCACTTACATCTTCGTAGGTAAGAGCATCTGTTTCCAATGGTGTATAACGATCTTCATCTGTATCTGATAAAGATTCACCTTCTGCTGCACTTGCTTCTATATGATCATAATATTCCCCTTCACTCGTAAACACAAACAAGTCAATACGAGTAATCAGGTTCTCGTGCCAATCTCCGCTCCAGCCGGGTTCGGGAGTTGTTTCAGCCCGTGACAAGGAGGATCCTGCTATTTTATACAGAATCTTCACTTGCCCTTTACTGTTATCCGGCACAGCTTGTTGCGGTGCGGTTTCATCCGAGCAGCTTATGCAACCGAGGCAGATAGCTGCAAGGAGCATTGTTTTATGTATAAGTTTCGTTATCATCACTTACTCCATTCATGATTAGGGTTCCAATATTTATTTACCATCCACCACTGGAAGTTATCCCATTCTTCTTCATTGTCTGATGCATTAGGGTCAACATCCCGTGCCAAATATTCCAAGTTTTGCCATCCGTATTGCGCTCGTAGATGTCTTATCCAAATGTGCGTATCATTTCCGGCAAAACGACGCTTATCTAAAAATGGGAATTTCTTACTATCTATATCACTTTTTTCAAAAGAAGGATTAATTATCAAATTATATTTGCTCCCATCTGTCAACTTCACCGTAATATAAAAATCAGTTTCAACAACTTCTTCCTTATTCCATTTTTCTTCTCCCCAATCGGTTAAATAATCATCTTCAAAAAGAGCTTCCCACTCTGTCTTACTATAACCTTTATATTGATCATAGCCATCATTACCGTTTTCACCAAAATCTGAGCCGGCATCAGTTTCACCACTCATATTTTTACTAAAGCCTGTATAAAGATGGTTGGCAATTATCTGAATGATGTAAGGCTTTTGACGAGCAATGCCATGCGTCACTTTATTGACTTTTCCATCCGATTCATATTCAGAATCTTTGAAATCGTCTTCATCTGTTGTTGAAAAAGAAAAATCTTCTTTATTCGTTAGGTGTGCTTCCCATGTTGCACCTTCCGGTCCGGTTAACATAAACATATAGCGTGCACCTGCCGATCCGGCTTTCAATGCCCAATGCTCTTCATTATCAATATCATTATCATACGTCGGACGAGTCAAAATACACAGTCGTGCTTCGTTATCACCTTCCTCTGGATGTTGATAAATGTAATTGAACAATTTTTGTGTATTCGACCGATCATTATTATAAGATACGATAGGGAACAACACATAATTATTGCCATTGATAAACTCATTATACGAAGTTTCGTTAGCAAACGGATTGCTTGACGTACTTACGTGTTGCGGTGCATACCCAATAGAAGATTTTACCAGTTGCCACGGCAACGCTTTATACTGGATAATCAGTTCTCCGTTGTCGTTTACCCGAACGAAAATCTTGTTCCAGATGTTGCGCATTGTTTCGGGGAGGACAAACGAGCGTTCTTCAGTTCTGCTATTTAATGTATATGAAACCGTCGCAACGTATGCATTTTTAACTTCGTCTCCGACTTGAGGAAGTCCTTCGTAATCTGTTTTACCGTTGTCACTCCATCTTGTATTATATGGATTCTCCAACAAATAAGGCTGGGAAAGCATAATGGATTTAAATCTTTCTGGCTTAGTGCTAAAGTCGCCAAAAATATCTTCTGATAAAAAAACATCAATGCTTTCCGAACCTGCAAACAATGTTATATCTTCTGTTGAATAAGTCAATGCATCATTCGTTGTAGCTTCTCTTGCCAAGAAACCTTTATCCGGAATGTTTTTTAGTGTGATTCCGGTTATTGCCAAATCTGATTTCTTGCTTTCTTTCGTAAAGAACAATTCTAACTTGCTTACGGCACGGGTTACTTCAATAGGTTTAGGAAGAGTATAACTGTTCTTATGGTCTGCGACACTAAAGCCTGTCCAGCAACCGTAGGCAGGCACCTCATTATCTACAGTTACTCCACTTAAAGCAGTAAAAGAAGCTGCTTTTATATCATCCGGTGTAGATTCGTTATCTAAATTAATGCCCTCACCATTCGAACCATTCAGCACTACATAAAAATCTAATGCCGTTATGTTATTATCTAACTCTATTTTATACTCATCGGTATTAACTAATTCTCCTAAGAGATCAGAACCCGAAAATACAGGAGAGTTATTGGGTATATAAGCTAAACAATTATTTGTTCCACTTTCGAATATCCAGACTTGCATTTCTTCAGGAGTTCCGTCGCCAATATCACTACCTTTTTCTGCCCTGCTCATCGCAATGCCTAAGTTGACGGTGACGGTGCGGGTGCCTTCGGAAGTCTGCACGGCTTCTTCGTCCCTGCAGCCGGGGAGGGCGAGGAGGGAGAAGATACTCATTATTATATATAGGTAGCACGGTTTCATATTTCAGGAGTTATATCGTTGTAGCGGACTATCCAGTCGTTTATTATCACTTGGGTGTTAATCCAGGCGTTGTTCGAGTCGAGGAAGAACGTCATGGTGTAGGTGTCTTCGCGGTCGAGGTACTCTTGGAGCGGCATGTCGTAGTTGGCTACGGTACGGCATACCTCCAGATAGTCTATTAGGGGGATAGAGAGTACCGTTTCGCCTGTATCGCGGCGGGAAATGGTGAGGCGCACGTCGCTGTCTGCCATCAGCCTGCCTGTGCTCAGTTCGGCTACCGCCATGTTTATCTGGTCGGCAGAGGGTGTGCCTTCGATATCAGCCGAACCTTGCGCCTGGTAATAAGGCATGTATGTCAGCGTGCCGTCGTTGGGAACAAGGCTGTTATCGTAAGCCATTAGTCCGTTCTCGTCGGTCACGGTAAATTCAAACAAAGAGGCATCAACCGGTCCGGCAGCTATCTGCTGGAGAATGATGCGGAAGGTGTTGGTGTTTTTCACCAACGGTACGGTGATATATTCCGTACGATCTGCTGCACGGGTCAAAACAGGTGTCTCCACGCTTCCGTGCCATAGCGGTTGGAGATAGCCTACCGAATCAATCGGTTCGCCCCATAGGGTAGTGGGATAGCGGTTGATGCGGCAAGTCAGGTCGTCTATTGCAGATATGCTTTCGGTCAGCTGGGGAACTGTAAAGCCGTTGCCGTCTTCTACGCCAGCCCATGCCACCAGACGATAATTACCTGGCTCAAAAGGAAGCAGCATGGAATAATCGGATTCGGCAAGCATATCGCCCCGGTCAGTCTGCTGGAAAGCAAGTTTGCCGTCGGCATCAAAGGCATAAAGGGTTACCGAATGTACCTGGCTGGCAAAGGCATCGGCATAAAGCATGTTGTAGTCATACTTGAACTTTACCCGATACTCGGTTTCAATGGGGCAATCGTCGTCATTGTCCCAGACAGTATCGCACGAAGTTACGGGCAGAAGGGCTGCCGCAGCCAGCATTAACTTGCATGCCTTGCGGTGTATGGAGTAAAGCAGGGTTTTCATTTTTTTTAATTAATAATTAACAGTTAATAATTAATAGTGTGGGGCGGTTGTGTCGGTTTTTATTTCGTAGGGGCATATTGCATGCGTTCTGAATGCATAAACTGATGAAGTGTATGTCTTCGGGCGTATGCGATACGCCCCTACAAGAAAATTTCTATTTGTATTTAGAATGCACTTTTAGAACTCTATGTCGTTGTAGCGGACAATCCAAGGTAAGATATTTACTTCTACATTCAAATATGCCTGTGAAGATTCATCAGGAGTATTAGGCGTAGGATCAACAAATGGCGTACCAATGTTTTCTATTCCTGTTACAGCCAATGAATAGATGTTGTTACGCATGATTGCAAATTCCATATTGCCTAATGTGTTATCATTTCGATTGTCGAAATGTTTGATTTCAGTAGTGTAATAATAGCAAGTATTTCCTTGATATTTCAAAACACCAACTGCTTCAGCTTGCTCTCTTGTAATTTCCGTTCCACCAGCCTCAGTTGCGGCCAATGCCTTTATCTCATCACTGACTTTACCATCAAAAGCGTCAACCAATTGCTGTAATGATGTAAACAAGAAACCGTTGTATGAATACAAATCGTCGATAGCTGTACTACAATTTTCATCTGAATAAATTCTTGCAACAAAAGAAATACATGTGCTTAATCCATGAGTTTGGTGTTTTTCATCTGTAGAATTTTCAAAGCAATAAGCCATTAAGTTTCCTGCATTACCGCTATTGGGTAAAGTTGTATGTTGATTTCCAGTACCTGTTACTGTGCTACCATCGGTTATTAAAGACATAGGCTTGTAATATTCAGCAGCTACACTGCCTGATTCATCGGTTTTCGTAAATGTTGGGTTGTCAGCTGTGCCTCCGATTACCAATGTTTCGCTTTCTGTTGAAACATCAGCTAACGTATTATAATACCAATTTGTATTAATACTTCCACTAAAATCGGTAGTAACATCAAGCGCGTTCTTTGCTTCGAAATAAGGTGTCCACAAATAGTTTGTTCCATTTAATGTTCCAAATGGAGTTTCCAAACCACCGTTTGCTGAAACTGTATGTCTTACATAGTTGACTTCCTTAGCTAAGTTTACTAATGCATAGCCTTCCAAACGTACATACCATGTTGTATTCTCTGTTACGGCATCTTCGTTAATGACTAAAGTGAAGGATGCGGCCTCTTCTGCCAATGTGATATCTGTATCGTCTGTCGCACCACTGGCTATGTAGGCATTGCTCTTGTCTTCTAAATCTTCATAAGCTTCGGCTGTATGAGGGGTTAATCTGGTGAAAATAGGAAGATTGCTTTCTTCGCCTACTGTTGTCGTTTCTGTTGTTGATTTTTGATAAACTCCTACAAATTCGTTGCTTGCATCATAAAGCGCATAAACTTCTGTTGCGTTGTCATGGTTTAATGTTGCTTTGTTGAATGTTGCAGCTTGGTAAGTAGTTCCACCTGCTGGGTCGTATGCACCACGTTCTGTCTCAGCAGGAACTGTTCCTGTGCTTAATTCTACTGGGTAGATATTATTATTTGTTGTGCGGAACGTTATTTTAGATAGAGCGCGTTCAACTTCTACTTCTGCTACACAAGGATTAGTTTCGGTATTATTTACATCAGGAGTGACTTCAACAGCCTCTTTGTTTGCCATCATGAAAGCGGCATCTGTTTTAGGATTGTTTTCTCCAGAAAAAGCCAATCCCATACCAATGCTATTGGCTGCGTTAATATAATTATCTGCATAAGTTGTTGTTCCTGTGTAACTATATTGCTCCGCAATAATATAATTGTATAATGTCTCTACGGCATTATCCGTATTGTCAATCTGTCCGCCTGTAACTTGAGTTGTCAATGAAGTCGGTGGATTTAATACAACCAATACTCGGTAAGTTTCACCTGCTGTTACTTGAATAGGATTAGCTAATGTATAATAATCCGTAGCGGCATCTACAAGATGAAAATCATTTTGAGCATCTGGGGTAGATGATATTGTATATGTCTTTGCAAAACCAGTAGAACCACTTGTTACAGGAGAAACTACAAGCAAAGCAGTTTTTACAGCAGATTCTTCTGCAACACCTGCACTTTCATGGCCGCTATCTTCTTCGTCACCATCATAATCACCGGCGTTGTTATCAGCAGCACGGCTACTGTTTCCATTGGCCGAAAACGAGATAGTCAGATAAGCCGGAGTGCCGTCACCTTGCATGCCGTTGTTTCCGCCTTTTCCGTCGATCACATCGTCAGAGCATCCGGCAAAAGCTATTGCCGCGAATGCCAAAGCATAAAATTTAAACTTTTTCATAATCACATATAAATTAAAGTTAATAATATCCTTTTTCTTTATATGCTCTTATGACATGGTGGGAATAAGGTGGAAGAAATCCTATAATTCGTCGATAAGTTCTTGTAATGTTTTCAGCTTTCGACCTTCTTTTTTGGTCATATATACTTCGGTGAGTGCCTCACGTAAGTCTTTCACTAATTGTTCTTTAGTCATATACCCTTCTTCGGCTCCTTTTTCTGCTGCAATATCTACATGGGATAACGCACGAATAAGGGCACGGTCTTTACAATCTATCTCGTCAGTGTCTTTTATTCCTAACTGGCGGCATACCTCCATTTCTTTTTCGGTAAATGAGTTTTTATCGTCCATCTATCTGTCCTTCATAAAATTTTCATCGGTGATGTTCAAAAATTCTCTTGCTATAGCTAAGAGTTCCGCAATCCGATGGGGCGGTATGGATTCTTGTTCAGCTTTATCGTAGATATCAAGCAACAGGATTACTCCGCTCGCTTCATTTATTTCGTACACAAAGTCGATGACCCGCGCACCGTGACTTTTGCCTCGGTTTTTGCTGGCAATAGCCATACGCACTTTATGAATGCCTCTGCCAAGGTCAGTCCCTGCAACAGGGTTGGCATGAAGTTCGTTAAGCAAATTGGCATAATCCTGTTTTAATGACTTATACTTTTTACCTAACTGCTTCAATTCTTTTTCGAAATAGGGGATTGTATCAATTCTATAATTCATTGAGTAATTCCTCCGCCGATTTCAATTTCCAACCTTCTTTTTTGGCACGATACATCTGAGTAAAAGCTCTGAGGTATCTTTGTTCCAGCTCTTCCTTGCTGATGTATTCCTCTTCATCCTCCTCTTCCTGCGCCTTGCTTGCCGCCTTCTTTACCGCTGCCAAGGCACGGTTGAGTGAGCGTTGTACTTTTTGGATTACATCAATGTCGTCCACGTTCCGCAATTCGTTTATCAATGCTTCGCGTTGCATGGCTAATGCAGAATTCTCCGTCATGGCTTTATCCTCCTCATTATTACATTTATAATCTGTATGCAAAGTTACAAATTATTCTTTTATTCCCACTATGTCAAAGAGCGTTATTTTTTCAGTTGACAAGGTTTCAGTTGACAAGTTGACAAGGCTTTAGATACAAGGTTCGTTTTGCTATTTAAAACCTTGTCAACTTGTCAACTGATGCCTTGTTACCTAATGTATTTCAGATTCTCTTCCGCCTCACGGATGCCGGCTTGCGCGGCACGTTGTAGGCAGGGGAGCGCTTCGTCATAGCGTTCCAAGAGAATCAACGCTACGCCTCGGGCGTTATCGGCTTGAGGGCTGTTGCCCGCTTTCTCCAAGTATCGTAATGCCTGTTCCGCCTCTTTCCGTTCCAAAAGCGCATTGGCGGCGTTGAGGTTTGCTGTCGGGTCATCGGGATACATGCGGACGGCTACGTCGAATACGTGGTTGAACTCCTCGCTGCCGGGCTGGTAGGTCTGTGCTACGGCAAACATCTCCTGCAGGCTGAGGTTTTGCGGACGAGTCTTGATGACCTCTTTTGCTTCTTCCACGTTGAAGCCACGTATTGTATAGTCTACCGTATAGTCGGTGCGCCGCAGGGCGGGATAGCAGTCTTGCAGCAAGGTGCGATAGGAAGCCGGATAAGCCGAACGGATACGTTGTTCCCTTTGGTCAAGGCTGCCTTCGCCGTCCATGATTGCCAAGATCGCCTCCTTATCTGCCAACGAACTTGTTTGCAGGTACAGGCGCAACCCTTCCCAGTTCTCTCCACCAGGTTCAGTCTGGAACAAGGCTGTGCCGAAACCATATTCTTCTATCAAGTAGTCTTTAAGTGCCTGCGTTCTGCCTTCGGACAGACGTACGTTCGACTCATATCTGCCTTCTGGCGACGCATAACCGCGCAAACAGATCTGGGTGATGCTAAAATCCTTGTCGGCACGGATGGTGTCGATGGTAGAGCGTATCTTTGCCAATTCGGCAGTGTTCCGACGGTATTCGGGGTAAATCACGGTCTTGTTTACAGGGAAATCCAAGTAAGCCTCGCCGCTTAACGCACGTGTCTTGCGAGTTTCCGCCTGAGGACTGATGTACGCCAATTTCGGGACAAAGGCAAGATCGGCTTGTGCCAATGGGGTATTTCCTCCTTTTGCTACATTGCCGCATCCGCATACGTCTTCAGATACCGAAAGACCTGCATTATTCATCCATTGTTTGTAGGGTAGGGCAATACGGTAGTCAACAGAAGCCCCTTCAGGACTCTGCGGCTTGCCGCTATGCTTGATGACGGCATAAGGATTTTCGGCGTAAAGCGACTCTTCGTTGCGTTGGTAATAGATGTAACGCCGGCGCCCCATCACCTCAATGGCAGGAAGCCATTGCCAGTCCTCGCCCTGAGCAAAGAGCGGAGCCAGCACCACGGAACGGTTGCGTCCCACCTCCATTTCGGAGAGGTCGATGTTCATCTGTATCACCACGCTGTCGCGCTGTTTGTTGATTTCCACACCGCTCACCTTTGCTCCGCTTGACAGACGCTGCACGCCTTGGGCAGCTGTCGGCATTAGCGGAAGCAGTGACAACAAGCTATATAAACAGATTGTTTTCATGTTTCTCGTTCCTCCTTTTAAAATACATAAATCAGGTTGATTGCCGCTTTTGTAGGTCCGAAGTAGTTGTGGGATTTGTTCTCTTCCAACAAGTCACCGCAATGGGGGCATTCGTATTTGTCGTATTGGCTATACACGTAACCGATGCCGATTTCCGCCTCTACGCTCCAATGTTTGGAAAGCATCCATTGGTATCCGTAAACGATACCCGCTCCCAGCATCCAGCCTTCGAAACGATGGTCTTGCAGTTGGCTGAAATCGGTGCCCAAGAAAGTGAAATCGGTATTCCAGTTGCCCATGTTGTAGATGCCGCCCAAGAGATGCGCACCCACGAAATGACCGTTAAAGGCCTCGCAGAACCAATAACGTGCCTCGGGCTGGAAAGAAAGCTGCTTCCACTTCTTGTTGTCGGAAAAAGACCAAGGATTCCAATTGGCTGACACATCTAAGGTCCATTTGGGAGCCAGGCGAGCTTCAGCACCAAGGTTTATCGTAGTGGTTGCACCATAAAACAGATTCGTTTTCACAGCCCAATCTTGTGCAAATGCCGAAAGGTTGCAGCACAAGAGAAGAATAGACAGTAAGCGTTTCATAATATATTGTAATTCTTTATTTTTTCCTTCCATCCGAGATACAAAACCGCATTTTATGCTGTATCTTTGTATTCCTATCCTCTTCGACTATATCTCCGAAAAAATCCTTTGTCTTGTCTGTCTTTTGTCCCTGCAAACATAGATATAATACTTTACAAAAACAAGTGTTTTCATTGTTTTTTTCAAAAAAATAAAATAAAATTCTTATAGGAGTGCTGTAGCGAGGGTAGCATAGTGGAGGGACACCTTATTTAATATAATGCGAATCGGGAGTTAAAAGGGAGTTGGAAGAAATTATTGTCCGCAGGTGGGTTGGAAGTTTGGCGGTCAGTACATTTGTATCGGTTTCAGAGGCAGGAATATTGCTCTGGAAAGTAATATATACTTCAACTGCGAATGAATATATACTTCAACCGCGAATGAATATATACTTCAACTGCGGATGAATATATACTTCAACCGCGAATGAATATATACTTCAACTGCAGATGAAGATATACTGCAATCAGATGGGGTATATTTTAGGGGCAGGAGGACATTGCTTTGGGATAATCGAATGTTATTTTGATGCGCCTTCGGAATGTGTCCACTTATCCATGTGGATGTATTCAGGGCGTATGCGATACGCCCCTACAGCAAAAAACGCTGCTTACCTTCACAGGCGAGCAGCGCAGCTACAATACAAAATACAAATACAACTAAACGAGATATTATTATAAAACGTCCTGTTTTATACAATTCCTTGTGCCATCATGGCGTGTGCCACTTTCATGAATCCGGCAATGTTGGCACCTTTTACATAATTGATGTAACCGTCAGGCTCGGTGCCGTACTTCACACATTGTTCGTGGATGTTGTGCATAATCTGATGCAGCTTGTCGTCTACTTCCTGTGCGGTCCAGCTGATGTGCATGGCGTTCTGGCTCATTTCGAGTCCCGAGGTTGCTACACCTCCTGCATTGACGGCTTTTCCCGGTGCATACATCACCTTGTTTTCGATGAATGCATCGATGGCTTCGGGTGTGCAACCCATGTTGGAAATTTCTCCGACACAAAGAACGGAATTTTTTATCAAATTACAAGCGTCTTCGCCATTTAATTCGTTCTGAGTGGCGCAAGGAAGTGCGATATCTACCTTTACTTCCCACGGACGGCGTCCCGGATAGAAGGTTGCGCCCGGATATTTTTCGGCATAGGGTGCTACCACATCGTTTCCCGAAGCGCGGAGTTCGAGCATGTAGTCTATCTTTTCACCGCTTACTCCGTCGGGGTCGTAAATATATCCGTCGGGACCGGACAGGGTGACTACCTTAGCTCCTAACTGGTTGGCTTTCGTTACGGCTCCCCATGCTACGTTGCCGAAACCTGATACGGCGATGGTTTTGCCCTTGATGTCGATGCCTTTCTTGTCGAGCATGTGTTTTACGAAGTACAGTCCGCCGAAACCTGTGGCTTCGGGACGGATAAGCGAACCGCCATATTCAAGTCCTTTGCCTGTAAAGGTGCCGGTAAATTCGTGTGTCAGTTTCTTGTACATGCCGAACATGTATCCAACCTCGCGTCCGCCTACGCCGATGTCGCCGGCAGGCACATCCATGTCGGGACCCAGATGGTGGTAAAGCTCCAGCATAAAGGCTTGGCAGAAGCGCATGATCTCGGCTTCGCTCTTGCCGCGCGGTGAGAAGTCGGAACCGCCTTTGGCGCCACCCATGGGCAAGGTGGTAAGGGCATTTTTGAATGTTTGTTCGAATCCTAAGAATTTCAGGATAGACAGGTTGACTGATGCGTGGAAACGGATGCCGCCTTTGTAAGGACCGATGGCATTGTTGAATTGGACGCGATAGCCCAGGTTGACTTGCACTTTGCCTTTGTCGTCTACCCACGGCACACGGAATGTGATGATGCGGTCGGGTTCTACCAGCCGCTCGATGAGCGATACCTTTTCGAACTCGGGATGCTGGTTGTAAATATCTTCGATAGAAATCAATACCTCTTTTACGGCTTGCAAATACTCAGATTCACCGGGATGCTTGGCCTCCAGCGATGACATGATTCGGTTGATGTCCATAACTATTTATCTTTAAGGTCTGACAAAATGAAATGTTTCTTTATGCAAAGGTAGGATTTTAAACGGATAAACCAAATAATTCTGTATGAATTTATCTGTAAAAACTGATAAAAAGTTAAAAGCCGTATGGCAGGTCATTGGCGGCAGGTAAAGTTTGTACGCCGATAAGTTGCATAAATCAAGAGAAATCCCGAAATTTGTTTGAGAAATCAAGCTTAAATCCGATAGCTATGCTCAATAAGTTAAAATTAAACCAACTCTATTTCAAGGATACCCAGTTTGTCAACCTGATGACGAAACGTATCTTTAATGTACTTCTGGTTGCCAATCCGTATGATGCTTTCATGCTGGAAGACGACGGGCGCATCGATGAGAAAATCTTTATCGAGTATATGAACCTGAGCCTTCGTTATCCGCCGCGTTTCACACAGGTGTCTACCGAGGAAGATGCCTGGAAGCAGTTGGAAAACACCCGTTTCGAGCTGGTCATCTGTATGCCCGGCACCGATAATAGTGATACGTTTGACATCGGCAGGCAAATCAAGGAGAAATATCCGCATATTCCGCTGGTGGTCCTGACCCCGTTCTCGCACGGCATCCGCGAGCGGATGGAGCACGAAGACCTGAGTGTCTTTGAATACGTGTTCTGCTGGCTGGGGAATACCGACCTGCTGGTGTCTATCATCAAGCTGATAGAGGACAAGATGAATCTGGAGCATGATGTCAAGGAGGTGGGTGTGCAGATGATTCTGCTGGTAGAAGACTCCATACGGTTTTATTCGTCGGTATTGCCTAACCTTTACAAGTTTGTGTTGCGCCAAAGCCAGGAGTTTGCAACGGAGGCGCTGAACGAGCACCAGCGTACCTTGCGCATGCGCGGGCGTCCTAAGATTGTATTGGCACGCACTTATGAGGAGGCGTTTGACCTTTATACCCGTTATCAGAACAATACCTTGGGGATTGTTTCCGATGCACGTTTCCCTCGAGAAGGGAAGATTGACCCGCAGGCAGGCATCCGCTTTCTTACCGAGGTGCGTAGCCGGAGTCCGTTTATCCCTTTGATTTTGCAATCGTCGGAAGCTTCGAACCGGGAGTTTGCCACCCACATTCATGCCCAGTTTGTCGACAAGAATTCCAAGAAGATGAATCTGGACTTGCGGCAGGCTGTGTCCGAGCATTTCGGCTTCGGTGATTTTGTGTTCCGTGACCCGAAGACCAAGGAGGAAGTGGCGCGGGTGCATAACTTGAAAGATTTGCAGAACGCCATTTTCTCTATCCCCGCTGACTCGCTGCTGTATCATATCGGGCGTAATCACGTGTCCCGCTGGTTGTATTCGCGTGCTATATTTCCCGTGGCAGAGTTCCTGAAGCAGATTACGTGGGAGTCGTTGCAAGACATTGATGCCCACCGGCAGATTATCTTCGAAGCCATTGTGAAATACCGTAAGATGAAAAACCAGGGTGTCGTAGCGGTATTCCAGCGCGACAGGTTCGACCGCTATTCGCACTTTGCCCGCATCGGTGACGGTTCGTTGGGAGGAAAGGGACGCGGACTTGCCTTTATCGACAACATGGTAAAGCGTCATCCCGAGTTTGAAGAGTTTGAGAATGCCACGATAGCCATTCCGAAGACGGTGGTGCTCTGTACGGATATATTCGACGAGTTTATGGAAACCAACCAGCTCTACCAGATAGCCCTGAGCGAAGCGGATGACGAAGTGATATTGCGTGCCTTTCTGCGTGCGAAGCTGCCCGATAACCTGGTAGAGGACTTTTTCGCTTTCTTCGATGTGGTGAAGGCGCCGATAGCCATCCGTTCGTCCAGCTTGCTGGAAGACTCGCACTATCAGCCTTTTGCCGGTATCTATTCTACTTATATGATTCCGTATATGGATGACAAGTACGAACGCCTGCGGATGCTGAGCGATGCGATAAAAGGTGTATATGCTTCGGTGTTCTATAAAGACAGCAAGGCGTATATGCAGGCTACCAGCAACGTTATCGACGAGGAAAAGATGGCGGTAATCCTGCAGGAGGTAGTGGGTACGCAATACGGCGACCGTTACTATCCTGCCATATCGGGCGTGGCACGTTCGGTCAATTATTATCCTATCAATGACGAACTTGCCGAAGAAGGTACTGTCAGCCTGGCATTGGGCTTGGGCAAATACATCGTCGACGGCGGATTGACCCTGCGTGTGTGTCCGTATCACCCTGATAAGGTGTTGCAGACCAGTGAGCTGGAGATGGCGCTTCGCGAGACACAGACCCGCTTTTATGCCCTTGACCTGAAGAACCTGGGACACGACTTTTCGCTGGATGACGGGTTCAATCTCTTGAAGCTGCCGGTGAAGGAAGCCGAGGCGGACGGTTCGCTGACATACATCGCTTCTACTTACGACCCTTATGATATGGTTATCCGCGACGGTATTTATCCCGGCGGGCGCAAGGTGATTACCTTTGCCAATATTCTTCAGCACGATGTGTTTCCTTTGGCACGTATTCTTCAGCTGGTACAGAAGTATGGTCAGGGTGAAATGCGCCGTCCGGTAGAGATTGAGTTTGCCGTTAACCTGAACGCCCAAGAGAAGTCCGGCACTTTTTATTTGCTTCAAATCCGTCCGATGGTGGATATGAAAGCCGATTTCAACGAAGACCTGGAAGCCATCCCCGGAGAGCGTTTGTTGCTGAAAAGCGAGAATGCGTTGGGGCAGGGTGTGATAGATGATATGCAAGATGTGATTTATGTGAAGACGGAAGGTTATTCGGCTTCGAACAACCAGCTGATAGCCTATGATATCGAGAAACTGAACCGGCGTTTCCTTGACGAAGGCAAGCACTATGTCTTGGTAGGTCCGGGCAGGTGGGGAAGCAGTGATACCTGGCTGGGTATTCCTGTGAAGTGGCCCAATATTTCGGCGGCACGTATTATCGTTGAGGCTGGTCTCACCAATTACCGTGTCGACCCTAGCCAGGGTACGCATTTCTTCCAGAACCTCACGTCATTCGGGGTAGGCTATTTTACCATCAATGCTTATTGCGGCGACGGGGTGTTCAATCAGGAATTGCTGGATGCCATGCCTGCTGTGGAAGAGACGAAATTTATCCGTTGGGTGCATTTCGACAAGCCGCTTACGGCAAAGATGAACGGGAAGAAGAAGCTGGGAGTGGTGGAATTGCCGGAATGAGTAACCTGTTTATTATATAACTATTCACTACAGAGGCCACAGAGTGCCACAGAAGAATAGGTCAATAAACAATATGCTAATGTGGAAATAAATTAGCACATTGCCCTATTATTCATTGACACATTAAGAAGCTGTTTTGAATTTCTCCAAAAAGTTTTTCTTGGCTTGATGTATCTATTTTCGTGTGTGCTTTGGGCGATTTTTTGGCCCTTTTCGCTCCTGTTCTTCGTCAGATAGCCCGCTATCTTCCTCATCACAGAAGCGAAAATGCCTCAAAAACTCATCCCAAATCATCGCACGATAAATTCAAAACAGCTTCTAAATCTGTGTGCCTCCTGTGTCTGTGGTGAGAATCATCGCACGATAAATTCAAAACAGTTCCTAAAAGAAAAGGTTGCTTCCTTTTACAGAAAGCAACCTTTTTTCGAGCCTCTTGTCGGATTCGAACCAACGACCCCGAGATTACAAATCACGTGCTCTGGCCAACTGAGCTAAAGAGGCAGGTGGGTAAGCTTACCATATCGCGCCGCTACAACCAACTACCTTTGCTGCGATCAAGCCCTGGAGGATTCGAAGGGAGCTGGCCGTATGGGACTTACCCGTATTTCAAAAAACTTGCAATCCCTGAACTATCGGCGCGATATTTCTTGATTGCGGGTGCAAAGGTAGGTATTTTTTCTGAATATGCAATACGTCTTCTGAAAAAAATGCAGAAAAAAATGAAGAGACGTCATTTTTCATGCTTTTATTACGCTGAATAAGTACAAAAAACGTACTTTTGTACGCAAATAAAGTTATCCGTTACGGAGGGTATACTCTTTTAATCTATTAAAAGTAAAGAAAATGACACCAGACAGACCAATCGGTATTCAAGAGCATGCAATGAGATTCGGAACCTATATGGGAATCTTTTGGATTATCAAATTCATTTTTCTTCCATTAGGGTTTAAAATTCCCTTGCTGCAACTCCTTTTTATATTGGGTACGCTGTTTGTCCCCATATTGGGATACTTGTATGCACGCAAATTCCGGAATACATATTGCAACGGAACCATTCCGTTTTTCCGTGCTTTCATCTTTACCGTATGCATGTATGTCTTTGCGGCCATGCTGGCGGCGGTAGGGCACTATCTTTACTTCCGGTTTATCGACCAAGGATTCTTGTTTGACATGTACAGGCAACAGCTGAACGAGGCAAAGGCTATGCTTCAAGGTGATCTGGCAACTTCCATAGACCAGCTTATGCTTGCTTTTGATACGATAGCTTCCCTGAGTCCCATTCAACTCACCTTTCAACTCATTACGCAGAATGTATTCTATGGCATTTTGCTTGCCTTGCCTACAGGCTTGTTAGTTATGAAATATAAAAAATAAAAATCAGTATTATGGACATATCAGTAGTCATCCCTTTATATAATGAAGCCGAGTCGTTGCCCGAACTGCATGCATGGATAAAACGGGTAATGGATGCCAATCATTTTTCGTATGAAATCATCTTCGTCAATGACGGAAGCACCGACCGCTCGTGGAATGTCATCGAGGAACTGGGCAAAAGCAATCCGGAGGTGAAAGGCATCAAGTTCCGCCGTAATTACGGGAAGTCGCCCGCCCTGTACTGCGGGTTCGAACGGGCAGAAGGCGATGTGGTCATTACCATGGATGCCGACCTGCAAGACAGTCCCGACGAAATTCCGGAACTGTATCGGATGATTACGGAGGACGGGTATGACCTGGTTTCGGGCTGGAAACAGAAACGCTATGACCCGCTCTCGAAAACCATACCCACCAAGCTTTTCAATGCAACGGCACGGGCGGTGTCGGGCATACACAACCTGCACGATTTCAACTGCGGGCTGAAGGCATACCGGCGTGAAGTGGTGAAGAACATCGAAGTGTATGGCGAAATGCACCGGTATATCCCGTACCTGGCAAAAAATGCAGGATTTGCCAGAATCGGTGAAAAGGTGGTGCATCATCAGGCACGTAAGTACGGAAAGACCAAATTCGGGCTGAACCGCTTCGTAAACGGTTACCTCGACCTGCTTACGTTATGGTTTCTTTCCACTTTCGGGGTGAAGCCGATGCACATCTTCGGCTTTCTGGGTTCTATTATGTTTTTGTTGGGATTCATATCGGTGGCCGTTATCGGATTCAACAAGCTGCACGACATGTATTGCGGAAATCCGTACCGGCTGGTGACCGAAAGCCCGTACTTCTATCTGGCGCTGACCACGATGGTTATCGGCACGCAATTGTTCCTTGCCGGATTCATCGGCGAACTGATAGCCCGCAACGCTCCCGAACGAAACAAGTATCAAATCGAAAAAGAACTGTAACGATGAAAAGACTACCGGTCATATTCTGCATATTGGCGTTAGCAGGACTGTTGGTTCCAGGCTGTGAAGTGGAAAACTGCCCGCCCAACGCCTTGTCGTACCTGCATTTTTCGCTGGTAGACCAAAACGGACGGACATTCAATACTTCTGACACCATCACTATCGTAGGTCAGACCACTTCTTCTGATACGCTTGTATCTGACACGCTTATCAATCAGGAGGCGGCGGCAAGCAGCTTCAGCCTTCCTTTGAGCTACGATGCCTACACCCAGTTTATCTTTATCTATCACGCGCTGGATGTCGGTTATGTGGGACGCGACACCATCCGGATTGACCACCGGAACATCCCGTATTTCACCAACCTGGATTGCGGAAGCATGATGTTCTACGAAATCACCGGCACGGCGCACACCCACCACAGGCTCGACTCTATCACCATCACTAACCCGAATATCGACAACAATGAGAAAGAAAATATCCGCATCTATTTCACTGTTTCTGGTGTTGAGCAGTAGCCTTCTCTTTCTGTTCCCTGCCCCGTCATGGGCACAAAAGAAAGACAAGGAGCAGCTAAAGGCCGACTACAAGGCTTCCCCGTTCTATCAGGGAAGTTCTATCGGCGTGGAAATAGCCGGCATAGGCGGCTACCTGCTGGGAGGAGACATCATGAGCAGCGAAATTTTATTGCAAAGTAACCTGAAGAACCGTTTTTTGCCTACCCTCGAAATAGGCTACGGGAAAACCGATGCCGTCAATGATGCCAACGACATGCACTACAAGACATCGGCGCCTTATTTCCGGATAGGCATGGACTATAACGTGTTCTACCTGAAGCCTTACCTGCCCGGTTATCTGTATGTGGGCCTGCGTTACGGCATGAGTTCGTTCACCTACGACGTGAGCGGACCTGACATGACTGACCCCAATTATGGAGGGACTACGGTGCCTTTTTCGTATTCGGGCATGAAAAGCAAGGCAAGCTGGCTGGAAGGTGTAGTAGGCATCAAGGTAAGGATTTACAAACGTTTCCACATGGGATGGGCGGTGCGCTACAAGATGCGCATGAGCATCGACAATCACGAGAACTCGGTCCCTTGGTACGTGCCCGGCTTTGGCAAGAACGCCAGCAGCAGCTTCAACCTGACGTATAACTTGATTTATAATCTTCCGTTTTAAGGGAACAAGGTGACAAGGAGACAAGGTGACAAGGTCTTGAATAGTTAACCAAAGTATCTGAAACCTCGTCACCTTGTTAACTCGTCACCTTGTCAACTAACTAATAACTGACACAAATGGGTATATTCGCAATTCTTTTGCTTGCCGTGAGCCTCGCCATCGATTGCTTCACGGTGTCCGTCACCAGCGGCATCATATTACGGCGCATCCGATGGAATACGTTTCTGACGATGGCGTTCTTTTTCGGCTTCTTTCAGGCTTTGATGCCTTTGCTGGGCTGGCTTGGGGCAAGCCATTTCAGCCACCTCATCGAGGCTTACGACCATTGGATAGCCTTCGGGCTGCTCGCTTTTTTAGGCATCCGCATGATACGCGAGCATTTCAAGGACAGCGAAGAACACAGCTTCGATCCTACCCGGCTGAAGGTCATCATCACCCTTGCCATCGCTACCAGCATTGATGCACTGGCGGTAGGCATCTCGTTTGCCTTCACCGGATTCAAGGAGCTACGGAGCCTGCTTCTTCCGCTCGTTGCCATCGGACTTGCCTCGTTCGTCCTCTCGCTGGCAGGAAGCCTTATCGGCATCTTTTTCGGGAAACGCTTCAACTTGCGGATGGAATTGTTCGGCGGGCTGGTATTGATAGGTATCGGCGTAAAGATACTTTGCGAACACTTACTCTCCAGGTAACGAGTTAACAAGGTACCAGGTGACAAGGTTTTTAGATACCATTGGCAAAACTATCTGAGAACTTCGTCAACTCGTCAACTTGTTACCTCGTCACCTATAAACAGATATAAAAACAATAGAAAACATGAAGAAAAAAAACGGACTGAAATGGCAAATCCCTTTCCTGCTGCTGCTCGTCGTGGGTACCGTATGGATATTGCGCAAGCAGGCACCTTACCAGACCGACCAGGGGCTGGTGTTCGGCACGATGTATAAAATCACTTACCAGTCGAAAGAGAACCTGAAAGCCGAGATAGAAGCCGAGCTGCAACGGGTAGACCGTTCGCTTTCGCCTTTCAACAAGGCATCGGTCATTACGCGCATCAACGACAATACGGATATGCAGACCGACTCCCTGTTCGACTATGTGTACCGCCTTGCCCGGCAGGTATCGGAAGAGACACACGGCGCGTTCGACATTACCGTTGCTCCGCTGGTGAATGCCTGGGGATTCGGGTTCAAGAATGCATCGCAAGTAGATTCGGCTACCATCGACAGCTTGCGCCAATTCGTCGGATACGATAAGGTGAAGCTGGAAAACGGAAGGATTGTCAAGAACGACCCGCGCACGATGCTGGACTGCAGTGCCATTGCCAAAGGCTTCGGTGTAGACTGTGTGGCACGCCTGCTGGACCGGAAAGGCATACGCAACTATATGGTAGACATCGGGGGAGAACTGGTGATGAAAGGTGAAAACGCGCAGATGAAACCGTGGCGCATCGGCATCAACAAGCCCATAGACGACTCGCTGGCAGTGAATCAGGAACTGCAGACCGTACTTCAGGTGAGCGGCGTAGGGCTTGCCACTTCGGGCAACTACCGCAACTTCTATTACAAGGACGGCAAGAAATACGCCCATACCATCGACCCGCGTACAGGCTATCCGATACAGCACAACATCCTCTCGGCTACGGTCATCGCCGACAACTGTGCCAAGGCAGATGCTTACGCCACCGCCTTCATGGTATTGGGGCTGGATTCTGCCAAAGCCGTCTGCCGTGCCCATCCCGAGCTGGACGCATACTTTATCTATAGCAAAGACGACGGAAAGACGGACATCTACTACACCGAAGGGATGGAGAAGTACATCGCAAGATAGGTTATAATTAATAATTAACAATTAATAATGCCAATCAGGAGTTAAAAGGGAGTTATAGGTAGTTATCGCCCGCAGGGCGGGCTGGAAGTTAGATGCCAATACCTTTTTGCGCCGGTTTCAGAAGTAAGACTATTGGCCTGTAACTCCTGAACGAAGTGATAACTCCTGTGAAACATAACTACGTTTAACTACTGATTCGCATAATTAACAATTAATAATTAATAATTAATAGCTGACAGTTTACATTACACCGGGAACGATGCATAAGGCTTTATCTGGCACGAAAAGATAAATTGAAACTAAAAATAATAACACAAAGATGAAAGAAACAGATGAAAAACCGACGGGACTGCCCGAAAACGCGTTCCGTCCACTGAAACCGGGCGAACAATACCACCCCCTGATGTCGCCCGACAAGAATTATCCCGAAGTAAATGCCTGGTCGGTGACGTGGGGCATTGCCATGGCAATACTCTTCTCGGCAGCAGCGGCATACTTGGGGTTGAAAGTGGGACAGGTATTCGAAGCCGCCATCCCCATCGCCATCATTGCCGTGGGAGTGTCTGGAGCCGCCAAGCGTAAAAGCGCATTGGGCGAAAACGTCATCATCCAGTCCATCGGAGCATGTTCGGGCGTTATCGTAGCCGGAGCCATCTTCACCCTTCCGGCACTTTACATTCTTCAGGACAAGTATCCGGAAATGACGGTCGACTTCTTCCAGATGTTCATCAGCTCTTTGCTGGGAGGTATCCTTGGTATCCTGTTTCTCATTCCTTTCCGCAAGTATTTCGTAAGCGAGAAGCACGGCGAATATCCTTTTCCCGAAGCCACCGCCAGCACGCAGGTGCTGCTTTCGGGCGAAAAGGGAGGAAGCCAGGCGAAACCGTTGCTCTTTGCCGGACTCATCGGCGGTCTGTACGACTTTATCGTAGCTACCTTCGGGTGGTGGAACGAAAACTTCACCACTCGCGTGTGTGGCTGGGGCGAAACGATTGCCGACAAGGCGAAGCTGGTGCTTAAAATCAATACCGGAGCAGCGGTCTTGGGGCTGGGGTATATCGTAGGGTTGAAATATGCCGCCATTATCTGCGCCGGCTCGCTCGCCGTATGGATTATCATCGTGCCGGGCATCGCAATGCTGTGGGGTGACCAGATATTGAACGCCTGGAATCCGGCTATCACGCAGACCGTAGGCTCGATGTCGCCCGAAACCATCTTCGCCGAATACGCCAAGAGTATCGGCATCGGAGGCATCGCCATGGCGGGCATTATCGGCATCGTGCGCTCGTGGAGCATCATCAAGAGTGCCGTAGGGCTTGCCGCCAAAGAGATGAAAGGCAAGAAGGCAGATGCCGGCGTGGTGCGCACACAGAAAGACTTGTCGATGAAAATCATCGCCATCGGGTCGATTGTCACCATTATCCTTGTGGCGCTGTTCTTCTATTTCGATGTGATGCAAGGCAATTTGCTGCACACCGTTGTAGCGATAATCCTTGTGGCAGGCATCTCGTTCCTGTTCACCACGGTAGCCGCCAATGCCATTGCCATCGTGGGTACCAATCCCGTATCGGGCATGACACTGATGACCCTGATTCTGGCATCGGTGGTGATGGTTGCCGTAGGGCTGAAAGGTGCTACGGGCATGGTTGCGGCATTGGTTATGGGAGGCGTGGTATGTACCGCCCTCTCGATGGCAGGCGGCTTCATTACCGACCTGAAAATCGGCTATTGGCTGGGAAGCACGCCCGCCAAGCAACAGACGTGGAAATTCCTGGGCACACTGGTATCGGCTGCTACCGTAGGCGGCGTTATCATGATATTGAACAAGACCTACGGATTCTCTTCGGGCGCACTTGCCGCACCGCAAGCCAATGCCATGGCTGCCGTTATCGACCCGCTGATGAACGGTGTGTCAGCTCCGTGGCTGCTCTATGGTATCGGTGCCGCACTGGCATTGGTGCTGACTTATTTCAAAGTCCCGGCACTTGCCTTTGCCTTAGGTATGTTTATCCCCTTGGAGCTGAACCTGCCGCTTATTGTAGGCGGTGCCATCAACTGGTACGTCACCACCCGTAGCAAGGACGAAGCGGTCAATGCGGCGCGTGGAGAAAAGGGCACTTTACTGGCTTCGGGCTTCATAGCCGGCGGTGCACTGATGGGTGTGATAAGTGCCGCGATGCGTTTCGGAGGCATTAATCTGGTGAACGAGGCGTGGCTGGAAAACCCGATGAGCCAAGTGGTATCGCTCATTGCATACGCACTCCTTATTATATATTTAGTAAAAGCGAGTATGAACATCAATAAAGTTGACTAGATGACAAGGTACTAGGTACTAGGTTTTAGATACCATTAGCAAAACTATTCAAAGCCTAGTCCCTAGTCACCTAGTCCCTAGTACCTAGTCACCTAATAAAAAATAAAACACCATGAAAAAGTTAGCATTAATGAGTTTACTCTTTGTTTCTACGCTGCTTGCGGCGCAGGAACCAGTCAAAATCAAGTTGTGGCAAAACGGCGCGCCCAATGACAACGGCATGACCAGCCAAGTGGAAAAAGGTCCGCTCTATGTAGCAGAACCGACCATCGAAGTCTATCCCGCTAAAGAAAGCAACGGACTTGCCATCGTGATGTGCCCGGGAGGTGGATACAGTCATCTCGCCATGAACCACGAAGGGCATGATATGGCAAACTGGTTCAACAGCCAAGGCATTACATACGCTGTACTGACCTACCGTATGCCTAACGGAAACAATGAAGTCCCCCTGAGCGATGCCCAACAGGCACTCCGCATCATGCGCCAGCATGCAAAAGAATGGAACATCCAAAAGCTGGGCATCATGGGTGCCTCGGCAGGCGGACATCTGGCAAGCACCGCCGCAACCCATTTTACAGACGCAGAGACACGTCCCGACTTCCAGATTCTGTTCTATCCAGTCATTACGATGGATCCTGCTTACACTCACATGGGTTCTCACGACAACCTGTTAGGAAAGAATCCTTCAAAAGAACTCGAACAAAAGTACTCGAACGAACTGCAAGTCACACCCGAAACTCCTCAGGCATTCATCATGCACAGCAGCGATGACGGTGCCGTACCCGTAGCCAACAGCGTGAACTATTATACGGCACTGGTGAAAAACGGTGTCTCGGCAAGCCTGCATACCTATCCCGTCGGCGGACACGGCTGGGGATTCCGCGACAGCTTCCCTTACAAACGCCAATGGACCGGTGAGCTGGAGAAATGGCTGCGTGAACTCGACCGCTAAACATACAGAAGCTGGCTGGAAGGAAAATTCTCTTTCCGCCAGCTGTTTTTTCGGTACTTTTCTGTAATTTTGCAGGCGATTTACTTACTTTACAATTTTAACAACTTAACATAGCAAAAATGGGTGGTTTTTTCGGAACAGTCTCTATGGCTGAATGTGTGACCGATTTGTTTTACGGTACGGATTACAATTCGCACTTGGGAACCAAACGTGCAGGGATGGCTACTTACGATGAAACATCGGGTTTCGCAAGGTCGATTCATAGTATAGACAATTCGTACTTCCGTACCAAATTCGAGTCGGAGTTATCAAAGTTTAAGGGCAAATCGGGTATCGGCGTTATCAGTGATACCGACCCACAACCCATTATGATTAATTCACATCTGGGACGGTTTGCGATAGTGACGGTCGCCAAAATCAATAATATCTCCGAACTGGAGAAAGAATTGCTGGATGCCAATATGCACTTTGCCGAAATGAGTATGGGGAAAACCAACCCTACCGAGCTGGTAGCATTGCTCATCGTGCAAGGAAAAAATTTCGTCGAGGGCATCGAAAACGTATATGCCAAGGTGAAAGGCTCGTGCTCGATGCTGCTTCTTACCGAGGATGGTATCATCGCTGCCCGTGACCGGCTGGGACGGACGCCCATCATCATCGGAAAGAAAGAGGGCGCATATGCCGTGACCAGTGAGTCGTGCAGCCTGCCCAACCTTGATTTCGAGATAACCGGCTACGTGGGACCGGGCGAGATAGTCCGTGTGCGTGCCGGAGGCGTAGAGCAGCTGCGCAAGCCCAACGAGGAGATGCAGGTATGCTCCTTCCTGTGGGTGTATTACGGCTTCCCCGTGTCGTGCTACGAGGGGCGCAACGTAGAAGAAGTGCGCTTCAAGAGCGGTTACGAGATGGGACGTACCGATGAGTCGGAAGTGGACTGCGCCTGCGGCATTCCCGATTCGGGTGTAGGCATGGCGTTGGGCTATGCCGAGGGCAAAGGCGTACCTTATCACCGTGGCATTGCCAAGTACACTCCTACCTGGCCGCGCAGCTTCACACCCAGTAACCAGGAGATGCGCTCGCTGGTGGCAAAAATGAAACTCATCCCCAACCGTGCCATGCTGCAAGGCAAACGGGTGTTGTTCTGCGATGACTCCATTGTGCGTGGCACCCAGTTGCGCGACAACGTGAAAATCCTCTACGACTATGGTGCCAAGGAAATCCACATGCGTATCGCCTGCCCGCCGCTGATTTACGGCTGTCCGTTCATCGCCTTTACCTCGTCGAAGAGCGACATGGAACTGATTACTCGCCGCATTATCGAAGAGATAGAGGGTGACGGTAATGCGAAATTAGACCGCTATGCCACTACCGGCTCACCCGAGTACAATGAACTGGTAGAACGTATCCGTGCGCGATTTGGTCTCACATCGTTGAAATTCAATACGCTGGAGACGCTGATAAACGCCATAGGCTTGCCCAAGTGCAAGGTCTGCACGCATTGCTTCGACGGTTCGAGTCGCTTCTGATTTCCCTTTTCTCACCAATTGGCAATGGATAATTGACCATTATTCTAAGCCGGAGTAGTTGTCAATTGTCTGTTGTCATTGTCATTACCGTTGTGATGCAACTATAATGGATACGGGGGGCATATATATGCACACACGGACGGATATAGTTGCATATTTCCGAGTGGCTATAATTACCTGCCAAATCTGCGTTAATCCGCGAAAATCTGTGTTTTCAGAGCTTGTCGTATATTATTGATTACTTATCGACGGTTCAGAACGCTTCTGTCATGTTGAAGTAGAACAGGTTCTGGCGGTTGATGAAGTTGCGCCCGAAGTCGAGGCGGACGTTCATGCGCGGCTGCACTTCGATGCGCAGGCCCAAGCCGGCGTTGGGCAACACGCCTTCTATCTTCACCGGATTAGGACCCATGAATCCGGCTCCTCCCCAGGCTACGAAGCCCAAGTGGTGGACGATGCGCTTCAGCCAGTTGCTGCGGTCGGTGTTGAACATCTGGCGGTATTCCACCAGTGCCACGTGGCCGCTCTTGTCGCGGTATTGCCCCATGTAGTATCCGCGCAGGTCGAACGGTGTACCGCTCAGCACGTATTTGTTCAGTGGAATGTTGTTGCCGAATACGTTCTTGGTCTGTACCGTCCAGGCGAGCACTTTCCGTTCGCCTACCGACTTGTATTGGCGGTAATCCAGCTCGAAGCGGTAGAAATCGTTGTCACTTCCCAGCCATTTCTGGTACAGCAGTCCACGAATGTCGAAGTACAGCCCTCGGTAAGGGTTGGCAGGAATGTCACGCGTGTCGTAGGTGACGAGGAAGCCGATGCCCGAGCTGAAGTTTTTGTAGCCCGATTCGGTACCTCCGGCGCGCACGTAATCTGCTTGGTGTGCCAAATGCTTTGCCGGACTGCTTATCTTGTCGTAGTTCAGGTCGATTTGCGGACCGATAAACCAGTCGGTCTCCTTGATGCGGAACAGAAACCAGGGGTTTATCTGTACACCACTGTAGCGGTATTGGCTGGTACTGTCACTCCGCTCGTAATTTTTGTTGGTAGAATAGCCCACGCCGTAGAAGTTCTCTTGCGTGTTTTTGTAAGTGAATTGTCCGAAGATGCGGAAGCGGTCGTTCTTGAAAAACAGTTGGGGCTTTACTTGGATATTCAGTCCGCCTTTGAAGATGAATGCCATGGCAAAGGGGAGTACTGAGCGGCGCATGGTAGTGTCTTTGGGATTCATGCGGAACGTCATCAGTGCACTTCCGCCTACCAGAAATCCGAAGTCTGGGCTGAAGCTGGGTCCTCCCAATATATTGTAATGGAAGTTTCGTCGTGCTACCTTCTGGCGGTGCAGTTCTTTCTTGCTCAGAGTCATTGGCGGGGAAAGCGTGTCGGCAGGAAGCTGGAGGGTGTCCGTCTCTTGGGCAAAGCCGAGCGATGCCGTCAAGCACAGGATGCAGAGTGTAATCAGTTTTTTCATATTCAAAATGTTATCAGTCGCAAAGGTATAAAAACTTGGGCACTTGGAGGCTTAAAATTAGAGGAACTTAATTAAGTTTGTGGTCTTGTATGGCTTTTTAATGGTCTCGGTATAGCTTTTTAACTTCGTATGTTTGGCGGTATGCCGGCTATTTTCTACTTTTACATCACTAATCATTGCTAAAAATTTAACTTAAAAGATTATGACAGTAATAGAACGTTTTTTGAAGTACGTTTCTTTCGACACTCAGTCGGACGAGAATGCCGGTGTGACACCCAGCACTCCCGGACAGATGGTGTTCGCCAAATATTTGCAATCGGAATTGGAAGCATTAGGGCTAGAGGAAATCTCACTCGACGAGAACGGTTACCTTTTTGCTACCCTTCCGGCTAATGTGGACCGTGATATCCCTACCATTGGTTTCATCGCTCACATGGATACCAGTCCCGATATGTCGGGTGCGGATGTACGTCCGCGAATTGTGGCCGATTACCAAGGTCAGGATATACCCTTGTGTGAGGAAGAAGGTATCGTGTTGTCACCCGGACAGTTTCCCGAATTGCTCGACCATATAGGCGAGGACTTGATAGTGACTGACGGGCGAACCCTGCTGGGAGCCGATGATAAGGCAGGCATTGCCGAAATCGTAGGGGCAATGGCTTATCTGAAGGAGCATCCCGAAATCAAGCATGGAAAAATCCGCATCGGTTTCAATCCTGACGAGGAAATCGGACTGGGAGCGCACAAGTTCGATGTGGAGAAGTTCGGATGCAAATGGGCATACACGATGGACGGAGGCGAAGTGGGCGAGCTGGAGTTTGAGAATTTCAATGCGGCTTCGGCAAAGGTGCAGGTAAAAGGTCTGAACGTGCATCCTGGATATGCCAAAGGCAAGATGGTCAATTCGTTGCTGGTAGCAAACGAGTTCGTGTCCTTGCTCCCTGATGCCGAAACTCCTGCCACGACCGAAGGCTACGAAGGTTTCTTCCACCTGATAGGTATGGAAGGAGAGGTGGAACATACTACGGTTTCGTACATTATCCGCGACCATGACCGTGTGAAATTTGAGGCACGCAAGGCGCTGATGAAAGTGTGTGCCGACAAGCTGAACGAAAAATACGGAGCGGGTACGGTAACGGTAGAGGTGAAAGACCAATACTACAACATGCGCCAGCAGGTAGAGCCGCTGATGCACATCATTGATATCGCTTTTGCTGCCATGCAGGAGGCAGGTGTGGAGCCGAAAGTGAAAGCTATCCGCGGAGGTACGGATGGTGCCCAGCTCTCGTTTAAAGGCCTGCCCTGTCCAAACCTCTTTGCCGGCGGCTTGAACTTCCACGGGCGTTACGAGTTTGTGCCCATACAGTCTATAGAGAAAGCCATGAAGGTGGTAGTGAAGATTGCCGAGCTTACCGCTAGGCGGTATTGATTTTGTTAATTATGCGAATCAGGAGTATAACTATGTTTAACTCCTGATTTGTTGATAAAAAAATCGGTTAATCTGTGGTGATGACCTTAATAATAAACCTTAACATGAAAAACAGATGAAAACAACTCCATTTACAGAGAAACACATCGCGCTTGGCGCAAAGATGCACGAATTTGCGGGCTACAATATGCCTATCGAATATTCTGGAATCATTGACGAACATCTTACGGTGTGCAACGCCGTGGGCGTGTTCGACGTCTCACACATGGGCGAATTTTGGGTGAAAGGTCCTTATGCGCTCCAGTTTATCCAAGATATTACTTCGAACAATGCGGCTGTGCTCACGCCGGGTAAGGTACAATATACATGCTTTCCCAATGAAACCGGGGGGATCGTCGATGACTTGCTGGTGTATTGCTATGAACCGGAAAAGTATATGCTGGTGGTAAATGCCGCCAACATCGGGAAAGACTGGGACTGGTGTGTATCGCACAACCGTGCCGGTGCTGAACTGGAAAACGCTTCCGACCGTATGGCACAACTTGCCGTACAGGGACCGAAAGCTTTGTCTGTGTTGCAGAAACTGACCTCGGTAAATCTGGCAGAGATACCCTATTATCATTTCTGTGTGGGCGATTTTGCCGGAGTACCGCAAGTGATTCTCTCGAATACTGGCTATACCGGAGCCGGAGGCTTCGAACTTTATTTCTATCCGCAAGATGCGATACACATTTGGGACGCTATCTTCGAGGCTGGAGCCGAGTTCGGCATCAAGCCTGCCGGATTGGGCGCACGCGACACATTGCGCTTAGAGATGGGTTTCTGTCTGTACGGCAATGACATCGATGATACCACATCGCCCCTCGAAGCCGGACTGGGGTGGATTACAAAGTTTGTAGAAGGCAAGGATTTCCCCAATCGTGCAGCACTCGAAAAGCAGAAAGCCGAAGGTGTTACCCGCAAGCTGGTAGGTTTTGAGATGGTAGACCGCGGCATCCCGCGCCACGGCTATAAGTTGGCGGATGCCGATGGAAATGAAATCGGACATGTCACTTCGGGCACCATGTCGCCTACTCGCAAGATAGGTATCGGTTTGGGCTATGTACAAACCGCTTTCTCGAAACCCGGTACGGAAATCTATCTGGACAACCGCGGGCGGAAGCTGAAAGCACAAGTCGTGAAGCCGCCTTTCCGCAAGTGATGTTTTCACCGCAGAGAATGTATAATTACTGTTTTTCGATTTACGAAGTAAACTAAGAAGCTGTTTTGAATTTCTCCAAAAAGTTTTTCTTGGCTTGATGTATCC
>ERZ857521.612-NODE-612-length-51338-cov-28.978433_pt1 | contig 51338 bp, 42 predicted proteins | sample MGYA00519701_ERZ857521 | MGnify/ENA primary metagenome ERZ857521 (study PRJEB31778, sample SAMEA3449346) | human gut metagenome | biome: human gut; feature: human-associated habitat; material: faeces | place: United Kingdom | collected 2010/2012 ...
GAACTTTTAATGCTAAACTTATCAAAGAACTATTTGGCATAGTGGCAGAAGCCGCCTAGCCGATATGTTGAATTCTTAACGGACTATTAAAAATTATCAAGTGGTATTTTATTTATCATTTCATCATAGACCTTTGTTTCTTGGTCATGTTTCTTTATTGGTACTGCACCGAAAGTGATTATATCTGGTACAGGCGTATGATGGTTGAGCCATCTATGATTTTTGATGTGCTACTGTTATGCCCTCTTATTATTATTTCGGTGCCTTTTGTAATAATGTACAATCTACTTGTGTTTTTATTCAAATAATTTCCTTATCTTTGTTCCGTTATAAGGTACTTAGAGCATTCTATTCTTGATATCTCTTTTTCTTCCCCCTCTTATTTGACAATAAATTAAAGCGCATTTCAATATAAATCTATAGCTGTATTTAAGCATATCTATTACATCTTCTCATAGGTGTTATAGATGTCATTCAATATATTTATTTTCATTATTCATTTAATCATTTTATTATGGAACAGGTATTAATTGGTCAGAATGCCGGCATCATCTGGCATATTCTTAATGGTAAAAAGAGTGTTGAAGTTGCACATCTTAAGAAGGAGTCCAAACTTTCAGAGGCTGAGTTCTGGGCAGCTATCGGATGGTTGTCGAAGGAAGATAAACTTACTTTCTCTACAGAGAAGGTAGGTAAGAAAACAGTGAAGACATATTCTTTGAAAGACTGACTCATCGTGTGATTATGCTGTAGGCTTGCCTTATTCCTGATGGGATAGGCAAGCTTTTTGTGAAATGGATTTTACAACGCTAAACGCTCATATTATCCTATTCTGATTTCGTCACATAATCAAAATTTATTATATTTGTCCCAAAACATACAAATCACCATATATGGATAATAAATTTGATCTTGTTGAAAAATATAATATTGATGTGGATGTTTATCTTGGCATGGATGGTACAACTTCAGTCGGGAAACTTCCCGACAATCGCCTTACTAAGGAATTCCTTCGCCTTTATTTCATGGGACATATAACGAAGGTATGGAAAGAATGGCCACATGATATCTATTATGCCTTGGCGGAAAACGGTAAGAAGATCTATTTATCAAAAACTGCCATTACTGCTTGGGATATTGAGAAGATAATGAAAGATAAACGTGGTGGAAAAAGGGCTGGAGCTGGTTCCAAACGTAAGACCGGTTTTGTGACATCGACATTAAGAGTGCCGGATTGTTTGAAGGAAAATTTCAAGTGCTATATCGATATGTTCACTCAGTACACTAAAGCTGACGAAGAGAATATTCCGTATTTTACAGATGAAGATAAAAGACTGGAAACTATCAGGGATATGTTGAGTGTTCTTAAACATGAGGAACACATGATATATGAACGCCGGAGAAGATTAGCTAAAGAAGAGGAGAACAAGCACCAGCTTAAACTCTTCGGTGATGAAAACCTGTAATTGGAGTATTTATGATGGAATACGTAAATCGTAAATAGAACTGAATCAATTCTTTAATTGACACAGTTCTATTTACGGTCTCTTTGAATCCATAATCTAATGTTTTTTGTTATGTTCTATTAACTCCAAAGCTATTTGAAAGGCATCTTTCTTATCTTCCCATGGTAAACGCTCTTCCACTTGAATGTCCGGTGCAATTCCTTCCCCTTCGCTCCACGTTGTTCCATCTGGTAAAAGATACGGGATTTCTGTTGCTAACTTGAATTCAATGCCATGCGAGGTTTTAAAATTAAATGCCATACTACCGCAATCACCCCCGGTACGTCTGCCTATTACCGTCACATTAGGCTGCCCTTTCAATATAGCAGCCAATATTTCGCCTCCTGAAGAAGTGAATTCATCTGTCAGGACTAACAGTTTGCCCCGATAGCATCGTGAGGTATCTGATTTTATGATCATATCCCCCATGGTAACAGGTTCTGTAACGAGATATGAAGCAATATTTAGGACATTCCTTCTCACTCCGCCTTGATTGTTTTGCAGATTCAAGATGAGATAAGGACATTTGAATGTACTATCAACCTGACTATAAAAATATTCCACGCTTCCGGAAAAGAAATGAGGAATTCTAATATAACCTATGTTATCCAATCTTTTCAGTGCCTTTGCCAACAATAGAGACACTTTTGGGCTCATGCCTTGCGAAGATAATTTTACACTATCTTTCGCTACTCCTTGAGGCTTTTTTTGCTCATCCTCATCTTTGTAAAGAGGAATAGTTACTTCAAAGACAGAGTCGCCACGCAACACGGTCACTCGTTTACAAGTATCTGCATAAGAAGAGAGCACACCTACTGCTGCAAGTTTTTTCCTTGTTTGATAAGTAGAGCCAAACGTGTATTTCAATTTTTCTTTCATATAATCTGCCGTGGCGATACCGTCGATGGCAATAATCAAATCTTTTTTCCGCAGGTTCTTTCTGTCCTTTGAGACCCATACAGAATCATTCCGCGTCACCAATGAGAAGTTACTGCTATGAAATGAGAAAAAAGGATAGGTATGCATATTCTCCAAGCTAGCCAAATACTCCAACAGGATTTGTCCGTATTGTTGTGCATTTTCCACTTTCGAGACTTTCTCCGCGTATTCGGCATTCAGTTTCTGTAAATCAATCTTTTTTCGATGGGCTATTTCCTGATAATTGTCGTTCACGATTTGGGTTATCTCGTTGAAATTCTCTTTGCACTGCATGGGGGACAAACTGAGTTCTGAGATATAACTCAATTGAGGTTTGCGTACAATCTTGAACCATAAATCATAATACTCATAGAATTTCCGAATGCATAAAGCCATGACTACCAATGAAAGAATTACCCCCAAGCAGGAAAGCAAAATAAAAAAACTGAGTCAACTTTCATTTTTCACAAAAATATGTACCTTTGTCACCAATCAATTTTAAAATATCGAACTAATGTCGGCACACACAGTCTGGGAGAAAGAATTTGAGGAGTTGTTCAAGAAGAATTACTCCAAGCTCTTTTATTATGCGTTGGACTGGGTGGAAGATTCCGAAGTAGCAAAAGATATTGTCAGCGAACTGTTTGGTGATACCTGGAGGCGTTATGAGCGCTTGCGCAATGAGCGGATTGAAGCCTACCTTTACAGGTCGGTGCATAATCTGTGCATTAACTATCTGCGTGACAAACAGGTAGAGATGAAATACCAACAGGAAGTGATTGAAAAACGTGAAAACGTGATAGGTGGGGATGTGGATACCCATGAAGAGCAGTTGCAGGTTATAGATGAGGTGATGGACAGTCTTGGTCCGCAGACCCGTATGATTTTTGAACAATGTCATTTTGAAGGCCGTAAATATCAGGAAGTGGCAGAAATGCTGAACATAAGCGTAAGTGCCGTGCACAAGCATATGAACAAGGCCTTTACCATGTTTCGGAAAGCTTTTGAGTTAAAAAATAAGAATAAGGGGTAACCATTTCAATACATAAGGTGTTATATAGGTATGATGAATGAAGAACAAGACATACACAAACAACCGTCATCACCGGATATGCTGAACTCCGACAGTCTGGATACGGACAAGGATGATGACTCTCTGGCTTCCGAACTTACGGACGAGGAAAAAGAGTCGTATGTCATGCTGGCAAAAATGGCTCGTATGCGTCATAAGACTCCATGCCCCGATGTGGATGAAACGTGGAAGCAGTTCAGCAGGCAACAGATTCAGACTTCTGGCAGAACGCATGCCTACAAGTGGCAGATTGCTCTGGCAGCCCTGTCGGGTGCCGCGGCCATGCTGGTTGGCATCTTGCTATATAACCATTTCGCCTTGCCGTCATCTTCAGCCGAAGACCTGCACGTAATAGCGATGAATTATGACGAGACGCGGCAACAGATATTGCTGCAGGACGACAGCGAACTGTTTGACATCTCGTTGCAGGATTCATTATCCTTTCAGCCGGTGGCACAGTCTCAAGGCAAGCATGCAGTTTCTTCTTCCATGAAGAATAAAAAAGGTGAAGGCAAAATGCAGAAACTCTCTACTCCCCGCGGCATGGATTTCAAGGTAATTCTGTCCGACGGTTCCGAGGTGTGGCTCAACGCCGAGAGCAGTCTGGAATTTCCATCGGCCTTTACAAGTAAGGAACGTCGCGTCAACCTTAAAGGTGAAGCTTATTTCAAGGTGGCCCGCAACGAGCAGAACCCCTTTATCGTTACCACAGACAAGATGCAGGTGCGTGTGCTCGGAACAGAGTTTAACTTCAGAAGTTATGTTTCGGAGCTTTCGCATGTGTCTCTGGTAAGCGGATCGGTAGAAGTATATACTCCCGACGGAAAAACTCCCGAGGTGACTTTGAAGCCGGGACAAGACGCATCTTTGGATGCGGCCGGACAGATACAGGTGCGTGAGATAGATACGTATTCCGTGTGCCAGTGGGTAAACGGCTTTTTCTATTTCGACAACAGTTCGCTGGTTGACATTCTTCGTGAGCTGGGACGCTGGTATAATCTGGGAGTCGTTTTCCGTTCTTCGGACCTGATGAGGCAGAAAATGCATTTCAGTGCTTCGCGTCACGATGATATCGGGCATACGCTTGAAAACCTCAACCGTCTTCGCAAGGTGCGTGTCAGTCTCGAAGGCAATAATCTGGTAGTGAATAAGTATTGATAAAAACAGCTGGTTCAGATATCTGTCGGCTCATCGGTTCCCGGTGAGCCGTCTTTTTTTATAAGCCGGTTTCAGTCCGGCTCTTGAAAAATTTTTGTTCCGGGTATATTTTTTTGAGAAAAGGGGGTGACCATTTTCAGGACTTGCGTGTTATTAATAACAAAAAGCTTGATGAGAAACGGATAGGTACGCCATTAAAGACAGGTAATGGCTGTATCCGGTAACATTATGGTATTATTTATTATTAACCGTTAAACAAATGCGCTATGCAAAATTTATGCAAAGAGAAAGAAAAAGCTAGGGGGAGATGGTTCCTGCTACTGTTGGGCTGTTTGTTTTCCATTAACGCAATGATGGCACAGCCGGATGTGAATCCAAAAAACATTACTTATCAGTGTAAGAATGAACAGTTGTCGAAAGCGCTCCGGCAGGTGGAACGTTTGTCGGGCTACTACAAGATTCAGTTTGCCTACGAAGATGTCGGGAAATATACTGTGAGTGTAACACTCAAGGATGTTACGGTTCAGACGGCCTTGTCAGAACTGTTGCAGAATACGGATTTGAACTATGAAATAGATAACCGCTTTATACATGTGTTTCGTGTTGCGGCAGAGCGGAAACTGAAGCAGTCATTATCGGGCTCTGTCAACGGACAGGTAGTTGACGAGCACGGTGAGCCTCTGATTGGAGTTACCGTAAGGGTTTTGGGAACGAACGAAGGTACAATTACCGATTTGAACGGAAACTTTTCGCTCAGTTCGGGAGATAAGAAGTCGGTGAAGCTTCTTCTTTCCTATATCGGGAAAAATGATAAGGAAGTAACTGCCTCGTCGGGCAAATCATTGAAGGTTATTATGGTAGATGACAGTCAGCTGCTTAGTGATGTGGTGGTTACCGGTTATCAGACTCTTTCGCGGGAAAGAAGTGCCGGTTCTTATGGAATCATCAAAGGCGACGCTGTCAGTAGCAAAATCGGCTTGACGGGAAGCATCATACAGAGCCTTGAAGGTTTGGCTACCGGTTTGAGCGTAAACATGAGCGAGGGGGCCGACAAATATATTGTTCGTGGAATTACTTCTGTATATTCAAATCGTTCTCCTCTGTTTGTTGTTGATGGTATGCCTTTGGAGGAAGATCAGGTGGAAACCTTGCTTAATGGAAATGACATTGAAAACGTCACGTTGCTGAAAGACGCAACGGCTGCCTCCATTTGGGGTTCTCAAGCAGCCAATGGTGTAGTGGTTATTACTACCAAGAAAGGGCAGAAAAGTAACAAAACCCATATCTCATACGACGGTTCATTTACTTATATCGGAAAGCCCGATTACGGATACATGAAGATGATGGACGGCGCTACCTTTATGAAGAATGCGCAGGAAATTTTTGACATTTATTCAGAAGTATATGATTATGACTATGTTTCTACTACAGCGACAAGTTATGGTTCAGATCCCTTTGTATTACCTCACGAACGTTACATGTATGCTTATAAGATGGGGAAAATCTCCATGGAAGAACGGGATGCGGCATTGGCACGTTTGGCGGCACAGGATGGACGGAAAAGTTACGAAGACAACTTTATGAGTGACAAATGGATGACCCGTCACACCATATCATTGAGCGGAGGAACAGACAAGCAGAATTTTTATGTGTCGCTGGGATATATTGGCGAACAGGGAACCTTAAAGGATATGAACAATCGTTTTACGTTCAATATCAAGCAGAATTTTAACCTGACACCATGGCTGAAGTGGGATTATACGGTGAATGGTGTATACGGAAGTCTGAACAAGAAAGTAGAGCCTTGGACCTATACGGCCATATATCGTGATTTGCCATACGCTACCTTCTATGACGAGAATGGAGAAGCTGTCGACTGGGCTGTTTATTACGTTGCCGATGACAAGCGTGAAAAGGCGGAAGAGCTGACTAACATTGATACGAGCTTTTTCCCGGTAGATGATCTTAACAGTTCCAGTAGCAAGCAAATCAGTACCAATCTGCGTGTAAATACCGGTCTGACTTTCTCTCTGTTGAAAGGCTTGCGGTATGAAACACGTTACCAGTACAGTCGCTTTCATACCAAGACTGAAACATTTCTTCCACAGGAAACGTATGCGGTGCGCGAAGAACGTCTGCAGGCGACCGATGCTAATACACTGGAATGCGTATTACCGGCAAAGGGCGGACACTTTACCTTGGACAACGGTCTGGTTACTGACTGGACATTCCGTAACCAGCTTACTTATGACGGTGATTTTCAGGATGGGAAGCATCAGATAACAGCTTTGTTGGGTACAGAGTTGCGTGAGTATGTCAGTACAACCTATAATTCCTTTGTGCGGGGATATGATATGCAGACCATGCTTGGAACGGATTATGACATTTATGCCTTGCGCAATTATATCAGCAATCCTGTTTACGGTGAATCAAACGGCTTTTCTTACAGATACTTCTCACAGAATGAAATCATGCGGCGCTATTTCTCTCTCTATGGTAACGCTGCCTATACTTTCGATCACAAGTATGTGCTGAATGCCAGCCTGCGTATGGATCAGTCAAACCTTTTCGGCAGTGATCCCGATACCCAATACAAGCCTATCTGGTCTGTCGGTCTGGCATGGAAAATTTCGGAAGAGCGTTTTATGGACCGTTATGATTGGCTTAACAGCCTGACATTGCGTGCCACTTACGGTTTTGCCGGTAACTCTCCCGACCCGGGCATGGGTGGAAAGTACGACATCCTGAGTGCGACGAGCAGTCCCTGGTTTGAAGAAAGCGGTTATGACATTTCTACTCCAGCCAACAACAAGCTTACGTGGGAGAAAACCCGTACGTATAACTTAGGATTTGACCTCTCTGTATTGAATCATCGTTTGAATGTAACATTGGATTATTATGACAAGAAGACTACCGATTTGATTGCACCGATGTCACTAAATCCTACCTCAGGTTGGGCAATGGCTGTGGGAAATATCGGTTCTGTATCGAACAAAGGTCTGGAAATAAGTGTCAACAGTCATAATATCAAGTCGGACGACTTTAATTGGTACACCATTTTGACTTTCTCTCAAAATAAAAGCAAAGTGCTTAAATTGGAAGTAGAAAGTACTGATGCAATTAATTTGATGCAAAAAAGGGTAGGTTATAGAGAAGGTTATCCTACTGGTCCATTGTTCTCATATTGTTATGCAGGTTTGGATGCGGAAGGTTTGCCACAGGCATACAATAAAGAGGGCGAATTGATTTCGGGCGATGATTTGTATACGCTTGATGAGGACGATGAAGTGTATTCCGGTACAACCATTCCGGTATATTACGGTGCCTTGACCAACCGGTTTGTTTACAAAGACTGGGAGCTTTCATTTATGTTCATTTATAATTTTGGAAATAAAATGAGAAAACAGTGTGTTGCAATAGGCAACGATAGTTCATTTAGCGGAAGACGTTTAACAGGTAATCTATATCGGGATTTTGATAAACGCTGGCGTCAATCAGGAGATGAGGCTTATACGGATATTCCTAGATATTCTGCATATTCCGAGGATTCGGATTTTATGCCGTATTATTATGCCGATCGTAATGTATTGGATGCGTCTTATATCAAATTACGCGATTTGACACTTACATATCGTCTGTCTTCAGAACTTTGTCGTAAGTTTTATGCTGAAAGCGCCCGGATAAATCTGCAAATAGGCAATCTCTTCTATTGGGCAGCAAATAACGAAGGAATTGATCCGGAAGCATACGCATATTCGGGATTTTATAATAACTATCAGGAGAAGTTTGGTCCGACCTATTCGGTAGGAGTAAACATTAATTTCTAAACAAATTAGTAATGAATATGAAAAAGATAGCATATATAGCAGCGGGCTGTCTGTTGCTTTCTGCAAACTTACTTTCGGGTTGCGACAGCTTTTTAGACGAGGCCCCACGCGGAAAGGCCATAGCTACTTCCGTAAATGAGTACAACGGTATGTTTAATACCACACTGTTTATGAGTCTGAGCTTAAGTCATGATTATTATGCGTTTTGGAGAAGTGACGACCTGATATTTACACCAGACTGCTATTCGCAGTTGGATATGAATACATTTTATGGCTCATCAATAAAAAATGCGTTCCAATACAAACAGGAAGTATACCGTGGCGACCAGGAAAGTTCGGAATGGGTAGAGCCTTATAAACAGATTTATGTGTTCAATTCCATTGTAAACGGAGTGATGAGTGCCACCGGCAGCGAAAAGGAAAAGCTCTATTTGCAGTCGGAAGCACGCGTCAGTAGGGCTTACATGCACTTCCTGCTGGCACAATGGTTTGCCCTGCCTTATGACGAGAGTTATGCCGAAACAGAATTGACTGTTCCGTTGGTGACGGAAGCTAATACTTCGGTTATGAATTACCGGCGTGCCACCATGAAAGAGATGTATGATTTCATCACTACCGAAATGGAGGAATCCTGCCCTAATCTGGAAGACCGTGTAGACCACCGGATGCGGGTATACAAACCTACCGGTTACGGACTGATGGGTAAGGTGTATTTCCTGATGGGGAAATATGACAAGGCGCTTACTGCCTTGCGTACCGCTTATGAACTGTTGCCGAAAAGTGCTGCGGTAGTTTATCTGTTGGATTACAATGAGCTGATGCGTCCTTATGGCTACCGTGAGCTGACGGCGGATGAACTGGATAGTGATATGGATATCTTGCCATATCTGTTCAGCAGCAGTCAGGTATTGTGGTGCAAACAGACTACAATGATGAACTCTTATTACTTTGTATATGGTGATCAAATTACCTTTTATCTGAATCCTGAATTTTATGCGTTGTATGACGAATATGACCTGCGCCGGAATCTGATTTGTACGGTCAACAGAGAAGGAACTCCGTTGACTTATCCTTATCCCGGCTTTCTTGGTGATAAAATCAATCTTGGACTTAACCTGCCCGAGGTATATCTGATGCTGGCAGAATGTGAGGCACGTGTGGGCAGTGAAGATAATGCACGTCAGATATTGGCCGACTTCCGTAAGTACCGTGTGTTGCCGGGACATGAAGAGGTTCCTTCATCTGTTAATACCAAGGACGATTTGATCCGCTTTTGCATAGACGAAATTAATCGTGAGTTTATGGCTACGGGGTATCGCTGGTATACAGTCCGTCGTTTGTGGAATGATCCTTTGTTCCAGGATATGAAACCTGTTACTCATTTTGACGGTGAGCAAACCTTCACATTGGATGAGAGCGGACTGAAAACAGCGATTCCTGAAACGGTTCTTGAATGGAACGAGTCATGGAGAGGACAGTAATAATCTATTTTTAACAAACATAAAACTATGAAATCTTTAAGGTTAGTGGCGTATGCCACTTTGGTAGCAGGCTGGGTAGCTTGCTCCGCACAATCAGAAAATTCGGTTCTGCTTACAGGAAATGTTCCTGACTATCAAGGAAAGGGTGAGTTTATACTTGCACGGATGGGACAGTCTGACACCATCCCCTTGCAGGCAGACGGTTCTTTCTCGTATGAAGTAAAAAACTTGCAGAAGGCTGAAGAAGGGTCGCTTGTCTTAAACTATCTGAAAAACAAGAAGAGTGTTCATTGCTATCTGATACCGGGAGGAAAACTGGATGTTAAGATTACGGGTGCAGACGGTGAAATAACAATAGGTGATGCTACTGTTCCGGATTATAAGCTTACTGCCGTATTTACCGGTACGGGAAAGAAAGAATCTGATTATCTCAATACTCCTCCATTTTACAATTATGTATTCAAGAATGCAGATGGAACGCCTGTTACCTTTGAGAATTACATGAATCAGATTGCCGAACAGAAGCAGCGTATGCACAAGGCGTTGGAAGGCACATGCGAAGCTTTTGCAAAAGAGAAGACTGCCGAATTGGATTTGATGATGAATGATATGGAATTTATATATTATCGGCGGTTGAAAAATGACGGGAATGATGCCAGCAAAGATGCCGGTTTTATGGCTTTTGTTAATTCTATAGATTTGAATGACCCGAAGGTGAGTCCATATCTGTTGATTGAGGTGATAGATTTCCGGTTGGAGCAGTTGCCCGACTTGTATAAAGGTATGGATTATGGAATACGCTTCTTTAGTTATCTGCGTGACAACATAGCCAATAAGGAGTGGGCCGGGCAGGTTGCCGATAAGCGAATGACGCAGATGCTGTCGAATTCGGACGTTTCGGGACTTGCGAAAACGTTTGAGCTTTATCGGACAATTTCCGGCAAGAGTGAAGAGTTCAAAGAAAATGAAGCTATTTATAATTCGTTGGCCAAATTGTTGCCGGGTGTGAAGGCTACCGATTTTGAAATGCAGGACAAGGAAGGGAAGATTGTGCACTTCCTGGATGTGGTAGGAAAAGGCAAAGTAACCTATATCGACTTTTGGGCGACCTGGTGCGGTCCTTGCTGTCTGGAAATTCCTTTTGTGGAGAAAAAAGTGGAAAAGTATAAAGATAACCCGAACATTGAGTTTGTAAGCATTTCGTTGGATCGAGACAAGAAAGAGTGGCTTGATAAATTGGAGAAGGATAATTCGTCTTGGCAACAATACATCATTCCCGATAACTTTGAATCGGAATTTGCCAAAGAATATAATATCACGTTTATCCCTCGTTTTATGCTGTTTGATAAGGAAGGTAAGATTATTTCTATAGATGCTCCGCGTCCATCAGACGATGAGGCTTTTGAGGCACTGATAGCTCCGTATGTGAAGTAATTGTTTTTTTCTCTCTCAAAGAAACGCATGTGCGGAATCAATCTCCCGCTTTGTGCGTTTCTTTTTTTGCTAAGGTTTTTCAATCCCTTTGTAAAGTAACGTGAGTTCGAAATAAGAATAAATATATTTCAGTGATAATTAGGAACATAGCGATAAAAGTATTAAATTTATAGTGCTGAATTATAAGATTTAAACGATTACCACTATGTTTCCAGAGTCTAAAGTTACAGAGATTTATTGTATGGCCGATGATTTTTGCAAGGAATTTGCTTTGCAACAGGAAAAATATATGATTGAGGACAAGAAGACCAGGCATCGTAATAAACCCAACCGTATGAGTGATGCCGAGATTATGGTTATTTTAATCCTGTTCCACTCCGGTGGTTTCCGTTGTTTCAAACATTACTACAAGGAGTATGTCTGCAAACATCTGAAACACCTTTTTCCGCGTCAGGTTTCCTATAACCGTTTTGTGGAACTGGAGAAGGAAGTATTACTTCCCCTGACCATCTTCATCAAAAAAGTCCTGCTGGGAACCTGTACCGGTATCAGTTTCGTCGACTCCACTCCCTTGCGTGTATGTCGTAACCAAAGAATCCTGATTCATAAGACATTTAAAGGACTTGCCGAGCGTGGGAAATGTTCTATGGGATGGTTCTTCGGATTCAAGCTACATCTGATAATCAATGACAAAGGAGAGATACTCAATTTCATGTTCACGCCTGGAAACGTGGATGACCGGGAACCGTTGAAACAAGGCAAGTTTCTGGAAAACATCAAAGGAAAACTATGCGCAGACAAAGGATATATCGGTCAGGCTTTATTTGAGAACCTCTTCCTTAATGGCATACAGCTTGTCACTAAAGTTAAAAATAATATGAAGAACTCACTGATGAGTGTCGCTGACAAGATTCTGCTCAGAAAAAGAGCCTTGATTGAAACGGTCAATGACGAACTGAAGAACATAGCACAGATTGAACACTCAAGACATCGTTCATTCAATAACTTTATAGCCAACTCCTTGTCGGCTATCGCGGCATACTGTTTTTTTGAAAAGAAGCCCGCCATTGACGTGAATTTTGTCAATGACGGACAACTTGCTATTTTTTGATTTTATTTCGAACTCACGTTACTATAAGAGTATTTATTTTCATGAAACCTAATTAAACCATCTTGTTCAGTAAAACCCATAAGGTTTCGCTTTAAGGGTTCGTTTCTGTGGATTTTATACTTTCCTTCAATATACATACCTCTTATTCCACCGCCCTATTAAGGTATGTCGCAAAAGCTCCTTGTGCACCCTTTGAATAATCGGTATGAATTATTTTTCCGGTTGTCTTTCATTGGTCTTTTCTGCTGTCCGCTTCCTCATTCGAAGTCCGGTATACCCCGTCTGAGAGCCTTTGTTTTTGACGGCAAATTTATAAGGGGATAGTGGAAATGAAAGAGTTCCGGCTTCGAGCCTTTGCCCGGAAAAAATAACGATGTCGTCAGGTCTCCCCAACATTTTTCCCGTTCAAAACTTTTCTAATTCCACTTTCCCTGAAATGTCAATGCCGTAAAAAAAAGGCTCAAACTCAGATGGGGAATGATTCCCAATAAAAAAAAGTCAGCGGACAAAAGACCAAACCAAGACAAAGGTTTAAAAAAGGTCTAAATCTAGCTGAAGAATAATTCAAGTTTAACCCTCTAAAGCATACGGATATGAGAAAAGGATTTGAAGTAAACGGTGACTACAGACTTATGGATAGCTCAGAACTTGTGTACATTCTTACCAACAGTTCAGTAATGGTCAGTACGATACAGGAAAAGGAGGTGGTCTATGGTGAAGAGTGCAATTTCGATGAGATACTGGCGCAGATGACACCGGGCAAGCGCAATTTGGTTATGGCAGGAGTGGAGCTTTATAAGCGTTGTAACTCTAATAAGAGCCAAAGACCGGTTATTAGACAGAGTACAGATATTTATGACTATATGCATCCCGTTATGGGAGATAACAAGACAGAAGAATGTTGGGCTATTTATCTGAATCAGTCTTTTAGGGTTATTAAGAGAGTACGTATTTCATCGGGTGGTCTTAACACATGTTTGGTTGATGTTAGGGTGGTGCTTAAAGAGGCTATTTTATGTGAGGCTACTTCACTAATCTTTTGTCACAATCATCCGAGTGGGAATCATAATCCAAGTACAGAAGATGATAAGCTGACGCAATCAACAGTAAAGGCAGCAAATACGCTCAATATCCGAATGCTTGACCATGTTATTATCTGTAATGATTCTTATTACAGTTATGCAGATGAAGGCAGAATCTAAGTGAATCGAGTAGCACAACCTTTTTATAGGTTGTGACTACTTTTTCAAGAAAAAGTAGCAAAACAATTTAAAGATATACATTATGATGTGGATTGAAATGATGGTCAAGAAACAGACCATAAGATACATGAGTTTAAGTATATTGTTTAAAGTACAGCGGTATACCATTGCGTGCCAAAGTGGTATGGAGGACTATGTGGATGTAACGAAAGACTACACGGAATCTTTCAGCTTTGATTCTTGGACAAAAGAACTTACATGTGAGTACGGCAGCAGATACTTTGATGATTTATCTGAAACATTCGGAAAAGTGTACGGAAATATTACCATTGTTCAACTTTAAATAACTATACCATGGAAAAGAATTACGAAACTTTGCGCATTACATTCAATAAGCCGCTTGCTGAAATAGACAAAGAGTTTGAAGAAGAAAAGGAAATGTTCGGTGTTAGGAGTTTAAAGGAGTTCATTGACGGATACGAATCTTCTAGGTTTACGCAGATAAGTGAAACGGAAGCCATCATTATTTCTGAATACAACATGAACTATATCGTTGACTGGATAGAGAGGTTTGCCGAGGAAATGGTTCTCTTATAATTTGATTGCGTGACACAATCAAATAGCGTTAATCATTAGAAATTACCGATATGACAGCAACTATATAACCTGAAAAGAAAATTTTCGAAATCCCCCAAAAACTACATCATTTTATTCATCAATCTTATAACATTTTAATTATTTGCCAATGAAACCTGTAATAACAATTTTGGATTATTTGAAAGGAGCCAACTTGATGTTGAAGAGTGCTCAAAAGAAAACTGTTGAACTTGACCAATTCAAGGGTAAGCTTGTGATAATCACTGATACAAAAGGAAAGTCTGTTCAAGGCTTTTTCAAAAGTGTTGAGTACGTTATCATAGATAATAAGATTACTGCCAGATATACAATATACCATATTCTGGAATGTAATGGCTTGATTATGGCATCAGTCCATACTGACTATATATATGATGCAGTGGATATCCGTGTCACAACCTATAAGAACTATAGATATGATGTTTAACTATATTAATCACATGGATATGAAAACAAAACTTTCACCTTATGCTATCGCTTCGAACTGTACAGACCTTACTGATATCCGTGACGGTATCAGTGAAATACAGGATGAAATGAAAAGGCTTGTGTCCGAAGGTAAGGATGTGCCGTCTTTCTTCTATTCACGTTTGTCAAAACTACAATTCAGAAGGAAAAAATATGAACAGAAAAGTCTGGTTCACATGAATGTGGTTATCCGTTTCTTTGTAGACGAGGAAACTCTTTCAATGGCTGTACGCCATTGCTTGTTCTTCAATATAGAGCCATCTTTTCCGAACGTTAAGAAGGTCATCAGGGATGCAGTCTTGAACAACGGTAAATCAATTATTGACTTTCCCGAATCTTGGGGTGATGACCTTATGAAAGTTGAACAAGCTGAGGTTGATAAGGCTTTAGTCCTACTAAAATCGCTTTTTGGTTTTCAGTAATAAGGTTTATTTGGAATAGAGGTACTTGTACGAGAGTAGAAATAACCAAGAAAAGTGCGGATTTCAACATCTATTATCAACCTTGTAGAAAATCCACACCTTCCTTTACATATTATTATTTATTCAATAATTTCAGAATATATTCTGACTCTTTGGCACACCAGGTATTATTTAATATATGTCCTAATTGTGTAGTTTTAAGGTCATATATCTTATTAAGTGCTTCTTTATGTTCAGATGATAATATTTCGCATCTGACCAGTCCATCATTGTCTACTACTGAAATTCTTTCACCTCCATCAGTAATCTTCCCTTCCTTGATTTTTAGAACATCATCAACTCTTATAAAGTTATTGTCATTTGGACCTTTAACCTCAGTATAAATAATGTCGGTTTTTTTTGCCGGACACGCAAATACTACCTTGTTCTTATTCCTTTTATATTGTACTCTTTCTTTCTTGTCTATAATCTGAGCAATAGGAACTCTAATGAGTCTTGCATTATCATAAGCTAATAATATATTTAGTATAAATCCTAATTTACGTAATGTTGTTGAAACTTTCAAGAATAAGTTTCATCATATAATATGTAATATCGAGAAAGGTTGCTCTAATCCTGAGATTCTATTTGAATTGGTCGCTATACAAAGAACTTTATTTGATATATATAAATACAATTACATAATAAAAAGTAAAATAGATGAGTTGAATAATGTTGATTTAGAAGACTAAATTAAACTATAATTTGCTATAGACTTCAGAAATTTGTCTTATACATTATATATAGGGCTTTTTTCTTGCTTTTTAAGTCTAAATACCGTAACTTTGAAAAATCAAGTATAATTTAGACTATGGGAGAAAAAATAGGATATGCTAGGGTGAGTACGAGAGAGCAGAATCTTTCTTCTCAAGAAGATGCACTGAACAATGCCGGATGCATCCGGATCTTCACGGACAAAATCTCCGGAAAGGAATTCAAACGTGAAGGTCTGACTGCTTGCATGGATTACCTGCGTTCCGGCGACACGCTTGTCATTTACCGGTTGGACCGATTAGGCCGATCAGTCAAGGAGATGCTTGACCTTTGTGCCAAGCTGGAGGAACGGCGTATTAAACTTGTTTCCCTTCAGGACAATCTTGACACTGCAACAGCCGTAGGCAGATTCACCATGCAGATACTTGCATCATTGGCCGAGTATAACCGCAATCTTATTCTTGAAGGATGCAAAGCTGGAATCGATGCAGCTAAGAAGCGGGGTGTCAAGTTCGGGAGGCAGGAAGGGACTAAGATGAAGAAGCCTAAGAAGGAGGCTGTCATCCAACTTTACAAAGCTGGAACCGCGATACCGCAGATTATGGAAATTACCGGCATTAAGGCAAAACAAACCATATACAATTATTTAACCGACGAGAATATCCAACCTAACAGAAGATGAAAGATTTTGATAATTTTCAGTCTTGGTCTGAAGTAAATTTAGGAATACCCATATTTTGATATTATGAAATTGAAACAAGTTTATAATTACTATAATGTAGGTTTACTGCACGTTGGCGAATTGTTATTTGTATCCTATTATACTTACCTTCTAAAATTATAGCAAGATAACCTGAAAATATTATTTAATTGTAATTTCAAACACATTATGGCTGATATAATTAAAGTTACATTCCCAGACGGTACAGAGTTCTGTTATAAATCCCCTGTAAACACGGTTATAGCAGTGCTAAGAAAATTAGGCAAGGAAAGATATCCTGATATCAACTTTACTCTTGGCAGCAATCGAGTAGTATCTCAGGTTTACAATCCTAAATTAAAAAACTATCTTAAAGAAATTACAGATGGATGGTATTATTTTAATCAGAACGACACAAAAGGAAAGACTAACCAATTAATCAATCTTAATAGCCAATTCAACCTTGGTATGAAAATTGAAGTTGGGGCTTTTAAAGGTATTGCCGACCCTAGGCTGCCAGGGGCAACCCGTCCTAAGAACCGTCTTGTTGTAACGATGCCTAATGGTGAAGTAATAGACCATGAAAGCTATCGTCAAGTATTTGCAGATTGCATCTACAAATTAGGACCTCGCAGAGTTTCTGCTAAAGCCAATATTGAACTCAGTAAAAATCAAGACCTTTTCTCTGCATCTGATTCTGAGGGAAATCGTTTCAAACTAGACGAAACGTTGTATATTCTAATACCTTCTACAACAAAAGACGCAATGAAAATTCTGAGAATCATTGCTATACGTCTTAATGAAAAAATACGTGTGAATATCTTACCTATGTCGAACCGATAATTAACAAAAAAGTATTATGAATAAACTAATAGAATGGATTAAAGAAGGGCGTGCTAAAGGCAGGTCTTGGGAAGATTTACGTTACGGTAAAGGTAGTACAGAAGAAGATTTAATGAAGTTCTTGACTATTGCAGTTGAATATATGGATTGGCCCCAATTAACTGTTGAAGAATGGTATCAGCTTGTCGATCAGCAACGCAAAGAAGAAAAGAATATAGAAAAATTGATTGATACCAAAGGAGCTACAATTATCCATGCAACAAACGAGCAAAATCTTATTAAGATATCTTCAGACGAAGATTCTGCATGGCAATGCTATAAAAGACTTCTCTTAAAAGGTAAAGGTTTTAAGGAAGATGTAGTTAAAATTATGGAGGATGCTAATATTAAAATTCTGCGTCAGTTGAGTCGTGACACACATGAAACTGGTACCGTCAAAGGATTAGTTGTCGGTAATGTTCAGTCCGGTAAAACAGCAAATATGGCTGCTCTTATGGCAATGGCAGCTGATGCCGGTTGGAATATGTTTGTCGTTTTGTCCGGAATGATGGAAAACCTTAGAGTTCAGACTTTGAAGCGATTAGTGGAGGATTTGAATTCCAATAGTTGTAAATTGAACTGGGAAGCCATAGATAACCCCCAAGAAATTGAACAATATGGAAAAAGGCTTATTGATAAAAGCTTTACTACAGAAAGTAAAATGCGTTATCTTACAGTGTGTCTTAAAAATTCAGCACGGCTTCGTAACCTAATAAACTGGCTCAACAGTGATGAAAACTCCAGAAAAGATATCAGATTGCTTATAATTGACGATGAAGCAGACCAGGCCAGCATTAACACAGAAACCAGAGCCCAACGTACTGCAATAAACAGATTAATCCTAAATTTAATCAATAACAGAAACTCAAAAGGAAATCAAGCTTGCTGCAATTTTCAGGCCGTAAACTACATAGGATATACTGCAACACCATACGCTAATGTCCTCAATGAGCCCCCTGGACCGGAATCTTTATACCCGTCAAATTTCATCGCAACACTTTCCGTTTCAGACGAATATTTTGGCCCACAGCAAATCTTCGGTTATGAAGGCGAGGATAGCGACTCTCCTTCTTTCCCTGGCCTTGACATTGTAAGGATTATAAATGATAATGATATAGAGGATATTAAGGATATTCAAGAAGCGAAAAAAATGGATATTCCGGAAAGTCTTACTGATGCTATTTGCTGGTTTCTATGTGGAGTGGCATACATGCGCTATATCGGCTATAAGAAACCTGTTAGCATGCTTGTACACACAAGCAGATTAACTGTTGCTCATAACATTATGGGTAATGCCATAGAGCTCTTTTTTAAACAAAAAAATCAAACGTCCCTTATTAAGGCATGCAAAAATATCTGGGAACGTGAAAGCAAGCGTTTCAGTAAGCCTGATTTTATTACGCAATATAGAAATTATGCCAACATGTCAAGCATATATGACTATCCTGCATTTGAAGAATTGCGCGAGCATATAGAACATCTTATATCTTCAGGTTTGAGTTCATTACAAATGGATTCTGACAAGAGAATAGAATACAGTACCGGTATTCATCTTTGCATAGATAACAGCGATAATAATAATGATAATTCGAGACTGATTTATCCTAACGATAACGAAATACCTTGTGATGCTCCTGCGTTTCTGGTTATTGGAGGAAATACTCTATCCAGAGGTCTTACTATAGAAGGGCTGATTTCAACCTATTTCCTCAGGCCGGCAGGATGTGCAGACACACTTATGCAGATGGGACGTTGGTTCGGTTATAGAAAAGGATATGAACTTATCCCTCGTATTTGGCTTTCAATGAGAGTAAGAGACCAGTTCCGTTTTATTGCAGAAATGGATCAGAAACTTCGTAACGAAATAAAGGACATGGCAAAAATAGGTCTAAATCCAACTGAATGTGGTCCGAAAATTATGGCATCTCCATCAACAAAATTCCTTAAGATAGTATCTGACAATAAATGCCAAAGTGCCGTAGGGGCAACTTATGATTTTGCCGGTCATACAATGGAAACAGGGGTATTTACTAATAATGCAAAGTTGCTAAGAAGTAATCTTAATCTGATATCTACATTCATTAGTTCATTAGGAAGCCCATCAACTGATGTTAATGAAAACCCCTATGCAGTGGACAATAAAGTTTGGAAGGACATCTCTCCTCAAAGAATAAAAGAATTTCTTAGCAGATACAAATATTCAGAAAGGCTTAAAGGTTTCAATGACTTAGCAGCCTTTGAAGAGTGGTTGGATAGAGCTTATAAAGATGGATTGCTTGGCAATTGGAATGTAATTCTTTCCGGCATTAAATATGACGAAAAACTCGGGAAATGTCAAATTACGGATGCTATATCTATTAATAAAGTAAACCGAACTCGACGCTACGAGGACACAGGAGACGGAACAATAAACATTGGTACTCTACGTTCATTCAATGATTTCCTTTCTGATATCAGCGTACAGAAAGAAAATCAAAGTATTCTAACAGCTATGAAGGATGTAAATCACAATATAGTTGAGCTGAATCTTCTTCGAGAGAAACTAGGTATGTCGACAAATCCTCAGCTTTTAATATATGTTATTGATAAAAATTCTATGCCACGAAATAATAGTAACAGATATCCAATGAATGCTGTTGAAGATATTGTTGGATTTTCTATCAATATCCCAGGTATCCGTAAAGGAAAGTCTACTATTCAATCATTGACCGTCAGAATCAGAAAAGATATATTTGAATACGATGTAGTTTAAATAGCAACTAAAAAATTAATAAGGGGGTGTATCAAATTGCGATATATTTGATGCTCCCTCGTGATGTGTATTATTTCTCAATAGCATAACGTAAGAAGCAATGTAATTCCATAATCCCAGTTTCTAAGCGTTGTTTCCAACCGATTCAAAAATAGTCCTGTACCTGTCCATCCATGCGTTTACCCGTTCTATGGATACCGTTTCAGATACACCGATTCATCAAGGGATATACAGTCATTTTCCGTTTCATTTCCGTTCCATTTCATTTCAAGGTGGATTCATTCATTCTTAACCATTTGATAACGTCCAGTATGGAATACATCGCTTTATGCGCGTCATTTTTTCTAAAAAATGCGCTGATTTCTGAAAGAAAGTCTGTAACTTTGTGCAAGGGCATAGGGCTGAGTAATGTTTTGATTTGCAACTATAAAATTACTCATTTTCTGCGATATGTGGAAATCCCTGTGCCTCTTTTATATCCCAAGAAGAAGGTTATCTATTAACTTGCGAAACTTGAATTATCTTATTTGTATATTTTCTTAAATCGAGCGAAAAACGGGTATTTCGCATTTGTTCTCTTATCTATATTGTGGCTGATTTCTGTCAATACCATTTTCCCGGATTCCCACGAGGTGATTTTAACATAGCACTCTTCACAATGCCAGATGTCATCTTCATCTTTTATCGGCACAAATTCACGATTCAGATATTTAATTTTGCCATCTTCCTCGCTCTTTTTAGACTCTTCGCGCTGAAGTTCATTGCATAGCAGCAAGTTCACTTCTTTATCATCATGCTTTGGTATATATTCTGAAAACCAAATGATAGCTTCACATAGCTGAAGGGTAAGCCCAAAGATAATGAATCTTGACTGAGCTGTTCTGAAAATGCCTTCTATTTTCTGCAAATCGTCTTCTTCTAATTCGACAGTGTGAGAATGGATGTTTCCAAACTCCAAGATTGCTCGGATTATGCTTTCTATATATTCCGGAACAATCCTTTCGCCTTTTTCCCCATATCGTATCCCAGACTTTTCCGCATCTTTACCTGCAAGATACAGTGAACACTGATTCAGGTTCACTCTTCCGTCTGTCATACATTGGTCAGGAACAAGCCCAACCTTATTGCAGGCCCTAAACAGATATTCCAATAGCTGTCTTAGCTGGTTGTAGTGATAGGCAGGCTTAAAGTTTGGTTCTTTAGCAGGATAGTGGAGTGGCAATAGAATATCCATCAATATGGGTTCTACATAGGAACGTACCCCCATTTTATCCAGCCCCTCAAATACGTCTTTATAAATTGTCTTTACCTGCTGGCTGTCACTGTTTTCAATGGCTTTCAGCATATCATCGACCAATTTGACATCATCATTGCCTTTTATATAGTAATCTCCGAACAAGTCCTTAAAGTTTTTGTCAGAGATTAAGTCTGGCTGGCCTGTTGAGATGAAATAAGGAATCGCTCTTCTAATAGAAAGCTCGTCAAGTCTTTGCTTTGCCTTTCCGAGACCGGTTAATGAAGCTGTTTCATTGTCATTTTCATCGAACATCTTGGCATCCAGTAATACTGCATCCCAATGATCGATGTTTCGCTCCAGTGCTTCCATTCCGGCTTTTCTTGTACGGTATGGTTCTAAGTAAAGACCATATAGTTCCTCACATTCTCGCTGAAAAGTGGTCATCTTATCCCACTCATCATCTATCCAAAGTATATTATACTTGTTATTCGCCATATTGCTTAGAGATAGGTAAAAGTATTCTTACAACAGTTCTTTCTCCATCCATGAAGATATCATAATCCCCATGATAGTGTTCTACGATAGATTTGACCACATACCCTCCTCGCCCGGTACCTCCAGTAATGCCGGCTTTTTCGCCTAACAGTCCATATCGGCTCTTGTCCATTCCTTTGGGTAATGGCGTACCATTATTTGAGAAATCTATCTGAAACATGTCTCTCTCGGCATTGACAGTTAAGTAAACGCCTATAAAGTAATCGTCACGCTTCGGATTGGTGAAGCCGTGTGTACGTGCATTTTCAATGATGTTGCGAACCATTCTTTCAAAATCCAATGGTGCAATGTCGACGATCAGTGGAACTATGTCAGCGTCTTTCTCTTTCAAGTATGAAAGCCAATCTATTCTGTGTGAGTGAATTATACTCCAAGATTTATGAACAGGTAAACCATATTCCTGAAGAGCATTGTCATCACAGTCATATTCGAGGGTATAGCCGGATACTTCTTCGTCATTATTGATTTCCAAATCGTAGAGGAACTTGTCAACATTGAAAGCTACCGGCTTTCCGAACTTCTCTTCTTCACTGAATATGTCTATGAGTTCAGAAAGTTTTTTCAGAGCAATATGGTATTGGTCTAACAGGGAAGTCATTTTCTCTGTAAAGTCCTCCATGGCTTCTTTCTGTGAAACATAGTGTCTCATAATCCTTTCAACAGAACCAAGTTCACGCACATAGGGACGCATATCGTGCTTACGAGTCCGGATGATGTTGATATACTCAGCTTTCATGCTGTCAATCACTTCCTGAAGCCCCAACTCTTTAGCTTGGCTTAATTTTGCCTCCTTCTTCCGGACCTGAAACAGTTTCTTCTGTTCCTCTATGGTAGGAGGGAAGTACAAATTCATGTGCAGAATAGAACTTCTGGTAAAGTTTGGAATAAAAGCACCTGCCGGAATAAGGTGAGCGTCAGATAACTCACAACAAAGGTAGCCGGTATCTATACCAGGATCAGACAACCTAAATGCTGCAATATTTCTACTTACAAATATCGGCTTCTCCTTTGAGGCATCACAAAATGTAGGCTTTAATGCCCTTACCATTGACAACAAGAGAACAGGCTCGCTACATTTAACAGTATTCTTCAAATCATCTCCAACCGGGAAATCAGACGGAGACTTGAGATAGTCATAAGGAGAGTCTGAAAGGTCTGAAATCTTCACTACATTCCCCTTACTGTCATCAAAATGACGCTCTAAAACAGGGTTCTCCACAATAGTCTCTAATTTCTTTTGCACATATTCTTCCGGATGTTGACGCTCGGCAGATTCTCTATATGCATTAACATTCCATGACCACTGATTGCTTTCGATTTCAGATACTGAAACCTTTAAAGATTTAGAAGGATCGTCTAATGCTGACAATACTGCTTCGACATCCAGCACTCGTCTTTTGCCTATTTCTGTAAACAAAGAACCGGCATTTACCATTCGGATAGGCATGTCAACAGTGTGGGCTTTCCTCAGGACAACCAACGCCATTGATATGCTTGTGTGCGACATAATGCCAGCTGGCAATATGATGATGGTATCAACAAAGCCTTTGGATGTAAGCTCATGACGCAAATCCTTCTCACTATAAGATACAAGTACAGACAAGGGTACATAGGTGAATAATTCACCATTTTCGGAGGTGGATGACTCAAAGCGGCGCAATACTACCGTATCAGAAAGCTCTGCACGGTTAGAGATAGAGTCAGGCATATTCATTCTTACTCTGAGAGGAGGAGTAGAAACAATTGCATCATATTTTTTTGACGGCCAGTTTGATAATACATCTCCAAGTGTCATTGAAATGAAGTCATTCCGGTCAGACAGTGCAGCTCTGAATACTCCCAACTCCCAAATATCCTGGCTGATTTCGATAGCATCAAAATGAGTGTAATGAGCTATTTCGGTTGCGTAGGAAAGACATCCTGCGAACGGATTGAAAATAGTGTTACACGAAGGACTAATAAGGGCAGCGACCAATCGGGTCATTTCCTTTGGCTGCGAAAACTCCCCAAAGTGTTTACCGAAGGCTGTTGAGTGTTGCTGAATGGCGAAATTGTATGCCTCCAGATAATCTTCTGAAACCAAATCCATTCCAATCAGTTTCTCTGCGAAAGCGAATAATTCAGCAGGAGCATTGAACTTGCGAAAATCTTTTGCATAAAGCGAAATGATTTCTGCTAGCTTGTCATCGTTTGGCAGTTTTGAACATATCCCCATGTTGTAGATGCCTTTTTCTTCCCATGAAGCTCTTATAGAACCAGAAAACGTATCTGCATAGGATAAGTCCATATAGAACAATATGGATGAATCATTACTATCGATATTTGATGCCTGACAAAGGTTCTTTGTTTTGGCCAAATACAATAATGCCCCCAACATTTTCAGCGACACATTTGTGTTGGGCTGAAATGAGCGTGTTGCAGACATGTATCTCCAAACCATTTCCTTGACACCATTCACTTTGTTCTCGACCATTTGATTCTTCATTCTCTGACAGATTTACAAGGTTACACAATCAATTTTCGCTGCAAAGGTCGGTGCTGTCTGTGCAGCCTTTTTGCACAGAAGAATATTTCCTTAAATTTTCTGCGATTTTCTTCTGAAAATCATCCCTTAACCACTTGGGTTGAAGTACTTCAACTTGGGGGAAGAAGGAAAATATCTGAGATACAAGTTCATTGTTTGGACGTACCTCTATCTGGATGGTATATTCTTCCTCATTGAGAACCGTCTGGCTGTGATGAATAGGTTTTGATACCACATACGGGAACCTGTCCGGATCAAACTTCAGCACGATTTTTTCTTTTTGAATTGAATCGTCCGGTATAGTCACGCCAACGACATCATTAAAATACATTGAAAAATCAATCGTCGTATTAGGGATAAATGCAACATTTGATTTGGATAATTTGACGATGCGGTCAAGTGCTCTATTTGAAATCCTGTTGCCGTATGGTGACTGTTCTAAGCCGAAAAGAAACCATCTGTTGTTGTATTGCTTAAGGTGATAAGGATGAACCACCACGTTAATCTCTTTCCCTGAATAAGTTTTATAATGAAGATTCAAGGGTTGGTGATTGATGGCGGAATCAATCAGCTCAGATAAGAACTCAAGGCCTCTTAATTGGTCATTTTGCTCAAAAGAAACAATGTTTTCCCTATTTGCTTTGATGCCAAATCGAAATTCCAAGTTAGAAATAACTTCTTCCAACCATCTGTTCGAACCGCCACGGAATCTGCCCAACATTTCGATTGTAGAGCTGAGTTTCGTTACTTCGTCAACCGTCAACTCATTGTTGAAAATGGAATAATTAGGGTCGGAATAACGATAATAGCATTTTTTGCCATCAAAAGGAACGGCTTCAATTGGAGCATCGTAAGATACCCGGTCTCTCATATATTTTATGTCATCCCGTATCTGACGAACACCCACCTCGGTACCATACATATCGTAAAGGGCATCGTTAACAGCGTCAACGAGGTCTTCTATCGTATATTTTCGATGTAGATTGCTGAAGCATCGGTCAAGTATCTGATAACGCAATTGGGCGTTCTTGTTTGTCGGCATAAGCTATCGGTTTTTCATTCAATAATAGGCTAGGTTCGTACCAGGTCGTTAATCTCACATTTCAGACAGCGGGCAATCTCAATCAGATTCTCTAAGCTGGGCTGAGAGGTGTTTGTCACCCATTTGGACACGGTGGCAGGGTCTTGGCCTAACATCTCTGCAAGGTCCTTGTTGTCATCATGCGTTCGGCAAGCATCACCTTAATCCTGTTTAGAGGCTTATTATCCATAACTACGCATTATTAAATTAAAATACTACCTGCAAAAATAATGTTTTATCCGCAATATAAACGATTAACATGCAAATAAAACGCACATATCATTAAAAAAAGATGACTTTGTCAATTTTCTTGTGAGTTTTGCTATCTTTGCAAAAGGCTTACTCCAGAACAGGTTAACGGAATGCTCGATACTGCCGAAGAAGTATTAAACTATGCCAATAAACAAGGGCATGTTGGTACAGAAATTCCAATATGTGCTATAATGACATTGGGAATATAAACATATTCATATTGGCTATCAATGTGCAACAGCAAAAGGCTTTTTCGTTGTTGATCCAGCAGGGAACATTCGTACTTGCAACCACTCACCTCACATTGTTGGCCATATTTTTGAAAAGCCAATAATTAAGGATGTTAGCTATTGGAACATGTTTGCAAAAAGCGATTATAGTCCAGCAATGTGTTCTGGGTGTAAGATGATAAAGGTATGTGATTGTGGCTGTCGTGAAGTTGCTAATATCCTTCATGGTAGCCCAAAAGAAAAAGATTCAAGTATCATTGAATAGTTATAAGCATACAAGCTGGAATACCAATTTAGCCCAATTAATTTAAAGTTCAGAAGAAAGTTAGAACGTTTTGCCATTTGTATTGTATATATGTGATTCTTCTAAACTAAAAATGGTCGAAACGCTCAATGACGAGTTGAAGAATTCGCCCAATTGAAGGCACTCTAAGCATCCTTCCTTCAACTTCATTGCCAACTCGCTCTCTGCCATAACCATAGCGACATACTACTTCTTTGAAAAGAAGCCCGCCATTGACATGTGTTTCGTCAAAAAGGGGTAGCTTACTATGTTTTGGATTATATAGAACATTGTGTTATGATTCTGTCACGGATTCAAATCCACCTTTTCAAACTCCAAGTATCTTCCCCTGAAGCTCTCATAAACCTGTGCATAATACTCCGGCAGGTATTGTATCATTGCATTCACAAAATCCTCCAAAGAAACAGCACTCAGCTTATAGGCGTATTCTGGTTTCAGGTACTTCGTGACTGATTTGATTTCCTCTTCGGTTGACGGATGTTCCTTAGGCGAAAGCACCACAGAATACGAATCCTTCAGCCCTTCGACTATTCTGTACCTCTCTGTGAGTAAAAGGTTTCTGTAAATCTGTGTTAGCTTTACTTTGCCTTCCTTTAGCAGCTCCTCAAAGTCCGGTCTGAACAGTCCGGCGTCAATGAGCATTTGTTTCTGTTCCTCACAACTCAGGGCTTCGTTCACACCGAGTACATCCGTATATTTCGTTTCGATTGCGATGATATGTTTACCGCCCTTGTTATCCATAAACTTGATATACGCATCCATGGCAGACTTGTCTTTCGCATAATTTTCTATCGGGGTTGGTATAAACTCCAGACCGATTTCTGTCACTTCAAATACTGCGAAGTTCCTGAAGACCGATCTCACGGCAAGCGTGACCATTGCCGGATCCTGCTTCAAGAGTAACATCAGAGGGTGGAATAGGTTGAATGCCATCGGCTGGCTCGACAGCAGGTTGTTGAACAGCCTGAACTCGTCTATCGTCTCATTTTCCCTTCTGTTCTTCACCCTTTCCTTGGCATACTCGAAAGTCTCCTTCATCAGGAAGTTCTTTCCGGACACATCACCCCCACTGATCATGTTACCGTATTTTCGCTTTGAGGCTTTGGTAGGGCCGACCCCTTCCTCTTCACCTATCTCCATCCTATACATAGATTGTAACAACCTTGCTCTCCTGGTGAATGTGTTGTCACTTTCACACTGGTTCCCGTATATTTCGTTTTTATTTTCCATCAGTATTTCTGCAGTTTATTTACAAAATCCTCTACTTGTTTTACAATTTAACCTGCATCAGCAAAGATAAGATATTATTTGCTGACGCAGGTTAATTTATATCCTCAGGCCTTACTGACAGATATTATTATGAAATCAGAGCTTTATGTGCTTTATTGAGGGCTCTCTGATTCTTTCTGTCTACAGCCATGAATAATATCAGTTGCTCCTTATAACTCAATGTAACCTTTTCCTGATTTTTCTTCCACCATTTATAGAACTTTACAGGGTCATCATTGTAAGGGACAGAAGCTTGCACCCGTTCATCATATCCCGGATAGTCGATCATTAACCTTAAACCCATAAAATCCCTGTAATAAGCAAAATGGTTGTTTTGCAACCTTGACATAAGGACCTTATAGTATGATTTGTCTAATACCATATTATACTCTACTACGGTTCTATGAAGCAATACCGGATTATTTGTTACCCATTGCGTTATCTTCATAGTCTTATTCCCGATTGTGAGTAGGCTGTCCGGCATATAGTATCCATCTTTTCTCGGTGAAAATCCATCCATGACTGAATCTTCACGATGTGATATAGCATCATTGTCCTCAGATGCTGAAGCATTCTCTTTAAGATATGAAAGTATGTCTATGTGATTCTGCGTACCGCCAGGGTAGCGTTCTATAAGTTCTTCATTTGATGAACCTAAGAAAAAATCCTCAATCAAATCCCATCTTTTATCATTGCTGATGTAGTTGAGAAAGAAATGCTCAAATATTTCCCAGCTTGTTTTATGTCTGTTCTTTACATTCTCTAGAATGAAGTTACTGTAATCTTTACTCTCAGAATCTTTTCTGATTTTCCTAGGGTCATTAATACGCACGAAGATTTTTGGGTCGTCACCGCCTTGGGTCTCAAAGCTGCCTATACCGAGAATCTCAATTAATGAACCTAATCTGATATGGTTCTTTAGCATAATCTCACCTGCTGCTACATATCTCGATGCTTTTTGTGATTCTTTCCCGTCAAATAATGATGTTAGAATCTTTATCATTGTTGCGAATTGAGATTCATAGCTGGTTGAGAATATCTGATACTCTTCGTTAAAACCTACCGTCCTTCTTTGCAAGAAGGCATCGGCTTCTAATGTGTTACTTCCGATCAGCTTACCTGAATATGTAGATAAAATGAATGAAACTATCTTATCTATATCATATTTAGGCGGAAGAAGAGACTCAACCATTGTTTTGAATTCCTTTTCTGAAAAGAATCCCCCTCTCCGCTTCAATTGAACAAAAGCTGTCTTTACGGCAGTGATAACTTCATTTACAGTATCCAACACGATGTTGAATTTAGTGTCTATACGGTGTGTAACCTTTACTAAAGGACAAAGATTTATCCCTTCAGAGACTAAGAACTTCTTGTTATAAAAATCTCTTTTTATTTGAGGGAAACTGTATTCATTAAAATGTGAAGACCAGATTTTATCGAGATTCAGCTCAATATTGTATGAATCTATCCTCTCTGATTTGCTTATTACGCTAAAACAGTCTCCGTATTTTTCCTTCAGCCTTTGCATTCCTACTTCGTTGGTACGTGCATAAACACAGGCAAATACTCTTTTGGGTCTTGCTATCAGCACATTGAATCGTGTCTTTAGCAGATAGTCTTTCTCTATCATCATAAGTGCAGTAGATACTTTCTGGTCAAGTTCTTCGCCTGTCTCGAATATGTATCCAAAATCATTTGATGACAAAAGCATATTCCTCTTTTTCCCATTTGTCACAAAATGACGCATTATCTTTTTAAGGACTTCCTGCAATTGATAGGTCTTTATGGATGACATACCGAAAAGCTGTCTGCTATACCTCAGGTCATCTGGTGAGAATGTTAGCGCAGCGTATCCTTTCATCCCCTTTTTGCGGGCAGCACGTCCTATTTCCTGTATATAATCCGGCAATAGACCGGAAGGTGCATAGTGATACACCACCTGAATGTCCGGTATATCCACTCCCATTCCGAATGCCTTTGTTGCAACCATTACTTTTGACTGATTGCTCCTAAATCTCTCGTAAGCAAACCTCTGGCTGTCATTGATCATTGATCCGTGATATGAAACCACTCCGTCTATTTTCAGGTCAGTTACCTTGTCTTCAATCTTGGCTATATGGCGCTTGTAAGGTACATAGACAATTGTTTTCAAATCTAATTCACGAACACCCTTAATAAAATTAGCTGTTTCTGTAATCTTGTTCTCTTCAAAAGCACCGCTCTTATATATATCATGTGTGTCAATGACAAACTCAATGTCTGACCTCCGGACTTCGCCGATGAACTTGTGCGGGTCGTGCATGTTCAAAGAATTTATACTATCAAATACCATATCATTCACTCCTCCGTATACAGCGGTAGCTGTTAATGCAACCAGAGGGAATGATGATTCTGCATATTTTCTTATTTTATTTAGATGATTCCCTAAGAACCAGTAATCAACCCTGAAATCCCTTCCCCATGTGGTAATAAGGTGGGCTTCATCAATTATTAAAAGTCCTAACCTTCTTTCTCCAATAAAATAACTTAACGCGTATGACAGCAGTAGTTCCGGTGACAAGTACAGAACATCTATCTCTCCTTTTTTACACCTGTCAATAATCCTGTCTCGGTCCATCAGGTTAAGGTCACTGTTAATGAACTCTACTCTTGAATATTTTCTTTCATTCTTTAAGTTCATGACCTGATCATTCATAAGGGCTTTAAGAGGTGATACAACGATAGTTACATCACCTTGTTCGGCTGCATAGAATGCAGGAATCTGAAAGATAAGCGATTTCCCTGCCCCTGTCGGAGCTGTTATGAAGATATCACGGGGAATCTCACCGTTTTTTGCAGATTTATATTCACTGATGATAGTATCTACTATCAGCCCTTGGGATATCGGTGTGGTAGCATTTCCCATTTCTGGGTTTTCATACACATTTATGTTGCGGAAAGATGCCGTCTCTCCCCAATACTTCTTCAACAAGGAAGTCGATTCTTCAGACGGATTATACTCTTTTATGACATTTTCCAGTGTCTTTGTGTATATGCCTCCCCCATAAGTACTCAGTAGTGCATTGACATACTTCATTCTCTTTTCTATCGAAGAACCCAGTATGTTCTTAGCAGAGAGCTTTACTATCATCCTTTTCCTGAAGTTGGATGTTCTGATACATTCATTAATGAAAAAATCCAATGAATAAGGATTTGACGCTATGTCAATTACTTCCTCATTTGAATATGATGAAGGTGAAGGTTCCAGCTCTTTAGGTTCAGTAAAGAAGGGAATCGATTGATATTCTTCATCAAAAGCCTTAACTGAATAATAGTAGTTATCTCCTATCTTGAATTGTTCTGCATGATAAACCGGCATTTCTTCCGAACGTACCTCTAACCCGTCTTCAGAGTTTTTTTCCATGTACATCTCTTTTGTGATAGGCAGTAATGAGCGTAGATTATCGTAAATAACTACAAGCCTGTCTTTATACATGTCCGGATTAAGATATTCAATCAGATATGAATATTGCTGGTGGGAAAAAATGTAAAAATCTTCACTCAATGAAATTCGCATGAAAACCCTTGTAAACCATTCCGGGCTAAATAATGCTGCATTCCCTTCTCTGTTGAATGTCTCTTTATCTGCTATATTTTTTTCGTATAGTGAGATGTCTATATAATCAGCAATACCTGTCAGGACAAAGATAGGTTTATTAATTTGATTGCACTTGTCTTTTATGATTGAATCAAACTTAATGGAGAACGGGTTTTTCATACTCTTTAGTTTATAAGTTAGTAGTATTTCATATTTTCATTGCAAAGATACGATTTAAGTGTGCATTGTATCTGCACACTTAATGTATTTTACTTAAAGCTATATTTTAAATTGTCATAATCCTTTTTTTATGAATACCTACTGATGAATTATCCATTTTGCATTCGTTTAAAGAGCTTCTTGTTTTGTCTTCGGATAATAATCTGATTGTATGAACTGTATATAACATTTTAATCCGCTTGTGAAAGTCGAACCGTGAGAACGCTTATTATATTGCATCCATTCATCATTGTTTTTAATTTTGTCGTAAATATTTTGAAGCTGTTCCAAATCAAGGATATCATAAATGGAATATACATAAATACCCATATTCTTTTCCATAAATCGTGGTAGATAGCGTTCCATTGATTCTGTATAATCCTTTGCTGTTTTGGGCGTACGTCCTAAAAATTCACATGCGTATTTTATCATAGCTCTTCTTATAATCAGATGATGTTCACTTATTTCTTCTCGGTCCATTATAATCAAGTATTACATTTATATTGCTGTTTAATTCTGTCACAAATTCAAAGCCCTCTATTCAATCTTCAGGCAACTCTAATCATTCTTAGGTTTACCTCCATTGAATCGCCAAATGGTGACAAGTATAGCCAAGAAAAAGGCAACCCAAGAGAATAGGGAAATAACAGCATCTTGAAGCCATTCTTTCCGTGTTACGTTTGACAACTGTTTGTTGTGGTCAAATTGATACTCAAACCAAATAATATGCAAAGTAGCCGCAGCTACACCAAGCAAATATATTCCTAATATGTTCATTTGATTTTGAATTAGTTATTAGACAAAACGAACTCATTTATTTCAGATAAGATTATATATAGATCTCTAAAAGACAATCCTATTGAACTTTCTGCAAGCTTGGGAACCAGTGAAGAGATACATTCGTGGGCAAAGTTATCCAAGTCCCATTTCCTTTGTTCTATTTCTTTCTTATTCGCGTTTAATAGAGGTTGATACTCTTTATTTGTCAGTTCTCCGTGGCGTAATTTCCTTTTTAGTTCCCGATTCTCTCTGTCAAGCTCTTCTTTTCTGTCTTTCAGGTTCTCTTCTCTAAGAAGGTACTCTTTGTAGAAAGCTGTTATCTCATCTTTTTTCAGTTGGAAAAGGGCGAAATGACATTCCTTTTCATAGCTGTCACGTTCTTCCTTCAGCTTTTCATAGTTTCGCTCCAAATCCTTGAGCCGGGTGTTGAGTAGTCTGACTTTTGCTTGATGATGGAACTGCCTAATGCTTTCCTTGTAAAACTCTTCAGTTGTTTCACTCTTCAAGGTGTCTATGACTTCGGTCAGAGTATAGGCTTGATACAGCTTCTTCGCATCGTGATAATCCGCCAATATGTCGGTAAATTTCGGCCACAACTTGATAAAGAATGGCACTCTCACAGTTTCTGTCTTGCCGTCCTCTGTAACCTTTGAACAAAGATTGCCACCACTGAGCGGAGAGCCTGAAACATACCATATCAAAGACATCGCATCGTCTTGCTCGTCAAATAAGACCGAATACGGGGCGTTAATCCACCATTCAAGATAAACGCCCAACGTGGCTGTCTGGAAAGCACCGGAATAGGCCAAACCGTTCCTGACGCACAGAGGTGTGAGCAACATCCTGCTGTCATTCAAAATCCTTTCACGATTAGCCAAGATAAGGAAAGCATTGTCGGTGAACAGATTCCGCAATGCCAATTCTTCCTCGTCTGTAAGTTTCGGTTTTTGAGGCTTCTTTCGGATGCTGAAATATTCCCCTGTAGTGTCAAACATAGGCGTTTCCTTGTCTTCTTCCACTACCGGCTCCAGTTTGGGATAACCTTGTATGACCTTGCCGTTCTGCAAGCGTATACCATTCTCTATAATGTTATTGTTCTCTTCCATATTCGTATTAATTCTAAAGGTTCATCTTGCTGTAATCGGGTATTATCACATCATCCCCACTGTCATATCGCAAAGACACTTGTGTCGCTTCATTGTTGAGATTCCACATATCCACCGCCCATTCATAATTGCGTATCAACGGCAAGGAGTAAGGTTTATACAGTGACAAACTTTCCATAAAGTCCATCAACTTAGTTTGTTGTTCAGGCGTAAGAATGTCCTTATACGTTCCATGCAAGCAATAGCGGTTCGTTCCAAAACAGACACACGTTTCAAATCGTTCACCTTTCGTTTCCGCATCCCGTATATGGAAATGGGGCGTGGTTTCCTCATCGTCTGTCTTTACATATATCTCGTATTTATCATTTTCTCCGAAATATCCGATACGGGCGATATTCTCATTGCATTTGTACAAGACTTTGAAATACTCCTTCACCAATGGAACATCCTGCTCCAACCGCTCCACAAAGTTCACAATGTCCTCATCGTCCGTACACTCAATCTTATCATATCCTATGCTTTGGAAATACTCCTCCATACATTCCTGAATGGTCTCCCAATCCATCTCGTCTATGCAGCCAACAATCCAAGACCTGTCATCCCCATCCCTCAAGGCGCATTTCAAAGCAATGGACTTGACTATTGCCGAATGTTTCTCGCAAGTCACATCCAATTTGAGGTACATATTTCGGATGCTTCCAAAGCGTTTGATTAGCATCGACTTCAAAGGCGTTGGCGACCATTGCGACCAAAAGCATCGGGTCAGTGCCGTGCTGATGTCGTTCAGTTCCACATATTCGTAGTCGTTGTCATCACAGACGTAACACAGGTCCGCTGTGCTCTGTTTTAGAAATACTTTTGCCATGATATCCTATTTACTCCTCAACGATTTCAAAATAATCTTTTGCCAAAGGTATTTCCTCAGTTAGTTTCACGATGAATTTCACAATGTTCTCATTATTCGTACATCGAATGCAGGGATAACCCATAGAGCGGAAATGCCATTCCAAATCACGATACAGGGCATCCCAATCGACCTTAAACCTCCCCTGCCTTTCCTCTTCCCTCTCGTCATCGTCCTCCAAGTCGCAACGCAAAGTCAATGAATCGACAATGTTTGTGCCTTTCTTGCAAGTGATGTTCAAGCCAAGGAACAGTTTCCTTTCCGCTTCCATCTTTTCTGTCAATGCCTTTAACAATAGGCCGCATGTACGCCAATAGCTGTACAGGTATATTTCGGTTAATTCCATACTGAGCCTGTTGACACAAAGCAAGTCGGAATCTTCCCATAAGAGCCATCTGTCCCCCTCTTCCTTTTTCAGCAATACTTTCTTCATATTCGAGCCTCATTTTTATCATCTGTCATAGCGTTCTCTGATTCGTCTTCCCTAATGATTGTAAAGTATTCTTTCACCAACGGGACATCCTGCTCCAACCGTTTGAGAAAACTGACAATACCCTCATCGTCCGTGCATTCAATCTCTGCGTAACCGATGCGTTGAAAATAATTTGTCATACACTCGTCAATCTTGCCCCAATCGACTTTGTTGTCATCATACATACGCTCCACATCGTCCAACAGATTGCAGTTCAAAGAAAGAGACGTCACTACGGGGTTACCTTCCACGCATTCCACTTTCAAGTAAAGGTACATCTGCTTAAAGGTGGTCAGTCTTTTCAAAAGGAAGGCTTTCAATGGAGAAGGAGACAGATAGGGAAGATAGTAATTAGTTATCGCTTTGTTTATGGGATTTAGATCCAGTATGTCATAATCATCGGTACCCCAAAATCTATTCTCCACGCTTTTCTTCAGTATTGCTTTCATATCGTTCACTTTTAGGTTTAACAAATTCTTCTTCAATCAGCCTGATGGACACTTTCAGCACAGACGGAGAGAGCGACAACGGCATAATCCCATGCTTATCAATCAAATCGTAGAAATGCTCTTGGGCATCCCTTTCCAACATCTCGCTGTGGAAGTCAAGCAAAGCCGCTTTCTCCGCATCCGCTCCCTGCCTGAATGGGTTGACATCCTCTCTCAACCGTTGCATCTTTTGCTCGTAGGGCATCCATTCACCCAGTAACTTCTTATACTTGTCGTACTCATACAGTATGTCTTGGAACTGCTCATACAGCCTGCCCAGTTCCCACTGCGCCCTACTCTTGATGTTTTCTATGGAATAACCACCGTCATTGTTGCGGAAGTATTCTGCCTTAGCCAATCCTTTGTAGGGCTTCTCCATTGTAATGGTATAGGTGGAGGGAGGGATGACCCTACAAGTCCCCTCCAAGGTTATTCCCCTATACGGCTTTTCAATCTTGAATGTTTCTATTCTCATAGGGTCTCCTCCTTGTCAAAAGTCAACAACTCTCCGAACAGATGGATTTTCTTCTCCCTCAGCAAGTCATAGTCAATGGGCGGAGCGACCTTGTTCAGCAAAGCAATTTGGCACATTTTCAGCACCTTGCCCATATTGTTCTGTCCTTCAAAGTGTCCGACATAGTATATGCTTGCCCGTTCCTCTTCCAACTTCTTCAAGTATTCAGGCTTGAGGAAAGGAGCGTGTTTCTCATTAAATTTCAAATGATTTTCAAATTCTTTCAGTTCGTCATTCTTTGCACCCCATACCATATCCCGATTATTGCCATTGACTCTGCCCCTGACTATGTTGCTGTTCTCAATGATGACGGCATCCTTTGGCAGTGAAAGGAGCAAGTCCCTGAAGTCAGCATTACCGATGCACTTGTGCCACACCACGTAGAGCATCCATTGCAGGCGGATTTCTTCCCAATCCTCCCGTATATACTCCTTATATTTGTTCTTAATGAATTTCTTGGAAACGAATCCGTTCTTTTGTTCCTGCAACTCATGCTGTATCTCAGCGTGCATAGGCGTATTCAGCGAAAATTCACCGCACAGGTAGGCAGATTCACTGGTAGAGAAGATATGCCCACAGAGCGAGAACGGATAACCTCCACAGAGGTTTCCCAAACTGAGGGTTATACCATCCCTTTCGTCCGTAGACTTATGGAAAGCCCAACAGTTCAGCTTGCTTGCATCGTATGTTTCCATACGACCCAGCACGATACACTCGAAAAGTGATTGATAAGAAGAGTCGTGGCGATTGCCACCCAAAATGTGAAGTTCATTCATATTGTTTATTTTTAATTGTTAGACAATTCCCATCGTTTTTACCACCGTGGCTACAATATCCGAGCTCGGTTGGTGCGTACTTAAACGCTCGTGATGTTTCGGTCGCAAATATAAGGTTGCGGAAAGGCGGTTTGCAAGTTTTGCACATTAAATTGTGTTAATAGTTATACTCCGATAGGGCAATATGTTCAATGAGAATCGCCATCAAATCCTTATCTATATCCACGCCTCATTCTTTATTCATCAACATAATCTATATAAACAACATCTTTACTTGGCATATATCTCCCATTATAGCTATATATGATAGACTTTATATTCCCTTTAGAATCTTTCCTATATATAATTTCATAGTTCGTTTTGCCAATCCTAGCACATCCTGTTGCTAAATAGTTTTCTCTTAATCCGCACCATTCCGTATGGAGTATAATGTGTTTGTATATTGATTCGGGAGTCCTTTCTGGAGAAATATGGATTTCTCTTAAATTATTAAGGCTTATGTTTGTGTCATTAAGTTTATCGCTGCTATATACAAATCTTTCATAATCATTAGTCCCAAATTTTCCTGGTTGATTATATATCCATGTATTCTCATCTAGATACTCAATAAAGCTTGATATTGACAAACTTTCTATACTATCATTCAAATAAATAAGGCGTTGGCGTATGGTATATCCCTTACCGTTATATATAATATTATCAAAACCGATTAGAGCCGTATTCATATGCGTCTTTCTGTTATTATCTCCAAACTGAACAATACGACTGAGTCTTCTTGTATATTGCAATCTATCTGAGTTGTCGTATGTGAAATCGTAAAATTTCTCTGAATAATCTGGGCCGTAATTATTTTCATGATCTCTGTATTTCCTTTGTATCACGTGTCGTTTAATCTTATTGTTTGCTCCCAATTCCCATTTATAAATACTGGAAGTGTCAATAATATCATTTTTATAAACAGTTTCCACAATTTCATTCTTAACTCGAACATAAACTACCTTTGAAGGAATAGGATGGTTAATGATTTTATGTCTTGATATAACAGTACCATTCTTTTTTTCTTCATCTGTTAGTTCTACTTTTTTTGTTGTTGAATAGTAATCCGTAAATGGGATTGTTATTTTCTTCAACATATTCCTTTCATCATATTCAAAGAATATGGTATCTTGGCTTGCAGTTCTAATTCTACTCACCATCTTCTGGCCTTCAGCATTTCTCCGTTGAGCACTAACGGTAAGAGGGAGCAAAAGCAGAAGTAAAAACAGTATGTGCTCGAATTTTAGTACCTTCTTCATAAGATCTGGATTTTGTTTCACAAGTTTCATTATTTATCACTGTTTTAAAGATAAACCAACAAGCATATCATTCTTTTGATTTTATATGGGTATTTTGTCTATTCCTAAATCATATTTGTTATTCAATCTCCATCTTACGTAGTAAAAACGTATGCCGTGGGGGAATAAGGTATATTTACATCCATGCAAAACTTCATAGACATATTGATGTATCATTTCATGAATCAATACATTCTTCAATGTCTCATCCGTCCACTTGACATACTTGCTTATCCATATCTCACACCGTTTCTTATCCACATGGCAACTGCCATAAGGCTTTTTTGCCATAATGAATTTGAATAATGGCATTTTTAGCTCCGCGAAAAGAGTTTCCTGATGCTGGAGGCCATTCGCAACCGCGATTATTCGTTCCGCCTGCCTGTCTATGGATTTTCAGGGGGCGAGCGCATCCTGCAGGATACGTTAAACCAGTTTGGCACCCTGATGGGCGAGCAGAAACAGCTGATGGAACAGCGGGAACGGTTTTATGAACAGATTCTTTCGAGCGTGACATCGGGCGTTGTGGTGCTGGACGAACAGATGAAGGTGATACAGACAAATCCGGCCGCATCCCGGCTGTTGGGACTTCCGGTACTGGGAACGCTCCAGCAATTGGAACGATACGGAAAGGAGCTGCCGGACAAACTCCGCAATCTGGCGGCCGGAGAGCGCTGCAATCTGGAGTATACCACGGCGAAGGGCGAGGCATATCTGCTGGTGCGCGCTTCAGTCATGCAGGTTGGTGGGCATGAAGTGAAGATTCTGACCTTGAACGACATCCGCAGTGAACTGGATGCCAAGGAACTTGACTCGTGGATAAAGCTCACTCGGGTGCTGACGCATGAAATCATGAACTCTATCGCGCCGATTTCTTCGCTGAGCGAAACATTTTTGAGACGGGAGGATGTGGTCGGCGGGCCGCTTTATGACGGAATCCGTGCCATACACGACACGTCGGCGGGACTGATATCTTTCGTCGACAGCTACCGCAAATTCTCCGCTTTGCAGAAGCCGGCTCCCGAGCCTTTCTATTTGTCGGAGCTGGTACGGCAGATTGAAGGGCTGCGTCTGATACCGGACAATGTGGCCTTTACCCGCCAGATAGAGCCGGAAGACCTTATGGTATATATGCCGACCCGAACCTGATTCGCCAGGTTCTCATCAATCTGTTCAAGAATGCGGTGCAGGCCATCGGCACGGACAGAGGGCGCATCCACATCCGTGCATACAGTGCGGCCGATGAGCATGTGTTCGTTTATGTGAGCAATGACGGGCCGGTCATCCCGGAAGGTGAGGCGGAAGAGATTTTTGTTCCTTTCTTTACGACCAAGAAAGAGGGAAGCGGCATCGGCCTGTCCCTTTCCCGTCAGATTATGAAGCTGTCGGGCGGAAGCATCAGCCTGCTGCGGGCCGGAACGAACGGGTGGAACACGACGTTTGTGATGGAATTTGAGTGAAAGTGCGGCTTGTGTTTCGCGGCGCGACGGGGGATAAGAGATTTTTGGTCTTGTCCGGAAAAGATTCTAATGCCAGGAAGCCATACATTTCGTCAGTATGAAAATCAAGAGCGGCAGGTAATCGCGCAGGTCTTTGCGCAGCTGTTTCAGCGCCTGCTGCATGCGGTAGTCCACTGTCTTGGTGGGGATGTTGAGCTGTTCCGCTATCTCGCGGTAGGTTTTCTCCTGGAAACGGTGCATGATGAATACTTCCCGGTAAGATTCCGGCAGTGCGTCGACGACCTCTTTGATTCGTCTGGAAAGTTCCTGAAACTGATAAAAGTCGGCATCTTCCATCATCTCCTGCATTTCGTTGAAGAAGCGAGTGTCTGCCATGCCCTTTATTTCGTTGCGTTTGATTTGGTTTAGCGCCCTTCGGTACACGCATTTCAGCAGATAGCTGCTTAAAGAAGAGTTTATCACATGGCTGTCGCGATGTTCCCATAACCATATCATCGTTTCTTCGGCAATCTCTTTTGCGTCTTCCAGACCGACAAGACGGCTTCCGTAGGCACAAAGTACAGGATAGTATCTTCTGAAAATGCTGTCGAAAGCGGACGGTTCTCCTTTTGCCAAAGCAGCCAGCAGATATGTTTCTTCAGTGCTTCTCATGGATGCAAATATAATCATTTTTTCGCTTTCGGGGAAATTTGTTTTTTCTTATTGCCTGCAAGTGTTATTGATTGTTAAAAACTAGGGAATGAATCGGGAAAGTCCATTTCCCGATTGTCTTTCCAATAAAAACAGAATGGATAAAGAGACCGATATATTGATGGAAGAGTTGCTTGTGAGGTATTATGACGGTACGGCGACGGAGGAAGAAGCGAAGAGGGTTGAGGCTTGGATGGACGAATCGGCGGAAAACCGGCGGAATGCCCGGCAGTTGTATACGTTGCTGTTTGCGGCCGACGCGTTGCAGGTGATGAAGGGACTCGATACGGAGGCCTCTTTGCGGCGGACAAAGAAGCGTATCGCCATGCGGCGCGTCCGCAAGATGGGATGGATATGGATGCAGCGGGCGGCGGCTGTCTTGTTTCTGCCGCTGGTCGTGGCCGTATTCGTCTTGTATGGTCGGCGCACGGAGACTTTGCCTGCGGAGAAAGTGAGCATGATTGAGATGCGCACGAATCCGGGCATGGTCACTTCCTTCCGTTTGCCGGACAGTACGCTGGTCTGCCTTAATTCAGGCTCGGTGTTCCGCTATCCTTCAGCCTTTAAAGACAGCCGCGAAGTGTATCTTGACGGTGAAGCTTATTTTGAAGTGACGAAGGATACGGAGCGGCGTTTCGTGGTCTCCACTCCGCAAGACTCGAAGGTGGAAGTTTTTGGTACATGCTTCAATCTGGAAGCATTTGGTGATGCCGACGCGGTTATCGCCACCCTGACGGAGGGAAGCATCGGATTCATCTACAAAAGGTCTGGCCGTATGTTGCGCATGCTTATGAGTCCGGGCGAGAAGGTGGTTTATAAGACGGCGGACGAGCAAATCAGCCGCCACCGGACAGACGGCCTGTCGGAATTGTCGTGGAGGGAAGGAAAGGTTATCCTTTCAAACACTTCGTTCAGAGAGACCCTGCACATGCTGGAGAAACGGTATAATGTCGACTTTATAGTGAAGAACACAGACTTTGACCGCTATTCCTTCACGGGAACCTTTACAAACCAGCATCTGGAGCGTATTCTGGAATATTTTAAAATTTCCTCCCATATCCGTTGGCGGTATCTGGATGACCCGGACATAGAGCAGGAGAAAATCCGAATAGAATTATATTAACCTTTAAAACTGACCGAAAATGAGAAACACACATCCTCCCTGACCGTAAAAAAACATACAGACCGATGTTGGCGCATCCGTCTGTATGAAAGACCCGTTCAATGTTTGTTTGGCGACAAACAGAAAACCTTTTTTTAAACCTAAATTCATTACAAAATTATGGAAAAACAATTAAGTATCCAAACGAATCCAGGTATTCGAAGCCTGTATTTTATCTGGAAAAAGGTACCATTAACCATGAAAGTCTTTTTAGCTTGTTTATTCTGTTCTGTCAGCATGCTTTATGCTTCAGACAGCTATGCTCAGAGAGTCCGGGTGGAACTTGGCTCTTCACGCATGAGCGTGGGCGAAGTCCTGAAGGAAATAGAGAGCCAGTCGGACTTCGACTTCTTCTACAACAACAGCCACATCGATTTGGAGCGTGAAGTCTCCGTTCCCGCAGAGCGGAGCGACATCTTCTCGGTGCTGGACGCCGTGTTCAGCGGCACGGACGTGAACTATGCCGTGCTCGACCGCAAGATTATCCTGTCGACGGAAGTGCCTTCCCGCCGTCCCGTCCAGCAGTCGGCCGAGATAAAGGGAAGGATTGTCGACCAGAACGGCGAGGCTGTCATCGGCGCGACCGTGAGAGAGTCAGGTACATCGAACGGGACTATCAGTGACCTCGACGGGAACTTCACCCTGAATGTCGCTTCCGCCAGTGCCTCCCTGGAAATCTCCTATATCGGATACGAGACGCAGACCGTCAAGGCCACGCCCGGAAAGGTGCTGCTCGTAACGCTGAGGGAATCATTCCAGGTTTTGGACGAGGTGGTAGTCGTGGGATTCGGAACACAAAAGAAAGTAAATCTGACCGGAGCGGTCGGACTGACAGATGCAGAAAGTCTGAAGGAGCGTCCCGTCTTGAATGCTACTCAGGCATTACAGGGATTAGTTCCCGGATTACAGATTACTCAATCCAACGGAACACTGGGCGACACGCCGACCATCAACATTCGTGGCACGGGAACCATCGGCGAAGGCTCGAGCGGAAGTCCTTTAATCCTGATTGACGGCATGGAAGGAGACTTGAATATGATTAATCCGCAAGATATCGCTTCCGTTTCCGTACTGAAAGACGCTGCGTCTTCTTCCATCTATGGTTCGCGCGCACCCTTTGGCGTTATCCTTATCACTACGAAATCAGGCGGAAAAGGAAAGGTTTCCATCAACTACAACAACAGTTTCCGTTGGTCGTCTCCCATCAAGATGATGGAAATGATGAACTCCGTGGATTTTGCAAGCTTCTTAAACGACGCGATGACAAACTCGGGCCGATCTCCCCAGTTCACTCTCGACCATGTAAACCGAATGAAAGATTATATGAACGCCACACCGGTGGGACCCGGCACAAGAAGAAAAGCGGACGGCTCCCTGATTTATGCCATTGACCCGGACGCGAACGGACAATGGTTGGACGGTTATGCGAACGGAATAGACGATGTCAACATTTTCGACGAGATATATAAAGGTACCACCTTTAATCAAGAACATAACTTCAGTGCAAGCGGCGGAAGTGACAAGCTGAACTATTATGTTTCCTTCAACTACCTGCACCAAGACGGTCTCATGAAAATCGGAGATGATGACTTGAAACGATATAACGCTACGGCCAAATTCAATATGACTTTGACCAATTGGTTGAAACTGAATCTTTCCATGAGATTTTCCCGCCAAGACTACAAGCATCCCTTCTTCATGGACAACTGGGAATATTACGAACTGGTGGGAAGATCATCTTGGCCGAACATCCCGCTTTACGACCGAAACGGCTATTACTTCAATGCTCCGTCCGTTCCGCTTAAGTTGGCTGAGCAGGGAAGCAAGTACCAACAGGCCGACAACCTGTATCAACAGGTCGGTTTTGTCATTGAGCCGATAAAGAATTGGGTGACCCACATCAATTTCAATTACCGCATCAACAATGTATTCAACCGCTCCGAACAGTTCGCCATATACAATCACGACATTAATGGAGAACCATACAGCTCCGACCTGACTTCCGGAATCGGGGAAGACATTTCAAAGGAGAATTATTACAATTTCGAGGTATACAGTGAGTATACCCATTCGTTCAAAGACAAGCATAATCTGCACGTTCTGGTCGGTTCTCAGATAGAAAACCTCAAGCAACAGACCTATAACCTCTATCGCGACGGGGTGATACTGAACTCAAAACCGGAAATTGACCTGACCACAGGATTGGGTTCAGACGGCAGTGTGGTCTCTCCGACAGTAGGAGGCCAACGGTCTGAATGGGGACTGGTCGGTTTTTTCGGGCGTTTGAATTACGATTACGAGGGAAAATATCTGTTTGAAGGGAATCTGAGATACGACGGTTCTTCCCGATTCCGCAGAAGCAACCGCTGGAAACTTTTTCCGTCCTTCTCTTTGGGATGGAACATAGCACGAGAAGATTTTTTTGAGCCGATACAAAATGTGGTAAGCCTTTTAAAACTTCGCGCTTCATACGGAACTTTAGGAAATCAGAACACCAATAACTGGTATCAGACTTATCAAACCATAAACCTGATGATAGCGGGAGGAAACTGGTTACAGAATGGTATCAAGCCGAATGCCTCTTCCGCTCCGTCTTTGGTCTCGGCAGCCTTGACTTGGGAGACGGTCGAAACCTACAATGCCGGAATGGACTGGGCCTTATTCGACAACCGTCTGACCGGTTCATTCGATTACTTTGTGCGCAACACCAAGAACATGGTGGGAAAAGCTCCTGAGCTGCCGGCCATATTGGGTACGGATGTGCCGGTTACCAACAATACAGACTTGCGTACATTAGGATGGGAGCTGAATATCGGTTGGCAAGACCGCCTGAACAACGGACTGTCTTACAGCGCCACCTTCTTGCTGTCTGACTCCCGTACCAAGATAACCCGGTATCCCAATAATCCGACAGGGTCGATCGACACCTATATAGCCGGCCGCTACACGAATGAAATCTGGGGATATGAGACCTACGGCATCGCAAGAACAGATGAAGAGATGCAAAAGCATCTGGCAAGTGCCGACCAGAACTCGATAGGAACCAACTGGGCTGCCGGTGATGTGATGTATAAGGACAGGAACAATGACGGGAAGGTCTCAGCCGGCGCAAGGACAATCGGTGATCCCGGCGATTTGACCGTCATCGGGAACTCCACTCCACGGTACCATTTCGGTATCGACTTGAATGCAAGCTGGAAGGGATTCGATATCCGCGTATTTTTCCAGGGAATCATGAAGCGTGATTTCTGGCAGGGAAGCCCGTTCTTCTTTGGTGGAGGAAACGATGTGTGGTGGGCAGAAGGCATTACCGATGTGGCCGACTATTTCCGCAACGCGGACTCATGGTCTGTTCAAAACGGTTTCCTCACCGAAAACACGGACGCATATCTTCCGCGGCCAAGTCTCGGATGGGATAACAAGAACTACCAATGCCAGAACGGATACCTGCAAAGTGCAGCCTACATCCGTCTGAAAAATCTGCAGCTCGGCTATTCGCTGCCGCGCGAAGTGCTGAACAAAATCGGTGTGCAGAATCTCCGGGTCTATGTTTCGGGAGAAAATCTGTGGACAGGCACGAAACTGGCCGACCAGTTCGATCCGGAAACCGTTTCCGGCGGCAGCGGAGGTAACGCATATCCTTTGTCAAGAACCGTTTCATGCGGTATAAGTCTAACCTTTTAATTGTTGAATTATGAAAAAACAATTCTTTTATATTGTCCTGATGGGATTAGTCGCTCCGCTTGCTTCCTGCAACGATTTCTTGGATATGGAGCCAATGTCTGAGATAACGCCGGAAGATTATTATCAGACCGTAGACCAAGTGGAAGAATTCACCAACCAACTGTATGCCGACATACTGACAACACACGGTTCGTACAGCAGTACCTTTGAAATAGATAAGGATACCGACAACCAGCCCTCCACCGAAACTCCGGGAAACAAATACGATAACACCGGACAATGGAAGGTTTCGATGGACAACAGCTCGTGGTCCTGGACGAACATCCGCAATGTAAATTACGGGATAGAGGTCATAACAGAAAATTATGAGAACGGAACCATAACCGGCGACGAGACTTCACTGAAACAATACTTGGGAGAACTGCATTTCCTCCGTGCCTATGCTTATTTCTCCATGCTGCAAAAGTGGGGAGACCTGCCCATACTGACGCAAGCCTTCAATGACGACGAGGCGACACTGGTTGAAGCCAGCAAACGCTCGCCCCGAAATGAAGTTGCCCGGTTTATTCTGAAAGATTTGGACTTGGCCGCAAAATACATGACCCCGGACTTCGAGACCAGCCACACGCGAATCTCTCAGGATTGTGCCTATCTGATGAAATCCCGTGTCGCGCTGTTTGAAGGTTCGTGGCTGACAAACTTCAAGGATACTCCTTTCGTTCCGAACGGAAAGGGGTGGCCAGGCACCGCTAAAGACTACAACAAAGACTATCAGTTCCCGGCAGGCGACATTGATCAAGAGGCCCAGTTCTTTTTTCAAGAGGCTGTAAAGTCCGCCGAACTGGTAGCAGAAAAATATAAAAACAGTCTGACCCGGAATACGGGCATCACTCCCCAAAGCGTAAGCGATGTGAACGACTATTTCTATATGTTCGGGGATGACGATATGAGCACCTATCCGGATGTCTTGCTTTGGCGAGAATACAACAAAGGTCTGGGCATAACGAATCATTTAGAGGTGATTGTGCAGGGAGGATATGATGTAACCCGCAGTATGGTCGACTGTTTCCTGATGGAAGACGGCAGACCGGTCTACAATTCCTCTATCCCTTACGATGACCAGACCATTGCCAAAGCCCGGTCGAACCGCGACCCCAGACTGGTGGCTTTTATGAAACAACCGGGACAGATTAATTATTTTATCAATGAAGACTATCCTGCCGACCATGCCCGCAAGGACGAAGCGTTTCCTCCCCTTGATGTAGGCGACGGAACCGTGAACCGCTCGCTCACCGGATACCGGATTCGGAAAGGAGGCTCATTCGACAAGGCACGGTGTGACCAGTGGAACAGCTATACAGGCTCTATCGTTTTCCGCGCGACCGAGGCATTGCTGAATTATATAGAGGCAGAATATATGCTGACCCGTAACATTCAGGCCGGACACATCCTGGAATATTGGAAGCTGATTCGTGAAGCCGCAGGATTTACCGGTGCAGCAGCCGACCCGCAGACCACCAACACCTATACTTCGATAGACAAGGAAAAGGCCGATTGGGGAGCTTACACCGCCGGAAAGCTGCTGACGGATGTTACGCTCTATAACATCCGGAGGGAACGCCGTTGCGAACTGATGGCCGAGGGCTTGCGCTGGATGGACTTGATACGTTGGCGGGCCTTGGATCAAATGTGCAAAACGCCCTATCATGTAGAGGGATTCCGCCTGTGGGATGTGATGCAGAACGAATATGACCTTGAGCCGGCAGACTATGACGGCGGCAACGACGCTTTTGTCACGCCTCCGTCGCGCGGGCAATACATCATCGCCTACGAAAACATTCAGGAGAAATCCAATCTGTACCGTGACGGACTGCACTGGATGATGGCTCACTATTTAGAGCCGCTGCCTATCAAACAGTTTTTGCTGACCTCTTCCGACCACGCGGATGTAGAGCTGTCTCCCTTGTATCAGAATCCATACTGGCCGCTTGTGGCAGACAGTCCGGCTGAGCAATAGGTGCAAAAAACATTAACAATAAGTATTAGTTGCTAAATATTATACATTAATCTTTTTTTGATGAGGTTCGAAGCAAAGAAATTGTGTACATTCATACGGATGCTTCACGGATTTCTTTGCTTCGCTGCCGAGAAAGAAAGAAGATTGCCACAATTTAAGCAGAAACGGATTAATCACCCCTATAAAAAAGGATATATATGAAACATCATTTCTTTATAATAAGCTGCCTGATGCTGCTTTGTATTTGCAGCGCGGGATATGCCTATTCTCCGCGTGAAGTCATCAATCTGAACCGGGAATGGAAGTATATGCGCGGAGACTGCCGGGGAGCGGAGCAGACGGGATATGACGACAGCGGTTGGGAGCGTATCGGACTGCCCCATTCCTTCAGCATTCCGTACTTCATGTCGAGAGATTTCTACACAGGATACGGATGGTATCGCAAGCATGTCGCCTTTACGGAAAAGAATCTCTCGGGAAAAATCTTTATGGAGTTCGACGGCGTGTTTCAGGAGGCGGAGATATTTGTAAACGGAAAGTTCGTCGACCGCCATCGCGGGGGATATACCGGATTTTCAGTCGACATAACGGAGGCGGCGCAGGTGGGAGACAATCTGATTGCGGTGCGGGTAAACAATTTATGGCAGCCGACTCTTGCGCCGCGCGGCGGAGAACATGTATTCAGTGGGGGAATATACCGGAATGTCCGGTTGGTATTGAAGTCGTCCACCTACATCGACTGGTACGGAACGTTTGTCACGACATCCGGACTGGACACGAGCAACGGCGGATATGGGATTGTGAACGTTTCAACCGAGGTCAGGCATTCGGGAAACGATACTGACAACTTCCGTCTGGTATCCAATGTGCTGTCTCCCGACGGCCGGATTATCGCATCGGCCGAGAAAGAGATAGAGATGAAGTGCAATACGGCTCAAACCGTAAGGCAGACGACGGAAAAGATTGAGAATCCCTGCCTGTGGCATCCGTCACATCCGGTATTGTATAAGCTGGAGAGTCTGCTTTTCAAAGGCGACAAACTGATAGACCGGGATGAAACTTCGTTCGGCTTCCGCTGGTTTGAGTGGACAAAAGACCACGGCTTCTTTCTGAACGGGGAACATCTGTATTTTAAAGGAGTAAACGTACATCAAGACCAGGCCGGATGGGGCGATGCCGTAACGGACGCCGCCGCGCGCCGCGATGTGGCTCTGGTTAAGGAAGCGGGATTCGACATGATTCGCGGTTCGCATTATCCGCATTCCCCGGCATTCGCGAAGGCGTGCGATGAAGAAGGCGTGCTTTTCTGGTCGGAAGCTCCCTTTTGGGCCACGGCCGGAGAAAAGAAAGACGGGTATTGGACGGCAAGCGCCTATCCCGTCCGGCAGGAAGACTGCGATGCTTTTGAAGAAAATGTCCTGCAACAATTGGAGGAGATGATACGCATCCACCGAAACCATCCTTCCATCATTGCATGGAGCATGTGTAACGAACCTTTTTTCACCACACCGGAAACGATGGACGGAGTAAGGAAACTGCTGAAGCGGATGGTAGACTATACGCATCTGCTTGATCCGACTCGACCGGCCGGCATAGGCGGAGCACAGCGTCCGTTAGGAGAAGAACGGATTGATCTGATAGGCGACATCGTGGGATATAACGGCGACGGAGCCACTATCCTCGATTTCCAGCAGCCTCCCATACCGAGCATGGTGACGGAATACGGGAGCACAAACGCCGACCGCCCGGGCGAATACATCCCGGGATGGGGAGACCTGGAGAAGAATGACGCATGGAAAGGCGTGGAGTGGCGGAGCGGACAGGCCATCTGGTGCGGGTTCGACCATGGAAGCCTCTTTGGGGAAGGAATGGCCAAACTGGGCATAATCGACTATTTCCGCATCCCGAAGCGCTCCTGGTACTGGTACCGCAACGTTTATGCCGGTGTCAACCCTCCGGTATGGAGCGTATCGGGTACCCCGGCCAAGCTGAGACTGGAAGCATCGCGATATACCGATATCAAGGCCGACGGTACAGACGATGTTCATCTGACCGTGACAGTCCTCGACGAGGAAGGCAGGGAACTGAGCAATTCACCGGATGTAAAACTTACTCTGATATCGGGTCCGGGAGAGTTTCCTACCGGCGGCAGCATCCTGTTCGAGGCGGGAAGCGACATCCGCATCATGGACGGAAAGGCGGCGATAGCCTTCCGCTCCTATTATGCAGGCGAGTCCGTCATCGAAGCCACCTCACCGGGACTGGAGCCTGCCCGCATCAAGCTGACTTTTACCGGAGCACCGGCCTACAAAGAAGGGGTCACTCCGAAGGTGGCAGACCGTCCGTATGTTCCTTTCTCCTTGCAGAAAAAGGGGAAGATACAGAGCTTCGGGCTGAACAATCCCGCATTCGCGAGCAGTGCTGCTGACGGACACTCCACAGGATATGCTGCCGACGGCAAGTTTGATACGTGGTGGGAACCCGAAAGTTCTGACCAAAATGTCTATTGGACGCTTGATACGGAACGTTCCCTGATGCTGAGTGAAGTCAGCATACGGTTCGCTTCTACAGACCGATACCAATATAAGGTGGAAGTGTCAGAAGACAACAAGAATTGGATGCTGGTCTCAGACAAGACAGGCAACAAGAATCCGGTCGGATCGGACAAGATAAAACCCGAAAAGACGGTGAAGATGCACTATCTTCGCCTCAGCTTCCCCCAGACCGGGAAATATGTAACGCCGAAGCTTGCCGAGGTGGAAATTCTGGGACAATTGGATTAAGCAGGTTTGGACAGCATCCGCCTGCGCGATGATGCGGTCAGAACAGATTTTTGACCGTAACAAGAATTTTCTCATGTCCGACGGACGGAACGGAAACAGAAAAGAGTCTTGCTCTGGGATGCCCTCAAGAGCAAGACTCTTTCCTGTTTTCAGTCAATCTGCAAGCTGATGTCCTTGCCTTCCGCAACAATCAGCAGTTCTTTCCGTTCCGCATCATACTGCCAGTCGGCCGCATCCTTTACCGAGGACACGGCAGGCATATTCCGCAATATAAAGGCATAGCGGGATGAACGGTCTGATTTCAGTCGGAGCTCACCCTTAGCTTCATCAAAAGAGACCGTGCAATCGTAATATTCCGTACCGTCGCCCTGCGGCAGATGAAGCGTGCGGGCGGAAAGGCCGTTCGGACAAATCAGGAAAGAGCGGTAGCCTTCCAGCTTTTCACAGCCGATGCCTGTTGCCCCCTTCCGGATGAACAGCGGGAACTCGTCCAACGGATACCGGCGCGAAATCCGGGTGTCTGGGGCAAAAGAGTCGCCCGTCCAGAAGTCAATCCAGGTTCCTTCAGACGGAAGGTGGAAGACCACCGGACCGGAACCGGCCGAAGTAATGGCTTTCGTAAAGATATAATCGCCCACCTGGTGGCTTTCCTCACTAAAAGAAACATTCTTCAGGAGCGAACCTCCGTGCAGATGCGCGTCGACAACCGTAGAGAACAGATAAGGCACCAGTTCATCGTGCAATACCACGCAAAAGCGGTAGATATCCTCCACATCCTGTCCGTGAAACCAGGGCAGATGGTTGGTAAACGCTCCGTTTTCCCCGCCGTTGATCATGGCGGCCGTCATGCAGCCGAACTGGGCATAGCGGACAAATTCCTCCTTGCCGGCACGCCGCATGAAGAAGCCCGCCACTTCGCAGGCCGGCGAGGCATATCCGCGCAGAGCCGACCGGTAGATATTGTCGATTTGCAGCTTCAGGCCGCCCCAGTCTGCGATAATGCGCTGTATCATCACGTCGGGGTCTCCGCAACTTAAAGTCAGCGTGTGCTTCTCGCGGCTGCGGTCGATCGGGAAAGTAAACGTTGCCTTGACTCCGTTTTGAAGCACATGGTCTTTCCATTCCTTCGAGTATTCCACCGGCACATTGTTCGTTACCTGCACAGGCTGCCCGTCAACCGACACGCCGAAGCGTGTACCTCTTCCCTTATAAATCGGGAAAACAGGCAGAGAATATACATGCAGTGTCACCGAATCGGCATCTATTGCTGTTGAAAGGGTTTGCGCCACGCACGGGTCTTTGCATCCTTTCCCCGGTATTGAAAGACACGATGCAGATAGAAGGCGGAGGATATTGGCCGCTGCTCACCTTGAGAGGTGCCTGCGCGACAGCTGCCGCTGAAATCCGCCTGAAAGCGTCGGGCATGAATCCGGATACCTTGAGGGTGAACAAGACGATGTTCTTTTACAAAGCCATAGAGGCGGTGTCCGATGAAGACACCCTCGCCACGGATGCGATGGCACGGATAGCCGGCGGCATAGGGTGTTTCGGAGAGTTGTATGCCTCCGTCGGGATACATGGCTTCAAGCTTGCATCGGC
>ERZ857521.613-NODE-613-length-51254-cov-3.453837_pt1 | contig 51254 bp, 46 predicted proteins | sample MGYA00519701_ERZ857521 | MGnify/ENA primary metagenome ERZ857521 (study PRJEB31778, sample SAMEA3449346) | human gut metagenome | biome: human gut; feature: human-associated habitat; material: faeces | place: United Kingdom | collected 2010/2012 ...
ACGCCCTGCTGAAGATCCTGGAGGAGCCGCCGGAGCATCTGATGTTCATTCTGGCCACCACGGAGCTGCACAAGGTCCCGGCCACCATCCTCTCCCGGTGCCAGCGCTTCTCCTTCAAGCGCATCCTGCCCCGTGATATGGAGCGCCAGCTGCTGCACATCGCTCAGGCCGAGAAGATCGACCTCACCGCCGATGGAGCGGAGATCCTCTCCCGCATGGCGGGGGGCGCCCTGCGGGATGCCCTGAGCCTGCTGGATCAGTGCCGTGTGGCGGAGGGCCAGCTCACCAGCCGTGCCGTGCTGGACGTGCTGGGCCTTGCCGGCAGCGTCCAGACCCAGCAAATGATGCGCTGTATTCTGGACCGCCGGACGCCGGATGCCCTGCTGCTGCTGGATCGGCTGTACCGCAGCGGCAAGGACGTCTCTGCCCTGCTGGGGGAGCTCAGCGATCTGGCACGGGAGATGACCATTCTCAAAGCCGCGCCGGAGGGAGGCAGCGCCCTGCTCTCCGGGCTGTATGATACCAAGACACTGACGGGCCTCTCCGAAAACATCTCCATGCAGCGGCTGCTGTACCTGACGGAGACGCTGCAAGGGACCCGTGCCGCCCTGCCGGACAGCTTCCAGCCCCGGACGGATGTGGAGCTGTGCCTGCTGCGGCTGTGTGACGAGAGCCTCTGCGGCGACCTGACGGCCCTCAGCGCCCGGCTGGACCGGGTGGAGGAGCTGCTGAAAAAGGGAGTCCCCGCCCGCCGGGAGCGCCCCGCCGCCCAACCGGCGGCAGAGCGTCCCGCTGCCCCGGAGCCCCGCCCCTCAGCGGATTCAGAGTCCCGCCCCGCTGCGGCGGAGAAGCGTCCTCCCGCCCCGGAGGAGGTCCCGTGGGAGGAACCGCCTCTGCCCGACGAACCGGCGGGCCGGGAGCGTGTCTTTGACATCCCGGAGGAGCCGCAGCGTCCCTCCGCCCCAAAACCAGCCCCTAAAGCTCCCCGCAGGTCTGCCCCCGCAGCCCCGGCCCCCTCGGCCTCTACCGGCGATAGCCGCCTGTGGACCCAACTGCTGGATCAGTTCAAGGGCCGCCTGCCGGTGAACCACCGGGTCTTTCTCAACATGGCCTCCGGCACCGTGGAGGGTGACTGCCTCACCGTCCACTGCCGCAACGATTTCGTCCGGGACTCCCTGAATAACCGCACGGTGCTGGCGGTGCTGGAGGAGGTCACCTCCGCCGCCGTGGGAAGCCCCGTCCGGGTGATGCTGACGGTGGGCGGCGAAACGCCATCTGCCCCCCGCCCTGCCCCGAAGCCCCCCCGCCCCGCTCTGGAACAAACTCCCACCCCGGAGGGGGAGCGCCCTCCCCTGCCGGAGGAGCCGCCCCTGCCTGCGGAGCCATCCCGCCCCCCGGAGCCGAAAGCAGAGGAGGAACGTCCCCCTCTGCCGGAGGAGCCCTCGGCGCAGGAGGAGAACGCTCCGCCTTGGGAAGGACCGGCTGGAGGAGCTGATCGGCCCCGGCAGCCAGCTGGAGCACTTCAAGATCAAATAGTCCATCGGGCTGGACAAAAGCTGGACAAATACCGGACAAAAACAGTCCGCCGGAAGCTCCCGGATCGGACAAAACAGACCCTTAAAACAGATCAATAAGGAGGATACTCAGCTATGGCAAAAGGATACAGCGCACGGGGAGGCTTCTCCGGCGGCGGAAGCGCCATGCGCCAGCAGCAGATGCAGCAGAAGCTGCTGAAGATGCAGCAGGATATGGCGGCGGCACAGGAAGCGGTGGAAAACGCCAGCTTTACCGCCTCAGTGGGCGGCGGTGTGGTGCAGGCCACCGTGTCCGGCAAGAAGGAGCTGACGGCCCTGACCGTCAAGCCGGAGGCCGTGGACCCGGAGGATGTGGAGATGCTGCAGGATCTGGTGATCTCTGCAGTGAACGAGGCCCTGCGCCAGGCGGACGAGGCCATGAACAGCTCCATGCAGAGCTTCACCGGCGGTCTGAATCTTCCCGGCTTCGGCCTGTGATCCCCGGAAGCGCAAAGGCTGGAATCGGCATACGATCAAAGAAGCAGCGGGCAGACACGCCGTTCGGCATGCCTGCCCGTTGCTTTTGCCATGGAAAACACATCTATTGGGCGTTTTTGTCATTGCCAACACGGTTTTTGGCGTTTCCATCGCCAGCGCACCTTTTCGGCACGATTTGTCATGGCCGGTACGTATTTCCGGTACTCCTTGTCATCGTCAATATGGTTTTTCGACGTTGTTTGGGATTTCTGGAACATTATTTCGTGTGCTTTCTGCCGATCGTGTGGATTTTTAGCACTTCTTCTATCTTCATCTTGACGGGCAAAACCGCAGCGGCCAAGGGATGTCCTTTGGGTACTGCGGTTCTTTTCACACCTTTTTCCGCATAGAGATGATATCGGAAAGTCATCTGAGGAGTGGTGCGCTATCAAAGGCAACATGGAGCAGCGGGCGTGCGATCTCGCCCTTTACGTCATAGAGAGCCGTGGAACCGTCCGTTCCGCCGCCAAAAAGTTCGGCATCAGCAAATCCACCGTCCACAAGGATCTGTCGGAGCGGCTCCCGGCCTTTAATCGGGGGCTGTATCTTCAGGTGAAGCAGGTTCTGGAGGAGAATAAAGCCCAGCGGCATATCCGGGGAGGTCTCGCCACCCGCCGGAAGTATAAGGGCGAATAAAAGTCTGCCAAACATACCGAGTACAGGACAGACGGCCACCAAACGTACCAAGTGCAGACGGTCGCCGGATGGATCAAGAGAGTCGAAAGAACCGCCGGCCCCCGGAATTTTCTTCCGGAGGGCCGGCGGTATTTGTCTGTGCGCCGTTCGACGCAGCTGCCGGGACGGTAGCTTACCGTTGGGTGCAGCGATTTACCGCTGGATGCGGCGGTTTACCGTTGGGTGCAGCAGCTTATGGCTGGGTGCAGCGGTTTACCGCCGGGGACGGTTGCTGCCGTTGGGTGCGGTGGTTTACCGTTGGGGGCGGCGATTTACCGCTGGGTGTGGCAGCTTGCGGCTGGATGCAGCAGCTTACCGCCGGGTGCGGCGGCTTACCGTTGGGTGCAGCGGTTTACCGTTGGGTGCGGCCGCTTACCGCCGAGTGCGGCAGCTTACTTCTTTCCGGCGGCCTGACGCATGGAGAGGCTGATGCGGTGCTTCTTTTCATCCACCTCCAGCACCACTACCTTCACCACGTCTCCCACGGCCACGGCCTGAGAGGGGTGCTTGATGAAGCGGTCGCAGATTTGAGAGATATGCACCAGTCCGTCCTGATGGACGCCGATATCCACGAACACGCCGAAGTCCACCACATTGCGGACCGTCCCCGTCAGCTCCATGCCGGGCTTTAAGTCCTTGATGTCCAGCACGTCGGTCCGCAGGATGGGGGCCGGCAGATCGTCCCGCACGTCCCGTCCGGGCTTCACCAGCTCCTGCACCACATCCTGTAAAGTGGGGACGCCCACGCCGATCTGCCGGGCGGCGTTCTCCTCCCCCATGGCCCGCACCTTCTGGGGCAGCTGGCTCATGGCGGCGGCACCCACATCCGCCGCCGTATAGCCGCACAGGGTCAGCAGCTGCTCCGCCGCCGGATAGCTCTCCGGGTGGACGCCGGTGTGATCCAGCACATTGCGGCTCTCCGGCACCCGCAGGAAGCCGGCGCACTGCTGAAAGGCCTTGGGGCCTACCTTGGGTACCTTCAGCAGCTGCCGCCGGGTGGTGAAGGCTCCGTTCTCCTCCCGGTATTTGACGATGTTTTTGGCGGTGGTGCCATTCAGGCCCGCCACCCGGCCCAGCAGGCTGGCGGAGGCGGTATTCACATCCACCCCCACGGCGTTGACGCAGTCCTCCACCACACCGCCCAGCGTCTCATCCAGCCGCTTCTGGGGCATATCGTGCTGGTACTGCCCCACGCCGATGGCCTTGGGGTCGATCTTCACCAGCTCCGCCAGCGGGTCCTGCATCCGGCGGGCGATGGACACGGCGCTGCGCAGGTTCACGTCGTACTCCGGGAACTCCTCCGCCGCCAGCTTGCTGGCGGAGTACACGGAGGCCCCGGCCTCGCTGACCATCATATAGCTGACGCCGCCCCCCAAGGTGCGGATCAGCTCTACCGCCATTTGCTCCGTCTCCCGGCTGGCGGTGCCGTTGCCGATGGCGATGTGCTCCACATGGTGCCGCCGGATCATGGCCCCCAGCCGGGCGATGGCCTCCTGCTTCTGCCGCTGGCCATAGGTGGGATACACCACCGTGGTATCCAGCACCTTGCCGGTGGCATCGATGACCGCCACCTTGCAGCCGTGGGCATAGCCGGGGTCCAGCCCCATGGTGACGTGGCCCTTCACCGGCGGCTGCATCAGCAGGGGCTTCAGGTTCAGGGCGAAGGTCTGGATGGCCCCCTCGCAGGCCCGCTCCGTCAGGTCACTGCGGGCCTCCCGCTCCAGAGAGGGATAGATGAGCCGGTCATAGGCGTCCTCGCAGGCGCTCTTGATAAACTCCATGGCCGCAGAGCCGGGCTTGACCACCGCCCGGCGCAGGGCGGTGAGTCCTGTCTCCCGGTCCAGCAGCACCGTGACGGAGAGGAAGCCCTCCTTTTCGCCTCGGTTGATGGCCAAGATCTGATGCCCTGCCAGCTTGGGAAGGGGCTGCTCAAAGTCGTAGTACAGCCGGTAGACGGAGTCCTCCTCCCCGGTGGCCAGGCTCCGCAGTCGCCCCTGACGGCGCAGCAGCTCCCGCAGAGTCTTGCGGCTGGCGGCATCATCCGACAGCAGCTCCGCCACGATGTCGTTGGCCCCCTGCAGGGCGTCGGCGGCCGTCTCCACCCCCTTCTCCGGGTCGAGGAAGCCCTGCGCCGCCTGCATGGGGTCGGGGCAGTCCCGCCGCTGGGCCAGCAGCAGCTCCGCCAGCGGCGCCAGTCCCTTTTCACGGGCCACGGTGGCACGGGTGCGGCGCTTTTGCTTATAGGGACGGTACAGGTCCTCCACCTCCGCCAGCGTCCGGGCGTGGTCAATGGCCGCCGCCAGCTCCGGCGTCAGCTTCTCCTGTCCCTCGATGGCGGACTTCACCTCCTGCCGCCGCTGCTCCAGATTCCGCAGATAGGTGAGCCGGTCCTCCAGCTTCCGCAGGGCGGTGTCGTCCATGCTGCCGTGAAGCTCCTTCCGGTAGCGGGCGATGAAGGGAATGGTGTTGCCCTGATCCAGCAGGTCGATGACGTTCTGCACATGGACAGGAGAGGCTCCCAGCTCCTGAGCCAGAAGTTCCGCAATGGTCTGCATAGCTTTGCTCCTTTCGTGGGCGCAAAACCGGGACGGAGGTCCGTCCCGGTTTTGCGCTGCTTACTTGTGATACAGCTTCTTGATCTCGTACTTAGGCTCACAGCTGACGTGGATACCCAGCCGGTTATACAGCTTCGTGTCCTCCTCCGACAGGATGACGGAGAAGTGGGCATCGCAGCCCCGCAGCTCGTCCAGCTTCTTCAGCACCAGCTCCGCCAGAGGGTTGGTGACGGCGGAGATGGACAGGGCGATGAGCACCTCGTCGGAGTGCAGCCGGGGGTTGTGGTGGCCCAGATGGGAGATCTTCATGTCGCTGATGGGGGCGATGATGGAGGCCGGCAGCAGGTCCAGATCCTTGTCGATGCCGGCAAGGGCCTTAATGGCGTTCATCAGCAGCGCCGCCGACGGCCCCAGCAGGGAGCTGTTCTTGCCGGTGACGATGCGGCCGTCCGGCAGCACCATGGCCCCGGCGGGCATCCCCGTGGACTCCGCCACCTGCAAAGACGCCGCCACCGCCGGGCAGATGTCCGGCGTTACGTCCGCCTGCTGCATGACGATCTCCAGCTTCCGCACCACGCTGTCGTCGGCCTTGCCCCGGACCCGGTCCACCATGCCGGCATAGTACCGGCGCAGGATCTCCATGCGGCTGGCCTCCCGGCAGGCCTCGTCGTCCACGATGGCGAAGCCCGCCATGTTCACCCCCATGTCCGTGGGGGAGCGATAGGGGGAGGAGCCCTGGATGCGCTGGAACATGGCGTTGAGTACCGGGAAGATCTCCACATCCCGGTTGTAGTTCACCGTGGTCTCGCCATAGGCCTCCAAATGGAAGGGGTCGATCATATTCACATCGTTGAGGTCTGCCGTGGCGGCCTCGTAGGCCAGATTCACCGGGTGCTTCAGCGGCAGGTTCCAGATGGGGAAGGTCTCGAACTTGGCATAGCCCGCCCGGATGCCCCGCTTATGGTCGTGGTACAGCTGGCTCAGGCAGGTGGCCATCTTGCCGCTGCCGGGGCCGGGGGCCGTCACCACCACGATGGAGCGGCTGGTCTCGATGTAGTCGTTTTTGCCCAGACCCTCGTCGGAGACGATGTGGGCCACGTCCGAAGGATACCCGGCGATGGGATAGTGGCGGCAGCTGCGGACCCCCAGCGCCGTCAGCCGGTGGATGAAGGCATCCGCCGCAGGCTGGCCGGCGTACTGGGTGATGACCACGGAGCCCACATAGAACCCCAGCCCCCGGAACACGTCGATGAGCCGCAGCACATCCTGATCGTAGCCGATGCCCAGATCGCCACGGGTCTTGTTTTTTTCGATGTCTCCGGCACAGATGGCGATGACGATCTCCACGTCGTCCCGGATGGTCTCCAGCATCCGGATCTTACTGTCCGGCTGGAAACCCGGCAGCACACGGGAGGCGTGGTAGTCATCAAAGAGCTTGCCGCCGAACTCCAGATACAGCTTGCCGCCGAACTGGCTCATGCGCTGGCGGATGTGCTCGGCCTGCAGGGCCAGATACTTTTCGTTGTCAAATCCGATCTTCACCGTAATATCCCCCTTTTTTACATAACCATATCATTATACACCGCTGCGCCCTCCGGGAAAAGCCTTTTCGGAGATTTCCCTTTTAGGATTTCTTCCGATTTTTGCGGCGGAATTTTGGTAAAACCCGCCGTTGCTTTTTTCCCGGCGGCGGGGTATACTGAACAGTACACCCCATGAAGGAGGAACCCTACCATGCGTTTTCAGGTGATGTGGAAAAAGACCCACCTGCCGCCGGAGGCCTACCGGCCGTTCTTCGAGACGGACAGCATCGACGAGGCCAAGGACTTCGCCATGCGGCTGGCCTTCGACGAGACCAATCACGTCTACGTGCAGGATACCCGGCGGGATGAGATCGTCCGGGATTTTGACGCCCCGGTGTACCGGGACTGACCGCAGGTCCCCTATCCGTCCGTTTGCCCCGTTCTCTCCGTGAGAACGGGGCTTTTCATCTGTGTTTAAGTTTGGTATAATAGAATAATTACAGGGACTTCTAAAAACACAAAAGGAGACTTTTTATGATGGATATACGGAGAGCGGCTGCACTGCTGCTGGCGCTGGTAATGATCGCTGCGCTGACGGTGGGCTGCGGCAAAAAGCAGAGTGACACCCCCACGGATACACCCGCTGCCGGTGCGGACGGCCGGACTCCCGCCCAGCAGCCGGCGAAGCTGGTGTGCTACAACGGGTCGGTGACGCTGCGGTTCGTGCGGGAGGAGGATACGTGGTACTGGGGCGACGACCGGGATTTCCCGCTGGAGCAGCCCATTGTGACGGAGCTGCTGGCCACGGTGCAGGGCTACGCCGCCCTGTCGCCGCTCCCCCATACCGACGATCTGTCCCAGTTCGGGCTTTCGGACACCAAGCGCTACATCAGTTTGACGGACACCGAGGGCAATACCCGCACCTACTGGCTGGGGACGCAGACCGACGAGGGACAGTACATCCAGCCGGAGGACGAGACGGATGCCGTGTATCTCTCCCCCGCCGGGGTGGATGGGACGCTGAACATGGGCATCTATGACATGGCCCGGCTGCCTCAGCTGCCCCAGCTGACGGCGGACAACGTCAACGCCCTGACTGTCACCGCCGCAGACGGCAAGAGCCTGAGCCTGACGGCGTCGGAGGGCGTATGGCTGCGGAGCGGACAGGACGTGACCCAATGGAGCGGAAAGCTGACGGAGGCACTGGGACAGCTGACGCTGCTGCGGTGCATCGACTATCGGCCCAGCACCGGGGTGGCGGAGCTGTGCGGGCTGACGGAGCCGGCGGTGGTGCTCAGCGCCACATACCGCAGCGCCGCCGGGGAAACGGAGCTGACGCTGCGGGTGGGTGCCCAGCGGGATGGAGGGTATTATGCCACGGTGAATGATGACGACACCATTTATCTGCTGCCTGCGGCCCCGGCGGAGGCGCTGGCGGCACTGGCGGCCAACGGTTTGAACGGATAAGCTTATTTCAGCCCCTTCCGCCGGAAGGGGCTGCCTGACAGGAGAGACGGGCACAAGGAAAGGAAGTGATCCCATGCGGATACTGGTGATAGAGGATGAGGCCCGGCTGGCCCAGACGCTGGCGGAGCTGCTGCACCGGCAGGGCTACACGGCGGACATCAGCGGCGACGGCTTATCGGGGCTGGACAACGCCGCCTCGGATATTTACGATCTGGTGGTGCTGGACGCCATGCTGCCGGGGATGGACGGCTTCACCCTGCTGCAAAGGCTGCGGCAGGAGGGACACACCGTGCCGGTGCTGATGCTCACCGCCCGCAGCGGCGTGGAGGACAGGGTACGGGGACTGGACAGCGGGGCGGATTACTATCTCACCAAGCCCTTCGAGCCACAGGAGCTGCTGGCCTGCGTGCGGCTGCTGCTGCGGCGCACCGACGGCCAGCCACGGCAGGAGGACGCCGTTACCTGCGGCGATCTGCGGCTGGAGCCGGGGACCTTTCTGCTGCGCTGCGGCCAGCGGGAGGTGCGGCTGAGCCGGAGGGAGTACGACCTGATGGAGCTGCTGATCCGCAGCTATCCCCAGATCGTTACCAAGGAGCAGCTGATCCTGAAGGTGTGGGGCTATGATTCCGATGCCGAGGACAACAACGTAGAGGTCTACATCTCCTTTCTGCGGCGGAAGCTGGAGCATTTGCATTCCGCCGTGAAGATCCGCACCCACCGGCTGGTGGGCTACTGCCTGGAGGTGGGGGCATGAGCGGCATGATCCGCAGGCTCCGGTGGAAGATCGTGGGCATCAGTATGCTGTTTGTGACGCTGGTGCTGGCGGCGGTATTCACCGGAGTGATGCTCACGGCCCGCAGCAGTCTGGAGCAGAGCAGCACCCGGCAGCTGGAGAAGGCCCTGCGGGGCGAGGGCTACGACGGACAGAACGGCCAGCCCTGCTTTGTGACGGAGGTCTATTCCAGCGGCACGGTGCGGGTCATGGGCAGCAGCTACTATCAGATCAGTGAGGAGGCCCTGCTGGCGCTGGTACAGGAATGCCTGTCCCAGCAGGAGGAGAGCGGCCTGCTGACGGACTATCATCTGCGCTATCTGCGCTATGACGGCGCTCTCTCCATCCGCATCGCCTTCACCGACAGTACACTGGAGCAGTCGGCGCTGCGGGCCATGGCGGGGAATCTGCTGCTGATCGCACTGGCGGCGCTGGTGGTGCTGCTGGGGTGCAGCTATCTGCTCTCCGGTGTGGCTGCCCGGCCGGTGGAGCGGGCGTGGCAGGGGCAGCAGCGCTTCCTGTCCGACGCCAGCCATGAACTGAAAACGCCCCTGACGGTGATCCTGTCCTCCGCCGATCTGCTGGCGGAGTCCGCCCCGGCGGAGGAGCAGACGTATGTGGAGAACATCCGGGCGGAGTCCCGGCGGATGAAGAAGCTGGTGGAGGAGATGCTGACCCTGTTCCGGGCGGAGAGTGTCCGGCGGGAGACGGCCTTCTCCGAGGTGGATCTGTCGGACGTGGTGACGGACGCCGCCCTGCGGTTCGAGCCGGTGGTGTTTGAATCCGGACGGCGGCTGCTGTACACCATCGACGAGGGACTGCAGGTCTCCGGCGACCGGGACGCTTTGGAGCGTCTGACGGGCATCCTGCTGGATAACGCCGTGAAATATGCGCCCCAAGGCACGGATATCCGCCTGACCCTGACCCATCAGGACCGCACCGCCTGTCTGGCGGTGGAAAACGGCGGCGATCCCATCCCGCCGGAGGTGGCGGCCCACCTGTTCGATCGGTTCTACCGGGCCGACAGCAGCCGCACCGGCACGGGCTTCGGGCTGGGGCTGGCCATTGCACGGGCCATCGTTCAGAACCACAGGGGAAACATCATCTGCCGCAGTCAGGAGGGCTTGAACCGCTTCTCCGTGACGCTGCCTGTTTTACGCCAGAAGGAGGCGCAGTGACCATGCTGGACCTGCTGATCCGGGGCGGTACCGTCATAGACGGCACCGGAGCCCCCGGCTTTTCCGCCGACGTGGCGGTGGAGGGCGGCGTCATCGCCGCCGTGGAGCCGCTGCCGCCGGATACCCCGGCCCGACGGGTGATCCATGCCGCCGGGAAGCTGGTGACACCGGGCTTCATCGATATCCACCGCCACGCCGATGCGGCGGCCTTCCGTCCCGGCTTCGGAGAGCTGGAGCTGCGGCAGGGGCTGACCACCATTGTAAACGGCAACTGCGGTCTGTCCGCCGCCCCCTTCGGCCCGGCACACCGGGAGGAAATATTGGCCTATCTGGCCCCCATCACCGGGGAGGCCCCGCCGGAGCTGGAGACGGAGACGCTGGCGGGGTATTTTGCCTCCCAGCCACCGGCCCCTATCCACACGGGGATGCTGGTGGGGGGCGGCGTTCTGCGGGCGGATGCGGCGGGCTACGCCCTCCAGCGATTGGAAAAGCGCCATTACGACGCCATCCACCGCAGCATGGAGCGGGCGCTTTCGGACGGCGCCGTGGGCGTGTCGCTGGGGCTGGGCTATGCCCCGGAGTGCTTCTATACCACCCGGGAGCTGATCGAGGCCCTGCGGCCCCTCAGCGGCGGCGACGTGCCGGTGACGGTGCATATGCGGCAGGAGGGGGCCGGGGTGGTGGATTCCGTCCGGGAGATGCTGACGGTGGCCCGTACCCTGCGGATTCCTCTGCAGATCTCCCACCTGAAGGCCATGGGCCGGGACAGCTGGGGAAAGAAGATCCCGCAGGTGCTGGAGCTTCTGGAGGAGGCCCGGCAGGAGGGGCTGGACGTGGGGTGCGACGTGTACCCCTATACCGCCGGCTCCACCCAGCTGCTGCACATCCTGCCGCCGGAGTTTCTGGCGGGAGGCATGGAGGCGGTGGTGCGCCGTCTGTCGGACCCGGCGGCCCGCCGGGAGCTGGTGCAGCGCATCCAGAGCGGGGCGGGCTTCGACGACATTGCAAAGCTGGCGGGCTGGGACGGCATCTATCTGACCAGCCTCCACTGCCCGGAGGATCACCCCTATCTGGGGAAGAGTCTGGCGGAGATCGCCGCCATGACGGGACAGGATCCCCTGACCTGCTGCTGTGATCTGCTGGTGCGGGAGCAGGGGGAGATCACGATGATCGACTTCATGGCCTCGGAGGAGGACATCACCGCCATTCTGCAAAGTCCCCTGTCCCATCTGATCTCCGATGCCACCTATCCCACGGAGGGGATGCCTCACCCACGGGTGTACGGTACCTTCCCCCGGCTTTTGCAGCACTTTGCCCGGGAAAAGGGTGCGCTGACGTGGGAGCAGGCCATCCACAAGATGACGGGCCGTCCCGCCCAGCGGCTGCGGCTGGCGGGAAAGGGTGTGCTGGCGGCGGGGATGGACGCCGATCTCTGCGTATTTGACCCGGAGGCGCTCCGGGAAACAGGAACGTATCAGGAGCCCTGCCGCATGGCGGCGGGGATGGACACCGTCTTGGCGGCGGGCGTGCCGGTGCTGGAGCAGGGTATGCTCACCGGCGCTCGTCCGGGACGCATCATCAGGAGGTAAGAGCTATGCTGGAGAGTATCATCGATATTGTGCGCCGGGCCGGGGAGCTGGTCCGCAGCGCCAACGACGTGACGGCGGCCACCCATGAGAAGAACGGCCCGGCGGATCTGGTGACGGAGTACGATCTGGCGGTACAGCGCTTTTTGCGGCAGGAGCTGCTGGCCCTGCTGCCGGAGGCGGATTTCTTCGGGGAGGAGGGGCAGCACGATGCCCTGACGTCGCCGTGGACCTTCATCGTGGACCCCATCGACGGCACCACCAATTTTGTCCGGGGCTTTGCCTACACCAACATCTCCGTGGCGCTGGCCAAGGATGGGCAGGTGGAGTACGCCGTGGTATATGCGCCGCTGGCCGGGGAGCTGTACGCTGCCCGCCGGGGCGGCGGGGCCACCCTCAACGGCCGGGCCATCCACGTCAGCGGACGGGATCCCGGCCACTCGCTGGTGGTGTGCGGCTCCACCATCTATGACCGCAGCTATACGGAGCGGCACTTCGCCATCATGCGGTATCTCTACGACCGGGGACTGGACTACCGCCGGTTCGGGGCGGCGGCGCTGGATCTGTGTCAGGTGGCGGCAGGCCGGGCGGAGGTGTTCTTCGAGTGTCGGCTCAGCCCGTGGGATTTCGCCGCCGGGAGCCTGCTGGTGCAGGAGGCCGGGGGCTGCGTCACCACGCTGGAGGGGACGACCATCGATCCCCTGCGCCCCGGCTCCGTGTTCGCCGCCAACGCCCTGTGCGGCGGGCTGACGGCGGAACTGCCCCGTGGATAAGGGGATATTTTCCGCAAATATTTGAAAATTGTGTAAATTCCTGTTGAAAATCGGCCGTTTCTATGGTGGAAATGCAAAAAAGTCTTGACGTACCCGGAAAATGTGGTATGATAGGCTTTGTAACGAATTTGTAACCTTTTTAGCAAGGATCGATCATATGAAACAGGAATTGGAAAATAAGCGTCCCGATTCGGAGGAGCGCCGCAGCATCTGGCAGCGGTGGAAGCAGAATCTGAAGGATTGGGCCTGGTTTTGTAAGGAGCATCCGGACTGGCTGGATCTGGATGTGCAGACGTGGGTATCGACCCATATCGGCCAGCCCCTGCGCCGCCGGTGGCATCGTCTGCGGGAGCTGCGGCACCAGAACCGGCAGCGGCAGCTGCCGGAGACGGAGTGGAAGCTGGGCCAGCTGCTGCTGTTCCTCTGGGGCAGTCTGCCCCGTATGGGCTCCGACCTCCGGGAGCGGCTCACCCGCCGCCGCAAGGGAGCCATCCGCTCAGGCGGACGGATGCGGGCCTTCTTTGAGGGCATGAAGCTGCATCCGGCGGTGTTTGTGGCCAGCGCCGTGGCGGTGACGGCCGTGGCGGTGTGCCTGTCCATGTATACCATCGGCGCCACCGCCCGCTATGACGGCGTGGAGCTGGGGACGGTTCGCAGCGCTCACAGCGTCTCGGCGGCAGTGGATCAGCTGGAGGAGATCACCCGGCAGACGTTGTCCGATACCGATTACAGCATCGACAGCGCCAAGCTGGAGGTCCGCACCGGCATCGTGCCCCGGAAGGAGCTGGAGAGCACCGACGCACTGGAGGAGAACCTCACCCAGCAGCTGGGGCTGGTGGATTATGCCTATGTGCTGTATGTGGAGGGGGAGCCGGTGGCGGCCACCACCTTCCCCGGCGCCATCGAGCAGCTGCTGGAGCAGCTGAAAAAGGGCTACATCACCGACAGTACCGTGGACTGCTACTTCGTGGAAAACGTGGAGGTAAAGCAGGAGTACGTGGATCGGTCCCTTATTATGAATCTGGGCTACATCGCCGAGAAGCTCAACGCCACCAAGGCGGGCGAGGTGACCTATACCGTTAAGAGCGGCGATGTGTGGTCCCTCATTGCCGAGGACAACGGCATGACCAATGAGGAGCTGCTGGCCCTGAACCCCGGCTATGACATCAGCGTTCTCCACACCGGCGACGTGCTGACCATCTCCCGTGCCGTGCCGTATCTGACGGTGGTGAACGTGGAGCGGCAGAGCTCTTTGCAGGACGTGGCGTACAGCGTGGAATATGTGGACGACCCGGATATGTATCAGGGCGACTACGAGGTCCTCAGCAAGGGCGTGTACGGCAAGGCGGACGTCACCGCCAACGTCACCGTTATCAATGGCACAGAGACGGCCCGTGAGGTGGTGTCCTCCGTGACGCTGAAGGAGCCGGTGGCCGAGCGGCAGGCACGAGGCACCAAGGAGCGGCCCACGTGGTTCCCCACCGGGTCCTTCCGCTGGCCCTGCTACGGCGTCATCACCTCCTACTTCGGTGGGCGCAGCACCGGCATCAGCGGCGCCAGCAGCTATCATGAGGCCATCGATATCGCCAACTCCTACGGCACGCCTATCTACGCCGCCGACGGCGGAACCGTCATCTACTCCGGCTGGAACGGCGGCTTGGGCTACTGCGTGAAGATCGATCACGGCAACGGCTTTATCACATGGTACGGCCACAACAGCGACCTCTACGTCTCTGTGGGCGACCACGTGTACAAGGGCCAGACCATCGCCGCCATGGGCTCCACCGGTATCTCCAGCGGCTCCCACTGCGACTTCCGTGTCCAGCGCAACGGCACCATGGTGGATCCCCTGAACTATCTGCCCTGATGAAAATGATCCATGAAAAGCTCCCCGGCTCATGCCGGGGAGCTTTTTGCTGCCCGCCGGGAGCGGCGCAGGCAGCTGCTCAGGAATCGTGGAAAATCCAAGGTTTTCCCAAGAGCGTCAGCCCAACGCCCACAGCACTACGCCATACACCACGCTGGCCAGTGTGCCGTAGACGATCACCGGGCCGGCAATGACGAACATTTTGGCCGCCATGCCGGTGACGAAGCCCTCTGCCTTGAAATCCAGCGCCGGGGATACCACGGCATTGGCAAAGCCCGTGATGGGCACCAGCGTCCCGGTCCCGCCGAACCGGGCCAGCCGGTGGTAAAGTCCCAGTCCTGTCAGCAACGCCGACAGGAACACAAGGGACACCGATGTGGCGGTCCCGGCGTCCTCCGTATTCAGGCCCGCCGCCCGGAAGCCGTCTCCGATGGCCTGTCCCGCCACACAGATGAGCCCGCCGATGACGAAGGCCAGCGCCATATCCTTTCCCAGCGGGGACTTCTTCTGCATCCGCTTCACATACGCCTGATACTCCTTGGGCGTCATGTCTACCCGCATCACATCCTTTCTTCCGTAGTATGACCCGCCGCACCGGAAAAATGCGCTTCGGCTTGCCAAACGGCGCAAAACAGGCTATACTGAAGGAACGGAAAGGCGGGTGTTATCATGTACGATCCTGCACATCCCTTCGGGAAAAAACGCTATGACCGGGCCATCATCGACCCGGTGAGCTGCACCGGCTGCGGCTACTGCACCATGTTCTGCGTCATGGACTGCATCCTTTTGCAGCCGGACGGCTTTTATACGGTGGATCTGGACCGCTGCATCGGATGCCGGTCCTGTAAGGTGAACTGTCCCTTCGAGGCCGTCATCATCCTGCCCCCCAAGGAGGACGCATGACCATGGCCAGACAAACGCACCCTCTGGGGCTGTATCTGCACATCCCCTTCTGCAGGTCCAAATGCGCCTACTGCGACTTCTACTCCCTCTCCGGGCGGGAGGATCGCATGGACGCCTACACGGCGGCACTGGAGCGCCACCTGATGGAGGTGGCCCCGCAGGCGGCGCAGCATCTGGTGGACACGGTGTACTTTGGCGGCGGCACCCCCAGCTATCTGGGGGAGAAGCGGCTGGTGAAGCTGCTGAAAACCGTGAAGAAGCACTATCACGTGGATCCCCACGCCGAGATCACGCTGGAGGCCAACCCCGACAGCGCCGGGGACTGGAAGGCCCTGCGGGCGCTGCGGCGGGCGGGCTTCAACCGCATCTCTCTGGGGGTCCAGTCCACGGACGACGTCTGTCTCCGGGCCTTGGGCCGCATCCACACATGGCAGCAGGCGCAGGATGCCGTGGCTGCCTGCCGGAGGGCCAAATTCCCGGACGTGAGTCTGGACCTCATTTACGGCCTGCCGGGGCAGACCATGGAGCAGTGGGAAAAGACCCTCTCCGACGCCCTGACCCTCCAGCCGGAGCATCTGTCCTGCTACGGGCTGAAGCTGGAGGAGGGAACGCCCCTCTACCGGCAGCGGGACAGTCTGACCCTGCCGGACGACGAGGCACAGGCGGATATGTATCTCTACGCCGTGGAGTATCTGCGGCAAAACGGCTATGAGCAGTATGAGATCTCCAACTTTGCACGGCCCGGCCACGCCTCCCGCCACAACCTGAAATACTGGACACTGGGGGAGTATGCGGGGTTCGGCCCCGGTGCCTACTCCGACTTTGGCGGCGTCCGCTACGGCTACATCCGGGACTTGGATCGGTACATTGCCGGGGAGCTGGTGCTGGCGGAGTCGGAGCGTATCCCCGTCTTGGAGCGGGAGATGGAGTACATCATGCTGCGACTGCGTACCACGGAGGGGATGAACATCAGGGAGTTTGAAAACCGCTTCCGCCGGCGCTTCGACCCCTTGGGCGCACGGCTGGAGGTTTACGCCGACCACGGCTTGGCCCAGCGGACGGAGCAGGGCTGGCGCCTGACGCCCCGTGGCTTTCTGGTGTCCAACCAGATCATCGGGGAGCTGCAGGAGCTCCTGAACCGGGAGAAGCTGGAGCGTCTGCGCCGGGCGCAGGAGGGCGACTACCGGGTGGTATGAGAGCATCAGAACCCGTGTTTTGACAAAATAAGGGACAGAGGGGCGCACCCATGGGTGTGCCCCTCTGTCCCTTATCGTTATCTTCCTTTATTGGCTGCCTGTTCGGATCAGTTGTCGGTGCGGTTGCGCCACTCGACCTCCTGGTCCAGCTCGAACTTCAGCTTTTTGTTCTCCTCCACCAGCTCGTCATAGTGGCGGCTCTGCACATAGTACTTCACAAAGGTGAAGGTGGCCTCTCCGAACTCCTCCTCGGAGTACTCCGGCAGCAGGGAGCCGCCCTTGCGGCGCAGACCCTGCACATTGATGACCACCAGGCGGCGGTGCTGCTCCGACAGCTGGAACAGCTTCAGGTCCTCCGGCAGCTCCAGACCAAGATCAAAGGTCTCGTTGACGATCTCCAGCAGGCGGTGCTGCTCCGGCTTGGCGGAGACGATGACGCCGTGCTCGGCAAACAGCCGCTTCAGATAGTCCACGGAGACCTCCTCACGGGTGATGGTGCCCTTGCCGATGCCGGTAAGCATGGTGTTGGAGAGATTCAGGCTGACATAGACCTCCTGGCCGGTTTTGGGATAGCTCATACAGGTACCTCCTATGTTGCATACGTCCTCGATTTTGCCGTCCGGGACGGCACTTTTTGTTCCGTCTCTACCGTACCACATTCCCACGCAAATTGCAACAAAAAGTTGTACCAAGTACATTCTATTTATACGAAAAAACCGGTGATTTGCAGAAAATCACCGGTTTCGTCATTCTAAATGTACCAAACAATTCATACGACCCGACGACACTATACCCCGGTCAGGTCGAAGGCTGGGGTATACTCCTCACGGGCGGAGGTACGCTCCTGCACGAAGCCGTCCACGATGCCGCAGTTTTCCATGTACTCCGCCGCCGCACGATACTCCGCCGCCGTCACATGGCGGCGCAGGGGTCCCTCCGCGCCGGGCTGGGGGGTGTACTGGCTCATGAGGGAGAACAGCACCTCCCCCGGACGGAAGGTCCGGGCCACCCAGTCGATGACCCGCCGGGTGCTTTCCAGCTGTCCCGGCAGCACCAGATGCCGGATGACCACCCCCTGCCGCAGCAGGCCATCCTCCATGCGGCAGGGACCCACCTGACGGAACATCTCCCGGATGGCCTCCGTGGCCACGGGGAAGTAGTCCGGGGCGTGGGAGTAGCGCCGGGTCGGCTCCTCCAGCCCGTATTTCAGGTCCGGCAGCCAGATCTGCACTTTTCCTTCCAGCAGACGCAGCGTCTCCACCCGCTCGTAGCCGCCGCAGTTGAACACCACCGGCACCGGCAGAGGCTCCTCCAGCGCCGGCAGCAGGAAGGGGACGAAGTGGCTGGCGGTGATGAGGTCGATGTTGTGGGCGCCCTGAGCGATAAGCTCACGGAAAATCTCCCGCAGCCGCTCGGTGGTGACGGCCTTGCCCACCCCCTCGGCGGAGATGGTGTGGTTCTGGCAGTAGACGCAGCCCAGTGAGCAGCCGGAGAAGAACACCGCTCCGCTGCCCCGTGTACCGGAGAGCACCGGCTCCTCCCACAGGTGCAGCCCGGCCCGTGCGATGACCGGCACGGCGGGCATCCGGCAGAAGCCGCCGCCGTAGGTCTCGGTGCGCTCCGCCCCGCACCGACGGGGACAGATGTTACAGATCATACCCGGTTGATGTCGAAGTCCGGCCCCAGATCCCCGGCCATCCAGTGGCGGCGGCAGAGGCCAATGTACTTGTCGTTGGCTCCCAGCACCACCTGAGCCCCCTCCTTCACCACATGGCCGTGCTGGTCGAAGCGGGCGTTGAAGGCGGCCTTCTTGCCGCACCAGCAGATGGTCTTGACCTCCTCCAGCTTGTCTGCCATCACCAGCAGGTGATAGCTGCCGGGGAAGAGCTCCCCTTTGAAGTCCGCCCGCAGGCCGTAGCACATGACGGGGATGTTGCAGTCGTCCACCAGATGCACCAGATAGTAGATATCGGCCTTTTGCAGGAACTGGGCCTCGTCCACGATGATGCAGGCATACTGCTGCAGCTGCTCATCCGTCATCTGCTGCATCTCGTCGAAGTAGATGCAGGGGTGGGTCAGACCGATGCGGGAGGATACCATGTGGTCGCCGTCCCGTGTATCCAGCCGGGGCTTCACCAGCAGGGTGGCCTGTCCCCGCTCCTCGTAGTTGAACCGTGCCATCAGGGCGTTGGCGGTCTTGCTGGAGCCCATCGCCCCGTATTTGAAGTATAGCTGTGCCATGTCATTCTCCCTCTTTCAGCTCTGCGGTAAATTTTTCGAAGGCGGAGGGGATGGCCAGCCGCTCCCGCTGCTGTGCCTCCGCCCAGAGCCAGTCTCCCGGTCCAAGGCCGTCCACCTCCACCACATAGCCCGTCATTTCCCAGCGAACGTGAGTGAATATATGCCGGGCTGACAGCTTTTTTGTCCACTTAGTGGGGTTTACCCCCCACATTTGCAGCTGCCGGGCGGCCTCCGCCTCCGTCAGCGTACCCGGTACATGGGGGTACTCCCACAGCCCCGCCAGCAGTCCCGTATCCGGGCGCTGCCGCAGCGCCGCCGCAGTTCCCCGCCGCAGCAGGAACACCGTCAGATGCTCCGTCCGCTTCTCCCGCTTGGGGGAGCGCACCGGCAGCCGGGCCTGACAGCCCTCCTGCCGGGCTATGCAGAAGTTCCCGGCGGGGCAGTCCCCGCACAGAGGCGCTCCCGACGGCAGGCACACCGTGGCCCCCAGATCCATCAGCGCCTGATTGTAGGCGCCGGGCCGCTCCTGAGACATGGCCGCCGCCATCCAGCTGCGGAAGATCTTGCGGTTTTTGGCATCCAGTACATCCAGACGGCTGCCGGTGATCCGTGCCGCCAGACGCAGCACGTTGCCGTCCACCGCCGGAACGGCCTGTCCGAAGGCGATGGAGAGGATAGCCCCCGCCGTATAGTCTCCGATGCCCGGAAGGGCCGTCAGCTCCCGGTATGTCTCCGGGAAGCGGCCGCCGTACTGCTCCGTGAGGATGCGGGCCGCCTTTTGCAGATTTCTGGCCCGGCTGTAATAGCCCAACCCCTCCCACAGCTTCATGAGCCGCTCCGTGTCGGCCTGGGCCAGGGCCTCCACCGTGGGGAAAGTCTCCATGAACCGCTGAAAATACGGCAGCACCGCCGCCACACGGGTCTGCTGGAGCATGATCTCCGACACCCATGTTCGGTAGGGGGATACCTCCTCCCGCCACGGCAGGATGCGCCGGTGGATATCATACCATGCCAGCAGCGGTTGGGCCAGCTGCTTTAGTATCTGTTCTTCCATATCGCTCCTATCATCCGTCCGATGCCCCTCATCGGCTGAACCGTGCAGCGTAGCCGCAGCGGCGGCACAGCTCCTCCGACGGCTGCCGCCGGGAAAAACCCGTCGCCATGGCTGTGGCCCGTGGGGAGGCCAGTATCTTCGCCAGCTCCTGCCGGTGCAGGTTTCCCAGCGCCAGCCGCCCCTCGCTGTCCAGACAGCAGGGAACCACCGTGCCGTCGCACAGCACGGCGATCTGACTCCGCAGGCCGTGGCAGAACTCCGTGCCGCTGGCCGGAGCCGCCGGATCCGGCCAGTCAAACCGCTCCCCCGGCTCCAGAAACAGCCCCTCCCCCAGCCGCCGGTTGCCCAGACGGTCCGTAGGCAGGGCCGTTACGTCCCGGCCCAGCTTTTCCGAGAGAAAGGACAGGATCTCTTCGTTGCGCCGGTCCAGTCCGCCGCCGTTCCACAGCCGCAGGGCGCACAGGACGCCCCGGCTGCTGAGCCGCTGCGCCGCCTGCCAGACACCCTCCAGATACGGGGCTGCGGCATCCTGCCGTCCGTTTCCCTCGAAGCTGTGGAGGGAGACACTGAGCTTGTGCAGGGCCGGGGAACCCTCCAGTGTGGGCAGCTGCCGGGGAAGCAGCGTGCCGTTGGTCACAAGGCACACCCGAAAGCCCAGCTCCCCGGCGATATCCAGCAGCTCCGCCAACCGGGGATGCAGCAGCGGCTCCCCCATGACATGGAGCATGAGATACGTCCCGTAGGGCCGCAGCCGGGTCGCCAACTGCCGGAATTCCTCCGGCGTCATGAACCGCCGGGGCCGCTGGGTGCCGGGGCAGAAGGCGCACCGGAGATTGCACACGTTGGTGATCTCCAGATACATCCGTTTGAACATCCCAGCCCTCCCCTGCCGCCCGCAACGGCCTGTTGCTCCCTGCATTATAGCAAAATCCCCGCCCCGGCGCAAGGGAAAACGGCCTTGTCTCCCCGGTGGACAAAAACAGCGGCCCTTCCGCATTGACAGACCTGCCCCCGGCGGGGTACAATAACAATATATCGCTCATGCCATCCAGGGGATGGACCCCTGATATTGATTTGATCGGAAAGGAGCTGCCTGCCATGCCACAGATCCTCCTTTGCTGCGTTCTGGCGCTGCTGCTGGCGGCGCTGGGGCTGCTGCTGCGCTCCCTGCGCCGCAGGTCCCGCCCCTCCGGCGGCAATGAGACCCTGAAGGTGCTGCTGGTCTGCTTTTTCACCTGCGGCATTCTGCTGCACCTGCCCATGTACGCCGCCGCCTACGCCGGGGAGCACCTGTCGTGGCTGAAGGCGCTGCTGGGAGCCGTACACCACACCCTGCGGATGTTCGTGCTGGACGGCGAGCTGGATCCCATCCACGAGTTCGCCATGAGCCGGCCGGCGGTGTGGAGCGACCTCTATTTCGGCGCTGCCATTGTGGTGTATCTGGTGAGTCCGCTGCTGACCTTCAGTGTGGTGCTGTCCTTCTTCAAGAATCTGTCCGCCATGTGGCGCTATGCCTTCCGCCGCTGCACGGAGCTGTATGTCTTTTCCGAGCTCAACGAGGACTCCCTGTATCTGGCGGGCAGCATCAAGGCGGCCCATCCCAAGGGACTCGTTGTCTTTACGGACGTCTATGAAAACGAGAGCGAGGAGTTCGGGGAGCAGATGGCCGCCGCCCACCGGCTGGGGGCCGCCTGCTTCAAGACAGACATCGCCCTGCTGCGGCTGCGGCGCTCTGACCGCTCCCGCCCGGTCTACTTCTTCCTGATGGGCCGGGACAAGGCAGAGAACATCCATCAGGCGGTGCTGCTGACCCGCCGGTGGGGGACCCGCTCCAATATGCACCTCTATCTCTTCGCCACCGGCACCGAGAGCGAGCTGCTGTTCCAGTCTGCGGATCCCCACGGGATGCGGATCCGCCGGGTCAACGAGGTGCGCTCACTGGTGCAGCTGCTGCTGTATCAGCAGGGGGAGAAGCTCTTCGAGACGGCGGCTCCTCTGCCGGAGGGCAGGCATCAGATCTCGGCGCTGCTGCTGGGCTTGGGCCAGTACGGCACGGAGATGCTGAAGGCGCTGGCGTGGTTTGGCCAGATGGACGGCTACGATCTGCGGCTCACCGCCGTGGACGCCCGGCCTAACGCACGGGAGCTGTTCACCTATCGCTGCCCGGAGCTGATGGACCGGCACCACAACGGACGGTGCATCCCCGGCGAGGCCCAGTACGATATCCGCATCCACGCCGGGATGCGGCTGGAGAGCCGGGAATTTCTGGAGCTGGTGCAGACGCTGCCGCAGCTGACGTATGTGTTTGTGGCGCTGGGCAGCGACACCCGGAACATCGAGGCGGCGGTGCGGCTGCGGGAGCTGTGCCAGCGCCGGGGTCTCCACCCCTATATTCTGGCGGTGGTGCAGGACCCCTTCAAGACGGTGGCTCTCACCTCCGTCACCGACTACCGGGGTACCCCATACGACCTTCATTTTCTGGGCGCACGGGATATGCTGTACTCCGAGAGCAACATCCTCCACTCCCGGCTGGAAGCGGAGGCGCTGACCCGGCACCTGAAATGGGGAGACGAGGACGTGTTCTGGCGCTATGAGTTCAACTATCGCTCCTCCATCGCCTCGGTCATCCACCATCGGCTGAAGCTGCAGCTGGGTGTACCCGGTGCAGATAAGCCTCCGGCGGAGCGGACGGAGGAGGAAAAGCAGCTGCTGCGTGTCATCGAGCACCGCCGCTGGAATGCCTATATGCGGACCGAGGGCTACTGTTACAGCGGCTCCACGGACCCGGCCAGCCGCAACGATCTGGGGAAGCTCCACAACTGTCTGGTACCCTTTGACGAGCTATCCGAAAAGGAGAAGGCCAAGGACGACGATTAAGGCTGAAAAGCACAGCGCTCCACCGTCATTTATGACGGTGGAGCGCTGTTATGTTTGGAGGAAGCGATCACTCTGCCGCTCCGGCAGGGGCGGTGGCTGCAGCGGCAGACTCCTGCGGTGCGGGGGTCAGCACCTTCACAAAGCAGCGGCGACGCTTGTGCTGCTCCAGCGGGAAGTCCTGCCACTGGGTCTGGACCTTCTCGTTGGTCTCCAGCATGGGGCCGGTCTCCGCCTGCTTTACGCCGATCTTGAAGCAGCCGTGCATGACCTTGCTGATGATGACGGCGTTGACGCCCTTTTTCTGGAGGTCGGGACGCACGGCGATCAGCAGCAGATCGATGGTGTCGTTGCGGTGGAAGGCCTTCAGCACATCCGCCCAGCCGGTGGGGAACAGGCGGCCGTCGTGCTTTTTCATGGCGGCGGCGATGCTGGGGGCTGCCACGCCGAAGGCCACCAGATCGTCATTTTCATCCATGACGAAACAGGTGAGCTCAGGCTTGATGAGGGGGGCGAACTTCCCGGCGTACTTGCGGATCTGGTCGTCCGACAGCTCCACGGTGCCGTACAGGGGGGCATAGGCCACGTTCACCAGCTCGAATACCTTTCGGATCAGGGGCGGGTACTCCAGACGGCTGCGCACCTGATGGATGTGCAGGTGCTGCCGCTTCAGAACATAGGCGGCGATCTTCTCCCAGCGCTGGATGATCCGCTGGTCCGTGGGGACGGAGATGAGATTCTCGGTCCAGTCCACGTCCTTGACGTAGCCCAGAGCCGTCAGGTGGTCGATGTAGTAGGGGTGGTTGTAATAGGTAAAGAAGCAGCTGGTGCGGTCAAAGCCCTCCACCAGCATTCCCTCCCGGTCCATGTCGGTGAAGCCCAGAGGGCCGTGGATCTCCGTGCAGCCCAGCTGACGGGCCCAGTCCTCCACCGTCTGGAACAGGGCGGCGGATACCTCCCGGTCGTCGATGAAGTCCACCTGCGTGAAACGCAGGCGGTGGGTGCCCCACTTGTCGTTGGACTTACGGCTGAGGATGGCACCGATGCGGCCCACCAGCGTGCCGTCATCCCGGCTGGCCAGCCAGCAACGGGCCTCGCAGTAGCTGAAGGCGGGGTTTTTCTCACGGTCCCAGTCTGCCAGATCGTCGCTGTATGTACCGGGGATGTACTGGGGAACGTCTCTATATAAGTCGATGGGGAAGTTCACGAACTGGCGCAGCTGTGCCTTGGTCGTGACCTCGGTGATATGGATCATGGTTCTTTCCTCCTGAGTGATACGCAGAACATACACAATAAGTTTAGACCCTTTCTCCGCAAAATGCAAGCCCTGTGTTGACTTTCTCATGAAAGGGGGCAAAATGCCCTTTGGGGGAAAAGGTGACGCTGACCCTTGCCAGAAAGGGAAAAATGCGATAAAATATTCCTGTTGCCCACCGAAAAAGTTCTGTGGGCCTGCAAGGAACGATACCGGGAGCTATCCCGGCAGGAGGCATATATGACCAAGAAGAAAACCTATGACAACGACAGTATCTCCAGTCTGAAGGGGGCGGACCGGGTCCGTAAGCGGCCCGGCGTCATCTTCGGCTCCGACGGGCTGGAGGGCTGCGAGCACGCCATGTTCGAGATCCTCTCCAACGCCATCGACGAGGCACGGGCGGGCTATGGCCGGCTTATCACCGTGACCCGCTTTGCCGATCTCTCCATTCAGGTGGAGGATCAGGGCCGTGGCTGTCCCGTGGACTGGAACGAGAAGGAGGGGCGCTACAACTGGGAGCTGGTGTTCTGCGAGCTGTACGCCGGAGGCAAGTACGACAACGAAAACAGCGACAACTACGAGTACTCGCTGGGGCTCAACGGTCTGGGCTCCTGCGCCACCCAGTACGCCAGCCGCTATATGGACGTCACTGTCTGCCGGGACGGCAAGGAGTACCGCCTGCACTTTGAACGGGGCGAGATCGCCGGAACTCAAGCGCCGCCATACCGGCTCCACCATCCGCTGGCTGCCGGATCTGGAGGTGTTCACCGACATCGACATCCCGGCGGACTACTACCGGGAGGTGCTGCGGCGGCAGGCCGTGGTCAACGCCGGGGTCACCTTCCGCCTGCGGTGCGAGGTAGCGCCGGGAAAGTTTGAGACGGAGGACTTCCTTTATGAGCACGGCATCCGGGACTATCTGGCGGAGCTGGCAGGGGAGGATCCCCTGACGGAGCCGGTGTGCTGGGAGACGGAGCGCCGGGGCCGTGACCGGGCGGACAAGCCGGAGTACAAGGTGAAGCTGAACATCGCATGGTGCTTTTCCAACCGGGTCCACCTCATCGAGCACTACCACAACTCCAGCTTTCTGGAGTACGGCGGCAGTCCCGATAAGGCCACCCGCCTGGCCTTCGTCTACGCCATTGACAAGTATCTCAAGGAGAACAATAAATACACCAAGGGGGAGAGCAAGATCACCTTCCCCGATGTGCAGGACTGTCTGGTGCTGGTGAGCAGCAACTTCTCTACCCAGACCAGCTACGAAAACCAGACCAAGAAGGCCATCACCAACAAGTTCGTGCAGGACGCCATGTCGGAGTTCCTGCGGGAGCAGCTGCAGGTGTACTTCATCGAGAACCGGGAGGCGGCGGAGAGGATCGCCAATCAGGTGCTGGTGAACAAGCGCAGCCGGGAGACGGCGGAGCGCACCCGTCTCAACACCCGGAAGAAGCTGACGGAGAAGATCGACATCGCCAACCGGGTGCAGAAATTCGTGGACTGCCGCACCAAGGATGTGTCCCGGCGGGAAATTTATATCGTGGAGGGCGACTCGGCTCTGGGCGCCTGCAAGCAATCCCGTGACGCAGAGTTTCAGGGGCTGATGCCTGTCCGGGGCAAGATCCTCAACTGCCTGAAGGCGGACTATCCCCGCATCTTCAAGAGCGACGTCATCACGGATCTGATGAAGGTGCTGGGCTGCGGCGTGGAGGTGCAGGGAAAGGCCGCCAAGGAGCTGAATCAGTTCGATTTGAACAACCTCCGCTGGAGCAAGGTGGTCATCTGCACCGATGGCGACGTGGACGGCTTCCAGATCCGTACCCTGATCCTCACCATGCTCTACCGGCTCTGCCCCACCCTCATCAAGGAGGGCTACGTCTACATTGCCGAGACGCCGCTGTTCGAGATCACCTGCAAGGAAAAGACGTGGTTTGCCTACTCCGAAAAGGAGAAGGCGGAGGTGGTGCGCCAGCTGGAGGGCAAGAAGTACAAGGTGGATCGCTCCAAGGGACTGGGCGAGAACGACCCGGAGATGATGTGGCTGACCACCATGAATCCGGAGACCCGGAGGCTGGTGAAGGTACTGCCGGACGACGCCGAGGAGACGGCCCGTGTCTTTGACCTGCTGCTGGGGGACAACCTCTCCGGCCGGAAGGACTATATCGCTGAAAACGGCTGCCGCTATCTGGATATGATCGACGTGAGCTGAGGGGGGGTATTATGTCTATTTTACACTTTTCGGATATTTTAGAAAAAGCCGGGTTAGACCCGGCCAAGGTGAAGCTGATTCGCCACTCTTTAGGCGATAAGGATTTTTCTAAATGTTATTACTCTGAGCCGCAGATGGTATGGGAGTACACCCGCATTCAAAAGCCCGGCTTCAGCAAGGGGTACGACTACTGGTGCGTGTTCGTCAGCGGGGAGGGCACCACCGCCCGGCTGTTTGCCTGCTACAAGGTGAACGGCTCTGTGTCGGCCACGCCCGACCTCAAACCGGCAGATTTTCCGCTGGAGGGACGCTTCGGAGGAAACCTTGCCTATTTTGATCTGGAACCCGTGGACTGTCTGCGGGAATTTGAGCATCGGCTGGTGATCGAGTGGGGCAAATCTGCTCTGTCGTGGCACCAAAAGGGCACCACGGAGAAGGATGTTTTGGCTATTGATTCCCCGGTCAAAAAGCCGTTTATCGGCTATGACAAGGTTGTGCTTACTTATGCCGAGCTGAAAGAGGTTGTGGAAAACAAGGATGTTTACGAGCTGTGGCAGGCAGCCCTGTCTGCGGTGAATGCGGTGTATTTGATCGTGGACACTAACACCAAGAGTGGGCAGCAGTATGTGGGCTCTGCCTATGGCAAGGACGGTCTTTTGGGCCGCTGGCGTATTTATGTGGATTCGCTGCACGGACACAATAAGCTGATGAAAGAGCTTATATGCGACCATCCCGACCGCTATCAGTATTTTCAGTTTTCTATCCTACAGATTCTCCCGAAAACACTGACGGATGACGAGGTCATCCATACGGAGAGCTTGTGGAAGGAAAAACTAAAGAGTATCCAATTTGGAATGAACGATAACTAAGGTGCGTAGGGGCGGACGACCCTGTCCGCCCGGCCCCGGCAGCGCAGCGTTTTCTAGGGCAGGGCCCATGTGCCCTGCCGCGTGCGGTACGCCGCAAATTAAAATCGATCGTTTTTTGGCGGGGTCATCTTTCTCCCGCCAGTTTGAATACGAAAGGAATCATCTTTCATGGCAAAGAAGAAAACAGAAGAGAAAACCGTCCATCGTCCCGCCGATCCCAATGTGCTGGGACTGCGGGGGACGGTGGTGGAGCAGCCCATCACCCGCACACTGGACGAGAACTATATGCCCTACGCCATGAGCGTCATCGTCTCCCGGGCCATTCCGGAGATCGACGGCTTCAAGCCCTCCCACCGGAAGCTGCTGTACACCATGTACAAGATGGGGCTGCTCACCGGCGGGCGCACCAAGTCCGCCAACATCGTGGGCCAGACCATGCGCCTCAACCCCCACGGCGACCAGGCCATCTACGAGACCATGGTGCGTCTGGCCAAGGGCAACGAATCCCTGCTGCACCCCTTCGTGGACAGCAAGGGCAACTTCGGCAAGGTGTACTCCCGGGACATGGCCTATGCCGCCAGCCGCTACACCGAGGCAAAGCTGGCCCCCATCTGTGCCGAGCTGTTCCGGGATCTGGACTGTGACGCCGTGGACTTCGTGGACAACTACGACAACACCACCAAGGAGCCTACCCTGCTGCCCACCACCTATCCCAATGTGCTGGTGTCGGCCAATCAGGGCATCGCCGTGGGCATGGCCTCCCAGATCTGCGGCTTCAATCTGGCGGAGGTGTGCGACACCACCATCGCCCTGCTGAAAAATCCCGACCACGACATCGCCTCCACCCTGCTGGCGCCGGATTTTCCCACCGGCGGGCAGCTGGTGTGTGACCCGGCGGAGCTGGCGGAAATTTACCGCACCGGCCGGGGCGGCGTCAAGGTTCGGGCCCGCTGGCGCTATGACAAGAAGGAGAATCTCATCGAGATCTTCGAGATCCCCTACTCCACCTCCATCGAGGTGATCCTGGACAAGGTGGCGGAGCTGGTGAAGGCCGGCAAGGTCAAGGAGATCAGCGATATGCGGGACGAGTCGGACCTCAGCGGCCTGAAGCTCACCATCGACCTCAAGCGGGGGGTGGACCCGGAGAAGCTGATGCAGAAGCTGTATAAGCTGACGCCTTTGCAGGACACCTTCAGCTGCAACTTCAACATCCTCATCGCCGGGATGCCCCGTGTGCTGGGAGTCAAGGCCCTGCTGGAGGAGTGGATCGCATGGCGCACGGAGTGTGTGCGGCGGCGGGTGTACTTCATCCTCTCCCGCAAGAAGGAGAAGCTGCATCTGCTGCTGGGTCTGAAGCGCATCCTGCTGGACATCGACAAGGCCATCGCCATCATCCGGGAGACGGAGGAGGAGGCCGAGGTCATCCCCAACCTGATGATCGGCTTCGGCATCGACGAGAAGCAGGCGGAATACGTGGCGGAGATCAAGCTCCGCAACATCAACAAGGAGTACATCCTCAAGCGGGTGCAGGAGACGGAGAGCTTGCAGGGAGATATCCAGGATCTGGAGGACACCCTGCAAAAGCCCGCCCGCATCCGCAGGATCATGGTGGAGGAGCTGACGCAGGTACGCAAGAAGTACGCCCAGCCCCGGAAAACCGAGATCATTTACAGCCACGAGGTGGAGGAGTATCGGGAGGAGGAGCAGGTGGAGGACTATCCTGTCACCGTGTTCCTGTCCCGTGAGGGGTATTTCAAGAAGATCACGCCCCAGTCCCTGCGGATGAGCGGCGAGCAGAAGTACAAGGAGGGCGACGGCCCCGGCCAGCAGGCGGAGGCCACCAATGCCGCCGAGGTCATGTTCTTCACCGACCGGTGTCAGGTCTACAAGACCCGCCTCAGCGAGTTCGGGGACAGCAAGGCCTCGGTGCTGGGAGACTATCTGCCGGCGAAGCTGGGCATGGACGAGGGCGAGAGCGTGGTCTATATGGTGCTGCCGGGGGATTACAGCGGGCATCTGCTGTTTTTCTTTGAAAACGGCAAGATCGCCCGTGTGGAGATGAAGGCCTACGCCACCGTCTCCAACCGCCGCAAGCTCACCGGGGCCTACTCCGACAAGAGCAGGCTGGTGGCCATTCTGCCGCTGGCGGAGGATCGGGAGCTGGCACTGCTGTCCACGGAGCCCAGGGCGCTGATCTTCCACACATCCCTGCTGCTGCCCAAGGCCACCCGCTCCACGCAGGGCGTGGCGGTCATGACCCTGAAGCCCAAATACCAGCTGCAGCGAGTCTGCACGCCGGAGGAGTCCGGTATCGTGAATCTCCCCCGCTATCGGGCCCGCAGCATCCCCGGTACCGGCGCTCTCCTGCGGCCGGAGGACCGGGGAGAGGAGCAGCTGACCCTGCTGTAAGAAAAAAGGAGGAGCCTATGAAACGGAACGTCCTGACGCAGTATCTCATCATCACGGCGTCCTGCGCCCTGTATGCCGTGGGGTTCAACTGGATGTTTGACCCCAACCACATCAGCGTGGGCGGCTTCACCGGCCTGGGGCAGATCATCAACTACCTGCTGCCGGGCCTGCCCATCGGCACCATCGTCATCATCCTCAACGTGCCGCTGTTCGTGCTGGGCTGGCGGTTCATCGGCAAGGATTTCCTGTTCTCCTCCATCTATGCCACGGCCGTCAGCTCCCTGATGATCGACGGTCTGGCGGCGGTGCATACCTTCAAGCCTATGGAGCCCATTCTGGCCTGTCTGTACGGCGGCGTCATCATCGGCGTCTCCTGCGGCATCATGCTGCGGGAGGGGGCCACCACCGGCGGCACGGAGCTGGCGGCCCGGCTGCTGAAGCTGAAGCTGGAGAGCCTCAGCATCGGTACCCTGTGTCTTGCCATCGACATTCTGGTGACGGTGACGTACGCCCTGATCTTCCGGGATCTGACCCGTGCGCTGTACGGCATGATCTCCCTGTCTTTGATCTCCGTGTCCATCGACAAGGTGGTCTACGGCCCCAATGCTGCCAAGGTGGCCTATATCATCAGCGACTGCCATGAGGAGCTGACCCGCCGCCTGCTGGAGCTGGACCGTGGTGTGACGCTTTTGCAGGGTAAGGGGGCTTACAGCGGCAGGGACAAGCAGGTGATCCTGTGCGCCTGCGCCCGGACACAGATCATCCCCGTGAAGCGGGCGGTGCAGGAGATCGACCCAGACGCCTTTGTCATCGTCTGCGACGCCCACGAGATACTGGGCGAGGGCTTCGGCGTATATGCGCCGGGCGGACTGTAAGGTGCGGCCATGAGAAAACGTGTATGGGCGCTGGCGGCGGCCCTGCTGATGCTGCCCCTTACCGGCTGCGGCTCCCTGCTGAACCGGGATTACAGCGTCACCGAGCCCCACAGCTCCAGCTACTACGAGAGCGAGGACCGATCCGTCCTCCGGGCGGAGAGCTATCAGGATCTGGTGAATGCCCTGCTGGTGCTGATCAGCGGCGGGGCCAAGCAGGGAACCATCTGGCTCTACCCCGACGACAGCGGGCTTCCCGCCCCGCAGGCGGCGGAGCGGGCGTGTCTGGAGGTGCAGAAGGAGACGCCGCTGGGAGCCTACGTCGTGGAGTACCTGACCTATACGGTGGACGAGACACCTCGGAACTATGACGCCATCCAGCTGACCGTCGGCTATCGCCGCACGGCGGCTCAGGTGGCGGGCATTGTGCATATCACCAGCACCTCCGCTCTGGGGGATCTGCTGCGGGAGGCCGCACGGAACCACGCTGCGGAGCTGGTGGTGCAGGTGGGCTACTTCGACCATCAGGCGGAGGAGGTCCGCACACAGGTGAGGCAGATACAGGCCGAGGTGGAGCCGGAAAGCAAGGAGCCGTGGACGGTGAATTTCTACCCGGATTCGGGGAACGCCGGCATCATTGAGGTGCTGCTGAGCGGCGCAGGGAGCGCAGAGGGTGCAGAACAAAATACAAAAAATGCAAATTAGCGCTTGACAAATCCGAAAAACGCAGGTATAATCAATCTTGCGTTTGCGGGCGTAGCTCATCTGGTAGAGCGCGACCTTGCCAAGGTCGAGGTAGCGAGTTCGAGCCTCGTCGCCCGCTCCAAAAGAGAAAATCCCATCCGTCAGGATGGGATTTTCTCTTTTGGAATGAGACAGCGGGCAGGCTGGAAGTCGCTGCCTCGACCTGTGCGAAGCACGTTTGATCTGAGGTGAGGCAGGGCTCCTGCGAATGGCGACAGCCATTCGTGGGATGCCGGGAAGCGAGTTCGAGCCTCGTCGCCCGCTCCAAAACCACCACCCCAAGGGTGGTGTTTTTTTCGCTGATTCGGCCCTCACCGCCGTGTCAGGAAGACACAAAATAACCTCCCAAAACCACTCCGCCGGAGGGCCACCGCTGCATCGACAATTTCCACTCTTTTTGGAGGGTTTTTGTGTTGACATAACGACGTGGAAAAGTCTGTGGAAACTGTGCAAAACCCAGTAGATAAGCCATTTGCGGAGGTTGCAGGCTGTTATTTTATGCGTAAACCTGGAAACTTATTTCGGGAAAAGAGACTTTTTGCCGAGGAGAGCCGAGTCCCGCCCTGAGAACCTGCGGGCCATGCGGCGGCTGAAAGCAGACAGCGGGACGGCCTGCATCCGGGGTGAAATTTTCTATAAAAAGGGGATTCCATCCCGCAGACAGATTTGCTATAATAGGGGCGACAACAGGCGTTTTGCGAAAGGAGCGAACGAGTATGATACGAGTTGCTGTCATCGGCTGCGGCAAGATCGCCCAGGTGCGCCATCTGCCGGAATATGCCACCAACCCCAACGCACAGCTGGTGGCCTACTATGATAAGAACAGCCAGCGGGCGCACGAGGTGGCCGCCCAATACGGCGGAAAGGTCTACGACTCCTACTTCGATCTGCTGAAGGACCCGGAGATCGACGCCGTATCCGTGTGTGTGGAGAACCGCAGCCATGCGGAGATGACCACGGCGGCTCTCTACGCCGGGAAGCACGTGCTGTGCGAGAAGCCCATGGCCGTAACACTGGCGGAGTGCGAGTCCATGGTGGCGGCGGCGGAGTTCAACAACCGGCATCTGATGATCGGCCACAATATGCGCTTCGATCCGGTGCATCGCCGGGCCAAGGAGCTGCTGGAGCAGGGGGTCATCGGTGACGTCATCACCTTCCGCACGGGGCTTGGCACCTCCGGGCCGGAGGGTTGGTCCATGGAGGGCAACTGGTTCTTCGACAAGAAAAAGGCCGTTATGGGCGCTCTGTCGGATCTGGGCATCCACAAGATCGATCTGATGCAGTATCTGACGGGGCAGACGGTCATCGAAACCACCGCCAAGATCCTGACCCTCAACAAGCACGACCGGGAGGATCACCTCATCGGCGTGGACGACAACGCCCTGTGCATCCTGCGGATGAACGGCGGCTCTGCCGGCACCATGGCCGCCAGTTGGACGGTATACGGTCAGGAGAGCAACTCCACCTGCCTGTTCGGCACCCGTGGCGTCATGCGGATCTACAACAGCCTCACCGCCCCCATCGAGGTGCGGGACCTGAGTAACACCATCACCGCCTATCAGTTCGAGCACCAGACCCGCTCCGGCGTCATCGACGAGTTCATCGACGCACTGGAGCACGACCGGGAGCCGGAGGTCTCCGGGCGGGAGGCACTGACCACCATGCGGACCATTTTCGGCTGCATCAAGTCCTCGGAGACGGGGCGCACCGTCAGTGTCAACAGTTCTTTCGTGACCCATTTGCAGGACGGCTATCGCCGGAATAAGTAAGCTGTCGAAAAAAACAGACCAACGGGAGCGGCTGACCGCTCCCGTTTTCGGAGAGGAGCGTTTTCATGTATCGCATCGGTATTGATCTGGGCGGCACCAACATCGCCGTAGGCGTGGTGAACGACCGCTATGAGATCGTGGCCCGCCGCAGCGTCCCCACCGGGGCGGAGCGCCCGGCGGAGGAGGTCATCCGGGACATGGGCGACGCCGTGGAGGAGGCTCTGCGGCAGGCGGGACTCACGGCGGTGGACTGCGCCTCTATGGGCGTTGGCTCCCCCGGTGCCTGCGACCCCCAGACGGGGGTGGTGAAGCGGGCCTATAACCTCAACTGGTTCGACGTACCGGTGTGCCGGATGCTGCACCAGCGGTTCGGCATCCCCGTTCGGCTGGGCAACGATGCCAACTGCGCCGCTCTGGCGGAGGTGGTGGCCGGGGCCGCCGTGGGCTGTCAGGATATGGTGCTCATTACGCTGGGAACCGGCGTGGGCAGCGGCATCATCTCCCGTGGAAAGATTCTCTCCGGCCTGCGGGGCGGCGCCGGGGAAGCGGGGCATATGCTGCTGGTGCTGGACGGTGAGCCCTGCACCTGCGGCCGCCGGGGCTGCTGGGAGGCCTACGCCTCCGCTACGGCCCTGATCCGCCAGACCCGTCAGGCGGCGCTGGCGCATCCGGAGTCACTGCTGGCTCAGGTGGAGGAGATTACCGGTCGCACCGCCTTTGATGCCGCCCAGCAGGGCGATGCCGCCGCTGCGGAGGTGGTGGCCCGGTACGCCGTGTACGTGGCGGCGGGGCTGACAGACTTCGTGAACATTCTGGCCCCGGAGATGATCCTGCTGGGGGGCGGCATCAGCCGTCAGGGGGAGGCCCTGCTGGCTCCTATCCGGGAGTATGTGGCCACCCACTGTTTCGGTCAGCGGGAAGGGGCCATCCCCACCATCGCCGCTGCGAAGCTGGGCAACGAGGCGGGCATCATCGGCGCCGCCGCCCTGTGAGGGCTTGCGGTTTCAGCACAAAGAGAGGAGGTATTTCCATCGGAAATACCTCCTCTCTTTGTATTGTGGGGAAAAGCAGGCTGTCGGCGGCAAAAGCCCGATACTCCCCTTCAGCAAAACGCACGGCCCCGGAGCTCTCTCCGGGGCCGTTTACCGTATGTGATTTACTCCCCTCGCCGGAGGGTGCAGCGCTGCACCTCGTCCATGGTGGGGATAGACGGAGCGGCGCCGGGCCGTGACACGGCAACGGCCGCCGCACGGGACGCCAGATCCAGACACTCCTCCTCCGGACGCCCCGCCGCCATACAGGCCACGAAGTAACCGGTGAAAGTATCTCCAGCGGCGGTGGTGTCCACCGTCTCCACCTGATAGATGCCCTGCCGCAGACGGCGCTGGCCATCGTCATATACGCAGCCGTGGCTGCCCAGCGTCAGCAGCAGCCGGCACCGGGGCCACCTCTGACGCAGGGTGTTCAGGATGCCCTCCTCGTCGTCGCAGCCCGCCAGAGCGGCTCCCTCGATCTCGTTGAAGATCAGCAGCCATGCCTCCCCCAGCGGCAGCCGGGAGATGGACTCGTCGATGGGCGAGGGATTGAACACGATCCGCAGCCCCCGCCGGGTGGCCTGCGTCATGAGATAGTCCAAGCCGTTGATCTCATTTTGCAGGATGAGATAGTCCCCTGCCTGAAAGCGCGCCAGCACCCGGTCGATCTCCTCGTGGGTGATCTCCTGATTGCAGCCGCCGAAGAGCAGGATGCAGTTCTGCCCGGAGGGGTCCACCTGAATGACGGCATGGCCGCTGGGGCCGTCGCCTACGGTCACAAAGTCCGTGTCCACCCCGCTCTCCCGCAGGATATCCGTCAGAACGGTGCCGTCTCCGCCGATCTTTCCGGCGTGGCTGACCGTTCCCCCGGCCCGTGCGGCGGCGATGGACTGGTTCAGCCCCTTGCCGCCGCAGTGGACGGTGCGGCTGGTGGAGCTCAGGGTTTCCCCCGCCTGCACGAAGTGAGGCACCTGATATACAAGATCCAGATTCAGCGATCCATAGCTGAGAATGTGCGCCATATGTCCCTCCTTACGCCGCCTTTTTCCGGTTGCTCAGCACCTTCCGCAGCAACGGCCAGCACAGGGACAGCACCGCCAGCAGCAGGAAGAAGATGCAGATGGGCCGGGTGAAGAAGATGGAGGCGCTGCCCTGACTCAGCAGCAGGGACCGGCGCAGATTGCTCTCTGCCAGCGGCCCCAGAATCAGCGCCAGCACGATGGGCGCAATGGGGATCTCCAGCTTCAGGAAGAAATAGCCGATCACGGCGATCAGCAGCATGACGCCTACGTCGAACATATTGTTCCGCAGGGCATAGGAGCCGAGGATACACAGCACGAAGATGATGGGGGTCAGGATGTAGGGCTTGATCTGGATGACCTTGATGAACAGGCGCACACCCAGCAGGCCCAGCACCAGAAACAGGAAGTTGGCCACCAGTGTACTGGCGAAGATACGGTTGACGATGTCCATGTGCTCGGTGAACAGCTGGGGACCGGGCTGCAGACCCTGCAGGGTCAGAGCGCCGATGAGCACGGCGGCGGTGGCGTCGCCGGGGACACCCAGCGTCAGCATAGGTACCAGAGCGCCGCTGGTATCGCCGTTGTTGCCGGCCTCCGGGGCGGCGATGCCCTCCACGCAGCCGGTACCGAACTCCTCCGGATGCTTGGAGCGCTTCTTGGCCACGTCATAGGACACAAAGGCGGCAATGTCCGCACCGGCGGCGGGGATGATGCCGATGAAGGTACCGATGAAGCCGCACATGATGGACACCGGCAGGGATTTCTTCAGGTCCTCCTTGGCGGGCAGCACACGGGTCACCTTCTGGGTGATGTGGTTCTGCGCCACGCCGGTCTTGAAGTTCATGAACACCTGTGCAATGGCGAACAGGCCGATCATCAGCGGCACCGTCTGAAGTCCGCTGTACAGGTTCACCACGCCGAAGGAGTAGCGGGAGAAGCCTGTCAGGGGATCCAGACCGATGGTGGACAGCAGCAGGCCGATAAGACCTGCGATGATACCCTTGAGCATATTCTTGCCGGAGATGCTGGCGATGATGGTCAGGCCGAATACCGCCAGGCAGAAATACTCCGGCGGGCCGAACTTCAGAGCCAGCTTGGCCAGCTGGGGTGCCACGCAGATCAGCACTAAGGCGCTGATGGTGCCGCCGATCCAGGAGGCGAAGGTGGAAAGGCCGATGGCACGGCCGCCCTCACCACGGGCGGTGAACTGCCGGCCCTCGATCATGGTGGCGGCAGAGGCGGGCGTGCCGGGGGTACCGATGAGGATGGCGGTGATGGAGCCGCCGTAGATAGCGCCGAAGGAGATGGCCAGCAGCATGGAGATGCCGGCCGCAGGGTCCATGCCGTAGGTGAAGGGCAGCAGCAGCGTCACGCCCATCACCGAGGTCAGGCCCGGCATAGCGCCGATCATGATGCCGCCGATGGTACCGGCGATCATCATCAGAAGATACTGGGGAGAGAGAAGCTCGCCCAGCGCTGTGAGAACTCCCATAGAAACCTCCGTTCTAACTCATATCAGCCCAGCAGCCCGGAGAGCAGGCCATTGGGCAGAGGAACCTTCAGGAACATACCGAAGATAGCGTACAGCACCGCCGGTGCCAGAATGGACACGGCCACCATCAGGGGCCATGCCTTTTTGAACGGCTCGTTGAGCAGCAGAGCCATCATGACGAACACGGCCCAGACGCTGTCGAGAACGAAGCCAAGAATTTTCAGCAGGAAGAAATAGACCACTGCTGCGGCGATTCCGATCAGCAGCTTTTTGTTGAACAGGTCTGCCTTTTCGGCATCCCCCTTTTTGATCTCCTGAACGATAAGAACGATCCCGCACACTGCCAGACCTACGCAGACGGTCTTGGGGAAAGCGCCGGGGCCGATCTCCGTCTGACCCGGCAGAGTCTTGAAGGTATCGGCATAAAAGAAGAAAAATGCGGCGACCGCTATCAGAACCACGGAGAAAACAATATTCAGCTTTTTCATAAATTCTCCTTTCGAGTGTGGGCGGTACACACCCATGTGCGTACCGCCCACTTGAGTCGGTTAAGACGATCAGCTCGCAGAATTCAGGTAAGCGGCAATGATCTTCTCAAAGTTGCCGGACATACTGTCCAGAATGTCGTTGGTCTCCTGAGCGTTCAGGGGCATATAGGTCATGTTAGCCGCCTCGATCTTCTCACGGCAGGCGTCGCTGTTGATGACCTTCTCGAAGCCGTCGCACAGAGCTTTCTTCACATCGTCGGGGGTGTTCTTGTTGACGCACAGGCCACGCAGAGCCACGATGGTCAGATCCACGCCGGACTCCTGGAAGGTGGGGACATCGGGATAAGTAGCCAGACGCTCGGTGTTGGCCACGGCCAGAACCTTCAGCTCACCGCTGTCGATGTTGGAGGCAGCCTCGGCGGCGGAGCATGTCACAGCGTCCACATGGCCGCCCAGAACGGCGGTGATGGCGGAAGCGGCGCCGTCAAAGGGAACGTGGTTGAAGCTTGCACCGGTCTCCAGCTCGATGCCGATGGCAGCCAGATGCCAGATGTTGCCCATGCCGGAGTTGGCCAGCTGCACGGTGCCGGGCTTCTCCTTTGCCTCGGCGATGAACTCCTCAATGGTGTTCCAGCGGGAGTCGGCACGCACGATGATGGCGGCGGGCTCGCCGTTGATGACGCAGATGGGATCAAAGGCATCACGGGTGGTCTCGGCGGGAGCCAGACCCAGCAGAGGCAGGGTAATGAGGTCCACGGAGCAGGTACCCAGCGTGTAGCCGTCGGCAGCTGCGTTCAGCGCCTCCGTCAGGCCCACGGTACCGGAGCCGCCGGTCTTATTCTCCACGTTGATGGTCTGACCGAACACATCCTTGCCGCACTCGGCCAGGATACGCAGAGCCAGATCGGTGCCGCCGCCGGCGCCGTAGGGGCAGACGATGGTCATGGGCTTGGTGGGGAAATCGGTGGCGCTGTTGTTATCGTTGTTGGTGTTGCTGTCGTCATTGGTCTTGTTGCCGCAGGCGGCCAGAGCCAGAACCATCACAACGGCCAGCACCAGAGACAGGAACTTCTTTGCACGGCTGGATTTCATTGCTTTATCCTCCTAATTTATACTCCGAATCTTTTTGGGTATCGTGTATGCGGGGGTCTTAGTCCATGTCAGCCAGGAGCTTCTCGATCTTCTTCTTGTTGGCCTCGTCCAGCTCGCCCAGGGGCTTGCGGGGCAGACCGGCGAAGTCCAGACCCTGAGCCTGCAGGGTGTACTTGCAGATCTCCTGCCAGTGAGGTACGCCGTCCACTTTGTCGTGGAAGAAGTAGTCGATGTAGGGCTGGATGTTGTACTGAGCCTTGATGGCGCCCTGAATGTCGCCGGCCTGAGCGGCGTCCAGCAGAGCACGGCACTGCTTGGGCAGCACAGCGGGGAAACCGGACAGCCAGCCGTCGGCGCCCACCAGCAGACCCTCCAGAGCGCAGTAGTCGTGGCCGTAGAACACGTTCAGCTTGTCGCCCAGATGGAACTTCAGCTCATGCACCCGGTTGGGATCGCCGTGAGCGGCCTTGATGTCCTGAATGGTGCCGTCGTTGACCAGCTCCTCGATCTCGGGAACGGTCATCTCATAGCCGGCGAACCAGGGGTTGTTGTAGATCATCATGCGGATATCCAGAGCGGCACGGATATCACGGAAGTGCTGCATGACAGCCTTCTTATGGGGATTGAGGTAGTAGGGCAGGATCACCATCACACCGTCGGCGCCGCAGTCCTGAGCGTACTTGCTCATCTTGATGGTGTTCAGGGTGTCATAGCGGCCGGTACCGCAGATCAGAGGCACCTGACCGTTCAGGAAGGAGGCCACGTGGCCGATGATCTCACGCTGCTCCTCCATGTTCATGGCGACGTTCTCGCCGGTGCTGCCGCAGATGGAGATGGACTGGGCGCCGTTGTCCAGCAGCCAGGTCAGGTACTTCTCCATGCCCTTCTTGTTGTAGGTCTGGTCAGCGTTCCAGATGGTCATGGACGCCGGGCAAATACCATAGGGCTTCTTGGCGGTTTCTTTCACTTTCATGATGTTCTTCCTTTCCCGTTTTGAATTGGTGACTATTTCTTCAAGCCTGCACCGCAGGCGGGTATACAAAATTTTTAATTTTTAATTTTTTATACGGTGAGAAAAAACGATATCCCTCGGGTCAGATCATCAGGTTGTCCCAATAGCGATTGGGTACGGCTGGCGGCCCGGCGGCCGCCCATGATGGGGAAGGGATATCGTTTTGCTTATGCGTTCATTTTCGCCAGAATTTTCTGGCAGGCGCCCTGAATGTGGTCCTCAATGATGTCGTGGGCTCGGGTGAAGTTTCCGGCCTTCAGGGCTGCCAGCAGCCGCTCATGGTCATCGGAGGCTACCTGCTGCTGGGAGCGGGTGTGGCTGGTAAGAAGGTAGTTGGCCACGATGAACTGGCCCTGAATGCGGTCATAGACCTCACTGAGACAGCGGTTCCCGGCCTGTTCCACCAGTATCCGATGGAAATCCAGATCGGTGCGCCGGGTCTGGACGATGTTGGACGTCTTGTTGGAGGCTACACACTCCCCCGCCAGACGCTCCAGCGTCTCGAAGTCCATGGGCAGGAGCTTGTTCTGGATATCCGTCAGCGCCTGATGCTCCAGCAGCAGCCGCATCTCGATGATATCGCAGACCTCCTTCTCACTGAAGGTGGGCACGGAGAAGTGTCCCTTGCTGGAAAAGACCACCATGCCTTGGGTATGCATCCGTTTCAGGGCCTGCTGGATGGGGGTCCGACTGACGCCGTAGCGCTCCGCCAGCTCGTCCAGATTCAGCGCCTGTCCCGGCTTCCAGTTGCCCTGCAAGATCTCCTCCAGGAATGCTTCGTGGATGGTCACATCCAGATTCTTTTTCAGTGCCATGTGCTTCACCGTCTGTCCTTGCTGTGTTCTTCTTTCTGTTTACATTCTTATGATAACCCGACTTTCGACCAATTGCAATACACGAAACCTCCAATTTAATTTTTAATTTTTTATAAAAAACGTAAAATTTCCGTCAATTTTTTCAGATGCTTCCATGTTGGCAAGCCATCGCCGCCGGAAAGCCCACCGGCAGAGCGGTACTTTTCCTGTGACCCGCCCCGTATCGGGGGCATAGGATAAGGGCGGAGAGACATTCTCCGATCCGGGCGCAATGCCCATTGGCAAGGGAGGACGGATATGATGATACAGCTCCTGCACGCCGCCTTCGTGTACCAGTCCCCGGACGGGGAGGTGGAGGCGCTGCGGGATGTCTCCTTCGATGTGCAGGAGGGGGAATTTTGCAGCATCGTGGGTCCCTCCGGCTGCGGAAAATCCACCCTGCTGTCGGCGCTGGCGGGGCTGGAGCCTCTCACCGGCGGCCGGGTGGAGCTGAAGGGCGAACCGGTGTGCGGCCCCTCCCGGAAGGTGGGGTTCATGCCCCAGCGGGACCAGCTGTTCGAGTGGCGCAGCATCTGGAGCAACGTGACGCTGGGCCTGACGGTACGGGGCGAGAATACGCCGCAGCGGCAGGCCCATGTCCGGGAGCTGCTGGAGCGCTACGGGCTGGCGGACTTCGCTCAGAAGCGGCCCTCCCAGCTCTCCGGCGGGATGCGCCAGCGGTGCGCCCTGATCCGGACGCTGGCGGCTCAGCCCAAGGTGCTGCTGCTGGATGAGCCCTTTTCGGCGCTGGACTATCAGACAAGGCTGGCCGTATCGGCGGATATCTACCGCATCATACGGCAGGAGGGCAAGACGGCGCTGCTGGTGACCCACGATATCTCCGAGGCCATCAGCCTGTCGGACCGGGTGGTGGTGCTGAGTCACCGCCCGGCGGTGGTGAAGAGCATCCACCGGCTGACCCAGCTGCAGGGGGTGCCGCCCTTGCAGCGGCGGGATCACCCGGCCTTCGCCGGGTATTTCAAGTCCATCTGGAAGGAGCTGGAAGTGCATGAAGGATAGCGCTCCTTCGCCCCGGCGGCTGCAATATCTGCGGGACTACCGCCGGAGAAAGCGGTCGATCCGGCTGTGGCAGGTGTGCCTGCTGGCGGGTCTGTTCGCCCTGTGGGAGCTTACCACCCGGCTGGGCCTCAGCGACGGCTTCCTCACCAGCAGCCCCAGCCGCATGGCCGGTACCCTGCAAAGCTTGTGGCACAGCGGGGACCTGTGGCGGCACATCGGCACCTCGTGTCTGGAGACGGTGGTGGGCTTCACCGCCGGAACGCTGCTGGGAACCGCCATCGCCGTGGCCATGTGGTGGTGGGAGAAGCTGGCCCGTGTGCTGGACCCCTATCTGGTGGTGCTGAACGCCCTGCCGAAAACGGCGCTGGGGCCGATCTTTATCGTGTGGATGGGGGCCGGGATGGGGGCCATCATCGTCATGACGCTGGCCATCTCCCTGATCGTCACCATTCTGACCATGTATCAGGGTTTTATGACCACAGACCCGGAGAAGCTGCGGCTCATGCGCTCTCTGGGGGCCAGGCGGAGCCAGATGCTGTGGCTGCTGGTGTTTCCCGCCAACTGCCCTACCCTCTTCAACACCCTGAAGGTAAATGTGGGTCTGTCGTGGGTGGGCGTCATTATGGGCGAGTTTCTCGTTTCCCGTGCAGGGCTGGGCTATCTCATCGTCTACGGGTCGCAGGTGTTCAACATGGATCTGGTGATGACCAGCGTGCTGATCCTGGCGCTGGCGGCGGTGGTGATGTACCAGCTGGTGCTGCGGGTGGAGAAAATATTGAATCGAACTTGGGGGGTACAGTCATGAAGAAGGTATTTGCCTGCCTGCTGGCGGTGTGTATGGTGCTTCCGGCGATGGCAGGCTGTTCCCAACCGCAGGAGACCACTGTGGTGCGGCTCAGCGAAGTCACCCACTCCGTATTCTATGCGCCGCAGTATGTGGCCATCAGTCAGGGGTTCTTTGCTGATGAGGGCCTGACGGTGGAGCTGAGCAACGGCGGCGGCGCCGACAAGGTCATGACCGCCGTGGTGTCCGGTCAGGCGGACATAGGGCTGGCGGGGCCGGAGGCCAGCATCTACGTGGCCCAGCAGGGCAAGGAGGATCCTCCGGTGATCTTCGCCCAGCTGACCCGGCGGGACGGCTCGTTTCTGGTGGGCCGCAGCGACGGCCCCTTCCGCTGGGAGAACCTGCGGGGCAGCACCATCATCGGCGGCCGGGCCGGGGGCGTGCCGGAGATGACGCTGGAGTACGTCCTGCGCCAGCACGGACTGACCCCCGGTGAGGACGTGACCGTGGACACCTCGGTGCAGTTCAACATGATGGCCGGTGCCTTCACCGGCGGCGGTGGGGATTATGTGACGCTGTTCGAGCCCACCGCCACGGAGGTGGAGCAGGCGGGCAAGGGATACATCCTCTGCTCCATCGGTCAGGAGAGCGGCGAGATCCCCTACACCGCCTATTTCGCCAACCGCAGCTACCTGACGGCCAACGCCGGCACGGTGCAGCGCTTCACCAACGCCATCGCCCGTGCTCAGCGCTGGGTGGCGGAGCATACGGACCGGGAGGTGGCGGAGGCCATCTGCGGACAGTTCCCGGATACGGATTTGGCGGTTCTGGAACGGGTCTGCGCCCGGCACCGGGAGATCGATGCATGGAACCTGACGCCGGTGATGGAGCAGGCGGCGCTGGAACGGCTGGAGACGGTGATGACCACCGCCGGACAACTGAAGCAGGAGGAATGGGTGGACTTCGACCGTCTGGTGGATAACTCCTTCGCCCAAAAGGCGAGCTAAGGGCAGCAGTCGCCCCTCGCCGGAGTAGCATGAGGGCTGCCCACCGGCGGCCCTCATGCTACCGCAGCAGGCGCTCCCGGCAGTGAAAAGAGCCGTCACGCATAGCGTGACGGCTCTTTTCAATCAATAGGGAGACCTTACTCCGCTTGGGGGGCAGCGGCCTTCTCGGCGGCAGCCTTTTCAGCGGCGGCCTTGGCGGCAGCAGCCTTCTTCTCGGCAGCGGCCTTCTGCGCGGCCTTGAACTTCTCCTTCTCCTCGGGAGTGGGGATGGGCTCAATGGCGTTGCGGGGGCAGGCCTTGGCGCACATGGTGCAGCCCTTGCACTTGGTGTAGTCGATGACGGCCACGTTGTTTACCACGTGGATAGCGTCGAACTTACAGGTGCGCTGGCACATACCGCAGCCGATGCAGGAGTTGGCGCAGACCTTGGTGACGGCGGGACCCTTATCCTTGTTGGAGCAGTTGACGAACACCTTCTTGGAATAGGGGACCTCCACAATGAGCTTCCGGGGACAGGCCTCACGGCAGGCGCCGCAGTTGGTGCACTTCTCCTTATCCACCACGGCAGCGCCGTTGGGACCGATGTGGAGCGCATCAAACTTGCAGGCGGCCACGCAGGAGCCGAAGCCCAGACAGCCGTACTTGCAGGCCAGAGCGTCGCCGCCGCAGACCTTGGTGGCGGCCAGACAGTCCTGCACGCCCCGGTACTCGAAGTTCTTCACGGCGTTGGTGCCGCCGTTGCAGAGCACGTGAGCCACCATCTTCTCGCCGGAGGGAGCCTCCATGCCCATGATGGCAGCAATTTTGGCAGCGCCCTCGGCGCCTGCGGGAGCGCAGGCGGTGACGGGAGCCTTGCCGGCCAGAATGGCCTCGGCGCAGCCGGCGCAGCCGGGATAGCCGCAGCCGCCGCAGTTAGCGCCGGCCAGACAGGCCTGGATCTCCGGCAGGCGGGGGTCTACCTCCACCTCAAAGACCTTGGCGGCGACAGCCAGGATCAGGCCAAACACGATGGCCAGAGCGCCCAGAACCACGACCGCCCAGATGATCGTTGTAAAATCCATGATTTTCTACCTCCTTACCAGACCTGCAGGCCGCTGAAGCCCATGAAGGCCAGCGCCATCAGACCGGCGGTGACCAGTGCGATGGGGAAGCCCTCAAAGGCCTTGGGGCACTCGCTGGAGACATCCAGCTGCTCACGGACAGCCGCAAACAGGAAGATAGCCAGCAGGAAGCCCAGACCGCCGGTGATGCCATAGATCACGGAAGCGACGAAGTTGTAGCTGTTCTGAGTGTTCAGCAGAGCCACGCCCAGAACGGCGCAGTTGGTAGTGATCAGGGGCAGGTACACGCCCAGAGCGGCGTACAGGGTGGGGATGTTCTTCTTCAGGAACATCTCCACGAACTGCACCAGACCGGCGATGACATGAAGCCAAGCCCCAGATTGTCCAGCAGCTTATTGACGGGGTAGCACAGGGCGGAGGCCAGACCCATCACGAAGGTCACGGCTGCGCCCATACCGACAGCGGTGTCGATCTTCTTGGACACGCCCATAAAGGGGCAGATGCCCAAAAACTGGGAGAAAATAAAGTTATTGGTCAGGATAGCGCCAAGGGCGATGGCCAACAGTTCAGTCACTTTCATAGCTTACTTGGCCTCCTTTTCCTTTTTTGCGTTGCTCTTGGCCATGGCCCACTGCATCAGAGCAATGAGGGCGCCCAGCGTCAGGAAGCCGCCCACGGGCATGGTCAGGATCTTGATGCCGAACTCCTCGGGGAAGATGGTGATGCCGGGGGCGCTGCCCAGTCCGCCGCCGCCCAGCAGGCCGCCGCCGAACTTACCGCTGCCCAGCAGCTCACGCACCACGCACATACAGATCAGTACCAGCGTGTAGCCGATACCCTGGCAGATGCCGTCCACGGCGGAGGCACCCACGGGGTTCTTGGAGGCAAACGCCTCGGCACGGCCCAGGATGATGCAGTTCACCACGATCAGGGGGATGAACACACCCAGAGAGGAGGACAGCGCCGGCACAAAGGCCTTCAGCAGCAGATCCACGCAGGTCACGAAGCCGGCGATGACCACGATGAAGCAGGCGATACGCACCTCATTGGGGATGATCTTGCGCAGCATGGAAATAAAGACATTGGACAGCGTCAGGATGATGAGTACCGACACGCCCATACCCAGACCGTTGAAGAACGAGGTGGTGATGGCCATGGTGGAGCACATACCCAGCAGCTGTACCAGAACAGGGTTCTGAGTGATCAGACCCTCTTTGAATTGCTTACCGAAATTCATATCTCAGCTCCTCCTCTCTTAACCCAGAGCGGCCACAGCGGCCAGCGCTGCGTTGGCGCCCTTGGTCACGCCCTTGGTGGAAACGGTGGCGCCGGAGATGGCGGTGACGGTTTTGCCCACCTTCAGAGTGCCTGCGCCGCTCATGCCAACGAACTGGTCCAGAACGGGTACACCGTCGTCATTGGGCTTATTGCCGCACACCTTGGTGCCGATACCGGAGGTCTCGGAGTGATTCACCACGGAGATACCGGTGATCTTCTGCTCGGCATCCACGCCGATGACCATCTCGATGAGGCCCTGAGAGCCGCTGGCCGTCAGCTTCACAGCGTAGCCGGCAGGCTGGCCGTCGAAGGTGACCGTGTACATCTCCTCCAGTGTACCGCCCATTTCCTTGGCGGCGTCCATGACCTCCTGAAGAATGGAGGTGATCTCGTCGTATGTACTGCCGGCCTCGGTGACGGCCTCCAGAGCCGTCTGAGTAGCGGCGGCGTTCATGGCGGCGATCTTGTCGGCGGTGACGCCGTTGACCAGACCCAGCAGCAGAGCCACCACCAGAGAGATGATGGTCAGCGTACCGGCGACCTTCAGAATAAACTTACCGGAGATCTTCATTTTGCAGCCGCCTCCTTCTTGTCTTTCTTGATGGCACCGTAGATGGTGGGCCGGATGTACTTATCCAGCAGCCAGGTGGTGCAGTTCATAATGAGGATGGAGTAGCACACACCCTCGGGATAGGAGCCGAACCGGCGGATGAAGCAGGTGATAAGGCCGCAGCCCACGCCGAAGATGGCCTGCCCCAGCTTGGTCACAGGGGAGGTGGCATAGTCGGTGGCCATAAAGATGGCGCCCAGCATCAGGCCGCCGCCAAAGACGTTGTAGAGCATGAAGTCCACAGCGCTCATACCGGCGGGAGCGGAGATCAGGGTCAGCACCGCCACGGTGCCGATGTAGCACACGGGGATCTGCCAGTTGATGACCCTACGCAGCAGCAGATACACAAAGCCCAGCAGCAGGGCCAGCGCAGAGGTCTCACCCAGAGAGCCGCCGATGCGACCGATGAACATATCGCCGATGGAGAAGGTGGAGGTCAGGTCATTGACCGCCGCCAGTGCATCCTCGGCCGTCTCGGCGGAGAAGATGCCCTTCATCACAGCCATGGGGGTGGAGCTGGTCACCACGTCGGCGGTGGAGCCCACCAGAGGCAGCTTGGAGCCGAAGCCCACCCAATGGGTCATGGCGCTGGCATAGCTGGCCAGCAGCATGGCACGGCCCACCAGAGCGGGATTGACGAAGTTGCAGCCGATGCCGCCGTAGAGCTGCTTGACCACCACGATGGAGAAGAAGCCGCCGATGATCAGCATCCACACCGGTGTGGTGGGGGGGCAGACAAAGGCCAGCAGGATACCGGTGACCACAGCGGACAGATCACCGATGGACTGGGGCTTCTTCAGGAGCCTGCGATAGGCCCACTCCCAGAACACGCAGGCGGCCACGGACACCAGCACCATGGTGAGGGCCCGCACGCCGAACACATAGATGCTCATGACCAGAGCGGGCAGCAGGGCGATGATGACATCCAGCATGATGCTCCGGGTGTTATCCTTGGAGCGGATATGGGGAGAGGAGGATGCGATCAGCTTCAAATTTTTGTAATCCGTCATTGCTTACGCCTCCTTCTTCTCGGCAGCGGCCTTCTCGGCCTCCGCCTTGGCCTTGGCGGCCATTCTCGCATTATTGACCTTCTGCTTGCCCATGCGGAAGGCATGGATCAGCGGCAGACGGGCAGGACAGATGTAGGTGCAGGCGCCGCACTCGATGCAGTCCATGCCGTGGAGGGTGTTCTGCCAAGTGTCCACGTCGCCCTTCATCAGGTACTTGTACATGAACACAGGCTCCAGACGCATGGGGCAAACGCCCACGCACTTGCCGCAGCGGATGCACTGAGGATGCTCCTCGTACTGCTCCTCCTTGCCGGCAAAGGCCAGCATGGCGCCGGTGCCCTTACCCACGGTGACGTCCACATTGTACTGGGCCAGACCCATCATGGGGCCGCCCATGATCAGCTTGTAGGTATCCTCCCGCAGGCCGCCGCAGGCGTCGAACAGCTTGGAGATGGGGGTGCCGATGGGGCACTCGATGTTCTTGGGCTCGATGACGCCGGAGCCGGACACGGTGACGATCTTGTTCACCACGGGCATACCGGTATACACCGCACGGTAGATGGCGCAGGTGGTGTTCAGGTTGAAGATGCAGCAGCCTGCGTCGGCGGGCAGCTTGCCGGAGGGGACCTGACGGCCGGAGACAGCCTGACACAGCTGCTTCTCAGCGCCCTGGGGATACCGGGTGTGCAGGACCTCCACCACCACGGGAGCGTTCAGCTCAGCGATGGTCTTGTTGAGCACGTCGGCCGCATTCTGCTTGTTGGCCTCGATGCCGATGTACACGTGCTCCACGCCGAAGCACTTGGCCAGCAGCGTAGCGCCCTTGACCACCTGCTCCGGACGCTCCAGCATAGTGCGGTGGTCGCCGGTGATGTAGGGCTCGCACTCGGCGGCGTTGATGATCACATAGTCCACCTTGCCGAGACCGGAGCTGATCTTCACATGGGTGGGGAAGGTCGCACCGCCCTGACCCACGATACCGGCGTTCTTGACGATCTCCACCAGCTGTTCGGGGGTCAGGCTGTCGGGATCCTCCACGGGATGAATGTCCGGGCACACGGTGTTCTGAAAATCGTTCTCGATCACCACAGACATCATGGTGCCGCCCATAGAGAAGGGGCGGGGCTCCACGGCCTTTACGGTACCGGACACGCTCGCATGAATGGGAGCGGACACGAAACCGCCGGGTTCACCGATCTTCTGACCGATGGTCACCTTGTCGCCCACCGCAACGATAGGCTTGCAAGGCGCACCGATGTGCATAGACATGGGAATGACCACCTCAGCCGGGGCTTCCAGCTGTTCGATGGCCTTTTCATTGGTTGCGGCCTTCATGTCATTGGGATGAACGCCGCCAAAGAAAGCTTGTGCCATTGTCTTTCACCTCATCTTACTCCTTGGTGGCTGCGCCACCACATACTGCACATTAGTCTACAACAAAATTGCCCCGTTGGCAAGACCCAAGCTCTCATTTTTGTCACTTTTTGAATACTGGAGACTGGGAACTCCGCCTTTCACGCACGTTTGTCCGTGTTTGTCCACGTTTTTCCGAAAGATCCATTTACTCCCACCGGCGCAGTTGGGATGCGCCTCTTGCCAAATGGGAAGGCTATATGATAAAATAAACACCTATATAGATATCCTGCGGCACAGACCGCAGGAGAGAAAGGACACAAAACACATGATGAACCGTATTGAGCTGAAGCAGGAGGCCAAGGGCGTTGTCCGCACCGCCGCCGTCTCTGCCTATTTGTTCGCTTTGCTCTATCTGGCCCTGACGGAGCTGCTGCAGGGGGCCAGCGTCTACGTCAACGGCGACGTGGTGCTCTATATGCAGACGTATTTCCCCAACGTCCCCATCCCCTCTTATCTCTACCCGGTGGCTCTGCCCACCACGGTGGTGACGCTGGTGGCGGTGGTGTGCTGGCTGCTGCGGGTACTGCTGCAGGGCGGCTGGGTGCTGTACCATCTGGGCGTGCGCCGGGGCGAGGAGATGCCTTACGCCACCCTCTTCGACGGCTTCGGCTTCATCGGCAAGCTGATCCTGCTGAATATCGTCATTACCCTCTATGTTTTCCTGTGGTCCATGCTGTTTATCATCCCCGGTATCATCGCCAGCTACCGCTACCGTTTTGCCGTCTATAACCTGTGTGAGAACCCCGATATAGGCGTCATGGAGGCCATCAGCATGAGCAAGGCACAGACCGCCGGGTATAAGGGCGACCTGTTCCTGCTGGACCTGACCTTCATCGGCTGGAACCTCCTGTGCAGCCTGACGCTGGGCATCCTCTCCATCTGGATCGCTCCCTATATCATCCAGACCAACATCGGCTATTTTCAGGAGATCAAGCGCATCAAGGGCATCGGCTGGCAGGCCCGTCCTGAGCAGCCCGACGATACCTTCCACCCCACGGACCCCTTCGGCCCGGAGTTGTAAGGCCACCTTATTGTATTAAGCTGCCGCAAACCACCCGTAGGGGCGACCCTTGCGGCCGCCTGCAGCGATCGATAAAAGAGCCGCACCCCCACGGAAGTGACCCCCAAAAGTCAGACAAAAACAAGAATAAGCGGCCTAAACGGTCTGAATCCTGTGCTGCACAGGACTCAGACCGTTTAGTTTTCATTTGATTCTGTGGCTATTGTCGTAACCGATATACGCAACAATGGCCTGTTCGAGTTGGTCAATGGAATCGAACTTTTCTAAATCGAACAATTCCGTTTTAAGCAGTCCAAAGAAATGTTCGGCCACAGCATGATCCAAGCAGGTCGCTTTACGAGACATACTTTGTGTAGTGCCTTTTCCTTTCAGTACCCGCTGGTAAGCCTTCATCTGGTACTGCCAACCTTAACAGTATCCCATACTGTCCAACAAATGGGGTGCAGTTCAGCCCAGCCTGCGCCTTCTTTATCGCATAACGTCGCCTTTACAGCTCGATCTCGCCCCGGACCAACGTCACGGCCGGGCCTCCCACCTTGACGAAGGGCTGGCCGTCCTTCAGGATGACCTGAGCGGAGATCATGGAAGGCCGCCCCATCTTCTCGCCCTGCACCACAGTGTACACCTTGTCCAGCTCCACCAGCCCGTGCCGGTACAGATAGTAGACCAGCGCCCCGTTAGAGGTGCCGGTGGCGGCCTCCTCATCGATGTCATACAGGGGAGCGAAGTTCCGGGCATGGATCATGCCGTCGGCGGTGTTGACGGTGAAGGCGTGGACCCCCACCACGTTATACCGGCGGGAGTGCTCCGTCAGAGCCGGGAAGTCCGGTGCGATCTTCTCCAGTTCCGCCTCATCGGCCACGGGCATCATGATGTCCGTCAAACCGGTGGACACCTTCTGGGGCAGAAGCATCAGCTCCGGCTTCCCGGTCACGGCGCCCTGTCCGTCGGCGGAGAGGCCCATGATGCGGTACAGCTCCTCCAGCTCCTCCGCCGTCTCCAGATACTCGAAGGTCTGGGGCTTGGCCATGTCCATGAGGATGGCGTCCTTGCCCACCACCACCTCCAGCGTACCGGAGAGCGTCTCATCGATGTAGGTGCCGCCCTCAGCTACCAGTCCCATCTCCTGCAGAGCGTGGAAGCTGCCGATGGTGGCGTGGCCGCACAGCTCCACCTCCGCAGCGGGGGTGAAGTAGCGGATCTGGAAGCGGTTCCCGCCCAGGGGCTTGATGAAGGCCGTCTCGGAGTAGCGCAGCTCCGCCGCCGTTTTCCGCATAGTCTCATCTGCGGGGAACTCCGCACCCTCCGGCAGCAGAACGACACCTGCGGGGTTGCCGCCGAAGGTCTGCCGGGTAAATGCATCTACGATCTGGAATTTCATGTGCTGATTCTCCTTCCTGACAGGCAGGCTTCCTGCGATGCCGCAGCGCTGCCCGCATCGTGGCTTTGTCTCTGACTTCTTTATATCATAGTCCCCCCCCGACTGTAAAGCTGTTTCTTCCCCCACAGACTGCGCCATGCCGGGAAAACGGCTGCCTACAAGGCGGCGTCAATGGTCGCCGCCGTTTTTCCGGGAAGAACCGGTAGCGTGACACATCCACATCCGAGATTTCGCCCGTGCAGCGCTGCCAGCCTACCTCCCGGAAGCCAACGGCGTCGGATGGACGCAAAACCTTGTACACGATGCACAAAATTTCTCACGCTCTTTGTGCGAACGACACAAAAACTGGAGGAGTGTACGCAATACAAGGACAAATGCACACCCTTTGGAGAAAGACACGAAACCGCCCGACTTCGGGCGGCGGATTTCATGGAATTTTGACATTGCACATTCCCGCATTTCCTCGTATCCTTATGAACATATTAAAACAAAACCGCCGAGGAAAGGGGCGAATGTCATGTTGAAAAGCATTTATTTGCAGCAGGTTTACAGTGACCTGGCAGCACGGGATCCCGAACAGAAGGAGTTTCATCAGGCCGTGCGGGAGGTGCTGGAGAGTCTGGATCTGATGATCGACAGCCACCCGGAGTACCGGGAGGCCGCCCTGCTGGAGCGGTTCGTGGAGCCGGAGCGTGTGGTGGCTTTCCGTGTCCCGTGGATGGATGATACCGGCCGCATCCGGGTGAACCGGGGCTACCGGGTGCAGTTCAACTCCGCCATCGGCCCCTACAAGGGCGGCCTGCGGTTCCATCCGTCGGTGAACCTGTCCATCC
>ERZ857521.621-NODE-621-length-50865-cov-3.951683_pt1 | contig 50865 bp, 50 predicted proteins | sample MGYA00519701_ERZ857521 | MGnify/ENA primary metagenome ERZ857521 (study PRJEB31778, sample SAMEA3449346) | human gut metagenome | biome: human gut; feature: human-associated habitat; material: faeces | place: United Kingdom | collected 2010/2012 ...
TGGTGCAGGGCTATCTGGACGACCCCGACCGGCTGCCCTTTGCGGTACTGGAAGGGGAGACTGGTGCCTTTGCCGGTGTGCTGGTGCTGCGGCGGTATGGGCCGGCAGCCTGTGAGCAGACCCTCTATCTGGGACGGCTCTACTGGAATAAGGGCTATGCCCGGGAACTGCTGACCCGCTCCTTTTCCATGGCGGCGGATCTGCTGGGTGCCCGGGAGATCGTCAACTATGTGAGCCTGGACAACACCCCTTCGGTCCGGGTGCAGGAGAGCCTGGGCTTTGTGCTCTCCGGCACTGAGGAATACCCCGGCTGTCCGGCTGGGGTGGGCATCTTCCGCCGGGCGCTCACTGCCGCCGAGGTGATCCATCCGGGACGCTGGCGGCATTTCAAGGGCGGTGAATACCAGGTGCTGGGCCTGGCCCGGCACAGTGAAACCGGCGAGGAATATGTGGTCTATCAGGCGCTCTACGGCGAGCGGGGATACTGGGTGCGTCCGGCCTCCATGTGGCTGGAAACGGTCACCCGGGACGGACAGACCCGGCCCCGGTTCGTCTGGATCAGCGGGGAGTGAACCGCTTGCGTCCGGGTGTTTTTTGCGGTATACTAACCTTGTTAATTCTGTAACGATTCAGGCGGAGGGATAGAACCATGGATATTTACATCTGCATCGGCAGTTCCTGCCATCTCAAAGGGTCCCGGTCGGTGATCGAAAAGATGGAGGAACGCATCCGCCGGGAGCATCTGGAGGACCGGGTGAACATCCGGGGATCGTTCTGTATGGGAAACTGCACCGATGGCGTCTGTGTTCGGGTCGGGGAAAAGACGGTCACCGGCGTGAATGCGGAAAACTTCGATGAAAAATTTGAAACCGAGATACTGGGAGAGCTGAGAGATGAGTGAACTGCTGCTCCTCAAAAAAGAGGATTGTAAAAGCTGTTATAAATGCATCCGGGAATGCGCGCTGAAATCCATCCGGTTTTCCGAAAACCGGGCACAGATTGTCGAGCGGGAGTGTGTCTACTGCGGACACTGCTATGTCACCTGCCCCCAGAGCGCCAAGGAGATCCGCCGGGATACCGATAAGGCCAAGGCTCTGATCGCCTCGGGCCGTCCGGTGATCGTCAGCCTGGCGCCCTCCTTTATTGCCGACTTCGGCGTGGGCGGTCTGGACGGCATGCGTCAGGCGCTTCTCAAACTGGGCTTTGCCGATGTGGAGGAGACTGCCCGGGGCGCCAAGATCGTCAAGACTGAGTATGAGCGCATGATCGCCTCGGGAGAACACAAGCTCATCATCTCCTCCTGCTGCCACAGCGTCAACCTGCTGATCCAGAAGCGCTATCCCCAGGCTCTGCCCTATCTGGCAAAGGTGGATTCCCCCATGCTCGCCCATGCCAAGAGCATCAAGGAGCGGGTACCGGGCAGCGCCGTGGTATTCATCGGCCCCTGCATCTCCAAGAAGGACGAGGCGGAGCAGTACGGTCAGGTGGACTGTGTGCTCACCTTTGACGAGCTCATCGACTGGCTGGCAGAGGAGGGCATCGAACTGCCCGCCGGAGAACAGCCCGACGGCACCGAGGCCCGGAGCCGGTTCTTCCCCACAGCGGGAGGCATTATCCGGTCGATGGATCTGGACGATGGGTTCAGCTATATCCCCATCGACGGCCTGCGCCGGTGCATGGACGCCCTGGAGGAGATCGAGCGGGGCGGCATGCAGAGCTGCTTTGTGGAGATGAATGCCTGTGAGGGCAGCTGCATCGGCGGCCCGGTCATGCACCGGTACCACAGTGCCCCCATCACCTGCAAGACCCGGGTGGAACAGTACAGCGGCAAGAGCGGCCGGGACTTTGACGACCAGCCGGCAGACGATCTGCGCAAGTCGATGCAGTACATCGGTTCGGGCGCGGTGAAGCCCGGCGAGGCCGCCATCCAGGAGGTGCTGCACAAGCTGGGCAAGTACCGTCCCGAGGACGAGCTCAACTGCGGCACCTGCGGATACAGCACCTGCCGGGAAAAGGCCATTGCGGTCTGCCAGGGCAAGGCCGACCTGACCATGTGCCTGCCCTTCCTCAAGGCGAGGGCAGAGAGCTTCTCGGGCGCCATTCTGGACAACACCCCCAACGCCATCATGGCAATGGATACCAAGCTGATCATCCAGCAGGCCAACGAGTCGGCAGCCCGGCTGTTCGGTATGGAGAGCCCCCGGGAGATGGTGGGCATGCCCATCGATGCCATTCTGGGCACAGTGGAATATCTCCAGGCCATTGACGGCGAGCGTCCGGACGGGCCCATCCGCCACTACCTGCCCGAGTATGACAAGTATGTGGAGGAGACCATCGCCTTCGACCCGGAATACAACCTGGTGATCAGCATTATCAAGGACATCACCGACGAGACCCGCCGGGAACAGGAACTGGACAAGGAGCGCCGCCGGACAGCAGAGCTGGCGGACCGTGTGATCGAAAAGCAGATGCGGGTGGCACAGGAGATCGCCTCGCTGCTGGGCGAGACCACAGCGGAGACCAAGATTGCCCTGACCCGGCTGAAGGATACCATTGAACCGGGCGGGGAGGTGAAGCGATGAACGGCCTCACAGCGGAAGTGGGCTATGTGAGCCTCATCAAAAAGGGAGAGGAACTCTGCGGCGACCGGGTGGAAACCGTGCGGTTCGAGGACAGCACCACCCTGGTACTGGCAGACGGCCTGGGCAGCGGCGTCAAGGCGAATATCCTCTCGACGCTGACCTCCAAGATCATCGCCACCATGATGGCAAGCGGCATGCCGGTGGAGGAGTGCGTGCGCACCGTTACCCGTACCCTGCCCATCTGCAAGGTGCGCAAGGTGGCCTATTCCACCTTTACCGTCATGCAGGTGAACCATCAGGACGAGATGACCCTGCTCCAGTTCGATAACCCCTCGGTGATCCTGCTCCGGGGCGGCGTGTCCATCCACTATCCTCAGGAAGAGCTGGTCATCGACGGCAAGAAGGTCATCAAGAGCGTGGTGAAGGTCAAGCCCAACGACATCTTCCTCACCATGAGTGACGGCGCCCTCTATGCCGGCGTGGGCAAGATGTACAACTACGGCTGGCAGCGGGACAACATCATCGACTATCTGGAGGCCCGGTACGAACCGGATCTCTCGGCGAAGATGGCCTGTACCATCATAGCCGAGGAGTGCGACCGGCTTTATGACCATGCCCCGGGGGACGATACCACTGTGGCAGCCATCCGCATCCGGCCCCGGCAGACGGTGAGCCTGATGATCGGCCCGCCGGAACACCCCGAGGACGACCAGAAAGCGGTGGAGGAGCTGCTCGACGGCGGCGGCAAGACCATTGTCTGCGGCGGCACCACCTCGAATCTGGTGGCCCGGGTGCTGGATAAGCCCCTGATTCCCACCATCGAGTACTTTGACCCCGAGATCCCGCCCACGGCGAAGATCCAGGGCATCGATCTGGTGACCGAAGGGGTTATCACCATCGGTCATGTGCTCAAGCTCGCCAAGGGCTACCTGGAGAACGAGGATCTCTCCACCGCCTGGGCCGGCAAAAAGGACGGTGCCTCCCGGATTGCCCAGCTGCTCTTTGAGGAGGCCACCGACATCCGGTTCATTGTGGGACGGGCCATCAACCCCGCCCATCAGAACCCCGACCTGCCCATCAGCATTGTCATCAAGATGGGGCTGATCGATGAACTGGCGGAGATCCTCCGGAAAATGGGCAAGCAGGTCACTGTTTCCTATTATTGATCCCTCCGGCACAGGGCTGCGGCCTTTCAGATGGCGTGTGACCCTGTCCTTCACAGAATCCAATCAGGCGTCTTTCTTCCCCGGAAGAAGGACGCCTTTCTGCACTCCGGCAGCCGACTGCACAAAATCCCGTTCCCGCAGACTGCCGGGTTTGTGTTTCTGACGAAATATGTAAAAATCCTCCTGCCCTGTCTTGACAGCCGGATAGGGGGTGGATAAAATGTTAGTTGAGGCTAAGTTGTATGGCTCCGGGTCTTTTACAGGGCCCGGGACACATAGAATGGCAACAGAGCCGGATTTTTTTGTAGGATAAGTTAGCTAAGACTAAATTGCGAGGCGGGATAGAATATGACACTGAGTGAACTGAAGATCGGCGAAAGTGCTGTGGTAACCGCGGTGGGCGGGGAAGGCATTCTGCGCCGGCGTCTGCTGGATATGGGCATCACCCCCAAGACAAAGCTGATGGTGCGCAAGATGGCACCGCTGGGCGATCCCATTGAGATCCGCATCCGGGGGTATGAACTGACCCTGCGCAAAGAGGACGCTGCCAAGATCACCGTAGAAAAGCTCAGTGAGAGCGGAAAGTGAGGGAAACTGCCATGACATTTGCTCTGATCGGAAACCAGAACTGCGGCAAGACCACCCTCTTCAACCAGCTCACCGGCAGCAACCAGCATGTGGGCAACTTCCCGGGCGTCACCGTGGATAAGAAGGAAGGCACCATCAAGAATTCCGGCGGCGCTGTGGTAGTGGATCTGCCGGGTATCTATTCCATCTCCCCCTATACCATGGAGGAGATCGTCACCCGGGATTACCTGCTGGGCGGCGAGCCGGACGGCATCATCAACATTGTGGACGCCACCAACATCGAGCGCAACCTCTACCTGACCCTGCAGCTGCTGGAGCTGGAGATGCCTATGGTAGTGGCGCTCAACATGATGGATGAGGTAGCGGGCAGCGGCGGCAGCATCGACATCCAGAAGATTTCCGCCGGACTGGGTGTGCCGGTGGTGCCCATCTCCGCCTCCAAGAATGAGGGTGTCGCCGAACTGGTGACTGTGGCCCTGCGCACAGTCCAGAACAACGAACGCCCCAAGCACCATGACTTCTGCAAGGGCGAGGTACACCGGGCGATCCACTCCCTGGCGCATATGATCGAGGACCATGCCGAGGAGAAGAAGATCCCGCTGCGGTTCGCCGCCACCAAGCTGGTGGAGGGCGACGAGGCGATGATGGACAAACTGGAGATCAACCAGAATGAACGGGAGATCGTCCAGCATGTGGCAGACGAGATGGAGGCCGCCCTCGGCACCGACCGGGAAGCTGCCCTGGCGGATATGCGGTACAGCTATATCGAGCAGATCTGCGCCGGAGCGGTTCACAAACCCGGCGATACCGCTGAACAGCTGCGGTCGGTACAGATCGACCGCATCCTCACCCATAAGGTATTTGCCATCCCGATCTTCCTGGGCATCATGCTGCTGGTGTTCTGGCTCACCTTCGGCGTGGTGGGTTCCACCCTCAGCGATCTGTTTGCCGCGGGCATCAGCCTGGTGACCAACCTGGCTGATGAAGCCCTGACCCGGCTGGATGTGGCTCCCATGCTCCATGCTCTCATCATCGATGGCATCTTTGCCGGCGTGGGCAGCGTGCTGGGCTTCATGCCCACCATTGTGACGCTGTTCTTCTTCCTCTCCATTCTCGAGGACAGCGGCTATATGGCCCGTGTGGCCTTTGTCATGGATAAGCTGCTGCGGAAGATCGGCCTGTCCGGGCGCTCCTTTGTGCCCATGGTCATCGGCTTCGGATGCAGCGTCCCGGCAATCATGGCCTCCCGTACCCTCTCCAGTGAGCGGGACCGCAAGATGACCATCCTGCTCACCCCCTTCATGTCCTGTTCCGCCAAGCTGCCCATTTACAGCGTCTTTACCGCCGCTTTCTTCCCGGAGCACGGCGCGCTGGTGATGATGGCACTCTATGTCACCGGTATGGTGGTGGCAATCCTGGTGGGACTGCTCCTCAAGGGCACCATCTTCAAGGGCAATCCCATTCCCTTTGTCATGGAACTGCCTGCTTACCGTCTGCCCTCGGCCCAGAATGTGCTGCGCCACATGTGGGAAAAAGCCAAGGACTTTGTGGTAAAGGCATTTACAATCATCTTTGTGGCGACTATAATTGTATGGGTACTTCAGAACTTCAGTACGCATCTTTCCATCGTCACCGACAGCTCGGACAGCATCCTGGCTGCCATCGGTCAGGTGATCGCCCCGGTATTTGCGCCGCTGGGCTTCGGCGACTGGCGTGCCGCCACCGCTCTCATCACCGGCCTGATGGCAAAGGAAACCGTTGTCAGCACCCTGGCTGTGCTGATGAATGTGGGCGAACCTGCCATGCTGGTGCCGGTACTGTCCCAGCTCTTTACTCCGCTGGCGGCAGTGAGCTTCCTGGTATTCACCCTGCTGTATATGCCCTGTGTGGCAGCTATGGCAGCAGTGCGCCGGGAACTGGGCAGCCTGCGGGGCGCCGCTGCGGCAATGGCCTTCCAGACCAGTGTGGCCTGGGTGGCTGCGTTCCTGGTCTACCAGGTGGGAATGCTGCTGGGCTTCTGAGTGGAATTATCAGAATTACGGAGGCATCAGATCATGCAGAATGTCATTCTTCTGGCGGTAGTATGTGTGGGCTTTTTCTATGCGCTCTACCGTGTCTATAAGAATTCCGACGGCACCGAAGGCAGTTCCGGCTGCGGCGGCAACTGTATGCACTGCCCGATGGCAGGCGGCTGCGGTTCCCGGAAGGACGAACAGTAACAGACCACAGAAAGGACAGTACAGCCCGAACGGACGGTACTGTCCTTTTTTGTGGGGACGGCAGGTTTTCACAGTTCTGGTCTGTTATTTCCAGCCGGAACATGATAGAATAGCCGGGAGCGGGCGATTCTGCCCGCCAAGCGAAGTTTTCCCCCGGGGGACAGCCCGGGGATTCCCATGCATTGAGGACAATCTATGAAAAAGCGTTTTTTGAACAGGGACAGGATTCTCTATTTTGTGGTGATGATTCTGTCGGTACTCTTTTTATATGTGGGCAACCGCATTGCTGTACAGGATAACTCTTATTTCCAGAGCAGCCGGGCGGACACCTATTACCGGGCGGAGGTCATCGCTGTGGGGGAACCCCAGCAGATCGAAAATACCTACGACGGCTGGAGTGAGTCCTATATCGAACAGGACATCACCATCCGGCTGCGGGAAGGGGCGCTCCGGGGCGAGGAAGTGACAGTCCATCAGCAGCTCCAGACCCCCAAGGAGGGCTATAAGACCTTCCCCTATGAGGTGGGGGATCAGGTGTTCGCGGGGTTCAACTTTGACTCGCAGATGAATGCCGACTGGTTCATTGTCGACCACCTCCGGGAGATGCCCATGCTCTTCCTGGTGCTGGCCTTCTTTGCGCTGCTCATCGGCTTCGGACGCTTCAAGGGCTTCAATACGGTGGTATCGCTGGTGCTCACCTGTGCCGCCGTATTCTTTGTGATGATCCCCGCCATCATCAAGGGGTACAATATCTACCTGGTCACCTTCATCACGGCAGTGTTCACCATCGTGATGACCCTGTGCATCGTCATCGGCGTCCACCCCAAGAGCATCGCCGCGGCGGTGGGCTGTACCTGCGGCGTGGGCTTTGCCGGCCTTCTCACCATCGCCATGCAGGACGCCCTGTTCATCACCGGCCTCATCGATGAGGATTCCAGCTTTGTCATGTACATCAACGCCGATACGGTCATCGACCTCCGGGGTGTGATTTTTGCCGCCATTGTCATCGGCGCGCTGGGCGCCACCATGGATGTAGCCATGTCCATTGCCTCCTCCCTGGACGAGATCCTCTACCACAAGCCGGATATCCGGGACTGGGAGCTGATGCGCTCGGGACTCAACATCGGACGGGACATCATGGGTACCATGGCAAACACCCTGGTACTGGCCTATGTGGGCAGCTCGCTGCACATGATCCTGCTGCTGCTGGCCTACAATAATGACATCGGCTCCATCATCAACCGGGAGACCATCGCGGTGGAACTGCTCCAGTCGGTGGCGGGAAGCATCGGCATCCTGCTCACGGTGCCGTCCACTGCGGCGGTGACTGTGCTGGCCCGGCGGTGGTTCCTGAGCCATGCCCAGCGCCAGAGGGAAGAGGAAGCTGCCGCCGAGGCAGCCGAGCCCCAGCCGCTGCCGGAGCCGGAACCGGAGGCATGTGCGGAAGCAGAGCCGGCTGTTCCGGAGGAGCCGGAAGAGGATATTCCCGGGCCGGAAGCGCCCCGGACGGTGGAAGAACTGTGGCGGGAATACCAAAAGAAGGAAAAATAACCGGACAGCCCGGAAAAACCGGGAGTTTTCCGATGGGACGGCGCTGTTTTGCCAAAAAAGCTATTTTATTTTTGTACTGGCGATGGTATAATAGCCTCAGAAAGACTGCCGAATGATCCTGCGTCTGCCTGGGACAGGTGCAGGAGGCAGTGCAGAACCAGAGGGTTCCGGAGCCGGGGAACCGAGTGATGCCCCTGCCCGGAATGGAGGAACGCCTGTGGACGGCAGGCGATACAAAACAGAACAGGTGCGGATTTTCTGCCTGGCAAGCGAGCCGGGCATGGTAGTCTGCGCCCGCTGAACCGCTCAGACAAGGTCAGGCAGTTTTAGTCCGGGCCGAAGAGAAAATTCTGGTGGTTTTCCGCTGGGGCAGGGAATGAACAGCCCACAGCAGATGGATAATAGAATACGAGTACTATACAATACAGGAGAGAATGGGAATGGAAAAGTATGTAGTTACCGGAGGCGCAGTCCTCAAGGGCGAGGTCACGATCAGCGGCGCAAAGAATGCGGTGGTGGCGATCATTCCGGCTACTGTTCTGGCACGGGATGTCTGTGTCATTGAAAATATCCCCAATATCAGCGATGTCACCGCACTTCTCAATATCCTGCGGGATCTGGGCGCCAAGGTGCGCCTGCTGGACAAGACCACTGTGGAGATCGATACCACCCACATCGGGGAACCGGTGGTTTCCCATGAGCTGGCAAAGCCCCTGCGTGCCTCCTATTATTTCCTGGGCTCGCTGCTGGGCCGCTGCGGACGGGCCGATGTATCGCTGCCCGGCGGCTGCAACTTCGGCGGTGTGCGCCCCATTGACCAGCATATCAAGGGCTTCAAGGCCCTGGGCGCCGATGTATCGGTGAACTATGGCATGGTGACCATGGACAGCAAGGAGCTCCGGGGTGAGCACATCTACTTTGATGTGGTATCGGTGGGTGCTACCATCAATGTAATGCTGGCAGCGGTCAAGGCCAAGGGTGTCACCATCATGGAAAATGTTGCCAAGGAGCCGCATATCGTGGATCTGGCAAACTTCCTCAACTCCATGGGCGCGGATATCCGCGGCGCCGGCACCGATGTCATCAAGATCCACGGCGTGGATGTGATGCACGGCACCAACTATTCCATCATTCCCGATCAGATCGAAGCCGGTACCTATATGGTAGCAGCTGCTGCCACCGGCGGCGATGTGCTGATCCAGAATGTGATCCCCAAGCATCTGGAGTCCATCACCGACAAGCTCCGCAAGGCGGGCGCTGAGGTGGAGGAGTTCGACGACTCCATCCGGGTGCGCCGTACCGGTCCGATCCTGCCGGTGAATGTCAAGACCATGCCCCATCCCGGCTTCCCCACCGATATGCAGCCTCAGATGGCTACTATGCTCTGCTGTGCCGGCGGCACCAGCATCATCTCCGAAGGTGTCTGGGACAACCGCTTCAAGTATGTGGACGAGCTGCGCAAGATGGGCGCCAATATCCAGGTGGACGGCAAGGTTGCGGTCATCGAGGGAGTAGAGCAGCTCACCGGTGCGCCGGTGCGTGCGCTGGATCTCCGGGCAGGCGCTGCCATGCTCATTGCCGGTCTGATGGCAGATGGCTGCACCGAAGTGGAGGACATCCATCACATTGAGCGCGGCTATTCCGATCTGGTGGAAAAGCTCAACCGGCTGGGTGCGGATATCCGCAAGGTGACCTGCTCGGACAACGAAACAGAGCGGGCGCTGTCCTGATTTGTCTGACTGAAAACAGAGCGATCCGGCTTCTGTGTGGAATGCCGGATCGCTTTTTGATTGATTTTGGAAGAGAGGATTGTTTACCACAGTGGCAAGATTCTGTACTCTTTACAGCGGTTCTTCCGGGAACAGCACCTATATCGGCACCGGGACCGGCGGTATTCTGGTGGATGCCGGTGTATCCTGCAAGGCGCTGCTCACCGCCCTGTCCGCCCGGGACATCCGTCCGGATACCATCCGGGGGCTGTTCCTCACCCATGAGCATATCGACCATATCAAGGGCGTGCGGGTGCTGCTGAAAAAATACGCCATTCCGCTGTTTGCCTCCCGGGAGACCCTGGAATGGCTGGCAGACCGGGGCGAACTGCCGTCCACCGGGCCGGTGCAGGAGATCTCCGCCTCCACGGTGATTGCGGCCGGGGATATGGAGATCCGGCCCTTTGCCACCAGCCACGATTCGCTGTCCAGCTTCGGCTATGCGGTGAACCTGCCCGATGGGCGCAGGATCTCGGTAGCCACCGACCTGGGCTATGTGAGCGATGAGGTGCATCAGGCCATCCACGGCAGCGATCTGGTGCTGCTGGAATCCAATTATGATGAGGCCATGCTCCGGTGCGGCCCCTATCCCTATCCGCTCAAGCGGCGCATTGCGTCGGACAGCGGACACCTGTCCAACGATTCCAGCGCGCTGGAGGCCCGGACCCTGGTGGACAGCGGCACCACCCGTCTGGTGCTGGGGCATCTGAGCAAGGAAAACAATCACCCGGAACTGGCCCGGGAAACGGTGCGCAGTGAACTGACCCTGGCTGGAATGGCAGAGGGCGGGGACTATCTGCTGAGTGTGGCGCCCCGCACCGAACCGGGGCCGATGATGATCTTTTAAGGGAGGGGGAGACCCATGCTGAATGTGACGCTGATTGCGGTGGGCAAGCTCAAGGAGCGGTACCTCACCGATGCCTGTGCCGAGTATGAAAAGCGGCTGGGTGCCTACTGCCGTCTGCGGGTGGTGGAGGTGGACGAGTACCGTCTGCCCCAGAACCCGTCCGAAGCGCAGATCCAGGCGGGGATCGAGGCCGAGGGAAAGGAGATCCTTGCCAAGATCCCGGCGGGCAGCTATCTGATCCCGCTGTGCATCGAGGGCAAACAGATCAGCTCGGAGGAATTTTCCCAGACCCTGGACCGTGCGGCAGTGGACGGGAAGAGTTCCATTGTGCTGCTTATCGGCGGTTCCTACGGACTGTGGGAGGAGCTCAAGAAGAAGGGCGACCTGCGGCTGTCCATGTCCCGGATGACCTTCCCGCACCAGCTGGCACGGGTGATGGTACTGGAACAGCTCTATCGGGCGATGACCATTTCCCGGGGTCAGAAGTATCATAAATAACAGCTGCCGTTGACAAGGAGCGGCAACCTGTTATAATGGACTTAATCCAGTAATATGGATTTGTGAATCCAGGAGGTGAAAAGGTCGTGACAGAAAAGGAACAGAGAGCCATTATCAGCCGGCTGCACCGGATTTCGGGACAGGTGGCAGGGATTGAGAAAATGGTATCTGAAGGAGCCCCCGAGGAAGAGATCATTATCCAGATCAACGCTGTAAAACAGGCAGCGCACCGGGTGGGACAGATGCTGCTCAATTCCAAGGTGAATGACTGTATCCGTTCGGTAGCCCAGTCCGGCGACGCGGAAGCGGGCATCGAAGCCTATCAGAAGACACTGGAGTTCTATTCCAGAATGTGACCGGCTGGTCTGGCCGAAATAAGGACCGAAGTGCCATTGGAGAGGGCAGTTCGGTTTTTATTTTGCAATTTTCCGTGGAAACAGGAGGATTTCTATTATGGTACGGCTGAAAAACCAACCCAAGCTCCGAACCAATCTGGATACCGATTTTCTCAAACTCATTGCAGTGCTGTCCATGACGGTGGACCATGTGGGAGCGGTCTTTTTCCCGGAGTATCCGGTGTTCCGCTGGATCGGACGCATGGCTTTCCCGCTCTTCTGCTACTGTATGACAGTGGGTCTGCTCTACACCCATGACATCCGCCGCTATCTTGCCCGGCTGGGGGTGTTTGCGCTCCTTTCCCAGCCATTCTGGATTCTCGCCTTCAATGCCGATGACTTCCTGGGCAATCTGCTGAACTTCAATATCTTCTTCACACTGTTTGTTTCGCTGTTGGCGATGTGGGGCTTCAAGGAGCACAACTGGCCGCTCTTCCTGGGCTGCGTGCTGCTGCTCGCCTTTGTGAACTTCGACTACTCGGTTACCGGCGTGATGCTCATGCTGATCTTCTACCTCTGCCGCCAGAAGCCAGCCCTGGGCGCGCTGCTCTATACCCTCAGCTACCTGCCGGCGCTGTGGGGCGGCTCCCCGGAAGATCCTCTGGCTTGCCATCTGGGGCCGCTGTGGATCAGCTTCGAGTTCTTTGCTCTGCTGGCACTGCCGCTCATCTTCTTCCGTACCCGTACCGGCCTGCGCATTCCCAAATGGTTCTTCTATGGCTATTATCCTGCCCATCTGCTGGCGATCTTCCTGGTGCGCACCCTGCTCCATATATAAAAAGAACGGCTGTCCGCTCCCGCTTCGGGAGGACAGCCGTTTTTTGATGCGGTTTTCTATCGTCCAGCCCAGTACTTCCGGTCCAGGGAACGGTACTGGATTGCCTCGGTGATATGCGGGGTGTCGATGCGCTCGCTTCCGTCCAGATCGGCAATGGTCCGGGCAATCTTGAGAATGCGGTCATAGGCCCGTCCGGACAGATTCAGCCGTTCAAAGGCCATCTGCAGAATCCGGTCTGCCGCCGGTGTGAGCGGACAGACTTCTCCCAGCGCCCCGGCGGGAATGCGAGCATTGCAGCTCTCGCCATAGGGGGCCAGCCGGGTCTGCTGGATCTTCCGGGCCGCCGCCACCCGCTCCCGGATGGCAGCCGAGCCCTCCTCCCGGGAGGCAGAGGCCAGATCCTCATACCGCACCGGCGCCACCTCCACCTGGATGTCCAGACGGTCGAGCAGCGGGCCGCTCACCCGTCCCAGATAGCGCTTGATCGCCGACGGGGTGCAGGTGCAGGGACGGTCGGGGTGTCCGTAGTATCCGCAGGGACAGGGGTTCATTGCCGCCACCGCCATGATCCGGCTGGGATAGGTCACACTGCCGCCGGCCCGGGAGATGGTCACCCGGCTGTTCTCCATGGGCTGGCGCAGGGCTTCCAGCGCCGACCGGGAGAACTCCGGCAGCTCGTCCAGGAACAGTACGCCGTTGTGGGCCAGGCTGATCTCGCCGGGACGGGGATTGGAGCCGCCGCCGGTGAGCCCTGCCGCTGAAACGGTGTGATGGGGCGCCCGGAAGGGGCGGTTCCGGAGCAGCGAGACCCCCTGGGGCAGCAGCCCGGCGATGGAGTGGATCTGGGTGGTTTCAATGGATTCCTCAAAGCTCAGTTCGGGCAGAATGGAGGGGAGCCGCTGGGCGATCATGCTCTTACCCGAACCCGGCGACCCCAGCAGGAGCAGGTTGTGTCCGCCGGCAGCAGCCACCTCTGCCGCCCGCCGGGCCACCGGCTGCCCCTTGACATCCGCAAAGTCGGGACAGGGGGCTTCGGGTTCAGCAGAGACAGGCAGGCTGGAGGCCAGCGGCAGGATCTCCTCGCCCCGGAGGTGCCGCAGTACCTCCTCCACCGAGTCGGCGGCATAGACCGGGAAGTCGGGGAACACCGCTCCCTCGGCGGCATTGGCCCGGGGGATTATGATGCCGGGCAGTCCCCGCCGCCGGGCATCTGCCACCATCGAGAGGATTCCGTTCACCGGGCGCAGGTGCCCGTCCAGCGAGAGTTCCCCCACCAGAGCCAGTCCCACAGGCAGGGCCGGCAGCGCCCCGGTGGAGCAGAGGATTCCCACCAGAATGGGCAGGTCGTAGATGGCGCCGGTCTTTTTGGTGTCGGCGGGGGCGAGGTTCACCACCACCCGGCTGGACGGGAATTCCATACCACAGTTTTTCATGGCGGAGCGCACCCGGTCCTTGGATTCCTTGACGGCGGCATCGGGCAGGCCGACAATCTCAAAACAGGGGAAAGCCCGGCTCACATCCGCCTCCACGGTGACGGGGTAGCAGGCGATGCCGGTGAGTCCGAAGCTGCTGACACTGGAAAACATGACGGAATACCCTCTTTCTGAGCTGTTCTCAGGAAAATTATACCGCTTTTGCCAGGCAAAGGGAAGCGGAAGATTTCGCGGAAAATTCAGAAAAGAACGGTTGACACCCGCCGGGGCGGATACTATGATAGACAGTGGAAAAGACAGGGCCGGACCACTCCGGCGGAAAGGACGATGAAGATGGAATTTGACAGACGCTGGCTCGACCCGGACAAGGCCGGTGCGGAGCTGGCAGCCCGGGCTGCGGAGATCGCCGCTGACCCGGAACTGCTGGCAGAGTGCTTCGGCGGGGAACTGGAATTCGGCACTGCCGGACTGCGGGGCATCCTGGATGCCGGCACTGCCCGGATGAACCGCCTCACAGTGGGCAAAGCCACCCAGGGTCTGGCCCGGGTGCTGCTGGAGGACCATGACTGTCCCGGCGTTGCCATCGCCTACGACAGCCGCCATTTCTCCCGGGAATTTGCCGAGGAGGCAGCCGGGATTCTGGCTGCCAATGGCGTGCATGTGTGGATCTATCCCGAGCTGATGCCCACTCCGGCGCTCTCCTATGCGGTGCGGGAACTGGGCTGTCAGAGCAGTATCATGATCACTGCCAGCCACAATCCCCCGGAGTACAACGGCTACAAGGTCTACGACCACACCGGCGGTCAGATCGTATCGGAGTTTGCCCGGCGGGTGAGTGAAGCCATCGCCTCGGTGGACCCCTTTGACGGCGTGCGCCGGAGCAGCCTGGAGGAAGGGCTCCAAAACGGCAGCATCGAATACCTCACCCAGGAGTTCATCGACGGCTATATTGAAGCGGTGCTCCGGCTGCAGCTGGAGCCGGGCATCTTCCGGAAGAGCGGGCTGAAGATCGCCTATTCGCCCCTCAACGGCGCCGGTCACAAGAGCGTCATTGCGGCCCTCTCCCGGGCAGGCCTGGAGGAGATCTATGTGGTGGCGGACCAGTCCCGTCCCAACGGGGATTTCCCCACCTGTCCCTCCCCGAACCCCGAGAACCCCGACACCATGAAGATGACCCTGGATCTGGGCCGGTACATCCAGGCGGACATCGCCTTTGCCACCGACCCGGACAGCGACCGCATCGGTGTGGCTGCCCCTGAAGCAGACGGCGGCTGGCGGCTCTTCACCGGCAATGAGCTGGGTGTCCTGCTGCTGGACTATATCTGCCGGCAGCGCACCGCCCAGGGCACCATGCCCCGGAATCCGGTGGCAGTGATGAGCATTGTGTCCACCCCCATGGCAGCCCGTGTGGCAGAGCACTGGGGCGTGGAGATGCGCCGGGTACTCACCGGATTCAAGTACATCGGCGATGTGATGAACCAGCTCGTGTCCGCCGGGGAGCCGGAACGCTTCCTCATGGGCTTTGAGGAGAGCTGCGGTTATCTCACCGGCATGCATGTCCGGGATAAGGACGCCGTGAACGCCGCCCTGCTGGTATGCGAGATGGCTGCCCATTACAAGCTGGAGGGCAGGACCCTCTGCGCGGTGATGGACGAGCTCTATGCCGAGTACGGCACCTACTACACCAAGGCGGACAGCTTTGCCTTTGCCGGAGCCGGCGCCATGGAGCGGATGGGCGCTGTGATGGACCATCTGCGGGCAGAGCATCTCCCGGAGATCGCCGGGACTGCGGTCACCGGTTTCACCGACTACCGGGATACCTCCGCAACCGGTCTGCCTTCGGCGGATGTGCTCACCTGGGAGCTGGCAGACGGCTGTGCGGTTACAGCCCGTCCATCGGGCACCGAACCCAAGCTCAAGCTCTACTTTACCGTGCGGGCGGGCAGCCGGGAGGAGTGCCTCCAGCGGTATGATGCCCTGCGTGCTGCCATGACCGGAGCCGCCGGACTGTAAGCCTGAAATCCCCAAAAAGTTTTTTGTAAAAAGCCGGAAAAGCCCTTGCTTTTTGCGGCGGTTTATGATAACATACTACTGTTACAATTGTGCCGGTGGGCGAAAGAGGTGACAAAAATGAAAAATGGTATCCATCCCAAGTACCAGGACGCAAAGATCATTTGTGCCTGCGGCGAAGTGATTGAGACAAGATCCACCAAGCCTGAGATCAGAGTCGAGGTCTGCTCCAAGTGCCACCCGTTCTATACAGGTAAGCAGAAGCTGGTTGATTCCGGCGGTCGTGTTGACAGATTCAACAAGCGCTTCAATATGGGCAAGTAAGCTGATCGCACCTTTGCAGAAGGACGGCAGCGTCTTAATAGAAATGATCGCGGAGCGGTGCAAGAAGCGTTTTTTGCACCGCTCCATTTCTGTTGTCGGAGAGGAGGAACTGCCATGCAGGCGGAGTACACGACCCTGGCGGACTATGGTACCGATGAATTTGTGGAAAAGCGGTCCCGGTTCATCGGCTATGCCAAGCCGGTGACCACCGAGGAAGAGGCCATCGCCTTTGTAAACGAGATCCGTGCCCAGCACCGGGAGGCCAGCCACAATGTCTATGCCTATGCCCTGCGGGAAGGGCAGGTGCGCCGGTATTCGGACGATGGCGAGCCCCAGGGAACCGCTGGAATCCCGGTTCTGGATGTGCTGCAGAAGAGCGGTATTGTGGATGCGGTGGTGGTGGTGACCCGGTATTTCGGCGGCACCCTGCTGGGAGCCGGCGGATTGGTGCGTGCCTATACCGAGGGCGCTGCCATTGCGGTCCGGGCAGCCCGCCCCCGGGTGATGAGCCCCTGTAGCGTGCTGCAGATGGATATTGACTACGGGCAGTACGGCAAGATCACCTATATCCTGCCCAAGTACCACACTGTCACGCTGGAGAGCGACTTCGGGGCGGCGGTGCGCATGCAGATCCTCATCAAGGACAAGTACATCGAGGCGTTCCGGAAGGAGCTCACCGAGCTCACCAGCGCCACGGTGGTGCCCTATGAGCTGGAACATCGCTTCGACGAGATCCCGGAATGATCGGGTGAGTATCCGAAAATCCGAACAGATCCCCCATGCTTTTGGTGTTTTGCCGTAAAAGCAGCGGGGGATTTTGTAAACTTCTCCCCTTTTTCAAAAAATCAAGGGGGAGATTCAAAAAAATCCGGTATATATAAAGTAGAGCTGATTTTGTCAGAAAGGAGGGGAAAGCCTATGACCATCCGGGAAAAACTGGAAGAACGGGAGCGGCAGACCCTGTCGCCCATGGCGTCATTGAGCGCCGAGAGCCGGGGCCGGCAGTTTCCGGCAGAGCCCTGTCCCATCCGTACCGAGTACCAGCGGGACCGGGACCGGATCATCCATTCCAAGTCCTTCCGGCGGCTCAAGCACAAGACCCAGGTCTTTCTCTCCCCGGAGGGGGACCACTACCGCACCCGGCTGACCCATACGCTGGAAGTCAGCCAGATCGGCCGGACCATCGCCCGGGCCCTGGGCCTCAACGAGGACTTGGTGGAGGCCGCCGCTATGGGACATGACATCGGTCACACCCCCTTCGGTCATGCCGGGGAATATGCCCTGCGGGAGATCTGTCCGCTGGGGTTCGACCACAACGAGCAGAGTGTCCGTGTGGCGGAACGCCTGGAAAATGACGGCAAGGGGCTCAACCTCACCTGGGAGGTACGGGACGCCATCCGATGCCATTCCAGCGGCTGTCCGTCCGCCCAGACCTTTGAGGGCCGGGTGCTGCGGTATGCCGACAAGATCGCCTACATAAACCACGACATCGAGGACGCTATCCGGGCCGGGGTGCTCACCGAAGAGGATATCCCCTTTGACATCAAGTATGTGCTGGGGCGTACCAAATCCGACCGGATCACCGCTCTGGTGATGAATATTGTGGAAAACAGCGCAGACGATATCACCATGAGCCCGGAGATGCAGAAAACCTATGAGCGGCTCATCAGCTTCATGTTTGAGGCAGTCTACCGCAACCCCAAGGCCAAGGGGGAGGAGGGCAAGGCCCGGGATCTGGTGAAGTATCTCTACACCCACTTCACTGCCCATGTGGAAAAGATGCCCGAGGAATACCGCCGCATCGCCGAGCAGGAGGGCGCCGAGCGTGCCGCCTGCGACTATATCTCCGGCATGAGCGACCGTTATGCAGTATCGCTGTGTGAGGAGCTGCTGATCCCGAAATTCTGGCAGCTCTGATCCGGCAGGAAGGAGGCAGCGCCATGATACCGGATAGTTTTCTGGAGGAACTCAAACAGCGGTGTGACATCGAATCGCTGATCTCCTCCTATGTCCTGCTCAAACGGGCGGGACGCAATCTCAAAGGGCTCTGTCCCTTCCATTCGGAAAAGACCCCTTCCTTTGTGGTCTATCCCGAGAGCCAGTCCTTCTACTGCTTCGGCTGCGGAGCCGGCGGCGATGCCATCAGCTTCATCATGCGGGCTGAGAATCTCGAGTATATCGAAGCGGTGAAGTTCCTGGCGGAAAAAGCCGGACTGCCCATGCCCGAGAACACCGCTGAGGACCGCACCGGCAAGCGCCGGATGCGCATCCTGGAGATGAACCGGGAAGCGGCACGGTTCTTCCACCAGTGTCTGGTGAAAGGGGAGGACCGCCGGGGACTGGAATACCTGGCGAACCGGGGCATGGACAAGAAGATGATCATCCGGTTCGGCCTGGGCTATGCCCCGGACAGCTGGAATGCCCTCCGGGATCACCTCCAGCAGAAGGGCTACTCCTGGGAGGAGATGCTGGATGCCGCCCTGGTCATCAAGGGGCGGAACGGCAGTGTCTATGATACCTTCCGGGGACGGGTGATCTTTCCCATCATCGACCTGCGGGGCAATGTCATCGGCTTCGGCGGGCGGGTGCTCAGCTCGGATAAGGGGCCCAAGTACCTCAACTCGTCGGATACCCTGGCCTACAAAAAGAGCCGGAACCTCTTTGCCATGAACTTCGCAAAGAATGCCGCCGACAAGCGCCTGATCCTCTGTGAGGGGTACATGGATACGGTGTCCATGCACCAGGCAGGGTTTGACAATGCCGTCGCCACCCTGGGCACGGCGCTCACCCCCGAACAGGCCCGGCTCATCGCCCATTACACCGATGAGGTGATCCTGGCCTACGACTCGGACGAGGCCGGACAGAAGGCCACCCGCCGGGCTACGGCGCTGTTTGATGAGATCGGCGTCAAGGTGCGTGTGCTGAAGATCGAAGGCGCCAAGGACCCGGATGAGTTCATCAAGAAGTACGGCGCCACCCGCTTCAAGCTCCTGCTGGACGGGAGCAGCAGTGCGGCGGAATATGCCATCGCCCGGCTGCGGGAGCGGCACGACCTCACCACCGATGAGGGCAAGGTGCGGTTCCTGGGCGAGCTGGCGAACCTCATCGCCGGGCTGCCCAACCCGGTGGAGCGGGATATTTACATCAGCCGCTGGGCCGGGGAACTGGGGGTTTCCGCCGAGGCGTTCCGGCAGCAGGTGCAGAGCCAGTGGCGGAAAAAACGCACCGCCGAACAGAAGAAGCAGCAGACCGCCGATCTCCGTCCCGCCCCCCAGGAGGTGGAGATCAACCGCAAGGACCCCCAGCGTGCCCGGAATATGAGTGCGGCACTGGCGGAGGACAAGCTCATTGCGGCGCTGCTCAAAAACAATGATTTCTACGGGTTTATCCGGGAGCGGATCGGACCGGAGGACTTTGTCACCGATTCGAACCGCACGATATTTGCCGAGCTGTGCCGTCGGCTGGAGGAGAACCGTCCGGTGTCCCTCACCACCTTTTCCGAGGTATTGGACGAGGCGCTGATGACCCGGCTCTCCTGGCTCATTGCCGACAACGACAGCCTCCGGTTTGACCGGGAACAGGTGGAGGATTACATCCGCCGCATCCAGTCCAGCCGGATGAAGAAGAGCAGTGAGGAAGTATCGCAGATGTCTCCGGACAAGCTCGATGACTATATTAAAAAGATCGCAGAAAATAAAAGAGGATAAAAGGAGTGGTTGTGCATGGCATCGACCGATAAGAAGAATGTGATCAGTTCGCTGATCGAAAGCGGCAAGGCCAAGGGAAAGCTGTCCACCAAGGACATCACCGATGCGCTGGAAGAACTGGATTACGATGTGGAACAGGTCGACAAGCTGTACAGCATGCTGGAAGGCCAGAACATCGAGATCGTAGAAGAAGGCGCTTCCCTGGATGACGATCTGGATAAGCTGGATCTGGAAGGCGAGGACGGCGAAGATGCCCTGGACCTCTCCTTTGTGGACGGCGTCAACATCGATGACCCGGTAAAGGTCTACCTGAAGGAGATCGGACGGGTGCCGCTGCTCTCCTCGGATGAGGAAGTGGAACTGGCCCAGCGCATGGCAGAGGGCGATGCCTATGCCAAGAAGCGTCTGGCAGAGGCCAACCTGCGTCTGGTCGTCAGCATTGCCAAGCGGTATGTGGGCCGCGGTATGCAGTTCCTGGATCTGATCCAGGAGGGCAACCTGGGCCTGATCAAGGCCGTGGAGAAGTTCGACCACACCAAGGGCTTCAAGTTCTCCACCTATGCCACCTGGTGGATTCGTCAGGCCATCACCCGTGCCATTGCGGACCAGGCCCGTACCATCCGTATCACATGGTGGAGACCATCAACAAGGTCAAGAAGGTGAGCAGCCAGCTCCTGCACCAGAACGGACACGATCCGACGGCAGAGGAGATCGCCGCTGCCCTGGATATGCCGGTGGACAAGGTGCGTGAGATCATGCGGGTGGCTCAGGAGCCGGTATCGCTGGAGACCCCCATCGGTGAGGAGGAGGACAGCCATCTGGGCGACTTTATCCCCGATGATGACGCTCCGGCTCCGGCTGATGCAGCCAGCCATACCCTGCTCAAGGAGCAGCTGGGCGAAGTGCTCAAGACCCTGACTCCCAGGGAGGAAAAGGTTCTGCGTCTGCGCTTTGGTCTGGAGGACGGCCGCAGCCGTACCCTGGAGGAAGTGGGCAAGGAATTCAATGTAACCCGAGAGCGTATCCGTCAGATCGAGGCCAAGGCTCTGCGTAAGCTGCGTCACCCCAGCCGTTCCAAGAAGCTCAAGGATTTCCTGGACTGATTTTAACCGGGTCTTTCTTGACAAATCCGGCCCGGAAGCGTATACTGGGTACAGAATAACGCACTATTATAGTATACTTTTTGTCTGGGAGGATCAGAATGCATATCACCTTGGAGGCGGATTACGCCGTGCGCATCGTCCACTGTCTGGCTAAGAACGGTCAGCGTATGGACGCCAAAAGCATTTCGGATGAAACGGGTGTGACGCTGCGTTTTTCCCTGAAAATCCTGCGCAAACTGGTTTCAGCCGGCATTATCAAGTCCTATAAGGGAACCCAGGGCGGCTATGAGATCGCCCGTCCGCTGGAGGAGATCACCCTCAATGATGTGATCGAAACAGTGGAAGGTCCCTTTGCCCTGAGCCGCTGTCTGCGTCAGGACTATGACTGCGGTCAGAGCTGCTGCGGCGATGGGGACTGTAACTGTGTGTTCCGTGGTATCTATGAGGAGATTTCGGAGGAGGTCAAGGAGAAGCTCACCGCTGTGAAGTTCTCCGACCTGGTAAAACACGGGGAAGCCCCGCAATAAAAAAGCGCACTGCGCCATCAATCCAACCGATCACAGACGGCAGGACTTCGGGTTCTGCCGTCTGTTTTTCTATGCGGAGAGAGTGTGTGACCTCTCCCTCTGGAGAAAAACCAGCATCCAGAATAGGAAAAATCCGGCATTGTTTACAAAAAGCCAAAGACTTTCGCCCGTTGATGTGCTATAATGTCCTCACCGGTTTTGAAAACCGACGCGTGTATGATCTGATACTGTCCGGGAGGGGAATGCATGTTCCCGGGCCGGACAGGGTTTCTTTTGTTATCCTGCCGTTTTTCGGAAAAAGACGGCGCATCGCATCTGAAAAGGGGGCATTTTCCACAGCAATGGAACATTTTGATTACAGTGACCGGTACCTGCGGCTGCTCTCCCAGAAGTTCCGCACCGTTCAGGAGGTCAGCACCGAGCTGATCAACCTGGAGGCCATTCTGGCGCTGCCCAAGGGCACCGAGCATTTCATGAGCGACATCCACGGCGAGGACGAGGCCTTTGCCCATATCCTCAACAACTGCTCCGGCGTTGTCCGGGATAAGATCGACGCCGTCTATGGCGATACTCTCACCGCCGGGGAACGGGCGGAACTGGCAACCCTCATCTACTACCCCGAGCACAAGCTGGAATACATCAAGGCACACATGACCGGCGATCTGGGCGACTGGTACCGGGTAACCCTGCGGCGTCTTTCGGAGATCTGCCGGGTGGTGGCTTCCAAATACACCCGTTCCAAGGTCCGTAAGGCGCTGCCGGCGGACTTTGCCTACATCATCGATGAGCTGCTCAACACCGATCCCGGCGTGAAGAACAAGGAGAACTACTACAACCGCATCATCACCTCCATCATCGAGATCAACCGGGCGGATGCCTTCATCACTGCCATTGCCGGTGTGATCAAGCGGCTGGCAGTGGACCGTCTGCACATCATCGGTGATGTGTTTGACCGCGGCCCCCGGCCCGACCACATCATGGATATGCTCATGCATCACCACAGCGTGGATATCCAGTGGGGCAACCACGATATGCTCTGGATGGGCGCCGCCTGTGGCAGTGAGGCGTGCATCTTCAATATCCTGGGCATCAGCGTCAAGTACTCCAATATGGAGATGCTCGAGCGTGGTTATGGCATCAGCCTGCGCCACCTCACCAACTTTGCCCAGAAAACCTATGCCGACGGCGGCTGCTTCGCTCCCAAGGTGATCTCCGCCATGGACCGGGAGATCTCCGGCACCGACAGCATTGCCCGGCTCTACAAGGCCGTGCTGATGATCCAGTTCAAGCTGGAGGGGCAGGCTATTATGCGCAACCCGTCTTTCTGTATGGAGGACCGGCTGCTGCTGGATAAGATCGACTACCAGAACCGTTCCATTACCATCGGCGGCGTGACCTATGCCCTGGAGGACTGCGACTTCCCCACTGTGGATAAGAACGATCCCTACCGCCTCACCGATGAGGAACAGGAGATTGTCAGCGAGCTGCGCACTTCCTTTGCTCATTCGCCCCGCCTCCAGGAACACATGGAGTTCCTCTACCGGGTGGGATCGATGTACCTGTGCTTCAATGAGAATCTGCTCTACCACGGCTGTCTGCCCATGAACGAGGACGGCAGCTTTGCGGAACTGGCGATTGACGGAAAAATGTATGCCGGACGGGACCTGATGGACATTCTCGACCAGAAGTCCCGGTTCGCCTGGGTCAACCGCAAAAAGGGCGGGGAGGATCAGCGCAAGGCAGTGGATCTGATGTGGTACATGTGGTGCGGCAAAAAGTCCCCGCTGTTCGGGCGTGACCGCATGACCACCTTTGAGCGCTGCCTCATCGAGGACAAATCCGCTCACACTGAGCCCAAAAACGCCTATTACCGCCACACCGCCGACCCGGCTGTCTGCGACCGCATCCTGCGGGAATTCGGCCTGGAAGGGGAGCATGCCCACATCATCAACGGACACATGCCGGTGAAGATCAAGGACGGCGAAAGCCCCATTCATGGCGGCGGCAAGATGCTCATCATCGACGGCGGCTTCAGCCGTGCCTACCAGAAAACCACCGGCATTGCCGGCTATACGCTGGTTTACAATGCCCATGGCCTCAAGCTCATCTCCCATGAGCCGTTCAAGAGCCGGGAGGATTGTGTCACCCGGGACGATGATATTCTCTCCAAGACTGAGATCCTCGAGTCGCTGCCCGAGCCCCAGAAGGTGGCGGATTCGGACATCGGACGGGAGCTGCAGACCCAGATCGACGGCCTCAAGCAGCTGCTGGCAGCCTACCGGAGCGGTACCATCAAGGAGGCAAATCTCCGTCCCTGACCTTGCATTTCCCGGGAACCGGTGATACACTTACAATAAAAGCCGGAAAAACCGGCAGCTTCGGCTCCCCGTTCGGAACGGGGGATTTTCAGTAAAAATCGGAGGATTGATTACAATGGCACTTCCCATGGACCGCGCAGCAGCGCTGGAACTTCTCAAGACACACACCCATACACAGTCGCTGATCCACCATGCAATTTCGGTTGAGGCCGCAATGCGTCACTTTGCCGAGTTCTATGGCGAAGATGTGGAATACTGGGGCATGGTTGGCCTGCTCCATGACCTCGACTATGAGGAGCATCCCGAGGAACACTGCCAGTACACTCCCGGCTATCTCCGGGAAGCTGGCTTTGATGAGGACTTTATCCGTGCGGTTCTGTCCCACGGCTATGGTCTCTGCACCGATGTCAAGCCGGAAAAGCAGATGGAAAAGGTGATCTACACCGTGGACGAACTCACAGGGTTCATCACCGCGGTGGCTCTGATGCGTCCCAGCAAGAGCCTGCTCGACCTGGAAGTGAAGTCGGTGAAGAAAAAGTTCAAGGATAAGGCCTTTGCTGCCAAGGTGGATCGTGACCTGATCCGCGGCGGCGCTGAGATGATGGGCATGGAGCTGGATCAGGTGATGGAACACTGCATCCTGGCACTGCGCACCATCAATGCGGAACTTGGCTTCCAGCCGCTGGCCGAATAACAATCGTACCAGACAGGGCCGGGGGTAAATCCTCCGGCCTTTGCTCTATAAAAACTGAGGAGGAATCAACATGGACCAGAGAAAAGAGGCGGTATTCCGGTATATTGACGAGCATCGTCAGGAGATTCTGGAGGACTGGAAGGCATTGGTGAACCATGAGGGCAGTCTTCGGCAGCCCGACGCCATGCACGCCGAGGCGGAATACCTCTGCGGACGCTTCCGGGAAGCCGGGGTGGACTGTGCGGTTTACAGTGTGTCGCCGGAGATCCCGCCGGTGGTAGCGGGTGAGATCGGCACCGGACGCCCGGGCAAGCCGGTGATCTTCGCCGGACATTTTGACACTGTATTCAACCCCGGCACCTTCGGGGAAAATCCCTTCCGCATCGAAGGGGACAAGGCCTATGGTCCCGGTGTCCTGGACATGAAGGGCGGCATCATCATCGCCCTGTGGACCATCAAGGCACTGGAAGCCGCCGGCTATGACGAGCGTCCCATCCGGGTCTGCTTCTGCAGCGATGAGGAGGGCGGCGACTTCCACGATCCGGCGATTGCGCAGTTCCGCCGCTGGGGCGAAGGCTGCTGTGCCGGCTTCAATATGGAAACAGCGCCGGTGGACAACAGCCTGTGTGTAGGCCGGAAGTATCTGATGGCAGGCAAGGCTGTGATCCACGGCGTGAGCGCCCACTCGGGCAACAACTACCTTGCCGGACGCAACGCCATCCTGGAGGCAGCCTACAAGGTGATCGGCATCCAGGCGCTCAACGACCTGGAAAAGGGCACCCACATGAACCCGGCGATTGTCAGGGGCGGCACTGTGATGAATGCCATTCCAGACAGCTGTGAGCTGGACTTCAGCGGACGGTTCCCCACCCTGGCAGAGGTGGAGCGGGTCAAGGAGGGCCTTGCAAAGCTGTTTGGCGAGAGCACCATTGAGGGCACCCACAGCGAGTACACTCTCAGTGCAGCCCGTGGCGGCCTGGAGGTCACCGAAGAGGGCAAGCGGCTGCGCCGGTTCGTGGACAGCGTCAGCCAGGAAAACGGTTGGCCCGCAGTGGGTGAAGTGGTGCTGGGCGGCGGTTCGGATGCCGGCTACATCGCCGAAATGGGCGTGCCGATCCTGTGCAGCTGCGGCGTCCGCGGCGAGTGGAACCACACCGACCGGGAATATGCCCTGGTGGAGTCGATGATCGAGCGTCCCAAGCTCTGGGCAGCGGTTGTACTGGCTATGAACGGCTTCTCCGCAGAATAAGGACAGAATATAAAAAGCCGGATGACCCGACCAGGGTCATCCGGCTTTTTTCTGTCTGGTTATTCCTCCACAATATCGGCGAGTCCTACGAAATCCAGGATACAGTATTCACTGTTTCGCAGGCGGATCAGCCCGCGTTTTTCCAGTTCGGATACTGCCCGGGATACGCTCACCCGGTCCGAGTAGATGATTTTGGCGATGAGTTCATGGGTCATGCGAATGGGTATGATGGTGCCGCCATCCCGGAAATGTCCGGTGCGGTAGGCCATGCTCAGCAGCAGGGCTGCCACCTTCTTGATGTTGGTGGGCAGTGCCAGGAACTCCAGCTTGCGGGAATAGACCATTCCCCGTTCGTACTCGCCGAACATGGCAAACCGGAAGAATTCCTCGTTTTTCTGCATCTCACGGGATACAACCTCCGATGGAATTTTGTATGCAGAAACATCGGTGATGGCAGTGAGTGCTCCGCCATAGGGACGCCCGGAAAGACAGCTCCGGAATCCAAAGACATACCCGGTGCTGCCCAGGAAATGGATGCGCTCAATGCCGCTTTCATGCAGGAAGGACATGCTCACCAGACCGGTCTGGATCAGGACGACATTCTGGTCCTCGCCATAGTGCTGGCAGATGATGCTGCCTCGCTTGTAATGCCGTGGGGTCAGGGTCTGAATGATGGGTTTCCAGCCATTGATGTCTGCGGTGAAATAGGGGGCATAGTCTGCAGTATAGCATTTGTATTGTTCCATAACGCTCAACTCCTCCTACCGCCATCTTACGGGAAGGCGGCTTTTTCTCAGTAGCAAATGTTACAGAGAAAGAGTGTCCGGAGCGATATAGTTTAGTCAAATCGAAGCAATTTTAACAGTTTTTCCAACAGTTTCAGCAACATTTTATCTAAATTTTTGGGCGAAAACTTGTGATAAACTGCTAAAGCGCTTTCCGAAACACAGACAAAATGAGGAGGATCAAGATGAAAAAGCAGATTCAGGAATTCATTGCACAGAACCGACAGAATATTATCGACGACTGGCGTGACCTGGTGAACATGGAAGGCAGCTGCCGTCAGCCCGACGCTATGCATACCATCGCTGACTGGCTGTGCGAAAAGTTCCAGCAGGCAGGTGTAGACTGTCAGGTTTACCGTGTCCGTGACGAAGTTCCCCCGGTAGTTGCCGGTGTGATCGGTGCAGACCGTCCCGGTACTCCGGTGATCTTTACCGGTCACTTCGATACCGTGTTTGATCCCAACACCTTCGGCCCCAACCCCTTCCGCATTGAGGATGGCAAGGCCTATGGTCCTGGCGTTCTGGATATGAAGGGCGGTATCATCATCACCCTGTATGTCATCAAGGCTCTGGAAGCAGCCGGCTACAAGGATCGTCCCATCCGCATCTGCTTCTGCGGCGATGAGGAAGCCGGAAAGTTCCATGCCTATGCCTGTGAGCAGTTCCAGAAGTGGGCGGATGGCTGTATCGCTGGCTTCAACATGGAGACCGGTCCGGTGAACAATGATCTCTGCACCGGACGCAAGTGGGCTATGTGGGGTCATCTGGATGTCCATGGTGTAAGTGCTCACTCGGGCAACAACTACACCGCCGGACGCAATGCCCTGGTAGAGGCAGCATACAAGATTCTGGCGATTCAGAACTGCAACGACATGGAAAAGGGTACCAACATGAACCCGGCTGTCATCAAGGGCGGTACCGTACCCAATGCCATTCCGGATGCAGTTTCCCTGGACTTCAGCGGACGCTTCCTGTATCTTGCTGAGGCAGAGCGTGTCAAGAATGAGCTGACCCGCATCTTCCAGACTCCCGATGTGGATGGCACCAGCATTGACTTCACCATCGGCGAGCCTGGCGGCGGCTTCGAAGACACCAAGGAAAACCATGAGCTGCTGGACTTCATCAACACTGTCTGTGAAAAGGAAGGCTATCCTGCTGTGGGCGGTATCGTCCTGGGCGGCGGTTCGGATGCCGGCAACATCGCTATGATGGGCGTACCGGTTCTGTGCAGCTGCGGTGTGCGCGGCGAGTGGAACCACACCGACCGTGAATATGCAGTGGTAGAATCCATGTATGAGCGTACCGAACTGTGGTGCATGGTTGTGGCAGCACTGGATCAGTTCAAGAAGTAAGAGGGGGAGTAGAGTCATGGCTGTGGAAACAGTACAGAATGAAAAAGAAAAGATCAAAGTCAGTCCGCAGGGCTGGCTGGCACTGGTGATCATGCTCTGTATGTTCTCCGGTTTCTTCGCTAATATGGAAGGTCCGCTGCAGTTCCTGCGGGTTCTGGACCTCAATACCCTGATCGGTTCCTTCGGTACCATCGGGGATACCGGAGCCAACTTCATGGGCAGCGGCGGCGCCGGCGCCCGGGATGGTTTCATGTTTGCCCTTTCGCTGGCACCCGGATGTATCTTCAGTATGGGTCTGATCGAAGTGTTCAGCAAAATGGGCGTTATGGAAGCCTTCCAGAAGGTGTTCACCCCCATCCTGCGGCCTCTGCTGGGTCTGCCCGGCAGCTGCGGTCTGGCTTTTGTAAACTCCCTGAATGGTTCGGATATCGCTGCTGTACTGACCAAGGAGCTCTATGATAACGGCCAGATCACCGATGATGAGAGAACTATTTTTGTATCGTTCATGTATCCCGGCTCCGCACCCATCGGCAATATGATCTCCACCCAGGCAGCTGTACTGCCCATCGCAGTAATGGCTATGGGTCCGATGATCCTGCTGGTGATCTTCTGCAAGCTGGTAGGCGCGAATATTGTCCGCCTGATCGTGATGCGCAATAAAAAGAAGAATGCGGAGGTAGCAAAATGAGTGCGGAAACTTCTAAGAAGCCGGCAAAGGTCGGTATGATTGAAACATTTCTCTCCGGTGCGAAAAAGGGCTGGGGAATCGCCATCAACACCATTATGCCTGCGATGGTTCTGGGCTATGTACTGGTACAGGTCTTCAATGTAACAGGCGTTATGGATGTACTGGGCAATATCTGCGGACCGATCATGGGTGTCTTCGGACTGCCCGGTGAGGCGATTACCGTTCTGATCAGTGCGTTCTTTGCCAAAGCAGCAGGTGCTGCCACAGCCTTCAACCTCTATCAGACCGGTGTGATCACAGCGGCACAGGCGACCATCTGTGTAATGCCCTCGATGCTGATGGGTACTCTGGTTGGTCACTATGCCCGTATCGTACTGGTAACCGAAACCAATAAGAAGTACACACTGCTCATGTTCCTGATCCCGCTGTTTGACGCGGCTCTGGGCATGATCCTGATGCGGCTGATTCTCACCGCAATGGGCCTGATGTGATACGACAATAATCCATCCTCCGTGCATGAACGAAAAAGACCGGCTGAAAAGCTGGTCTTTTTCGTTTACCCTAGAGCGAGCAAAGCAGGTATCCGGTTTGATGCGCTGCTTCGTCCTCCCTGTACAGCGTTTGAAAAAGGATTGAAAATCCTCTGTTCCAGCTGACATGCAAAACGGCTGATTTCTTCCTCCGTAATGGATTTTCTGGATCGTGCATAGTGGGGATATTCTGCGGCAAGGGCAGTGCCATACAAAAGAGAGTGAAGTCAGACGGATACAGCGGGGAGAGGCAGCGGACTGGCAGGCGGGAGAAAGCGGCAGGGCAACGTGGATCTGGAAGTCTGAAAACAGCAGATGGTGGAGATCTGCACAGAAAACTGTGAAAAGAGCAAAAAAACAACCCCCATCTCACAGGAGAGGGGGGCTGTTAGAGTGTAGATCAATAGGCGCTGTTGTAATAGGAGGCGATGACCTCATCGGTGGTGATGGTCTGGCCTTCACTCAGCGGGAAGGTGTAGCAGACGGATTCATAGCTGCCGTTCTCCCGGTCATAGTAGTCGAACTGGATCACATAGGAGAGATCATCCAGGTATTCCTTCTCCACCAGGTAGGGAATATAACCGCTCACACTCTCCTGACCATCCATGTAGGCGATCTCGAAGTCCTGCAGGAAGTAATAATAGGAGTCCGGGAAGAGGAGGTTGACCAGCTCTTCATTGTCATAGGAGGTCATATCCATCGCGGGATAGTAGGCGTAGTAGTCGCTGTCGGTGAGATAGGTGGTGAAGTTCATGGTAGCGTATTCATCAGAGGGAAGACCGCAGGAGGCATCCATCTTTACGGCAACCACCGCATAATCCGGCTCCAGTGTATCGCCGGTGTCCACAATGGCAGAACCGCCCATGGCAAAGGTCAGGTCATTGAGGGTGTAGGTGTAGCCGGGCACGCCGCTGTTGTATGTTGTTTCGTATTCCGATGCAGGCGCTTCGCTGTACGAGATGTCATAATCCTCATAATTGCTGCTTTCAAATGTATTGCTGATCAGCGCAAAGATGAGCGGAGCAATCAGGTTGAAGAATACAATGATAAAGATGAAAATAACCAGCGGCTTCAGGCAGCCGGCATTGGATTTGTTGGTCTTGGCTTTGCGGGAGAATTTCTTGGCGCCGAAATCACCGCCGAATGCGGATTTGAACACATCTTCGGTGGTTTCCAGCCGATCCAGCTTCTGTCTGGCCCGGGCATATTTCTGCTGCAGGCCCCGGTCAATGCTGGTATCCGGACGGACAACCTCCTGGGAATCATCATGCTCGGCGGATTTCATCTCAATGATCCGCTCCGCATCATCGGCTCCGCAGATGTGCTGATGGGCGTCCTTGACATAGTTGAATGCGCCGCAGTTGGGGCAGGCCTCACTTTTCAGATAGTCATACCGTTTCCCGCAGGATTCACAGGTAATCATTTGTCTGGCCATACTCATACGCCTCCTCTAATTCTTACAATACAAACCGCAGTATCCCCAATACGCACAGATGCGCAGGATAATACAGATAAAAAAGCCGCCGATCGTCCCGGCCCCGTTTGCCGTTATAAAGCCACAGCAAGGGCAATGCGATCAAGGACAGGGTCTGGGTCTGCAGGCCGAAAAACGCCAGATTGAGCAGAGCTGCCGCAGCCAGCTGTTCGGAACGGGCACGGTGGAACCGATCCAGCAGCAGGATTAGCAGTACCCCGTACATTCCATAGTCACAGCCGAGCAGTTCAGCAGCCAGTGCCGCTGTCAGTGCCAGGAGCCAACCCTCCATGCCCCGGCTCTGAATTGCCCACAGCGCCAGAAGTCCCAGTGCCAGTGTGAAATATACATTCTGGTACCCCCATTCGATCCCGCCATAAAAGGCCAGGTCAAAGGGCAGCTCCGAAAGCAGTGCGAACCCGGTCAGGCGCAGCAGATACCGCCGGGGACTGCGGGTGTGACGGAGCCCTTCTCCGATGAAGAAACACAGCACCGGCATCGCCAGCCGTCCGATCCAGCGCAGCAGCGGGATCTCCGGGAAAAATACAGCACCGATATGGTCGGCAGTCATGGCCAGCATCGCCAGCAGTTTGAGCTGAAATCCGGTCATCTTCCGCCTCCTTTGCGGTCTGCCGCAAAAAGCACAGATCCGGGACTATACCTTTATTATATGCTCTGTTTTATTCCAGCGCAAGAGCGCACCGGCGCTTTTCGACCGATTCCGCCATTTCCGCAGATGGCGTCTGCCTGGAACTGGAAGGAAAAACGCATATTCCATGCCGGTTCTGCCAAAGTTTTTTCTATTGGCTAAATTGCTACTTGACAGAGCAGGAAGGGATTGCTATAATTTGATTTGGTAAATGTATACCGCATTGGTATACCAAAGCCAACCAACCAAGTGCAAGAATCATATCCGATTCAGGAGGTGTTCCGCGTGCTGGAACTCAAAGATATATGTTATACACTGCCGGACGGCAAGGAGATCCTCAAGCATATCGATCTCACAGTCCGGGATAATGAATTCATGGTCATCACTGGCCCCAATGGCGGCGGTAAATCCACCCTCGCCAAGCTTATTGCCGGTATCGTGACCCCCACTTCCGGACAGATCCTGCTGGATGGTCAGGATATTACCGGGCTGGACATCACCAACCGTGCCAATATCGGCATCAGTTTTGCATTCCAGCAGCCGGTGCGCTTCAAGGGCATTACAGTCCGGGATCTGCTCTCGCTGGCTTCGGGCAAGGATCTCTCGGTACGGGAGGCCTGCGGCTATCTCACCCAGGTGGGACTGCATGGCGCCAGCTATGTGGAGCGTGAAGTGGATGCCACCTTCTCGGGCGGTGAGCTCAAGCGTATTGAGATCGCCATCGCCCTGGCAAGAGAATCCCGTCTTTCCATCTTCGATGAGCCGGAAGCCGGTATCGACCTGTGGAGCTTCAAGAACCTCATCGCGGTGTTCGAACACCTGCATGAGCAGAACAACGGCTCGATCATGATTATCTCCCATCAGGAGCGCATCCTCAATATTGCCGATGAGATCGTGATCATCGCCGATGGTCAGGTGGCAAACAAGGGCAGCCGGGACGAGATCTATCCGCTGCTGCTGAATGAGGAGACCGCAGTACCCTGCGGCTGCTGCAAAGGAGGGAATTGCAGATGAACAGCTATGATCTGATTATGGATCTGGTGGGCAAGGTATCGGATATCAGCGACCTGCCGGCAGTCGGCGCCTACAATATCCGGGCGGACGGCTGCGGTACAGCCCGTCAGAACTCTGAGAATATCGAGATTATCACCAAGACGGACAAGCCTGGCATTGACATTATGGTCAAGCCCGGCACCAAGGGTGAAACCGTATACATTCCGGCAGTCATCACCCATGGCGGTGTGGACGATCTGGTCTACAACGACTTCTATATCGGGGAAGACGCCGATGTCACCATTGTAGCGGGCTGCGGCGTACACAACTGCGACTGCGAAGATTCCCATCACAATGGTATCCACCGCTTCTTCCTGGCAAAGAACTCCAAGGTGCTGTATCTGGAAAAGCACTATGGTGAGGGCGATGGTTCCGGCAAGCGGATCATCAATCCCGAGACCGAGGTCTTTGCAGAAGAGGGCAGCACCATGGAGATGAACACCGTCCAGATCAAGGGCGTGGACTCCACCAAGCGGGTGAGCAAGGCAGAACTCAAGGACGGCGCCAAGCTGGTGATCACCGAAAAGATCATGACCCACGGCGACCAGACTGCGGAAACCAGCTTTGATGTCATCATGTCCGGCAAGGACAGCAGCTGTCATCTGGTATCCCGTTCGGTAGCCCGGGACAATTCCAAGCAGGTATTCCGCTCCTATATGCGGGGCGATACCGAGTGCTATGGTCATTCCGAGTGCGACGGCATCATCATGGATAACGGCGTGGTATCGGCAATCCCCGAGATCATCGCCAATGATGTGGATGCCCGTCTGATCCACGAGGCAGCCATCGGCAAGATCGCCGGTGAACAGCTCATCAAGCTGATGACCCTGGGCCTGACTGAAAAGCAGGCAGAGGAACAGATCATCAACGGCTTCCTCAAGTAATACAGAACCATGCAAAGGCAATATCCCGGTTTTGGGCTATTGCCTTTTTTCATGCAGCAGAGAGGAGAAGGGGAGTTGAATCTGGTTATCAACGAATCGCAGCCGCTGTGGGAGTACCTGCGCTGCGCGGAGAAGCCGGTGGTGCTCTACGGCATGGGGGACGGCGCCCTGAAGATCCTGGCTGTGTGCCGGCAGTATGGCATTCCCATCGCCGGCATCTTTGCCAGCGATGAGTTTGTCCGGGGGCACAGCTTTGAGGGCTACCCGGTGGAGAGCCTCGCGCAGATCGAGGAGCGGCTGGGGGATTTCATCGTGCTGCTCTGCTTCGGGGTGGACTATGATTCCATGCTGGAGCGCATTGCGGAACTGTCCCGCCGTCATGAAACCTATGCCCCGGATATTCCGGTGTTCGGCAGCGACCTGTTCACGCCGGAATACTTCCGGGAGCATCAGGCCGAGCTTGAGCAGGTCTATGGGCTGCTGGCGGATGACGAGTCCCGGCAGATCTATGCTGATCTGCTGGCCTACAAGCTCAGCGGCAAGCTGGAGTACCTCTACCGGCACATGGGCAGCCGGGAGGAGGACTTCGGCAGCATTCTGACGCCGGGCCCCGGGAGTGTCTATGTGGACCTGGGCGCCTATGACGGCGACACAGTGGAGGAGTTTATCCGGCACTGTCCGGACTACGGCTGGATCTGGGCACTGGAGCCCGACCCCAAGAACTTCCGGAAGCTCCAGGCAGCCGCCGGGGAACTGCCCCGGACAACGCTGGTGCCCAAGGGCAGTTACAGCGGGGAAGGGGAGCTGACCTTCTCGGCCCGGGGCGGACGCAATTCGGCGCTGGCGGAGAATGGCAAAAAGCTGCGTCCGGTGGAGCTGACTTCGGTGGACGCTTTACTTCAGGGCAATCGTGCCGACTATATTAAAATGGATGTGGAAGGCGTGGAACGGGAAACTCTGCTGGGCTGCCGGGAGACCATTGCCCGCTGGAAGCCCCAGCTGAGCGTAGCGGCCTATCACCGCACCGGAGATCTGTGGGAACTGCCGCTGCTGGTACGGGAGCTTGGTCCGGATTACCGGCTGTATCTGCGCCGGCACAAGTATGTCCCGGCCTGGGAGATCATACTGTACGCCATATAAGAGCAATAGTCGTTCATAAATGGATTGTAATACTTCACAAAAATTTACAAACATTCACAGAATAAAGAAGAAGTTCTTACGAAATTGTGATAGAATTTTTTGAAGGCAAATGGACAAGTCAAAAAGTAAAATGCAGGGTAAAATTCTGGAAGCTGCAAATTTTCGTTAAATATATAACTAACTAAGCCGTTTGCGGGAATTTTTTGTTGAAAAAATGAATATAAAAGCCGATGGCACAGCGAAAAACTTCCAAAATTCCGGATTTTTCAGCGCTTTGGGAGAGCAAAGCGTGCTTTGATTTGTAACCGAAACGATGTTGCAATATTTTTAGTCATTTAGTATAATATGAAAAACACAAGTTTGTTGCTTTTACTGCGGGAGGATGGGATTTGGACAGAAAAACCCTTCGGGCTCTGGCGCGCAATCTGCCGCTGGTGACCCAATTCGGACTATCACTGGTTTTGCCGCCGATCCTTTGCTTTTTCGGGGCGCGGTGGCTGATGGACCGGTTCGGTCTGGGCAGCTGGGTGCTTCTGATTGCAGTCCTGTTGGCTCTGGCCTCCATCGTTTCAGCCTTTACCCAGTTCTTCCGCTACATGCTCCGGCAGGCGGAAGAGGAAGAACGCGATTATAAGGAGGGTGGCCTCTGATGGAGATAGCGCTGGAGGAACTCCGACGCCTGCGCTGGGAACTCCTGGTCTGCAATCTGCTGTTATTGGGCGGATTGCTCCTGCTGGGACGGGATCTGGTCCCGGTGCTGCTGGGCATGGCGCTGGGCAACAGTGCAGCCGCGGCAAATTTTGTGCTGACAGGCATAGCAGCGGAAGAAGCGGTTCAGCTTCCTCCCGATCAGGCCCGCCGGAAAATGGCATCCAGCTATTTTTCCCGGATGCTCATGCTGGCTCTGGTGCTGGCAGCCGGTCTGATAATTTCCTGGTTTGATCCAATCAGTGTGGTATTTCCACTGTTCTTTGTGAAGATATCACTTACTGTGGGATATATCTTTTTGGGGAAAGGAGGAAATAAAAATTGAATGGTCCTGAAATACTGTTCTACATTCCGTTGTTCGGCGGACTGCCGGTAACGGAAACGCTGGTGAACTCCTGGATCGTCATGGCATTTCTGATTGTGCTGTCCCTGTGGCTGACACATGACATGAAGAAGCAGCACATCAGTAAAAAACAGGTGGTCGTGGAGACTGGCGTCAAGATGCTGTACCAGTTGGTAGGCGACACCATGGGGGAGGACAAGCTCTACTTTACTCCCTATATCGGAACCCTGTTCCTGTTTACACTGTGTGCCAACCTGATGGGCCTGTTCACCTTCCGTTCACCGACGGCCGATCTGAATACCACAGCAGCCTTTGCAATTATCTTCTTCGGGCTGGTACAGGTATTCTCGATCAAGGCGAATGGTCTGAAAAACCGTATCAAAGGCTTTGCAGAACCGGTTCCGGTGGTGCTGCCGCTCAACATTGTGGGTGAATTTTCCACTCCCATTGCGCTGGCACTCCGTCTGTTCGGCAACATGGCTTCGGGCATCGTGGTAACTTCCCTGCTGTATCAGGCTCTTACCTGGGTATCCAACCTGGTATTCGGCTCGATCACATCTTTCCCGGTGTTCGCTGTGGGTCTCCCGGCGGTGCTGTCCATCTACTTTGACCTGTTTACAGGTTGTATGCAAGCATTCATCATCAGTATGCTGACCATGGTATTTGTATCCATGGCTATGGATTGATGCATGAACACATCTTCGCCAAAATACCGCAAAACCTCTGCGTATTGCGTATTTTAATAATGGTATAATGGAAACAACATGAAGGAGGAAATTATATTATGGAAAAGGCAATTGTACTGGGCTGCTCGGCTCTGGGTGCAGGTATTGCAATGATCGCAGGTCTTGGCCCTGGTATCGGTCAGGGTTTCGCTGCCGGTAAGGCTGCTGAGGCAGTAGGCCGTCAGCCGGAGGCTGCTGGTACCATCACCCGTACTCTGCTCACCGGTTGTGCCGTAGCGGAGTCCACCGGTATTTACTCGCTGCTGATCGCTCTGGTGCTGATCTTCGTTAACCCCCTGGTAGGTATGCTTTAATCCCAAAGCCCAGAACCAACAGCATACTGTAAGGAGGATATAACAGTGAGTCATTTGTTTTTGTCGCTGGGCAGCCAGCCGTTCATCAATCTGGACTGGCAGGTTGTAGCACAGCTGCTCAACACTCTTATCCTCTTCCTGATCCTCAAGAAGATTCTCTTTGTAAAGGTAAAGGAATTCATCGATGCCCGACAGACTGAAGTTGACAAGATGTATGCCGATGCCGACACAGCAATGGCAGAAGCAGAACGCCTGAAAAATGTATACAGCGAAAGCGTAGCAGGTGCCCGGGACGAAGCACAGCGCATTGTAACAGATGCCCGCAAGAGTGCCCAGGATCAGGCCGATGCCATTCTGGCAGAAGCCCGTGCTGAAGCTGCTGCTCTGCGTGAAAAGGCTGAAGCGGACATCGTCAGCGAAAAGAAGAAGGCCGTCAACGAGATCAAGGATGAGATTTCGGATATCGCGATCCTGATCGCGGAAAAGGTGGTAGAAAAGGAGATCACTCCTGCTGACCATGAGAAACTCATTGCCCAGTTCATAGACAGAGTAGGTGAATAAGTCATGTCAAGCCTGATCGGTAACCGTTACGGCGAGGCCTTTTTTGAGGCCGGCCGGGATGAAAACTGCCTGGACAGCCTGTATGACGATGTCTGCCTGCTTCGGAGTGTGCTCGGTGAAAATGAGGATTTCCTGAAAGTGATGAATGTCCCCTCGGTAGCCAAAGAGGAGCGATCCCGGCTGCTGGACACCATTTTTGATGGGAATCTCCAGCCGCTCACCCTCAACTATCTGCACCTGCTGGTGGATAAAAGCCGTTTTGGCACCCTGCAGGATTCGCTGGAAAAGTTTATAGAGCTGTATCGGGAATACAAGGGAATCATCTGTGCCACTGCTGTCACCGCTGTACCGATGAGTGAAGAACTCACCAATCGTCTGCGGGACAAGCTCGCCGCTGTAACCGGCAAGCAGGTGGAACTGACCTGTGAAGTGGACCCTGCCCTCATCAGCGGCATCCGTCTGCAGATGAACGGGGAACAGTTTGACAGCTCGGTACGCCGGCGTCTGGAAAACCTCAAGAAGTCGATTGAATCGGCTGTATTCTAAAGGCTTTTTCCTGCCGGTACAGACCTTTGGATAAGAAGAATTGTTGTTTTAGCGTTAGTATAAGAGAAAGTTGGTGAGACAATGCAGCTGCGTCCTGAAGAAATCAGTGCCGTGATCAAGGAACAGATCAAGAACTATCGCACCAAGATCGATATGGATGATGTCGGTACAGTTGTCCAGATCGGCGATGGTATTGCCCGCCTGCACGGTCTTGATAAGTGTATGGCGAACGAGCTGCTGGAGTTTGAAGGCGGAGTGTATGCAATGGCACTCAGCCTGGAAGAGGACAGCATCTCTGCTGTTATGCTCGGCAGCAGTGAGAATATCAAGGAAGGCGACACTGTCCGCAGAACCGGTCGTGTCGTATCCGTCCCCGTAGGTGAGAATCTGCTGGGACGCGTTGTCAATGCCCTGGGTCAGCCCATTGACGCCAAGGGCCCCATCGAGGCGGCAGATATCCGTCCCGTAGAATCTCCGGCTTATGGCATTATCGAGCGCCGCTCGGTATATCAGCCGGTACAGACCGGTATCAAGGCTATCGACTCGATGATCCCCATCGGTAAGGGTCAGCGTGAGCTGATCATCGGCGATAAGCAGACCGGTAAGACTGCCATTGGTATTGATACCATTATCAACCAGCGCGGCAAGGATATGATCTGTGTCTATGTCGCCATTGGTCAGAAGAACTCCACCGTCCTGCGTGTAGTAGACAGCCTGGAAAAGGCCGGCGCCATGGATTACACCATCGTGGTAGCTGCTACTGCCGCTGAGCCGGCTCCGCTGCAGTATATCGCTCCCTATGCGGGCGTTACCATGGCGGAATACTTCATGCAGCAGGGCAAGGATGTCCTCATTATCTATGATGACCTGTCCAAGCACGCGGTCGCTTACCGTGCCATGTCGCTGCTGATCCGGCGCCCGCCGGGACGTGAAGCATATCCTGGTGATATCTTCTACATTCACTCCCGTCTGCTGGAGCGTGCAGCCAAGCTCAGTGATGAACTGGGCGGCGGTTCCATCACTGCCCTGCCCATCATCGAGACCCAGGCCGGCGACGTTTCCGCCTATATCCCCACAAACGTTATCTCCATCACCGATGGTCAGATCTTCCTGGAGACTGAGCTGTTCAATGCCGGTATCCGTCCCGCTGTAAACCCGGGTATTTCGGTATCCCGTGTCGGCGGTTCGGCTCAGATCAAGGCCATGAAGAAGGTAGCCGGTTCGCTCAAGCTGCTCTATTCGCAGTACCGTGAACTGCAGGCCTTCTCTCAGTTCGGTTCCGATCTGGATGCCGATACCAAGGCCCGTCTGGCCAATGGTGAGCGCATCGTGGAAGTGCTCAAGCAGCCCCAGAATACTCCTATCAGCGTAGAGCATCAGGTTATGATTATCTATGCGGTTGTAAATGGTCTGCTGGACGATGTCAAGGTAAGCGATATCCAGACCCTGCAGAACGGCCTGTTCAGCTATATCGACACCCGTTTCCCGGAGATCACCAAGAGCATTCAGACCACCGGCAACCTCGATGACGAAACAGCTCAGAAGCTGCATGATGCCATCGTAGAGTTCAAGAAGCCGTTCGATCTGATCAAGTAAATCGTTTGGCAGAGGAGGAGAGAACATGGCAGGAGCCGGTATGAGAGATGTCAAGCGGCGCATCAAGAGTGTGGAAAGCACCATGCAGATCACAAAGGCGATGCAGCTGGTAGCATCTTCCAAACTGCGTCGTGCAAAAGAACGTGTGGAAACTGCCAGACCTTATTTTAATACCCTCTACGAAACCATTTGTGCCATGGCAGCCGGCAATACAGACAAGACCAATCTGTATACCCGTCCCCGGGAAGTCCGGCGCAAGGCCTATGTAGTAATTGCCGGTGACCGTGGGTTGGCCGGCGGCTACAATGTGAATATCCTGCGCTTTGCAGAGAGCCAGATGGACCCCGAAACTGCCCTGGTAATCCCGGTGGGCAAGCGTGCGGTGGACCATTTCAGCCGCCGTGCCTATGAAACCCGGGTATTCCAGGAGTATGCAGCTGTGGAATCCATTGATCTGGAGCGCAGCTTTGAGCTGGCCCGCCTGCTCACCGATCTGTTCCGCAGCGGTGAAGCAGATGAAGTGGTGCTGGTGTATACTGAATTTGCTTCGATGCTGTCCCAGGTGCCGGTCTGCCGCAAGATCCTGCCGCTGTCCTTTACAGCGGAGGAACTGGAAGGCCACAGCCCGGCAGATACCTTTGGCGCAGCAGAATTTGATCCGTCCATCGGGGATGTCATGGCCCGGATCGTGCCCCAGTTTGTGGGCGGCATGATCTTTGGCGCCATTTCGGAATCCTTCGCATCGGAACAGGCAGCCCGGCGTACCGCCATGGAAGCTGCCAGCGACAATGCCGAAGAGATGATCAGCTCGCTGAGTCTGGCATACAACCGGGCCCGTCAGGGAGCCATCACCCAGGAGATCACCGAGATTTCCTCCGGATTCGAGGCGCTTCGGTAATAAGGGAAACAAGGTTTTTCACACGAATGATAGAAATAGTAAAAGAAGGAGGAGATTTTGCAGATGAGTCAGCAGCATGTCGGCACAGTTACTGCGGTAAACGGTCCTGTGCTTGATATTAAATTTGCCGACGGCACTCTGCCCAATCTGATGAATGCCATTGAAGTAGAAATGGCAGACAAGAAGATTGTAGCAGAGGTAGCACAGCATCTGGGTGACGATGTTGTGCGCTGCATCGCAATGAGCTCGACCGACGGTATGGTCCGCGGCACCAAGGCTGTGGATACCGGTGCGCCGATCTCGGTGCCGGTTGGCAACGCGACCCTGGGCCGGATCTTCAATGTACTGGGTGAGGTCGTAGATAACGGCGCCCCGGTTGAAGCAGAAAAGTGGCCGATCCATCGGGAAGCCCCAAGCTTTGAGGAGCAGGAGGGTACCACAGAGATTCTGGAAACCGGTATCAAGGTCGTTGACCTGATCTGCCCTTACCTCAAGGGTGGTAAGATCGGTCTGTTCGGTGGTGCCGGTGTCGGCAAAACCGTACTGATCCAGGAACTGATCCATAACATTGCCCAGGAGCACGGCGGTCTGTCGGTATTTGCCGGCGTCGGCGAGCGTACCCGTGAAGGCAATGACCTGTATAATGAAATGAAGGAGTCGGGGGTTATCAATAAGACCGCCCTGGTGTATGGCCAGATGAACGAGCCGCCAGGAGCCCGTATGCGTGTCGCCCTGACTGGTCTGACCATGGCGGAATACTTCCGTGATGAACAGAACCAGGACGTACTGCTCTTCATTGATAACATCTTCCGCTTTACTCAGGCAGGTTCTGAGGTATCGGCTCTGCTGGGCCGTATGCCTTCGGCAGTAGGTTACCAGCCCACTCTGGCTACTGAAATGGGTGAGCTGCAGGAGCGCATTACTTCCACCAAGAAGGGGTCCATCACATCGGTTCAGGCTGTTTATGTGCCCGCCGATGACCTGACTGACCCGGCTCCGGCTACTACCTTCGCCCACCTGGATGCTACTACCGTACTGTCCCGTGACATTTCGTCCCTGGGTATTTATCCGGCAGTAGATCCGCTGGATTCCACATCCACCATCCTGACCCCGGAGATCGTAGGCTATGAGCACTACAATGTAGCCCGTCAGGTTCAGGCAATCCTGCAGCGCTATAAGGAGCTTCAGGACATCATCGCAATTCTGGGTATGGACGAGCTCTCCGATGAGGATAAGCTCACTGTATCCCGTGCCCGTAAGGTACAGCGCTTCATGTCCCAGCCCTTCAGCGTAGCGGAGCAGTTCACTGGCTTCCAGGGCCGCTATGTGCCCATCAAGGAGACCATCCGTGGCTTCAAGGAAATCATCGAAGGCAAGCATGATGACGTTCCGGAATCTGCTTTCCTGTTCGCTGGTACCATTGATGATGTTCTGGCAAAGGTAAAGGGGGAGTAGCGTATGGCCGCTCTCTACCAACTGGAGATCGTTACCCCCATGGGCAGAAAATTTGAAGGCCTGGTGGATAACTGTGTATTCCGTTCCACCGAAGGCGATGTGGGCATTCTCAAGGGACATTCTCCCTATGTAGCTGCCATCGAGACCGGTGAGATCAAGATCCATACCGAGAATGGTCAGACCCGTTACGCAGCAGCATCGGAAGGCTTTGTCCATGTGAGCAGCGAGCTAGTCCGGATTCTGGTGAGCTCCTGTGAGTGGGCCGAGGAGATCGACCCCGATCAGGCCAAGGCGGAAAAGGAAGCTGCCCGTGCAAAGGTAGCAGAAGCCAAAACTCCTGAGGAAAAGGAACTGGCGAAATATGTGCTGCAGAAGGCACGCATCCGCCGTCGGGTTGCCAAGAAGCGTCCCGACTATGTCGCCAATAAAAAGTAAGGCTTTCATCAGCCTGTAAAAAAGGACTCCCGAAAAACGGGAGTCCTTTTTATTATGCCAGGGGCAGGCAGATACAGCACAAACCCCGAAGCCAGACAGCTCCGGACGGCAGACAGAGCGCCGCACTTTGTCCCGGACGGCATGTGATACGCTGCCGGACAGTGTCCGATGGAAAGCGTGTACTTCGGTTTCAGAACGCTGCTTGATGGAGAAGCCCATGCCCGGTGCTCCCGGTCGCAGCTCACAAAGCGCCGCTCTGAGCTTCTCCATGTGGATTGCACACAGCACTTCTTCCTGCACTTGTGCTGGCACTGTATGCAGTCAGTCACTATAATACGGAGAAAGCCTTCCATTGTGTGCAGGCTCATACCCGGCGCACGGTGTGCGCCGGCCTGGATCGCAGCTTTGCCCGGCCTGGAATTGGAGATTGTGGTAGGCCGACCTGCGACGGGAGTTTTTGGTTATACTTTCTTCCCGTTGTAAACCGGACTGCGGGGATCAAGCACCGATTCTGTGTATGAGCGCCTATTCTCAGAAGTTGGCTTGTGCGTTTGCGTACCAGAGCGACGGGCAGTGGTCAGGGTGATGGAACACCTGCGGCGGCAGGCCCAGCACGGCTGGCAGCGGAGTTTCACAGCCGTCTGCCGCTGTTTTCAGACAGAACAAAAACACCCCCGGATTTCTGCTTCCGGGGGTGTTTTTTATCGGGGATTGTGAGAAACTCAGTTGGTACCGATGCTCATGGTCTCAGGCAGGGTGCTGCCGCCATCGATGACGATCTGGGAACCGGTGAGGTAGCTGGATTCATCGCTGCCCAGGAAGGCAAACAGTTCGCCGACCTCGGTGGGCTTGGCCAGACGCTTCATGGGAACGCCAACCGCAATATCCCGGATTGCGCTCTCGGGATCTTCGGGGTTGGATTCCACAGCCATCTTCTCTACCATGGGGGTTCTGGCGTAGCCGAGCTGGGTGCAGTTCACACGGATATTCCGGGTGGCGTATTCCACAGCCAGGCACTTGGTCAGACCAACCAGTGCAGCCTTGGTCATGGCGTAGGCAGCTTCACCGGCATCGGCAACGATGTCACCGGTTACCGAGGAGGCAATTACAATATTGCCGCCGCCCTGCTGGAGCATGTAGGGGATTACAGCCTGGCAGGTGTTCCAGACGCCCTTGATGTTGACATCAATGTGGAAGTCCCGCATCTCATCGGTGAACTCCTCGAAGGGAGCCAGACGGCAGACACCAGCGTTGCAGCAGCACACGTTGATTTCGCCGAACTTTTCCGCAGTCTTGGCAGCAGCTTCCTTCATCTGAGCCTTGTCAGCCACATTGCCCACATAGGTGATGATGTCAGCGCCATATTCCTTGCGCAGACGGTCAGCGGTCTTTTCCACTTCGGGGGAGAGGTCTACCATGCACATCTTGGCGCCATACTTGGCATACACTTCTGCAATGCCTTCGCCCAGACCCACGGCAGCACCGGTAATCAGTGCGACTTTTCCTTCCAACTTAGCCATTTTAATCGACTCCTTGTCTTATTCCGGGCCGGATGATCAGACGCTCCGGTCCCGTTTCTAATATTGTATCATACTTTTATCCCCGGAGGGAATCATAAACTCAGAACTGCTGTTCTCCATCGGGAGTTTCGATGATAACGCCCGACTTTTTCCATCGGATTGCGACCATCCACAGCCAGATCACAACACCGACGCCCATATAAACGCCGAAGGAGATCCAGGAACCACGGCCCTGACCCAGGGTGCAGAAGAAGGCGATGGACAGCATGATAACCATAGCCAGAATCCGGGTGAAATCGCTGCCCTTGACGACATTCTTGTTGTCCTTGTACCATTCGGGGTGCTTGCGGTGGATGCGCACAGCCAAAACCATGGTGAGGGCGTATGCGCAGGCACAGCCAAAGGACATGAGGTTGAAGAAGTCATTCATAAAGGTAGTGGCGTTCTGCAGCAGGATAAAGGTCAGGCTGATGCCCAGCAGGAAGAGGTTGGGCAGGATGGGCTGCTGATGGGAGTTAACCTTGGTGAAGATCTCCGGCAGGAAGTTCTTCTTGCCCATGGAGTAGAGCATCCGGGCAGTGGACATCCAGAAGCCAAGAATCGAAGCGGTCATACCCATGAGGATGGAAACACAGCCATAGATCAGGGGCCAGATCTTCCAGCCCAGCAGGTTCTGCATGGCAGTGATGGTCATAAAACCGTTCTGGGCATCGCCCGAGAGCAGAGTCTGGAAGGAATCCAGGCCAGCCACGCAGAAGAAGAAGAATACATAAATCGTACCGCAGGTGAGAACCGAACCACAGATGGCCTTCTTGGTATTGGAGGTGGGGAAGTCGCCTTCCTCGACCATCTGGGGCACTGTTTCAAAGCCAAAGAAGGGGGTGATGAGCAGCGCCATACCGATGATCCATCCGGGAATGCAGGCGGAGGGCTCCAGATTGGTCTGGAACAGGTTGGCGACATTGGCAAAACTCCAATGGCCCGAGAAGAGCAGCAGCACACCGGTGAGCAGGGTAGTGGTGATGTTGGCGAACAGGCAGACTGCCTGAGCCTTGACCAGGAACTGAATATCCTGCATGCTCATCAGGAAGACAGCCACCAGAATGATGATGCCGATGATCATGGTATGTCCGAAGGTGAGCCCCAGACCAAAGGTGCGGCTGATAAAGGTGACAATCGCCATGACAACAGCCGGGGGAACCGAGATCCAGGCAGCCATAATGAGCCAGGACGCCAGGAATCCCACATGGCGGTTGAATCCGACGGTGTTGTAGATCAGTTCACCGCCGGCGGTGTGGAACAGCGGGGAGATCTCACTGTAAACCAGAGCAATGGGCAGGATCGCCAGAGTCATGAGGGCGAATGCCAGGAATGTGCCGGGACCGCAGTAGCTGAAGAACACCGAATCCCAGTAGCTGACATAGGTGAAAATGGAACCTGTCGCTACTGTGTAGACAAAGATCAGTGCCAGGCTTTTCTGCAGCCCGTTTTGTTTCTTGTCAGTGGAAGACATTTTTCTTACCTCTCTTTCGGCTCTAAGCATAGTGTTTTGTCAAATTATTGTCAAGGTATAATTTGAACAAAATTTGAACACAAACCGCGAGATTTTCGGGGAAAAACGCCGTTTTGGACAAATTTATAACAATCCTGATTTAAGCTAAAAACCACAGATTGAAGCGGAAAACAGGCTGTAACAGAAATGGTTCTCAGATTATTGGCAATTTGATGAACCGAGTGCCGGAACTCTCAGAAAAAAGAGCCGGATGGGGAGGGGGACAGCGCAGAAAATATATGCTTTTTTGCTTTGAATGAGCGAAGCGATGTATCTCTGCAATGGACAACTGCTTCTTTATCCCAGATGATGAATCAACCAGAATATTCCATGTTTGAACCGGGCGGGACTGCACATAACAATACAGGAAACAGCGAGCGACGCTGATTCCACCGGAATACAGGTTCTGCGGACAACACGGTCCGCGGCAGCTGTACCGGAACGATAAGAAAGAATAAGGAGTGTATGTAACTATGACAGGTCCCGTAGTACCGGAGGCTAAGGAAGCTCTCAACAAGTTCAAGATGGAAGCTGCCAACGAGGTTGGCGTAAACCTGAAGGATGGCTATAACGGTCACCTGACCTCCAAGGAAGCCGGCAGTGTTGGCGGCCAGATGGTCAAGAAGATGATCGAGTCCTACGAGAAGGGCATGAAGTAACCCGATCCGGGATACCAAGCCGAAATAGCTAAAAGTCCCCTGACTGACAGCTGACCCAAAGAGTCAGCAGGCAGGGCGCTTCAACAGCAGAGAACCGGTGCGCTGCAATGGGCAGACGCGCCGGTTTTTTATTGCTTTGTAACATACAACTTTCAGTCATGTTAAAGTTGGCAGAATGTTCAAAAAAGCTCTTGACTATCCATTGGATTTTAATATAATAATACTTCGTAAATAAGAAAACAGCCTAAAAATGATCGGTATTTTTTAGCGAAATTGCCTGAGTTTTTGGTAGAATCGGAGGGACTTACTTCTATGAAACAGCGTTCCATGACTTCCGGGAACATTGTACAGCTTTTGATCCTCTTTACACTGCCGCTGCTGATCGGAAACATTTTTCAGCAGTTTTACAGCATGGCAGATACCTTTATCGTGGGCCGTACCATCGGTGTGGATGCCCTGGCTGCCGTCGGCTGTACCGGCAGCATCACCTTCCTGATTATCGGCTTTGCACAGGGCTTTACCTCCGGACTTTCCATCCGTGTGGCCCAGCGTTATGGCGCCGGCGATGAGGAAGGCGTGCGCCGGGGCATTGCCTGCGGTGCGCTGCTCTCCCTGGCTGCCACTGTGATCCTCACCGTTGTCAGCTGTGCCTTTACCCGCACCATTCTGGTTGCCATGAATACTCCCGCGGAGATTCTGGAACAGGCCTATGATTACCTCATCGTAATCTTTGCCGGCACCGGCACCACCATGCTTTTCAACTATGTATCCAATATCTCCCGTGCCCTGGGGGACAGCCGTACCCCGCTGGTCTTTCTGGTGGTGGCCTGCATCATCAATATCTTCCTGGATTACTTCCTGATCCTCAATGTGGGCATGAATGTGGAAGGCGCCGCCTATGCCACCATCGCCGCCCAGCTTCTCTCGGGTGTGGCTTGCCTGGTGTATATGCTCCGGCGGTTCCCGCAGATGCACCTGCATGGATCGGACTGGAAACTCACCTGGGATTCAGTCTCCCATGCTCTGGCACTGTCCCTGCCCATGGGCTTCCAGATGTCGGTTATCGCCCTGGGTCAGATCGCCGTCCAGTTTGCCCTCAACGGCCTGGGCTCGGTCTATGTAGCAGCCTTCACTGCCTCTCAGAAGATTGATAACATGGCGATCCAGCCGGCCCTTTCCTTTGGCGTGGGTATCTCCACCTTCGCCGCCCAGAACTATGGCGCCGGCAAGATCCACCGCATCAAGGAGGGCATTCTCAAGTGCGGCCTGCTCTCGGGCGGGTTCAGCATTGTGATCGGCGCAGTGATCGTCCTGTTCGGCAAGAACCTGGTTGCCCTCTTTGTGGGTGCCGGTGAGACTCAGGTTATCGACCTTGCCAACACCTACCTGATGATCAACGGTTCGCTCTATGCGATCCTGGCAGTGATGGTCATGCTGCGCAGCGCTCTGCAGGGACTGGGTCAGGGCGGTATCACCACCTTCGGCGGAGTGATGGAACTGACCATGCGTACCGTGGTGGCACTGGCCTTTACCGGCAGCTTCGGATTCGTGGCTGTGTGTGTTGCCAGCCCGCTGGCCTGGGTCGGCGCTCTGATTCCGCTGGCAATCTATGCCGTGCGGTATCTGCACCAGCTGTCCCAGGAGGAACAGGCTGCGGCAGTCTGACCCACAGCGCCATCGGCCCCGCCGGATTGCAGTCCGGCGGGGTTCTTTTTTGCCTTTGCGGCTTGCAGGGCAGGCCGGAAGCTGGTATAGTGGAGAAAAACGGAAGGGAGGAATGACTGTGCCGCTTTTGATCCGGACAATGGAGCATCAGGATCTGGAACCCTGCACAGCGCTCTATTTGGATGCTTTTTCCCAGGCCCCCTGGAATGACTGCGATCCGCCCGGGGTAGTCCGTCAGTATATCCGGAATATGCTGGAATCCCCGGCAGGGCTCTGCTATGTGGCAGAGCTGGACGGTGAAACAGTCGGCCTTTGTCTGGGGATGCGCAAGCCCTGGATTCGGGGGATCGAGTACTATGTAGACCAGTTCTGCGTGGCGCCTGCCTGGCAGCGCCAGGGCATCGGGAGCCGCCTGCTGAACGGTGCGGCTGAACTGGCTGCGCGGGAGGGGGTATCCGGGATGCTGCTGCACACCGAGCGGGCTTTTCCGGCTTTTGCATTCTATCGGAAGAACGGGTTTCAGGAACTGGAAGGTCTGACGGCTCTGGGGCGCGAATAATCCGCACTGCCGCCGGAATGCCCGGGATGCAGGCCGCCCGGCCTCCTTCTACAATGTGATCCCCGGTAGCTGGCTGCTCTTCCCGCAGAGGAGCAGCAGGGCGGCACAGGCCAGCAGATCAAAGCGCTTGGTGTCCTCCCGGCGGAAGAGCGGAAATTCCTGCGGCAGGAGTTCCCGTCCGCCCAGAGTAACCAGTGCCGCCTGCAAGCTGATGACCGCCTGTTCGCCGTCAAAGCTCGAAAAGGTCAGGGCGTCCTGCTGATGCATTCCGCAGGTGAGGATCTGGGCTCCAGGAAACTGGCGGCGGAGCTCCTCGGCCTGGAAGAAGTCCGAATTGGCGATGACTGCGAATACCGCTCCGGACCCGATGACCGGCTCATGGAGAGCCTTGGGCAGGATCAGAATCGGGGCCTGTGCGGAGATCTGGGAGACCCGACCGGTTTCCAGCAGATTGAGCGGACGCTCCTCTCCGCCAAAGACCGGGGCTTCAAAATAGTGCCGGACAGCGCACAGCCGGTCATACAGGCTGGAAGCACTGTCGCAGCAGATAATGACATTGTACAAAATAAAACACACCTCTTGTCAGAGCAGTCCTTTGCCGATAATATGGCCCGGCAAGGCGCTGTTTAGACAGGAGGTGTGTTTTTTAGCGGCTCAGAACAGCCGGTATTCGGTCAGCAGACGGCGGCAGCGCTGTTCAACCCGGTCCAGTTCCGCTGGCATGGGATACCCCAGCTTTCCGGCGGCAGAGGTACAGTGCCGGCGGAACAGCCCCAGGCTGAGCATCAGAGCAGCGGCACAGCTTTCGGGGCCGGAGAGGTCGTACAGGCTGTGCCATCGGGCAAGCTCTCCGGGCAGCAGGAGCCGGGGAAGGTACTTGTTGCCAGCCCCCAGGGAAACAGCATAATCCGAATCAAAGCCGCGATCAAAGGAAACCATCCGCACCAGCTCAGGCAGGACACAGTGATTCATGTGCCAGACGGCATATTCCAGCTGACCCCGGCAGAGCCCCTTGACCACATAGAGGCTGGTCCAGAGCAGTTCATTGCAGCAGTCGGCAAACTCCCGGCTGGTCGGGTGGTGCAGGGCAAACAGACTGTGTCCGGTGGGTTCCAACCCGTCAAACAGGCTGTCCTTGTCCAGAAAGGGGGTGAGCCCCGGCTCCATGGCATTGTACCAGCCAGCCCGTTCCACCGGGAGCAGCCGCAGGTCGATGCGGGTTTCTTCGAACTGCATCAGCCAGGTAAACCAGGGAGCGGAACCCGCCTCTTCGCCCATGGCATCGGGACACTGGCAGATCACCAGTCCGCCGAACCGGGGTGCCAGCAGGGTGGGGTAGTCGGTCTTTTTTGCCTGCTCCAGATCCCGGACGAAAAAGGCCGCATCACAGTCGGAAAAGAGGTCCGGTGCGCCCTGGGGATCGGTGAGCGATCCGGATACCGCCGCAGCCCGGATCTGGCTGTCCGATTCTGCCAGGGACCGGAGTATTTCAATGGCGCCAAAGGGGTCAAACATGGCAATCCTCCGTTCTTGGAAAAATAAAAAGGGAAAGGAAAGGTGCCTCCCGATAAGAAAACATCGTGGGGCAAGAGAGAAACGGTATAGCTTCGGCTATGCCGTTTTTCTCATTCTTGCCTTGATGAAGTGACTTTGGATACTTCCAGGGCTCCAATGCCCTTATAGTAGATGTCAATTTCCTGGGTGCGGTTCTTACCCTTTGGATCGCTGGCAGCATGGACAACGATCTTCTCGACAAACTCATGTAAGATACATGGCGTCAATTCAGGAATTTCCGTATACCGTTCTACAACGGAGAGAAACCTTTCCACATTGGCACTTTTTTGTTCCTCTGCTTCGATTTCATTATGGAGAGCAGCCGCTACCTCTTGAAGCTGATGCTGCTCTTTCTCGTAATCGGTAGAGAGCTTTTGAAAACGCTCGTCAGAAAGTTTTCCCGAAATAGTATCTTCATAGAGCCGCTTGAAAATGGTGTCCAGCTCTGCGATCCGCTTTTCGGCATCGGCCAATGTTTTCTGCCGTTTTGCCAAACCTCGGTTGCGCTGGCGCATATCCGCATCCATGACCATCTTCACAAAATCGTCTTTGCGCTGTGATGCAAAGGAAATGATCTCACGAAGATTTTGCAGAACCAATTCCTCCAGGATAACAGTTCGGATGGAATGTGTCTGCCCGCATACATCACGGCTTTTCCGATAGCCGGAACACAGATAGTATTCCTGATCGCGCCGGAAATTGGTTGCCCTGCATTGGTACATGATGGAGCCGCAGTCGGCACAGAACATCATGCCGGAGAACATTCCCATTTCTCCCATCTTTGTAGGGCGGCGCCGCGATTGCCTTGCGAGCCTTGCTGCATCGGCAATCGCCTCCGTCCAGATGGCTTCATGAGTATTCTCAAAAATCTTCCATTCACTTTCTGGATTGTGCAAGGTCTTTTTGCTCTTGTAGGATTTTTTGCGAGTTTTGAAATTAACCGTATGCCCCAAGTATTCACGCCAGCGATCCATAATGTCGGCAATCGTAGAAGAATCCCAGGCATAAGGAGAACCTTTCTTTGTGGCATTGGTTGTTCTGCCCTTGCTCGCATAGTAAGCAGCCGGAGTAAGGATTTTTCTTTCCGTCAGTTTTCTTGCGATCTGCGAAGGTCCCAAACCGTCCATGATATAGAGGCCAATTTCATAAACTACCTGGGCGGCTTCATCATCCTTCACCCATTGCTTTTTGTCATCAGACGATTTCATGTATCCATACGGAGGCAAGACAGTCAAATGTTCCCCCGCATTGCCTTTCACTTTCATAACGGCACGAATCTTTTTGCTGGTGTCTTTGGCGTACCATTCATTGATGATATTGCGGAAGGGCGTAAACTCGTTGTCGCCCTGGGTACTGTCTACACCATCATTCACCGCAATAAAGTGAATATCATGTTCGGGAAACATAATCTCACTATTATAGACAAGAGCACAAAAAGGATAGGTACGGTGGGGATTAACCC